>JABAOE010000085.1_pt3 | contig 80565 bp, 73 predicted proteins | sample 7062141 | NCBI WGS metagenome assembly JABAOE01 (sample SAMN14538627, study PRJNA623070) | marine sediment metagenome | biome: marine biome [ENVO:00000428]; feature: marine pelagic biome [ENVO:01000023]; material: deep marine sediment [ENVO:00002113] | place: India: Gulf of Khambhat ... | reverse complement strand
TCTGATGTCTGTCGGGCAATGCCTCTAGCCAGTACTCGACATGTAGTACCTTCGCGAGCCAAGGAGGGCCCGTGACGACCATCGCATCGATCCGGGCCCGCGAAGTCCTCGACTCCCGGGGAAACCCGACCGTCGAGGCCGAGGTGGCGCTCGCTGGCGGTCACTTCGGCCGTGCGGCGGTGCCCTCGGGAGCATCGACGGGGGCGCTCGAGGCGATCGAGCTTCGGGACGGCGGAAGCCGCTTCGGCGGCAAGGGCGTGACGCGGGCCGTCCAGAACGTCAACGAGTCGATTGCGCCCCAGCTCGTGGGCAGCGACGCCACTGACCAGGAGTCGCTCGACCAGACAATGCGGGATCTCGACGCCACGCCGAACAAGGCGGGGTTGGGAGCAAACGCCATCCTCGCGGTTTCCCTCGCCACGGCCCGGGCGGCGGCGGCGGCCCTCGATCTGCCCCTCTTCCGATATCTGGGGGGTCCGGGTGCCCGTTTGCTCCCGGTGCCGCAATTGAACGTGCTGAACGGCGGCGCTCACGCCGCCAATTCGGTGGACATCCAGGAGTTCATGCTGGTGCCGGGCGGCTTCGCCACGTTCCACGAAGCGTTGCACGCCGGGGTCGAGGTGTACCACGCCCTGCGTAAGGTCCTCGCCGGCCGCGGACTCACCACCAACGTCGGCGATGAAGGCGGCTTCGCTCCCAACCTCGCAGCCGACCGTGATGCGCTCGATCTGCTGATGGAGGCAGTCACTGCGGCCGGGTTCACGCCGGGGGACCAGGTCTCCTTCGCCCTCGACGCCGCCGCCACCGAGTTCCTGCGCGAAGGGCGCTATCGCCTCGACGGCGGGGCTCTCTCTTCAGAAGAACTCGTGGACTACTACGCCGCGCTGGTCGACGAGTTTCCCATCGTTTCGATCGAAGACGGCCTCGCCGAAGACGATTGGGAGGGGTGGTCGCTCCTGACGCAGCGCCTCGGCGGTCGGATCCAGCTGGTTGGTGACGACGTGTTCGTGACGAACGAGGCCCTCCTGCAGAGAGGGATCGACGAGGGAATAGGCAATGCGATTCTCATCAAGGTGAACCAGATCGGAAGCCTGTCGGAGACGCTGCACACCATGGAGCGTGCCGAGCGGGCGGGTTACGGCCGCGTGGTGAGCCATCGCTCCGGGGAGACCGAGGACACGTTCATCTCACACCTCGCCGTTGCCACCAACGCCGGCCAGATCAAGACTGGCGCTCCCGCCCGGGGAGAGCGCACCGCCAAGTACAACCAGCTGCTCCGGATCGAGGAACGGCTCGGCGCAGGTGCTCGCTTTGCCGGCTGGACAGCCTTCCCGCTGCGGGAGACGGCATGAGAGCGGGTCGCGGCCTCGGACCGGGAGGATTCCTCGCCCTGGTCGGGCTCGTGCTCCTCGTCGTTGCCGCCGCCGGAGTGTTGCCGTTCCGCCGCCTGCTCGCCCAGGAGCGGGCCGTCGATCTCGCCGAAGCACAACTCCAGGCGCTCGTCGCCGAGAACATGAGACTCGAACTGGAGATTGCGGCGCTGCAGACGGACGAAGAAGTCGAAAGGCTTGCTCGGGAGCACTTCGGCCTCGTGATGCCGGGCGAAGTCGGTTATGTCGCAGTCGTGCCGGACGGCATCATCGATCCCTTACCCCCCGAGCCCCCGGCCGAGTTGGATCGTGCCGATCCCTGGTGGCAGCAGATCTGGGATTTCCTCACCGGCGAGGACATCGCCTCGAATGGATGATGCCGCCGTTGTGGCGGTGCAGATCGGGCGACCGCTGCGCTCTCCGGCCGATGTCGTCGCCCGGTGCCATCTCGGGCTTCCCGTCGTGACGCGGGTGCCGCCGATTCTCGACGACGGGACGCCCTTCCCGACCCTCTATTGGCTGTCCTGTCCCCTGGCGGTCAAGCGGATTGGCCGGCTCGAGGCGACGGGGGCGGTCGGCACGCTGGAGAGCGAGGTCGCCGCCGATGCTGTCCTGGTTGAGGCTCTGCGGTCCGCGAACGAGCGCTACGCGGTGGCACGCCGAAAACTGGTCCCCTCAGGCGCCTCTCCCGTTCCCGACGGGGGAGTGGGCGGGACGAAGAACGGGATCAAGTGCCTCCACGCCCACTATGCCGACCATGCCGCCGGGAAGGCCAATCCGGTCGGATTGCTGACGGCCCCGTGGGTGGAGCCGCTGGACTGCGCCGTCGGCTGCGTCGCAGAAGGCGCATCCGGGCCGGTGCGCAATCCTGCGTGGGTCGAGCCGCGGTGAGGGCCGCCGCCATCGACATTGGCACCAACACGGTTCGACTTCTGGTCGCAGATGTTTCCGACGGGTCGCTCCGAGACGTGGTTCGCCGCACCGAGGTGGTCGGCTTGGGGCGCGGTGTGGACCGTGCCGGCGTCCTCGGAAGCGAGGGGATGGAGGCCGCGGTGCGCGCACTCGAATCCTTCGCTGTCGATATGCAACGCGTCCGTCCTGACGCGGTCCGCGTTGTAGCCACGTCGGCATCGCGCGATGCGCGCAACGCGGAGCAGTTTCTGCGGCGCGTCGCACGCGTGCTCGGCAGTAATGCTGACGTCATCTCCGGTGAGGACGAGGCCAATCTGTCCTTCCGCGGAGCCGCCTGGGGTGCTGCGCTGCCCGGACCGCACCTGGTGATCGATCCCGGTGGGGGCAGCACGGAGTTCGTCGGCGGCGATGGCCGCGCCGGGAGTGTGAACAGCGTTGACATCGGTTCGGTTCGACTCACCGATCGGATGTTGCCGGATCGTCCTCCGAGGCCTGCCGATCTGGACGCGGCGCGGCTTCACGTACGCGAGCTCTTCGTCACGGTGCCGATGCCGGATCCCGCGGCGACCGTGATCGGGGTGGCGGGCACCTTCACATCTTTGGCGGCCATCCATCTCGACCTCGCCGAACACGACAGGGACGACGTCCACGGGACCGCTTTGGCCGTCGACGACCTCGAGGCCCTGGTCGATCGGCTGGCACCACTGAACTTGGCGGAGACGAGGGCGATCGCGTCACTCGATCCGAGGCGCGCTCCGGTGATTCTCGCCGGCGCCGTTGTCGCCGTCGAAGCGGTCGCCCGGACGGGAACAGACACTGTCGTCGTGTCGGAGTCAGACCTGCTCGAAGGCGTCGTTCTCGGTCTTGCGGGAGCCCTCTAGGAAGTCAGAGTGACGGTTCCGGAGGTCGTGCCGATCGACACCGCCGCCACGCCCTTGTGGTGTGGCTCGACCTCGAGTTGCGGCACCGCGGCCAGGAGCCCCGCGGTCAGGCCGACATCGCCGTGGACGACGGATGTGATCCCGACTGGCTCGGTCGTGTGATCGGCCTCCATTGCACCGGGATGGTCGGTGGCGTCGCCGTGCCATTGGATGAAGAAGGGCAGGCGGTTTGGCCCGATGGCGCCGGCGAGACCGGCGAGTTCCCATGAGAGCACCGTGCCGTCGGGCCGGGTCCGGCTCATGGCTTCGGGCTCTTCCCCCAATGCGGCCGCCACAGGGAGGATGTCGTCTGCACTGAGGCACAGCGCCGCGGGTACCAGGCCGGGGGTAGCAGTTGCCGCGGCCCAGCGCCCCAGCGTGCTCTGCTGCGCCTCCGCGGGGGCGAGGACCGACATCAACTCCAGATAGTTGGGGCCCAGGGGGACGATGCGGTTCCCGGTGCCGTGACCGGCGTGGCGTCCACCTGGGGTGGAAGCGAGACCGTGGCGCGATAGCAATTCGGCTGCCGCTTCATCGAGGTCCTCGACGACGATGATGACGTGGTCGACTGCGAACACCCCGTCAGGCTATCGGAGGTGTGTGCTTCGGAGCCGTGACGTCGATCGTGCCAGCCCGGTGGCGGCCCGACATCTGATGGATGTCTACGCCCGGGGCTCAGCCTCGAACTCGCCGGTGGCGGCCGCTCTCAGGGCGCCCTGCAGCGAGGACCCATCGAACACGTCCTCCAGGTCGACCTCGACCCGCAGCACTCCGTGGTCGGCGGTGCGTCGGGCCCCGATTCGCTCCAACGGAGCCAGAACCGCCTTGTTGTCGCCGAGCACCCACCCGCGAAAGGTGCGGATGCCGTTTTCGACGGCCGTCGCCACGAGCATCCGTATGAGGATCGTTCCCAGGCCCTTGCCCTGCGCGTCGTCGATGACTGCCACGGCGGCCTCGGCGACGTCGGGATCCTTGGGATCGCGCACGTACCTGGCCACGCCGTAGCCCTTGGCAGGATGATCCGGGTCGGCGGCCACCCAGGCGAAGTGGTTCGTGTAGTCGATCTCGGTCAGGTAGCGCAGTTCACGGTCACTCAGCCTCGTCACGGGGCGCAGGAAGCGCCGGTAGCGCGACGTAGGCGATAGCTGCTCCAGGCCCTCCGCCAGTGCCTGCTTGTCGTCGGGACGGATGGGGCGGATCAGGGCTCGCGAACCATCGCGCAACGTGACGATTTGTTCATCGGCTTGGCTCACGAAACCCCGCCTGGCTAATGACTAACGACTAATGACTCGGATGTGCCCGGGGCAGGACTCGAACCTGCACGCCCCAACGGGGGGACAGCGGATTTTAAGTCCGCCGCGGCTGCCAGTTTCGCCACCCGGGCCGGGACAGAAGGTTATCGCTCGCGGGTGCGGTCGATGCCGGGGCCTGATCGTCGTATGCTCGCCGCGGCTGACGACGGAGCCGATGTGAGGTTCGAGTGAAGGCTATGGCCGGGCGAGAGGATTCGATCAGCTTCGCGGTCCTGGGGCCGCTCCAGGTGCACGCCGCCGGCGAACTCCTCACGTTGGGCCGGGCTCGGGAGAGGGCCCTTCTCGCGTTCTTCCTGACGCGGCGCGGACAGGTTGCCGCACGAGACGAGATAGTCGAAGCCCTTTGGGCGGACGCGCCGCCGCGGAATCCGGTGGCCGCTTTGCAGACTGCGGTCTCCCGTTTGCGCGCCGCGCTGGGCCCGCTCGCCCGCCATCTGCAGACGACCGATCTGGGCTACGTGCTGGATGCGGGCGCTGGGGAGGTGGACGCTTCGCTGGCCGAATCCCTGCTGGAAGAAGCATCGACACGCGGCGCCTCCGACGCGGTGGGCCTGCTTGAAGCCGCCGAGGCGCTGTGGCGGGGACCGGCATACGCCGACTTTCGGTATGAGGAGTTCGCCCAGGCGGAGATCGGTCGTCTCGACGAACTGCAGCTTCGGCTTGCTGAAGAGAGGATCCGCCTCAGTCTCGCCCTCGGTCGGCACGAAGATCTGATCCCCGAGTTGCGGTCCCTGGTAGCGAGTCACCCACTTCATGAGGGCATGTGGCAATGGTTGATGCTCTCGCTCTACAGATCGGGAAGGCAGGCAGAGTCGTTGCGCGTGTTCCAAGAGGCCCGCGCCGCAATGATCGACGTCGGCCTGGAGCTCAACCCTGACCTCGCCGACCTGGAGCTTCGCATCCTGAGCCAGGATCCCGAGCTCCTGGAACCGGAAGCGAGGGAGAGGATTCGTGGCGGCGAATCCGCTTCCCTCCCATCGATGCTGGGCAGCTTTGTGGGGAGGGACAAGGAGGTGGACGATCTGCTTCTCCGGCTGGATACCTCGCGCCTGGTGACGATCCTGGGACCGGGCGGCGTGGGCAAGACCCGGCTGGCCGCAGAGGTGGCGGCCCGGGTCGGTGCGGCGGGAGGGGTCCGGCCTCTCTTCGTGGCGCTCGACGAACTGGCACCGGGCGGAAACGTCGGGATGGCGCTGGCATCCGCGTTAGGTGTGGGGCCGGGGCACAGCAAGCCGATCCAGGCCGTCGCCGACCGTATCGGATCACGGCGCGCCCTGCTGGTGGTCGACGGTGCGGAGCGTCTCGTGGCCGGGGTGGCCGAGGCAGTACAGCAACTCGCCGCCTTGGCGCCGGCGGTTCGAGTACTGGTGACCAGCCGGGTGCGGCTCGGTCTCGCCGGCGAGACTGTGCTGGCCCTGGGTCCGCTGGCCACCGGCCCATCTTCCGATGCGGTCCAATTGTTCCGTGACCGAGCCGGCCGGCCTTCAGGTGCTTCTGACGGCGAAGCCGCTGCTTTGACACGGATCGTTGAGGCCGTGGGCGGGCTGCCGCTCCTGATCGAACTTGCCGCGGGAAGGGCTGCCTCGATCCCGCTGTCCCAGATCGCGGCCGACTTGGAGGCGGGCACGCTCGTGGCGGCGCGGAGCGGCGCCGTCGGCCCGGCACGCCATCAGAGTCTCGAGGCCACCGTCGCCTGGAGCTGGAATCTCCTTCCGCCGGAGGCACAACAGTTCTTCGCCCGCCTGGCGGTGATGCGATCTCATTACGGCGTGGGTATGGCTGCCGGTCTAGGTGGTGTCACGGAGGAGAAGGCCCATGAGGTTCTGCTGGAGCTCGCCGAGCACTCGTTGATAGTCCCGGCAGGGCACGAAGACGATGCAGTGGAGGCATCGTTTCGGACTCTCGAGCCGATACGCAGATTCGCTCTGGGGAGACTCGAGGCGAGCGGCGAACTCGTCGAGATCCGGGAGCGGCACGCAGAGTCGGCACGTTCCTACGTGCGTCAGGCACCGACGATGTTCGCCGATGCTCACCCCGAACAGTGGATGCCCCGCTTCCGCCGCCGCGTTCCCGACTTCGAGGACGCCTTCAGCTGGCTTCTTGAGACGAGCCCCGATAAGGCCGCCGAACTCGCCTGCGACCTGGCTCAGTTCTGGGCCAAGTCGCAGGAGTACGGGCGCGGAAAGTGGATGCTGGAGACTGCGCTCACCCGCATCGGGGGGGTGACCCGGGTGCGGGCCCGCTCCCTGATATTGCTGGGCACCCTTCATGTCCCAGGGCGAGACCTCGGCGCCGAGAACGTGTCCTTCTCCCATCCGTTTCGCGATTGGCGGCGGCGGGTGCGGATGCCGTCGGACGTGATGCGAAGGGGCCGGGAGGCGGCCGCCTGGCTGCGGCAGGGTGCCGATCTGGCCGCGGCGTTGGAGGATCGTGATCTGGAGGTCTTAGGCCGGATGTTCCTGGGAGTGGCCCTCGGAGAGCTCGGTGACTTGAGTGGGGCGCGGGAGCAAATCGGCCTGGCCGATGTGGCGGCGGGCCCGGGAACCCGCTTCCACGCCCAGGTTCGCGCCATGGTGGCCAACGTGGCGATCGCCGACGGCGATTTCGAGCGAGCGGCCGGAGAGGCGCAGCAGGCGCACGACCTGATCGAAGAGACCGGCGATGCCTTTCAGATGATCATGGTCCTCGATGTCCTGGGGCGGCTCGCTCGAGCGAGGGGGCAGCGGGATCGAGCAGCGGACCACTACGAGCGGGCGGAAGTCGAGTTCGCCAGGCCGGCGGGTATGCGCCCCGGCGAGGCACTTCTCGCGGCCGAGGTAGGAGAGCTGCGCGCCGGTCTGGGACAGTTCGACGAAGCGCGTCGCCACCTCGCCGACGCTCTGACCATCGGTCAACGACAGGGGATGCCCCGCATCGAAGGGAAGGTTCGCCGGGCCCACGCGCTGATTGCGGGCCTCCTCGGCGAGCATGCTTCGGCTCGATTCCACCTGGAGCGCGCTCTCGCCAGCGATGGCGAGGCAGAGAGCATCGACGGCTTTGCACAGTCGTTGAGCCGCTTGGGCCTCGTGGCCGAGATGGTGGGCGATCTCGAAGCGGCGGATTCCCACCATCGCGCCGCACTGCGCAGCTTTGTCGGCTGGTCGACTCCCGACCTGGCCCTTTCGTTGGAGGGTTTGGCGGCGTGCCTGCTGATGGACGGGGATCACGAGGGCGCCGCCCGGCTGCTGGGTGCCGCAGAGGCAATGCGCCTGGAGGTTCGCTCCCCCGCCGAGCCGTGGTGCTCGGTCCACGCGACGACGACGAAGGTCGAAGAGAAGTTGGGGGAGGAGGCGTTTGCCGAAGCGAAGACCGCCGGATCGGCCGCCGGTTCGAATGCGATGGTGGCCGAGGCTCTCGCCTGATCGCAAGATGAGAGGCAGGGGCGCGCCCGTTAACCAGGACGGGGCATCGAAGTGCACGAGTCCACGAGCGCGCAGCACCCTGCCTCTGCAGTCTGCAAGGTACCTGGAAGTCCTTGCCTGTTCCTTACCGTCTACTTACCAAATCAAGCCGCCCACTCTTGCACCATCCGCCGCAGGGTCCGCAGCGGCACGATCCCCGAGCCGAGCACGGTGTCGTGAAACCCCTTGATCTCGAATGCTGATCCCATCGACTCTTCGGCCTCGCGGCGGATCCGTTGGATCTCGAGGCGCCCCAGCATGTACGAGAGAGCTTGTCCGGGCATCCCTATGTAGCGGTCTACCTCCTCCTCCACCGAGTAGAGGGTGTTGGGCGAGTTCTCCATCATGAAGTCGATCGCCTGCCGGCGACTCCACCCCATGGCATGGATCCCGCTGTCGACGACCAGGCGGGCTGCACGGGTGGAATCTGCCGACAGCATCCCGATGCGGTCCAGCGTCGACTCGTACATGCCCATCTCGTCGGCGAGACGCTCCGTGTAGAGCCCCCAACCCTCTCCGTAAGCCGAGATGAAGGCTTGCTTGCGGAATTCGGGTATGTCGTCCAATTCGCCGGCGATGGCGAGCTGGAGGTGGTGGCCCGGGATTCCCTCGTGGAAGGCGAACGACTCGATCTCGTAGGTGCCCCAGGCGGTCGGGTCCGACGTGTTGATGAAGAAGATTCCGGGGCGGGACCCGTCGGTGGCTGGCCTGAAGTAGAACCCGAGTGGCCCGGTCGGGGTCTCCTCCACCCGGCAATCGGCTTGGGGAAGCCGGCCGAACCAATCCGCAATGGCAGCCTTGGCCTTGGCTAGCGCCCTTTCGGAGGCGGCGACGATCGACGGCCCATCAGAGAAATGGAGGTCGGGGTCGTCGCGCAGCCGAGAGTAGATAGTGTCGAGATCGTCGGTTCCCAGCGCCTCGCCACCCAATTGGCGATACTCGTCGTCGAGCTGGGTGATTTGGTCCAGTCCGACCTGATGGATCTCGGCGGGAGACAGCTCGAGTGTCGTGTAGCGGTGGATGGTGCGTTCGTAGAGCTCGGCACCATCGGGGAGATAGCTCAGCCCGGGACGATCCTCGGGACGCGACTGGGGGAGAAGCTCCTCGGTGACGAAGTCGCGCCAGCGCTGCAGCGCAGGCCGAACGGTGTCGCGCGCCACCTCCACCATCTCATCGCGCCAGGCGGCTTCGCCGTCCCATCCCTGCGGTGCCCGCAGCGCCAAGAGTGGGTCGACGTCGAAGGGAGCGGCAAGCAAGGCGTCCACCTGCTCGACCGCCTTGGCGGCTGTCGACCCCATCGGGGCTCGCCCCCGGGCAAGGCCTTCGCGGAGCCGGTCCGCGGCGTCGTCGACCATTCGGGCGATGCCGCGATACTTATCGGGCATTGCCGCGGCGTGTTCCGGCTCGGTCAGCGGTAGTTGTGGGACGTATACGGGCAACATCGCCTGAAACCCGATGGCATGGTTGGCGGCCATCTCGGCGAGTCGTCCCTCGGCCAGGCGGGCGTCGCTGGTGGCCAAGAAGAACAGGACCTCGCGCGAAATGCGTTCGTCGGGGCTCAGAGTCGCCGGATCGACCGCTTCGGCGCGGGCGGCAAAGTCCTGCAAGCGGCTGATTCGCTCGTCCTCCGCACGGCGGGAGACGTCCTCGTGGCGGTCGTCGTGCGTGTGGATCCCCAGCATCAACGCCTGGGTCGGACTCATCTCGAGCGTGTACTCCCAGTACTCGTCGCCCAGTGCAGCGAGCGCGTCGTTCACCTGAGATCCTTCGGTCGCGGGGTGGGGATGGTAGGCGTCGACGCATCGATCGCCGATGCCGCCGATCTTGTCGCCGTAGGTCCGTAGCCTGGGACGGTCGATCAGGGAGACGCAGATGACCCACGGGTTGTTCGGCTGGGTGGATGTCACGGTGGACGACCTCGATGCCGGCGCAGCGTTCTACACGGGGCTCTTCGGTTGGGAGGCAGAGCGGATCCTTTCCCCTGACGGCGACTCGGACTACGTGCTGTTCCGCAATCATGGAAAGCTGGCCTCCGGCATGGCGCTGCGGTCGCCGGAGATGCGGGAGGAGAGGCTCCCGCCCACGTGGAACTCATACGTCCTCGTCGACGACGTGGATCCGATCGCCGACCGTGCTGCCGATCTGGGCGCGACCGTGCTCGTACCGCCCATGGACATCACCGACGCCGGGAGGATGCTCTACATCCAGGATCCGCAGGGTGGTGGCCTCGGCTTCTGGCAGCCGGGAACCCATCATGGCGCCGAGGGGTACAACGAAACGGGCTTTCTCACCTGGAACGAGCTCGCTACTCGTGATGTCGCCGGCTCGAAGGAGTTCTACGCAGCCCTGATGCCGGAGTGGTCGATGCACGAGACCGAGTACGGCGACGGATTGGTGTACACAACCATCAAGCTCGGTGATCGTGACAATGCGGGCTTGATGGAGATGGGCGTGGGGTTCCCTCCCGAGATCCCGACTCACTGGGGTGTCTACTTCGTGGTCGACGATGCCTATGCCGGTGCGGCCCGAGTGGAGGAGTTGGGCGGCACGGTGCTCCGCGAAGTGATCGAATCCAGTTTTGGCCCAATCGCTCCGGTGGCGGATCTAGGCGGTGCGGCTTTCTTGATCATCGGGCCCATGAACGCAGCCTGAGGCGTATGGCGTCGGTCACTTGTGTCGGCGGCTTTCACATCGACGCGAAGGCGGTGGTGGCGGGGCCGGTGATTCCGGGGACGAGGAATCCCGCCACGATGAGCCGGGGGCCCGGCGGCGTTGCGTGCAATGTGTCGCGAACCTTGGTCAAGCTCGGCATGCCCGGCTCGCTCAGAGAGCCTCCACGTAGTAGTCGAGCGCCTCCGGGTTGGCCAGAGCCTCTCTATTCGTGACTTCCTCCCCGTGGAGGATGCTGCGGACCGCCTTTTCGACCTTCTTGCCGCTCAGCGTGTAAGGGACTGCCGTCACCGCGGCAATGCGTCGGGGAACGTGGCGCGGCGAGGTCTCGGCGCGGATGCGGCTCCGTATCTGGTCCTCGAGATCGTCGTCGAGGGATTGACCGCCGGCGAGCACCACGAACAGCACGACCTCCACGTCGCCGCCGACCTGGCGACCCACGACGATCGAGTCATCGATTTCGGGCATGGTCTCGATGGCGCGGTAGATCTCGGCCGTGCCGATCCTCACCCCGCCTGGATTGAGCGTCGTGTCGCTGCGGCCGTAGATGATCACTCCTCCCTCAGGTCGGATCTCTATGAAGTCGCCGTGCGTCCACACCCCCGGGTTCTCCGCAAAGTACGCCTTCTCGTAGCGGGCACCGGTCTCGTCGCGCCAGAAGGAAATGGGCATGGAGGGGATCGGCGCGGTGCACACCAATTCCCCCTTCTCGCCGACGACCGGGTTGCCGGACCGATCCCATGCTTCCACCGCACACCCGAGCGCCCTTGCCTGCAACTCACCGCGGCGGACCGGGAGGACCGGCACGCCCAGGGCGAAACAGCCAACGATGTCGGTCCCGCCGCTCACCGATGCCAGCTGGACGTTGGGCGCGACGTTCTCGTAAGCCCAGTCGAACTGCTCCGGGTTGAGCGGTGCGCCCGTCGACCCCACCATGCGCAAGGCCGAGAGGTCGGCTATTCGTCGCGGGGTCACGCCGGCATTTGCATTCGCCGCAAAGAAACGAGGGCTGGCGCCGAAATGGGTGATGCCGGTGTCCGCGGCCATGCGCCACAGCGCGCCGAGGTCGGGGTGGCTCGGGCTCCCGTCGAACAGGACGATGGCCGCCTCACACGCCAAGGAACTCACGAGCCAGTTCCACATCATCCAGCCGGTCGTGGTGAACCAGAAGACACGGTCATCGCGGCGCACGTCGGAGTGCAACCGAAGCTCGGTCAGGTGCTTGAGAAGGACTCCGGGCCCGCTGTGGACGATGCTCTTGGGAGGCCCGGTCGTGCCCGACGAGTAGAGGATGTACGCCGGCTGGCTGGCGGGGAGCTGCACGAAATCGGGCGTGGCTGCCGGCGTGGCGAGCAGCTCAGACCAGGTGAGGTGTGCGGCCCGTCCGCCTCCGAGCTCTTTGCCTTCTCCAACGCTGACGACCGCGCCGATACCACCGATATCGCGCAGCGCCGCTGCCACGGTGTCGCTCACGTCGTGCTCGGCGCCGTTATAGAAGTATCTCTCGACCGTGATCAGCACTTTGGGCTCGATCTGCCCAAAGCGGTCGATCACTCCGAGAGGCCCGAAGTCGGGGGAACAGGACGACCACACCGCGCCGCTCGCCGTCGTCGCCAGCATGGCTACGACGGCTTCGAGCCCGTTGGGCAGCAGAGCGGCGACTCGATCACCCGGTCCCACTCCAAGGCTCCGCAACCCGACTTGGGCGGCGGCGACGAGTGCCTGCAATTCCGACCAGGAGTAATCGCGACGATGGCCATCTTCGCTGACGGTGATCACGGCGGTGGCATCGTCGGCACGCCGCAGGAGGTTCTCGGCGAAGTTGAGCCGAGCACCAGGGAACCACTGCGTACCCGGCATTGACTCTGCAGCAACCGCCCGATCCGGGGGCACCGAGGCAATCACCTTGCCGTCGTCCCACACGGCGTTCCAGAAGGCCTCACGATGCGAGATGGACCACCGCCACAACTCGTCGTAGGACGCAAAGCCGTGGCGGCGCATGAACGCGGCGATCTGGGTTGCGGCGGCCTGCTCGGGGGGCGGCTCCCAGAGAATGTCGGCCATGGCGCGACGCTAGCGGCCGGCGGGTCAGACCTCTCCGGGGGCTGCTCCGTCCTCGGATCGAAAACGGGCGAAGATCGATTCCAGCTCGTCACGTTGTTCAGCGGTCAAGGCCTCGAGCGAGCCGGGAGCGGCCGGCAGATAGGTGCCGATCGCTTCGGCCAGCGTCGCCTTGGGCTCCTCCGCGGGATGGATCCGTGCGGTCACCGTGCGGCGCCGTCCACGATCGGCCGTGATCCAAGCCTCGACGACCAGCTCCGAATCGGCTTCGATCACTCCGCGGAAACGTTGCTCCATGCGCGCCGTCACATGGGGTTGGTACCTCCAGCGGTAGAGCGTCCACACCATCGCCTCGTCGAAGACGGTGGCCACGATTCCGCCGTGGACGATCTTCCCCAAACCCACATGATCCGTCGAAATGGCGAATCGACACCGAATGCGGTCCTTCTCCGGAGCGGTGAAGCGGAGCCGCAGGCCTTTCGGGTGGTCCTGGCCGCAGGCAAAGCAGTTCCAGGAAGCGAGGTCGGGAAGCTGGGCACCCATGGACTCGAGACGCTACTCGGCGCCGCGCGCGCCGTGGCGAGCACACTTCTCCAGCCCGTTGAGCAGGCGACGAGGTGCCGACCCCCGCGGCACCGAGGATCGGTTGATTAGGATCGCCGCCGGAGGACCGACCCGTGTCCGGCACGGGAGAGGGGTTAGGCGTTAGGCCTTAGGTGTTGTACCTCGATCACCTAACTCCTAACTCCTAACCTCCCGCCTCGTGATCATCGCCCGCAACCTCCTCTTGTTGGCTCTTCGGCCAACGCCTCATCGCGGTGCGACCCGGGTCCCTGCCCGGGCCGCCCGAAGCCGCTCGCGCGCAATCGCTGGGAGTGCGGCATCGTGATAATTGCTCGCGGCCTCTCCGTGGAAGTCGGCATCCGCACCCTCGTGGACGCCGCCTCTTTCGCGCTGCATCCCGGCGACAAGGTCGGTCTCGTGGGTCGAAACGGGGCCGGCAAGACCACGCTCATGCGCACCCTCGCCGGACTGCGCCAACCGACTTCGGGGACTGTGGCCCGCTCCGGGGTGCTCGGGCACCTGTCTCAGGAGAGCGCGCTGCCGGAACTGGACCGCCCCGAAGCGACCGCATTGGAGAGGGTCTTGGCGGCTCGGGACATCGGCACCATCCAGATCCGGATGGAGGGCGTCAGGAAGCAGATGGAGTCGGCCGTCCAAGATGAGCGCGACCGCCTGATAGGCCGCTTTGCTCGCCTCGAAGCGGAGTTCGAGGCCAAGGGCGGCTACCGCGCTGAAGCAGAGGCACGTCGGTTCGCTGCGGCGGTAGGCATAACCAACGACGAAATGAAGCAGCCGGTACGCACTATGTCCGGAGGGCAGCGCCGCCGCGTCGAATTGAGCCGAATTCTCTTCGCTGAGACCGACGTCCTCTTGCTCGACGAGCCCACGAACCATCTCGACCTCGACGCCAAGGCGTGGATGATGCAGTACTTGGCCGAATACCCCGGTGCCCTGCTCGTCATATCGCACGACCTCCCGCTGCTAGATGAGTCCATCACGTCCGTCCTTTCCCTCGATGGCGGACGTCTCGAGCCGTTCCGGGGCAACTACTCCTACTTCCTCACCGAGCGGGATCGGCGGCGAGACCAGCGGATGCGGGAGCGGCGTCACCAGGAACAGCGAATCGCCCGTCTCGAGGAGACGGCGCGCCGCTTCATGGGGACGACGGAGAAGATGTCGAAGCGAGCCAAGTCGATGCTCACGCGGGCGGATCGCATGAAGGAGCATCTCGTCGAAGTGGCCGCCGCCGGTCCGAGGGTTGCGTTGCGTTTTCCGCAGCCAGAACCATCAGGCCGCATCCCCATCGAGGGACGAAGCCTCGCCAAGGCCTTCGACGACAACGTCGTGTTCGTGGATGTAGACGTGTACGCGGAGCGCGGCGAATGCCTGCTGATCATGGGGCTCAACGGCGCTGGCAAGACCACGCTGCTGCGGATCCTGGCCGGTGTGGAAACAGCGGACATCGGTGACCTGCTCCCCGGGCACCGGCTTTCCCTGGGGTACTACGCCCAGGAGCACGAGCAGATCATTGCCGGAAGGACCGTGTTCCAGCACATGAAGGAGGTGTCGCGGGGGGAGACGGACCAGACGTTGCGATCGCTGCTCGGTCACTTCCTCCTCGCCGACAAGATCGACCAAGACGCCGCCACCCTCTCTGGCGGAGAAAAGACCAAGCTCGCGCTGGCGATGTTGGTCGTGGGCCGACACAACCTCCTGGTGCTGGACGAGCCCACGAACAACCTGGATCCCCAGGCGAAGGAAGCGCTGCTCGAGGCGCTGCGCGTCTACACCGGAACGCTCATCGTCGTCAGTCACGACACCGAGTTCGTCGAGGCCCTCAGCCCGGACAGGGCGGTGCTGATGCCCGACGGCGACGCGGTCTATTTCGACGAGTCCCTGCTGGAGTTGGTGGCCCTCGCGTAGCGGCTAGGAGCCCGCCGCCGTCCGTTTCCCGTACCAGGTGTGATGCCGCGGGGCGCGAGCGACGCGTTCACCGGGACCGCCCTCGGCGGCTCGGAGGAGTTCTCCGTCTTCCGAATCCGTCCACTCCCACGGGAAACGGGAAACGGGAAACGGGAAACGGGAACCCATCAGCCGCATTGCGTGGGACGGACTCCCCTCCGGGAGGGCCGGCTAGTCGGTGCCGGCGGTCGCCTTGGCCGGGGCGAGTGCGTCGCGCAGGGCTCCCACCATGGTTTCGTTCACCTGGTAGTGGATCCAGCGCCCGCGCCGTTCCTTGTGCAGCAGGCCGGCTTCGAACAGCACCTTGAGGTGATGACTCACCGTCGGCTGCTTGAGCCGCAGCGGTTCCACCAGTTCACAGGCGCAGACCTCACCGCGATCGGCGATGAGGCTGAGCAGCCGGAGGCGCGCCGGGTCGGACAACGCCTTGAAGAGGCCTGCCAGATCGGTCGCCTCCGATTGGGGCAGCGGGACTTCGAGCAGGGGATCGCAGCAGGGAACCTTCACTGCTCAGATATTGACATATCTCGATATGACTGTCAATATATCGATATAGGTCAATATGAAAGGAGAGCACCGTGAAGCGCTTCACGATCCCCCGCGTGGCCCACTGCTCTGAGGGCTGCACACCTCCGTCCCGGGCATGACGAAAAAGGGCCTCATACATTCGACGTGCCCCCGAGCGCCGGGGGCACGTCGCGTGTGACGGGGGGTTTGACCCTCCCGGCTGCGACAATCCGCTCGTGCGAGTGGGACCAAAAGAACAACTGGATGCAGCCGCCTCCCTGAGGCCCCTCCTCGGCCCGCGATCGATAGCGGTCATCGGCGCCAGCCGCGACGACTTGTCCATCGGCGGCCGCCTCATGCGCAACATCCTGGGCGCTCGCTTCACAGGCACCGTCTATCCGGTGAACCCGAACGCCGAGTCCGTCAGCGCGGTGCGCGCCTATCCGAAGGTCACCGACATCCCCGGCGAAGTCGACATGGCGATCATCGTCGTGCCGGCCCGGCTCGTCATCGAGATCGCCCGGCAATGCGCCACCAAAGGAGTCAAAGGTCTCGTCGTCATTTCGGCCGGCTTCTCGGAGACCGGGGCGGCGGGACTCGCCCTGGAGGAGGAGCTCCTCGCGATCGTCCGCGCTGCCGGAATGAGGATGATCGGTCCGAACTGCATGGGGCTGCTCAACACGGATCCGGAAGTCCTGCTGGACGCCACCTTCGCTCCGACCTTTCCGCCGGCTGGGAACGTCGGCATGTCGAGCCAGTCGGGCGCGCTCGGGATCGCCATCCTCGACTATGCGAGGCAGCAGGACATCGGGATCTCGACCTTCGTTTCCGTAGGCAACAAGGCGGATGTGAGCGGCAACGACCTACTCCTCTATTGGGAGGATGATCCGGCGACCGATGTGATCCTGCTCTACCTCGAATCCTTCGGTGAGCCACGCCGCTTTGCACGCAACGCCCCGCGAATCGCCCGTCGCAAACCGATCGTGGCGGTCAAGTCGGGAAGGACCTCGGCCGGAGCGCGGGCCGCCAGCAGTCATACAGGGGCCCTGGCCAGCGTCGAGGTGGCCGTCGCCGCTCTCTTCCGTCAGGCGGGTGTGATCCGCGTCGACACCCTCGAAGAGCTCTTCGAGGTGACGTCTCTTCTCGCCAATCAACCGCTGCCACCGGGACGGCGAGTCGCAATCCTTTCCAACGCCGGGGGTCCGGCGATCCTTGCAGTCGACGCTCTTGTCTCGGAGGGACTGCAGGTAGTCGAGTTCGGTGAAGCCTTGCAGGCCCGGTTGCGAGCACACCTCGCACCCGAGGCGTCGGTTCGCAACCCGGTGGACATGATCGCCTCGGCCGGCCCGGAGCAGTACCGCGCCTGTCTGCGCGATCTCCTCGAGAGCGATGAAGTCGATGCGGTCATCGTCGTGTTTATCCCGACGACTCCCGGGGACTTGGCCAACGTGCAGGATGCCGTGGCCGATGCGGTTGCCGCCGGAACAGGCGGCAGGACGCTCGCCGCCGTGTACATGGAAGCCGACGCGATCACTCATCCGCCGACCCGTCGCGGGGCAGTGCGCATTCCGGAGTACCCTTTCCCGGAGCCGGCCGCGCGGGCGCTGGCCCGGGCGGCCCGCTACGCCGAGTGGCGCCGCCACCCCGGGGGCGAGATCGTCGAGTTCGACGGCGTCGACCAAGTCGGCGCCGCAGCTGCCATCGCCACGGCTCGTGCCCGTCTCGGCGCGTCCGGAGGCTGGCTGGATGCCGGGGAAACCGAGGCGGTTCTGGACTCATACGGGCTGAAACGGGCGCGGTCCCGCTTCGTCACTTCCGCGGCCGAAGCCGAGTCCGCGGCCGCCGGACTCGACGGATCAGTGGTGCTCAAGGTGCAGTCGCCCACGGCACTGCACAAGAGCGATGTGGGCGGCATCGTCCTCGACGTCGCGCCGCAAGACGCCGGGGCCGCGTACGAACAGGTGACCGCCTCGGTCCCGGACGCTACGGGCGCGCTGGTTCAGGAGTTCGTTTCGGGCGGCCACGAAGTAATCATCGGCATGACCGAGGACGCCTCCTTTGGGCCGCTCATCGCCTTCGGCCTCGGGGGAGTGTTCGTCGAGTTGATCGGTGACGTCGCCTTCCGCATTCACCCGCTCACCGACGTGGATGCCGCGGAGATGGTCTCCGAAGTCAGATCGGCGCGCCTGCTCGAGGGCTACCGGGGCGGTGAAGAGGGGGACATAGCGGCCCTGCGTTCGGCGTTGCTCCGGGTGTCGTCCATGATCGAGGACATCCCCGACATCGTCGAGATGGATCTGAATCCGGTCAAGGTCCTGCCTCCCGGACGGGGGCTCACCGTGGTCGACGCCCGCATTCGGATCGGACCGGCCGCCCAGTAGGTACCGCCGCGGTCGCTCAGACCGTGGATCGGTCGGCGGCCTCGTCGAGCGCCGCGTGAGCTGCAGCCAGCCTGGCAATGGGTACTCGTGGCGGGCTGCAGGAGACGTAGTCGAGTCCGGCCTCGTGGAAGAACTCGATGCTGCTGGGATCGCCGCCGTGCTCCCCACAGACTCCGATCTCGATGGCGGGATCGGACTCCTTGCCCTCGCTCGTGGCAATGGCTACGAGGCGCCCCACCCCATCGGGATCGACGTGGGCGAAGGGATTCGCCGGGAGCACACCGTCGGTCACGTAGGCATCGAGGAACGCACGCTCGGCGTCGTCCCGGCTGATGCCGTACGTCAGCTGGGTGAGGTCGTTGGTGCCAAAAGAGAAGAAGTCGGCGTGGTCGGCCAAGGCGCCGGCACGCAGCGCGGCGCGCGGAATCTCGATCATCGTGCCCACCGGGACCTGTGCGGTGACGCCGCTCGCTTCTATCTCGTCGCGCACCATCGCCGCGGTCAGTGCCAGCTCATTGGGATGGGAGACGAGGGGGATCATGATTTCGATCTTCGGGTCTCCACCTGCGGCGAGGCGCCGCTTCACCGCTTCCATTGCCGCCCGCACCTGGGCGCGGTAGAGCTCGGGGCGCATCACACCGAGTCGTACCCCACGCAGGCCCATCATCGGGTTGACCTCCTCCAGCCGGGTCACCGCATCGATCATCCGATCCAGGCTCTCCGTGTCCCCATCGTGGTCGCGCCGCTCCAACACAAGGTCGAGTCGATCGGGCAGGAACTCGTGAAGCGGAGGGTCGAGAAGGCGAACGATCACCGGTAGTCCGTCCATGGCCTCCAGCAGTTCCGTGAAGTCGTCGGCTTGGATCCGGGCCAGGTCGTCGAGGGCGCTCTCGGCCCCTTCATCGAGGATGATGGACCGAACCACCGGCAGCCTGTCGCCCATGAACATGTGCTCGGTCCGGGCCAGGCCTATGCCCTCCGCTCCCCAGCGCCGGGCCACCGTCGCTGCAGCGGCGTCGTCGGCGTTGGCCCTGATGCCCAGGCGGCGCACCTCGTCCGCCCAACCGAGGAGAACCTCGAGCTCGGACGACGGCTCGGGGTCGACGAGCGGCAGCCGTCCCAGGAAGACGCGGCCGGTGCCTCCGTCGATGGTCACGATGTCGCCCTCCGCCACCGTCACGTCGCCCACGGTAAAAGTCCCCGCCGCTTCGTCGACTTCGATGGCGGCGGCGCCGGTCACGGCCGCCTTGCCCATGCCGCGGGCGACAACGGCGGCGTGGCTGGTCTTGCCACCGTGGCTGGTGAGCACCCCCTCGGCGGCGGCGAGGCCGTGGATGTCATCCGGGTTGGTCTCCCAGCGCACCAGGACAACGGCGGCGCCGTCAGCGGCGACCTCCACGGCACGGTCGGCGGAAAACACGGCGACTCCCGATGCGGCTCCGGGTGACGCATCGAGTCCGACGGCAATGGGTTCGACGTCGATGCCTTCGGCGATACGGGGATGCAGCATGGCGTCCAGCGCGGTGGGGTCCACCCTGAGCAGCGCGGTGGGCCGGTCGATGAGCTCCTCGTCCACCATCTCGACGGCGATGCGAACGGCCGCCTGAGCCGTTCGCTTCCCAACGCGGGTCTGCAGAATCCAGAGGTGCTCGCGTTCGATGGTGAACTCGATGTCGCACATGTCGGTGTAGTGCTTCTCCAGCGTCGTCATCACCTCGAGCAACTGACTGTGGTTGGCCGGATGTCGCTCGGCCAGATCCCCCAAAGGGAGGGTGTTGCGGATACCGGCGACCACATCCTCACCCTGAGCGTTGGGCAGGTAGTCGCCGTAAGGGATCGCTTCGCCAGTGGCAGGGTCGCGGGTGAAGCACACGCCCGTGCCCGAGTCATCCCCGAGATCACCGAAGACCATCATCTGCACGTTGCAGGCGGTGCCGAGGTTGTCGGGTATCGAGTTGAGGCGGCGGTATTCACGGGCTCGTCGGTTGCTCCAGGAGGCGAACACGGCAGTGATCGCATCGCGCAGCTGCTCCTGGGGATCCGTTGGGATCACCTCGCCGGCATCGGCCACGACGTCCTGGAATCGCCGCGTGGCGCTTTCGAGATCTTCGGCCGTCAGGCTGGCGTCGTCGGCGACGCCCCGCTCAGTCCGCAGCTCGGTGAGGATCTCTTCGAATCGGGAGTCCTCGACATCGAGGACCACTTTGCCGTAAGTCTGGACGAAGCGGCGATAAGCGTCCCAGGCGAAGTGGTCGTCGCCCGCCCAGGCCGCCAACGCAGCGACCACGTCATCGTTGAGCCCGAGGTTCAGCACGGTGTCCATCATTCCGGGCATCGAGAACTTGGCGCCCGAACGAACTGAGACCAGCAGCGGCGTACCAGAGGTGGCTCCAAGGTTTCGTCCCGTTTCCGTCTCTAGGCGGGCGACGGCCGCGTCCGTCTCCTCCCACACGGCGCTGGGCACGGTTCCGTCGTCGAGGTAGCGCCGGCAGGCCTCAGTCGTGAGGATGAAGCCGGGAGGGACGGGGAGGCCGATGGCCGTCATCGTGGCGAGACCGGCTCCCTTGCCGCCGAGCAGATCCTTGTCGGAGCCGTCGCCTTCCGAGAAGTCGAAAACGTACACTCCGCGCCTCCTCCGGGCTCGCTACCAGGTGGCCGGCATCATCGACCGGGTCGGTACGGCGGCGCCAGGGCCGAACGGACCGAGCCCACGGCGCTCAATGGTCGATCGCCCGGCGCAACGGCAGAGCGGCGTGGACCACGGTTCCCTTTCCAGGCGCCGAGTCGATGAAGAGACTCCCATGCATCCCGTCTATCCGCTCCGTCATGTTGGCCAGCCCGAAGCCGCTCGAGTCGGCATCGGTGTCGAAGCCGATGCCGTCGTCGGAGATCGAAACCCGCACCCGCTCTCCTTCGCAGGCAACTCTCACGTCGACGGTCTCGGGCTTGGCGTGGCGCAGCGCGTTGCTTACCGCCTCCTTGACGACGGCAAGCAGATCGTCGGACACCGGTGGCTCGGGTATGTCGGGCGGGCAGTCGAAGTCCAGGCCTACTGCCACGTCGTGTGGCGCGGCGAGGTCCTCGAGTAGAGCGGCTAACTCGTTTGACAGCGACGGTCTCGCCCACACCGGCGGTCGGAGGTCGAAGATGTAGCGACGCAGCGCGGAGATCGTGTCGTCGAGCTTGTCGATGGCTTGGTCGAGTTGATCGTGCACTCCTGAGGCATCGGAGTCGAGTCGGGCGGCTGACGTCTGCAGCCCGAGCCCGACGGCAAAAAGGTCCTGGATGATCGAGTCGTGGAGGTCGCGGGCGATTCGCTCCCGGTCTTCATGCAACGCAGCTCGCCGCAGCCGCTCTTGAAGTCGCAGTGTCGACACCGCGGTACCCGCCGCGATGGCCAGGAACTCGATGATGGTCTCGTCGTCCTCAGAGAATCCACCGTCCTTGTCGGTCAGGTAGAGGTTGCCGAACACCTTCTCCCCGACGCGGACCGGGACACCCAAGAACGTGGTCATGGGTGGGTGGTGCTCGGGGAAACCGACCGCGTCCGGATGACCGGTGATGTCCTCGAGACGAACCGCTCCGCTGGTCTTGGTGATCGTTCCCAGTAGGCCGAATCCTCGCGGCAGGTGACCGATCTGGTGACCGGTGCCGGGCTCCAGACCGATGTGGACGAAGTCGAGCAGGGCTCCGTGTTCGCCGAGCACGCCGAGAGCGCCGTAGCGCGCTCCGGTGAGATCCATCCCGGTCTGCACGGTCGACCGGAGAAGTGCCGACAACTCCACGTGGCCGGCAACGCCGGCGGCAGCCTCCACCAGATCACGAATCAGGTTCGTGGCAAGTTCACGCACGGCCCGCCAAGGTTAACGATGCAAAACGGGCCCGAATCCGGTGCGGCGCAATGGGTCTTTCGGCCCCCTCCCTCCGGGTTGGTTGGGGCCCTGAAATGCCTACGGTTGTCGTAGGCTGAGAACGTGACAGAACCGCTTCGCATTGAGCTGGTCGACGACCATGAAGTCGTCCGAAAGGGCCTCAAAACCATGATCGAGGCCGAGGGTGATCTCGTCGTCGTCGGCGAGGCTGGCACAGTTGAGGACGCCATCCGGCGGGTGGGCTTCGACGATCCTCATGTCGTGATACTCGACGTGCGCCTCCCCGACGGAAGCGGGGTGGAGGCATGCCGCGAGATCCGAGCACGGTGGCCCGACGTGAACGTGCTGATGCTCACGTCGTTTGCGGATGACGAGGCTCTCTTTTCCTCCATCATGGCCGGCGCCTCCGGTTACGTTCTGAAGCAGATCAAGGGTTCCGACTTGCTCGATAGCATCCGCAAGGTCGGACGCGGCGAAAGCCTTCTCGACCCGGAAATGACCGATCGAGTCTTTCGCCGCATTCGCGGCGAGGAGCCCGATGACCCACTGCTGGCGAAGCTCTCTGCCCAGGAAAGGAAGATCCTCGACTACATCGCGGAAGGGCTCACCAACCGTCAGATAGCCGAGGAGATGTTTCTCGCCGAGAAGACCGTGAAGAACTACGTGTCGAACGTGCTCTCCAAGCTGGAGATGAGCCGTCGCAGCGAGGCTGCTGCATATGCGGCGCGTATTCAGGCTGAAAAGGAGCACAGGTACCCGCCCGAACAATGGCCGGCCTGACGATCGTCGTCGGGGTCGATGACGGAACTGCCAGCCGCGTCGCCCTTCGCCGGGCGTGCGCCCTCGCCGCAGACTTGGAGGCCGACCTGCACGCGGTCTTCGTCAGCCATGTTCCGGCTACCGTCCTGGCGGCGATGAGCGGGCTGCCGACCATCGGCGATGACTTCGCCGCCGCGCAGCGCGACAATGTCTGGAAGGAGGTCGAGCCGGTGCTCGCTGGGTGTGAACGACCCACGACGCGGGTCGATCTCGAGGGGTATCCACCCGATGCACTCGTGGGATACGCCGAGGAAGTCGGTGCCGACCTCATGGTGGTCGGCAGCCGGGGGCGGGGTGGTCTCGCCTCGCTGGTCCTCGGCAGCACGAGCCACCGGGTAGTGAATCACGCGTCGTGTGACGTCTTGGTCGTTCGAGAGCGTGACGGAGAGGAGTGAGATGAAGGTACGGGACCTGATGACGACGGATCCGTTGACGGCGACTCCCGACACCCTGCTGAAGGAGGCTGCGCGCACGATGGTGCGCAACAAGGTGAGCGGCCTGCCAGTGCTGAAGGACGGAGAGGTCGTGGGCATCGTCACCGAGGGTGATTTCCTGCGTCAGGAGGCAAACCGCGATCAGCCGTACCGCTTCAGCCTCCTCGATGCCCTGTTCGGTGAGGGTCCCTCGGACCCTCCCGCCGTGGAGACCGTCTCGGAGGTGATGACGGAAAACGTCATCTCCATAGGTGCTGAGGCATCGATCGGCGAAGCCGCCCGGGTAATGGCCAACAAGCGTGTCAAGCGGCTTCCGGTCGTCGACGATGAGGGCAATCTGATCGGAATCATCAGCCGGGCGGACGTGGTCAACGCATTCACCAAGCCGGATGAGATCATCGAGGACGAGGTACGCGAGGACATCATCCGCCGCCTCCTCTTCTTGGATCCTGAAGACATCGGCGTCACCGTGAGTGACGGGGTGGTGACGCTCGACGGCGAAATGGAGAATCGGACCGAGGCTCACCTGCTCGAAGAGCTGACCCGCCGCGTCGAGGGTGTCATCCGGGTGGACTCCAACCTGTCCTTCGTGGTCGACGATCAGAAGGCGGAGCCCAACTACCCGTTGAACAGCTGACGCCCGCGCCGCTGGGGCACCGCGGTGACACCGTTACCATCGCGCCGCGATGCTGATCGCCCGGCACCTCCTCGTAGCAGTTGACCGGGACCTGCGCGCCGCGACGGGCCCTCTGCGCGTGGCGTCTGTCGACGTCGAGTTCGATCCGTTGGATCTGGTGCGCGCCGGCAAGGACGCCTTTGCCTGGGCGGGCTTCTACTCCGCCCCGGACGGAAGGTCGATCGGTGCTCTCGGGTCGGCGGCCGTATTCGCCGCTGGAGGTCCTGGACGATTTCGCCGCCTCGACGAAGGGGTATCCACGGTGCCCGCCCGCACTCATCTTCTTGCCGGGTTTGCGTTCGACGAAGCGGGGCCCGGCGGCGTCGAATGGGAGGGATACCCGCCGGCTGCTGCGATCTTGCCGGAAGTGGCGGTGGTGCGCACCCAGGGCCGTTCGCGACTCACCGTGGCGTTGCGGCCCGGCTCCGACGGCCGCACGCTGCTCGGCCTGCTCTCGGCTCTGCGGGTTCCATCGCCGGTACCCAGCGAGAGCGAGGTGGACCATACGGTCGAGTCACGCCCGCTGCCGGGCGACTGGCGCGATCTGGTGGCGGAGGCCGCCGCTTCGATCGGTGCCGGTGCTTTCGAGAAGGTCGTGCTGGCGAGGACCGTGCTCGTCCAGACCCCGCGTGCACTCGAGGCCTTCGACCTGGTCGGGCAGATGCGCGACCGCTACCCGCACTCCCGGATCTTCGGCTGGCAGCAGGGGGAGGCGGCCTTCGTTGGTGCCAGCCCGGAGCTGCTCGTCGCTCGGGAGGGAACGCGCTTTCGGCTGGGCCCACTGGCGGGGTCGGCGGGGCGAGGCATCGACCCCGAGGAGGATCGCCGTCTGGGCGACGCACTGCTCGCCTCGGCCAAGGATCGTCTCGAGCACTCGATCGTGATCGACGATGTGGTGCGCCGCCTCGAACCCGTGGCCGATTCGATCGATCTTCCCGCCGAGCCCCTGCTGCAGCGCCATGCCACCGTGCAGCACCTGGCGACGCCGGTCAGCGGGATCACATCGAGGCGCCTTCTCGAGCTCGCTGAGGTGTTGCACCCCACTGCGGCGGTGGGGGGTTCTCCGCGTTCCGAAGCGCTCGCATTCATCGCCAAGCAAGAAGGCATCGATCGCGGGTGGTACGGAGGCGGGATCGGCTGGCTCGACACCAATGGTGACGGGGAGTTCGCCCTCGGCCTGCGTTGCGCGCTGGTGCGAGGCGACCGTGCCACTCTGTACGCGGGCAACGGGATCGTGGCCGGCAGCGATCCCGAGGAAGAGCTCGCCGAGACTCGCCTCAAGCTCCGCCCGATGCTCGATTTGTTGACGGGTAGGTAGCGCCTCGGTTCGAGGCGACCGATCCAGGAGTGATGCCGCTGTAGGCTGCCCACGCGCTCACCGTTGCCTGGGCAGCGTCGAAGTCGAGTCATCCGTTCTCCGAGTCACTGCTGTATCGGACGGATGACGGACAACTGATGACGGACTAGATCGCGGCGACGGCCTCCTTCACCTGGACCGCGATCTCACGGTGCAGGGCCACGTTGGTGCTGCGGTCGGTGACCACCTCGACGAGGAAGGGCACCGTACCGGCGTCGGCGACGACGCCGATCAATTCTTCGGCCGTGTCGGCTCGGCTCGACTTCACGCCGAAGGACGCGGCGATGTCGGCAAAGCGCAGCCCGTGGGGCGTGCCGAAGTGGCGTTCGAAATGCTCGTGGCCATCCTGAGGCAGAAAGTGGAAGATCCCACCGCCATCGTTGTTGAGGACGACGATCGTGAGCGGGATGTCGATCCGGGCCATCGCTCCCAGCGCCCCGACGTCGTGGAGCATGGAGATGTCCCCGGCCAGAGCCACGGTCGGGTCACCAGTGGCGGCGGCGCCGAGGGCGGTCGAGATGAAGCCGTCGATCCCGTTGGCTCCCCTGTTGGCGAACAGGGCGCCGGGCCGACGGCTGACCGGGAAGAACGAATCGACATCGCGGATCGGCATCGATGATGCAGCCCAGAGTGAGGCTCCGTCGCGGAGGCCGACGGCCACGGCACTGACGGCGGCGGGTTCGCTCGGGTATCCGCCGTCAGCGATTGCCGCTGCAGCGGCGGCAGAGGCGACCACATCGGCGTTCTTCCACGACTCCAGCCAATCGGCCGGGGCGGGATTCGCACCCGAGCCTCCCAGCGCGCGCAGGGCGGCCGCGGTGTCGGCTCGCACGATGGTGTGTGCCGTTGCGGTGGGATCCCGCCACCCGCCGGGATCGATGACGATCTGGGGAATCGCGTGGTTCTCCGCGAGCCAGACCCGGAGTGCTTTCGAGGTCGGCGCCGCTCCGATGCGCAGCACGGCTTCTGGAGCCGCCTTCTCCAGCCATCCGGCGGCAGCAAGGAGGTCGGAGCCAACGACGGCGTCCACCGGATGATCGCCGACCCGCAAGCCCGAGACCGGGTCCGCCATCACCGGCCAGCCGACGGCTGCGGCAAAGGTGGTCGCAGCCGCCGCCACTGACGGTTCTCCCTGTGGCCCGGCGACGACGACTCCGCGGCGCCCGGAGATGGCGTCGCTCACTGGGGCGACGGCCGCGGCGTCGGGGGCGAGTTCGCCCTCGACGACCAGGGGCGTCGCCACGTCGTATGTGTCATCACCGATGAGCAGGGGCTCGCGGAAGCGGATATTGAGATGAACCGGTCCCGCGGGACGGCCGGTGGCCGCGGATACCAGCCGAGCCGCCAGAGCGGCAGTGCGCATTCGGCCGGCGTCGTCGGGGTCGGGCACGTCGAGGTCGTAGCTCCAGCGAACGGTCCGGCCGAACAGGTCGCGCTGGTTGATCGTCTGCGGCGCGCCCACATCGAGCAGTTCGGTAGGGCGATCGGCGGTGATGGCGACCAACGGGATCCGAGCTGCGGCGGCCTCGGCGAGTGCCGGGTGGAGTTCTGCTGCGGCCGTCCCCGAGGTCGTCACGATGGCCGCGGGCCGACGCGTGATACGAGCGATCCCCAGAGCGAAGAAGGCGGCGGAACGCTCGTCGTGATGCGACCAGTCGGTGATCACGGAATCGGCGAGTGCTATCGATAGTGGGGCATTGCGCGATCCGGGAGTGACGCAGGCGTGCTTCACCCCCGAGGCGGCCAATGCCGCCACCAGCACGCGGGCGAACTGCTCATTGCGGCTGCTCACGGCAGCGACGCTAGTGGTCCCAACAGCAGAGGAATCCGCGGCAGCGCCGGATCAGAACTGCACGCCGACGGCGAGGAGGACTCCCACCGCGACATGGAGTAGCGCGTTCTCACGGAGGGCTCGGACCAGCGTGGGGCCGTCGGTCGAGGTGGCCACGCGACGGACCGGAGGCCACGCCAGGGGCAGTGCGGCGAGCGCGAGGAGCGCTCCCATCTGGATCAACCCGGCCAACGCAAACGCGGTGACGGCAACGAAGGCGCCGCCTATGAGCGTTCCATAGAGGATTCGGGTCCGGGCGCGGCCCAGGATCACCGCCAGCGTTCGCTTGCCGGAATCTGCATCCGTGTCGATATCGCGCACGTTGTTCGCCACGAGGATGGCGGTGACCAGGAACCCCACGGGGATGGCGAGGAGCCACGCCTCTGCTGGCGCTGTCGAATCGTGCACGTAGCGGCTGCCGACCACTGCGGCGAGGCCGAAGAAGATGAACACAAACAGCTCGCCAAGAGCCCGATAGCCGTATGGCCAGGGCCCTCCCGTGTAGGTGAGGAGGGCCAGGATCGAAGCGGTGCCGACGGCGACGATCACCCATCCTGCAACCCAGGCGAGGTAGACGCCTAAGGCGGCCGCAGCGAGGATGGTCACAGTCGTGCCGGCCCACATCTGGCGGTACGTGAGCAGGCCCGAGGCCACGGCGCGCTGCGGCCCGATTCGAGCCGGCGAGTCGGCGCCCCTCCGCGCGTCGGAAGCATCGTTGGCGAAGTTGGCGGCGACATTGATCAAGACGGCCGCAGTCAGGGTGACCGCAAACGCATCCCATCGCAGCACGTCGTCGGCGGCGGCGAGGCCGGCTCCCACCAGGACGGGTGCGACCGCTGCCAGCAAGGTCGGAGGCCGGGCGGCGAGCAGCCAAGCCCGCGCCTTCACGGCAGGCGCGGAAACTCGTCGAAACGCGGAGTGCGCTTCTCGTTGAAGGCGTTGCGGCCCTCCTGGGCCTCCTCCGACATGTAGAAGAGGAGCGTTGCGTCGCCGGCGAGCTGTTGCTGACCGGCGAGGCCGTCGGAAGCGGCGTTGATGGCCGCCTTCATCAGCCGGATGGCGAGGGGAGATTTCGCCAGGATCTCGCGTGCCCAAGTGACGGTCTCCGTCTCCAGTTCGTCCAGCGCCACGACCGAGTTGACCATGCCCATCTCGTAGGCCTCCGCCGCCGAGTACTGGCGGCACAGGTACCAGATCTCCCGGGCCCGCTTGTCTCCGACCATGCGGGCAAGCAGTCCGGCGCCGTACCCGCCGTCGAACGAGCCGACTTTCGGTCCGGTCTGGCCGAACACCGCGTTGTCGGCGGCGATGGTCAGGTCGGAGACGAGGTGCAGGATGTGTCCCCCGCCGATGGCATACCCGGCCACCATGGCGATGATCGGCTTGGGGAGACGTCGCATTTGGATCTGCAGGTCCAGCACGTTCAACCGGGGGGTGCCCTCGGGATCCAGGTATCCGGCATCGCCCCTGATCTTCTGGTCGCCGCCCGAGCAGAAGGCCTTGTCGCCCTCGCCGGTGAGGATGATCACTCCGATCGTCGAGTCGTCGCGAGCTCGATCGAAGGCGTGGCTCAGCTCGAAAAGGGTGGTGGGGCGGAAGGCATTGCGCACCTCGGGTCGGTTGATCGTCACCTTGGCGATGCCGGGGATCGTCTCGTAGCGGATGTCGGTGTAATCCCCATGTTGTTCCCAGTCGAACGTCATTGCGCTCCCGGTAGGCGTGGGGACGGATGGTAGTGAGGGGCCCGGTGCCGCCTTCCGGCGGTAGCGTGCCCGGATGGACTCATTGGCGATCGCCGCACAGGAGCGTCCCGACGGTGCGGCCGTCGTGGCCGCCGACCGAACCGTGGATTACGCGGAACTCGACAGGGCTGCGTGGGGGGTCGCCTCGATCATCGCCGCCAGCGGGTCGGTCGGAAAGGGGGTCGCCTTCTGGGGGGATCGCACCGTCGAGGCGATTGCTGCGGCTTGGGGGATTCGACGCGTCGGGATGGCGGCTGTGCCAGTCGATCCCCGGCTCCCTCCGGCGGCGGCGATGGACATGACCAGGGCTGCCGGGGTGCGCGGCCTGTGGACTGAGCCCGAAGGAGGTTTCGACGCCCTTGTGGCGCGCGGTATCGCCGGGCGCGACGCGGCGGCCCCCGCAAGAGACGGGGGCTTCGTCGTATTCACATCGGGGACCGAGGGCACTCCCAAGGGGGTGCGCCTCGATGCGGCCAACATCGAAGCGGCAGTGACCGCTTCCCGCCTCCGGCTGGGCAACGGTCGCGACGATGGGTGGCTCCTCGTGCTGCCGCTATTCCACGTCGGCGGTCTCTCGGTGCTGTGGCGCCAGGCGGAGGCGGCTGCGCCGGTGGTCGTGCTGGAGCGATTCGAACCTGCCGCAGTCGAGCGAGCACTGGAATCGACGGCGTATGTCTCGTTGGTCCCGGTGATGCTGCGTCGGCTCCTGGATGACTCCTCGGGTCCGATCTCCGGTCTCCGCGTAGTGCTCGTCGGCGGTGCCGCGGCCGACACCGACTTGTTGGCAGAGGCACGCGATCGAGGCTTGCCCGCCGTGCCCACCTATGGGATGACCGAGACCTGCTCTCAGGTCGCCACTCCGAGCCCGCGAGACCCTCTCGACGGATCGGTAGGGCCTCCGCTCGACGGGGTGGAGGTGAGCATTGTCGACGCAGAGGGTGACGACGGTGTGGGTCGCATCCGGGTGCGGGGCCCGACCGTCATGCGCGGGTATCTGGGAGAGCCGGACCGGGACCCGGACGAGTGGTTCACCACAAATGATCTCGGGTTCGTCGATGGTGACGGCCGCCTCACCGTCCTGGGACGAGCCGACGACGCCTTCATCATCGGCGGCGAGATAGTCCATCCCGGTGCCGTCGCCCGCGTACTGCTGAAGCACGACCGTGTCGACGCGGTTCAGATCATCGGCGAGCCCGACGCAGAGTGGGGGACGCGGCTGATAGCCGAGGTGGCCGCGCCCGGGCTGTCCACCGACGTTCTCGACTCGTGGGCAGCGCGGCATCTCTCTCCGGCCATGCGTCCTCGGGAGTGGCGCCTGGTCGAGGAGGAGGCGGGCTCCTAGAGTCACTTCTCCGTCGAGGGGAGTCCGTTCGTGTGTTTCCAGCCAGATTCGACGCCGCCGATAGCGCCGATTTCGGGGGCGTCTGTAGACACTCGACATCTCACCCTCACCGCCGACGACGGGAACGAGTTCACCGCATTCGAGGCCGCCGGATCGGGCGAGGGTCCTGCGGTGTTGGTGCTTCCCGACGTTCGCGGGCTCTATGGGTTCTACGAGGACCTGGCGGTCCGCTTCGCCGAGCGGGGGATGAGCGCGCTGGTGATCGACTACTTCGGACGGACCGCAGGCCTGGGTGTTCGCGACGACGAGTTCGATTACATGCCCCATGTGCAGCTGACGACATTCGACGGAGTGGCCGCCGACTGCGCGGCGGCGGTCGCCCACCTCCGTGTGGTGGCTTCGGGTCGCCCCGTATTCACGGTCGGTTTCTGCTTCGGCGGCTCGAACTCCTGGCACCAGGCGGCAAACGATCTCGGACTTGCAGGAGCCGTCGGTTTCTACGGGCATCCCACTCGCGGGTTTCCGGAAGGGGCCACGCCGCTGATAGAGCGGGTGACGGAGTTCTCGTGCCCTCTTCTTTGCCTGATGGGCGGCGATGACCCGGGGATTCCGCTTCAGGAGGTTGATGCTTTCTCCGCCGCGCTGGAGGCCGCTGGTGCCGAATACGACGTCATGGTGTATGAGGGCGCACCGCACTCGTTCTTCGATCGCCGGTACGAGGAGTTCGACGACGCCTCCGCCGATGCGTGGCAGCGCGTACTGGAGTTCATCGATCGTCTGTCCTGATCAAGGGCTCCCACCTGCCGGGGGAGGCGACCCCTCCCAGGAGCGCATCGCTAGGGTTCGCAGGCGATGATGCGTCAAGGTTTCAGTCGTCGCGGCCTCGCCCTCCTTGCGGGCACTCTCGTGTTCGCCGCCGCTTGCACTTCGGGTTCCGGCGATACGACGGTGCCGGCAACGGCGCTGCCCACATCGTCGACCACGACGACCTCTTCGACGACCACCACTTCGACCATCCCCCTGATCGCCAACGGGCCCGCGCTCATCTTCGAGGGTGATTTCAACGAGACCGTCGAAGCGTTCCAGTTCCTGTTGAACTGCAACGACCTCGGCCAGCTTGTGATCGACGGCGCCTTCGGTCCGGCGACGCTGGCGGCAGTTCAAGCGGCACAGACGAGCCTGGGTAGGGAAGTGACCGGCGCTCCCGACGATGAGACCTTTGCCCTTCTGTCGCGCTCGTGCTCCGAGGACAGGCGTGTCTCCATCGACGACGAGGACGAGGGCGAAGAGATCGTCGTGGGAAACGCGGCCGACGGTGATCCCGAGATCTTCTTCGTCAGGGCCGAGGAGGACATGCGCATGTCGGTCGTGGCGACGTCCGAGGCCGGGGAGCCGATAGTCAACGTGCGCGCCACCGACGGCACTGCCATCGGCGTGGGTGGCACGTCGGTTTGGGCAACAGACATCATCGTGACCTCGGACTACGTGGTCGAGGTCAGTGCTGCAGCACCCACGACCTTTGTCGCCACCTTCGCCCTCGTCGAGCTCGATCCCGATGACGTCGATCCCGCCGACGACGGCGAGATGATCCTCGACGATCTCGACACCACGATCAGCGACGTGTGTCTCGACACGAGCGGGGAGTCCTCATATGTGGCTGAGACGGCACTGGGGCACCTGGTCGTCACGGCCGGAACCGTCGGCCGCTATGCGTTGGACAGGGGAGGTGTTGGGGCTCCGATCGAGTTCATGTTCAAGGACGGCAGCCCCGGCTACTACGGGTTCGCTATGGACGCCGAGATAGAGAGCGGCGACGTGATCGAAGGCACCGCGATCGTGTTCCTCAGAGAGGCCGGACACGCCGACGATCCCGTGGGTGTCTCATTCAACTTCGATCGTGCCGTGACCCCGTGTGACGGCGCCGCGGGTACCTCGGTCGTCCTGACCGCCGACGGGCTCGGCGTCGCCGATTTCGGAAGTGACGTGGACTCGGTCGTCGCCACGGTGCGATCGGCCCTGATCGGCGCCTCGCCCACCGTTGACGGGGACTGGATCGTCATCGACAACCTATCCAACGAGTTCGGTATCTGTCGCCAGGGAACCACCGAGGTTCGAGTAATCGAGATAGACAACCTGACTCTCTACTTCACCGACGCCGGCACCAGCTTCGCAGGCGAAGGTACCCGCCACTTTGCGGCCTACTCCGCAGGTCCCGGCATCTTCCCGTTCAAGACGAGCCGCGGTGTAGGACCGGGCGAAACCGTTGCCGATGTGCTCGCCGCCCACCCCGACGCAGTCGCCGCGGCGGGGATAACGGGCGGGATCGACGTCTTCATCTCCTCCCCGCCGGGCAGCGACCGCTGGCTGCGGGCGACGGCCGAAGGCGGCTCGTCGCCGGACGACACCGGGGCCATCATCACCTCGGTCACCGGCGGCCGGTTCTGCGATCTCTAGCTAGTACGCCATTCACGATCCGTATTGCGTATTGCGCCTACAGCAGAACCTTCGCCAACTCCTCGAGTTCCGCCAGCGGCACTCGCTCGGGATCGCCCAGCACTTGGATCGACACGTGATCGGCTCCGGCGGCGTGATGGGCGGCGATCCGCTCGGCGATGACCTGGGGCGGTCCCCAAGCCACGATCGCGTCGACGAGGGCGTCGCTCCCGCCGTCGTCGATGTCAGACTCGCTCCAACCGAGCCGCAGCAGATTGCGGCGGTAGTTGTCGAGCAAGAGATATCGCTCCATGTGGGCCCGGGCTGCGGCGCGGGCGCGCCCCGCATCCGATTCGAGCACTGCAGCCTGTTCCGGAGCGAGGTAGGCGTCTTCGCCCATGACTTCGCGAGCGAAAGCGGTGTGCTCCACCGGGACGAAGTAGGGGTGGGCGCCCGCCGTGCGAGCCGCGGCGAGGCGGAGCATGCGCGGCCCGAGGGCAGCCAAGAGCACCGGGACCGGCGGGTGGGGTTCCGGACCCACGAAAACCGCTCCCTCGATCGCGTCTAGGTAGTCCGACATTCGCCCAATGGGGTTTCGATACTCTTCGCCACGGGCCGCCACCGAGGGTGCGTGACTGACGCCGAGGCCCAGCGTGAACCTGCCGGGCCAGGCCTCGCCCAGAGCCATCGCCGCACCGGCGGCTGCGTTGCCGTCGCGCGCCCAGATGTTGGCGATGCCCGTCGCTACTTGGATCGAATCCGTGGCGGCGAGGATGGTCGCGGCGAGAGCGACGCACTCTCGGCCTCGGCTCTCGGGGTACCACACTGCGCGGTAGCCCATGGCTTCAACGGCGCGCGCTGCATCTCGTACGTGCTCTGCGGGCGCCGTGACCAGCGGCCACGTCCAAACGCCCACCCTGCCCAGGTTCGGGGCGGGTGCGTCGAGCCTCATGAGGCGAGGTTCCGCAAGGCGATGGCCTCGGCGAGGATCCCCTTGCGGAGCTCGTCGAGATCCTGGCTCTCGTCGGGCCCGTGGGCTCTGCTCGTCGGATCGGCAACTCCGGTGAGAAGGATGGCGGCGTCCGGGTAGGTCTCGGAGAATGCCGACACGAATGGGATCGATCCGCCGACTCCGATATCGACTGGCTCCGTGCCCCACACCTCGGTGAAGGCATCACGGAAGGCCTGAACCCGTGGGTCGTCGCCGGCTACCGCGTACGGCTCGCCGGCTTCGTGCGCCGTGACGGTCACCTTCGCCCCCCAGGCCGGCTGCCGTTCGAGGTGATCGATGAGCGCGGCCATGGCGGTGGCGGCTTCCTGTCCGGGCGCGATGCGCATGCTCACTTTGGCGCGAGCCGCGGGCACTAGCTGGTTGATCGCCTCCCCAACGGGAGGAGCGTCGACGGCGAGCACCGACACCGCCGGTCTCATCCACAGCCGACTTGTCAGCGATCCGTCGCCGATGAACTCGATGCCGTCGAGCACGCCGGCCTGGGAGCGCAACTCGTCCTCGGTGAGATCGAGAGGCTCGGCTTCGCCGGTGACCAAGCCAGGTACTGCGACGTTTCCCTTGGAATCGTGCAGTCCGCTGAGGATGCGGGTGAGAATCGTGAGCGCGTCGGCCACCACACCTCCGAACATCCCCGAGTGGACCCCGTTCTCCAATACCCGCACCTCGACCAAGACGCTGACCAGGCCGCGCAGCGAAGTGGTGAGGGCCGGGGTGCCTACCCGCCAGTTCGTGCTGTCGGCGATCACGATCACGTCAGCGTCGAGCAGGTGACCATGCTGCTGGAAGAGATCGTCGAGGTGTGCGGAGCCGGTCTCCTCTTCACCCTCCACGAAGACCTTCAGGTTCACCGGCGGTTCGCCTTCTAGAGCGCGAAGCACGCCGGCATGAAGCACTATGCCGGCCTTGTCGTCGGACGAGCCCCGCGCATAGAGGCGGCCGGCGCGCTCTTCGGGCTCGAAGGGGTCTCCCGTCCAAGCGGAGTGATCTCCTGGTGGCTGAACGTCGTGATGGGCGTACAGGAGAACGGTCGGTGCCTCGTCCGGCCCGGGGCACTCCCCGTAGACGGCGGGGTGGGCCTCTCCGTACTCGAGGAGCCGCACGCCCGCGAATCCTGCCGCGGTCAGAATCGTGGCGGCGGCATCGGCCGACCGGCGCACCTCTCCAGGGTCGAAGCCCGGCGCGCTGACCGACGGGATTCGAATCAAGTCCTCTAGGTCAGAGCGCACTCCAGGGACCAATTCGTCGATCTTGGCGGCCAGGCCTTCGTGCATTTCGGGGACGCTAGCGATCATCGCGACCCGCACGATCCGGCGGGGGCAGTAGCGAGTGCGGCGGCTAGCGTGCCCACATGGTCGAAGGCGCGGTGTGACGATCAGGAGCGCCGCCTCGGGCGTCCTTCTGGTGGCATTGGTGGCCGCCGCTTGCGGCGGCTCGGTCCCCGCTTCCGATGAGACCCCTCGAACCGACGCGGCGACTATCTCTGTCACGACCAGTCCACCAGGGCCGGCTTCATCCGAAGAGGCACCGGCGACGACTGCGCCACCCCCGACGGCAGCAGCGCCGTCCCCCGAAGCGGAAACTCCCGCTGTTGCCGCTCTGAGCAGTGGCCGGGGTGATGACGGCTCACTCGAGGTGGGCATATGGTTCACCTCGAATCCCTTTGCCGGCGGTGACGCCCGCGTGCTGGTAGGGGTCGACAGCGACGATTCCTTTCCCGGCGCCGGGAGCCCGATCGATCACATCGATGGCTGGGCGGAGATCCGGTCTGATCAGGTCACGCTCTTCGATGCGGGGGTGATCGTCGCCGGCGATGATCAGGGCGACCTCGGAGAGTGGCTTTCCTGGACGGGACCGGGGAGAAGTGGGTTCGTGTACTTCTTCGGGAATGTGCCGGTCCGGGCGGGCACAGTCTGGGTGATTGTGGAGGTCGACGGCGAGATCGCTTCGGGTGCCGTCGCCGGGACGCCTTTCGGCACAGGGTGCTCCTTCAGAGGTGCAGGGGTGGACCTCGGCAACGGCGCGAGCGATGCGCCCGATCCCGGCGCTCCCTGCCGTTACCCGTTGGGCTGAACCGGCGTCCCTACGAGATCGGCTCGCCTGGGGTCGCCACCAGCACCTCGATCCCCGAGCCTTCGAGGGCCCCTGCCAGCTCGTCGGGTGTGCCGGCAAGGACGGGGAAGGTTCCGTAGTGGATCGGCACCACGGTTGACACCCCGAGCAGTCGGGCCGCCTCTGCGGCATGCTGCGGGCCCATCGTGTAGTGCCCCCCAATGGGCAGAAGCGCCAGATCCGGAGACCAGAGCCTTCCTATCAACTCCATGTCGCCGAACACCGTCGTGTCGCCGGCGTGATACACGGTCGGTCCGTCGGGGACGGCGATCACCCAGCCACCTGCTTCGCCGCCCGGGACGATGCCGTCGTCCCCGGAAATGCCGGACGAGTGGACCGCATCGACCAGGGTGGCTGTGACGCCTCCGGGACCATCCACCGCTCCGCCCTTGTTGGATCCGACCGCATTCTCGGCGCCGGCGGCCTCGAGGAAGACGGCTATCTCGTGAATCGCAAAGACCTGGGGCTGATGGGCGTCCACCAAGTCCATGGTGCTTCCGACGTGGTCGAAATGCCCGTGCGTCAAGTAGATCGCATCAACCCGGTCCGGAGCATGCTCCGTCTCCGGGCAGGATGGGTTTCCGGCCAGCCAGGGATCGATGTAGAGCGTCGTATCGTCGGTCAGCCGCAAACGGGCGGCGGCATGGCCGAGCCAAGTAAGTTCGACGCCGAGGGCCATCAGAGTGCTCCTTTCGTTCCCGAAGTGAGTCTACGAGTCGCGGCGATCGCCCCGGCGTGCTATCCATTGGCCTTCGCGATCGGGAGCATGCTGATGCGGGATACGGCCGACGTCGTGATCGTGGGTGCCGGGATCATGGGCTTGTCCATCGCCCACCAGATCAGCCGGCGGGACCCCAGCCGGATCGTGGTCCTGGAGAAGGCGCCCAACGTCGCCGAAGGGTCGACGGGAGCCTCATGCGCGATCCTGAGGCAGCGCTATACGCATGCTGAGGCGGTGATGGTGTCGCGCGATGGGCTCAAAGCCCATCGCAACTGGGCGGCGTACACAAGGCTCGAGGAGCCGCGGGCTGTGTTCCACCACACCGGAGTGCTGTGGATGCTCGGCGAGGGACGCGAGGAACTCACTGAAGTCCATGGGATGATGAGTGGGCTCGGCATCGACGTCTCCCTCATTGACGCCGATGCAGTTCGGGAGCGGTACCCCGCCCTCTCGACCTGCAGCGCTCCCTTTGACCTGACGGGGGAGGTGGAGCACGAGTGCGTCGAGCACGACGTCTTCCTGCACGAGGCAGAGAGCGGCTTCTTCGATCCCGTGAGCGCCTGCCAGGACTTGCTGGATGCCGTCAGGTCCCAGGGCGTCGACGTCCGTTTCTCCACCGCGGTCACCGCATTGCGTACGAGCGGTGCGGCCGTCAGCGGAGTCGATCTCGCCGACGGGTCGTCTATCGACGCCCCGGTCGTCGTGAACGCCGCCGGCCCATGGGCTGCAGGGCTCGCCGCGACGGCGGGCTTCGACTACGCGCCCTGGACCATTCATCCGATCAGAGCGCAAGTCATCTATCGGGAGTGGCCGCGAGACGAAGTGCCCGGCCCGCTCCCCGTCGTCGCCGATGGGTCCGGAGGGATCTACTTCCGGCCCGAAGCGGGAGGCCAGCAGATCCTTATCGGTTCGATCCGTGAGGAGGACGAGCAAGAGGTCGTAACGGATCCGGATGACTTCAACCCGAATCTCGATGCGGCCTTTCGCGATGTCAAGATCCACGCCCTGCATCACCGGATCCCCAGCCTTCCCTATCGGGGTCAGATAACAGGCCTCGCCGGCATGTACACGATGAACGTCGAGGACGTCCATCCGGTCGTCGGCCCCACCGATCTGGACGGCTTCATCGTGGCCAACGGCTTCAGCGGGCACGGCTTCAAGGAGTCGCCCTCGATTGGGTCGATGGTTGCCCGTCACCTCACCGGGGCCGATGCCGACGAATGGGACACCGATGCTCCAATGGAGTTCTTCTCAATCCACAGGGAGCCGATCCAACTGGAGCAAAAGGCGGTGCTCGCGTAGCCGTTAGGAGTTAGGTGCCAGGTATTGAGGGGGATCGTCCTAATGCCTAATGCCTAATGCCTACCCAATCCCCAAGAACCTCAGAAACGCTTCCTGGTTGGGCTCCCGTCCCAGGAAGTCGCGCAGTATCTCCGCGGGATCCCTGGAACCGCCGGGACCGAGCACCTTCTCGCGGTATTCCCGGCCGACATCGGGGCTGAGAACGCCGTCGGCTTCGAAGCGGCTGAACATGTCGTCGCCGAATACCTTCGACCACAAGTATCCGTAGTAGCCGGCGTCGTAGCCGAACAAATGGCCGAATCCGGCCGGATAGAAGGTGTCGTCGTGGAAGGGGAACTGCGCCAGCGCGGTCGTCTCTCGGTCAATGGCCCGCAGGTCCTTGTCCTCTCCCGGGCCGTGAAAAGCCATGTCGAGCTTTCCGAAGCTCACCTGACGGAGGTTGGCCAAGGCGATGTGGAGGTCACGTGCGGCCACCAGTTGGCCGACCAGATCCCCCGGAATGGGCTCGCCGGTCTCGTGATGCCTGGCGAACCTGGAGAGCACGTCGGCGTTCCAGCACCAATGCTCCATGATCTGTGACGGCGCCTCGACGAAGTCCCACTCGGTGTTGAACCCGCTGAAGCGAACCAACTCCGTGTGGCCGAGGCTGTTGTGCAGAACGTGGCCGAATTCGTGAAAGAGCGTCACCACCTCGTCGTGGCGGAGTAGTGAAGGGCTGTCGGCAGTGGGCTTGGTGAAGTTGGCGACGATGGCCGTAACCGGAAGTACGTATCCGTCGGCGGCATCGTGGCCCGGGACCAGGTCGAAAGCGGCCGCATGGCCGAACTTCCCCTCCCGGGGGAACAAGTCCATGTAGAACGTCGCCAGCTTGTCTCCGGACGCGGAGTCGCGCACCTCGTAGGCGATTACATCTGGATGCCAGGCCTGGGCATCGGCTACTGCGTCGTAGTCGAGGCCGAACACCTCCTGGGTGATCTCGAACATGCCGTCAAGCACCTGCTGCAGGGGGAAGTAGGCCGCCACCTCCAAGGGATCGATGCCGTAGCGGTCGCGCTTTATCAGAGTGTGCAGGTAGCGATAGTCCCACGGCTGCGGTGTGTCGTCTCCGTCCAGTGCGGCCGCCAGGTCGGTCACCTCCGCGTGCGCCTTCTCAGTGAGGCCGGGGACGATGCCGGCGTACATCTCCTCCACCGCGCCGGGCCCATCGGCCATCTTGACCTCGAGTGCGTAATCGGCCCACGAGGGGAGCTCAAAGACCTCGGCGATGCGGTGGCGCAGCCGCACGGCCTCCTCGAGGATTGGCTCGTTCTCCTCGACGGCCTTGTTGAAGAAGATGAACTGAAGGCGGCGCCGCAGGTCGCGATCCGCAGCCATGTCCATGAATGGGTAGTAGTCGGGATAGTCGATGGACACCCGGAATGTCCCTTCGCTTTCGCCGCGATCGAGCCTCTCTACGTAGTCGTCGGGCATGCCGGCAAGCTGCTCGCGGGTCAGGTCGAGCCCACCCGAGGCCTCGTCTATGTTGCGATTGAAGGCCACTCCGAGCTCGACCAGGCGGGTGCGGTAGTCCTGGACCTCAGACCGCTGCTCCTCGCTCAGGGCGTGGCCGGCACGTCGTAGGTCGCGGCGGTGGAACTCGAGGTAGCGAGCCCGCTCGGCGGGCAGAGCCCCGGCCTCGTCGGTGGCGGCGTAGGCCTCGATCGCCTCATAGAGGTCGCGCCGAAAGACGAGGTCGGTGGCCCATTTGGAGAGCTTCTCCTCGGCTTCCTGCGCAGCATCGCGCACCTCGCGCTCGGGATGCACGCGTGCCATGAAGGGCCCCATGCCGTTGGCCCGCACCACGGTGTCGTCGAGACGGTTCAGCGGTGCCATGGTGGAAGCCCACGTCGGTGAGCCGGTGGCGGCCACGATCTCGGCGACGAACTCCTCGCCGCGTTCGATCGCTTCGTCGACGACGGCGCGCACCGACTCCGGGGTCACGTTCGTGTAGTCGTAATGCACGATCGGCCAGGTTAACGGAGGCCGGTCAGCCGGCTTGCTGACCGACGGCGTACATGAACCCGTCGCGGTTGCCCACGAAGATCATGCCGTCCCATACGGCCGGGGTGGACTCGATGTTGCCGTCGCCCACCTCGAAGGTCCACTGCAGCACGGGGTCGCGTTCATCGGCTCCGATGAAGAAGGACCGCAGCAGGCCGGTGTTGCCGGCCACTATCAGGTGGCCGTCGACGATCGCCGGAGAAGACCACGATCCCGCGCCCACTTCGAACCACCACACCTCCTCGCCGGTCTCCCGGTCGACCGCAATTACGAGGCCCTTGTTGGTCACCGTGTAGAGCACTTCCTGGCCCAGTGCTGGGGTCGACCACATCCCACCTTTGGCCGGCTGGTCATGGTCCTCGATCAACGAGAACATGCCCCACTGGTAGGGGTCGCCATCGGTGTAAGGGTCCAGCTTTATGAGCTGGCCGAGGCTCTTGGCTCGGTCGAGGTACCGCTCATACTCCACCGAGACATAGAGCATTCCCTCTTCGTCCACCACGATCGAGGCGTCGACATCATCTCCGACCCAGTAGTCGAAGACGATCGGCGCCTCCCCGTCCTCGACCTTGGTGATGTCGAGACCAATGACCCGGCCCCCGGAGTTGGCGAAGTAGACGCGGCCCTCGAACAGAGCGGCTGAGTTCTCCACGCTCACGGCCGGGTAGGACGGGCCGATGTCGTTGAGCAGTTTCTCCGTCCACGTCTCCATCTTGAAGAGCAGTTCGGGCTCCACGGACACCAAGCCGAGGTCGTCGAAATCCCGGTTGAGTTTGTAGATGTAGAAGATCCCATTCTCGGCACCCTCGAACATGATGTCGTTGACTATGCGCGGAGCGGCATCCCAATCGTCGTTCCATCTGCCCTCGACGGCGAGGTCGGCTTCGACGTCCCAGATGACCACGGGATCGGTGCGGTCCAGGGCGACGATCCTCAGCTTGTTGTCGCGGCTGCCGAAGTAGACGAGGGGATAGCCGTCGGGGTCGATCGTGGGTGTTCCTTTGATGATGTCTCCGGTGAGGATCGGCGACCGAGTGGGTTGCCCCGAATCGGCGTCGACGAAGTGAAGACGGCGGTCGTACGCCCCGAAGATCAGCTCGGTGACGCCGTCGGGCCTCTCCCAAACGACGGGCTGACCGGTCCATCCGTTTCCGCACCACGTCGATGTCACTCCGAGGTCCGTCGATGTCGAGCACATCGGTGTATCCGGATAGCTCCACTCGATTTCAGGCGTGGTCGGGATCGGCCCTGTTCCGTAGTAGGTGTTGGTCGGGTTGCCCCGGAAAGTGAGCAGCCCTTCCACGGCGCTGCCGTACGGCTGGCCGACCGTGCGCGCGTCGACCCAGGGGTGCAGGGGAGTGTCGAAAACGGTCGTGGATGTGGGGATAGTGGGCTCAATCACGGTCGTTGCCACGCGAGTCGTCCCCGTTGTCTCGGTGGCGGCGACGGTGGAGGTCGTCAGCGCGGTCTCGGGTCCTGAGATCGTCGCGCTCGCCGCCTCTCCACCGGGTGCGAACAGCCAAAAGAGGATGATGCTCGTCGTGGCGAGAGCGGCGGCGAGGGCGGCGCCGACGAGGATCGGCCGATTCGGGTCGGGAAGCATGGGGAGCAAAGTGTACGGCCACCCCGCCCGAACGCCGGTCCTGGGAGAATCCCCATGTGAGAGCGTCGACGAGGGAGATCATCGGCGGGCTGAGGCAACGGCTCCGCGACTCGGACCTGACCATCAACGCCGCCGCTGTCGCTTACAACGCTTTCCTGGCGCTGGTGCCGCTCGCCTTCGCGGTGCTCGGGATAGCCGCCGCCATAGGTCAGAGCGACTCCGCGGTGGCTCGGATCGAGCGGACTCTCGATCCGATCGTTCCCGAAACCGTGAATACCTTCATCACCGACCTGCTGGTGGACGCCGGGCAGCGGGTCGGCGGGGGCGGGCCCTGGCTGGTGGTCGGCTCCGTGGTGGTGGCGTTGGCCTTCGGGTCCCGTGCAGTGGTGGCGCTGCAGAAGGCGATGGCTGCGGTGGAGGATCGGACGGAGCGCCGCCCCGCCCTGGAGATGCGGCTCGTGGCGGTCGCCCTCACCATCGGGGGCGGGCTCGCGCTGGTGCTTACTTCGGTGCTCTTGGTGAGCGGGGGAAGGGTGATCGACTTCCTCGCCGAGCTTTCCGGAGCGGATGTGCTTCGCACCCTTTGGGTGTGGCTGCGCGTTCCGGCGGCGGCAGCCGGGCTGTATCTGTTCCTGATCGCCTTCTATCGCTTCGGACCGCCTCGCCCACTGCCGCGTTCCTGGCTGGCGGCCCTCGTCGCCACCGGAGGCTCGGTGCTGGGAAGCCTCGGCTTCGGCCTCTATCTCTCCCTTTCTCCGGGGCTGGGCCCCACCTTTGGTGTGCTCGGCACCGTCGCCGTGGCGCTGGTGTGGCTCTACGTGGGAGCGCTGGCGATCCTCTTCGGAGGAGTAGTGGTTGCCTACCTGAGCCGCGATACTTCGGACGCTGCCACGGTATCGATCCGGTGATCGGTCCGTGACCGCCCGATCAAGTGCCGAGGGCGGCGTCGCGACCGACCCACTGGAAACGGCTTCGGCGAGCGTCGCCAGGGGCCTTCGGCTCCTGGCACACACGATCCGGGGCTATCGCCGTGAGCTCTTCTTCTCGATCGCCGGGGCGCTGCTGTGGATGTTGATGCTCGTAGCGGTGCCCTACCTCGTCGGTAGAACAATCGACGAAGCGATCATCGCCGGCGACACCGGTCGCGTCGTGCCGCTGGTCCTCATGCTCGCCGTTGCCGGGATGCTGCTCGGTTTGGGGATCGGTGTGCGCCGCTACTTCAGCTTCCGCGTCTCGTATAGGGCCGAAGCGGACCTGCGCAACCGCATGTTCGAGCACATTCAGCGCCTTGCCTTTTCGTTCCACGACGTGACCAGCACGGGCGAGTTGATGGCGAGGGCGTCGAGCGACCTGAGCCAGGTGCGGCTGATCTTCGCCATGACCCCCATCACCGTGGCCAATCTGGCCATGTTCCTCACCGTCGTCACCGTTCTGATAGTCCTCGATCCCATCCTCGGTGCCGTCGCCTCCCTGACTGTCCCCACGATCTTGTTCACGGCGCGCGCCTACGCCCGCCGCGTGATTGGGCTGTCGTTCGAAGTGCAGCAGCGTCTTGCCGAGCTGAGCCGCGTCGTCGAGGAGTCGATCGGCGGGATTCAGGTCACCAAGTCGTACGGCCAGGAATCACAGGAGCAGGCGAAGCTGGACCGCAGCGCGGACCGCATCTACGACAAGGCGACCCGCCTCGCCGGCATCAGGGCGCGGTTTGCCCCGCTGTTCGAGGTCGTGCCCTCGGTGGCCACGGTCGCGGTCCTCTGGCTGGGTGGCGTGCGCGTGGTCGCCGGCCAGCTCTCGCTGGGGGAGTTCGTCGCCTTCACCCAGTACCTGGCGCTGCTCAACTTCCCGCTGCGCATCACCGGGTGGTTTTTCGCTCAGTTGCCTCGAGCCGCAGCGGCCTCGACGCGTATCCAGAGCCTGCTGAGTGAGGCGCCCGAGATCGCCGATCCGACGCAACCGGTCGCGCTGCCTCCGGGTCGCGGCGAGGTCAGGTTCCGGGACGTGCACTTCGCCTACCCGGGCTCGGCACCGGTGCTGGGAGGGATCGACCTGATAGTGCCGGGCGGCACCTCGGTAGCGCTCGTTGGACCCACGGGGGCAGGAAAGACGACTATCGCTCACCTCGTGCCCAGGTTTCGTGATGTGGACGGCGGGTCGATCACGCTCGACGGTGCCGATGTCCGATCCGTGGCTCTCGAAGAGCTGCGACGCGAGGTGGCCGTCGTGTTCCAAGAGACGTTCCTCTTCTCGGCCACGGTGAAAGACAACATCGCCTTCGGGGATCCGAACGCCTCCGACGAGCAAGTGCGTCTGGCGGCTCGGCTGGCCCAGGCACACGACTTCATCTGTGATCTCCCCGACGAATACGACACGACGGTCGGCGAGAGAGGCCACTCCCTGTCGGGTGGTCAGCGTCAGCGCATTGCCCTCGCCCGCGCCGTCTTGCGCGACCCGCGGGTGTTGATCCTCGACGACGCGACATCATCCGTGGACGCCTTGGTCGAAGCAGAAATGCTGGCGGCGTTGGAGCAGGTAATGCGAGGCCGCACCACCATCATTGTCGCCCACCGAACCTCGACGCTGGCGCTCGTTGATCAGGTGGTGTTCGTCGACGAGGGTCGAATCGCTGCGATCGGGCCGCATCTGGAGCTTCTGGCCACGGTGCCTCGCTACGGCGAGGTCCTTGCCCAGGAGGAGGCTCGCCGGTGAGCGAAGAGCGGGGCCTCTACCGCCGAGCTGCGGGGCTCGCCACCGGTTTGCGCGCCGCCGCGTTGGGTGCAGTCCTGGCAACGGCGATTGCCACGATCGCCCGGCTCCTCGGCCCACTCGTGGTGCGCAGCGGCATAGACGACGGGATAGCGGCTGCGGACCGCGCCTTGATAGCTACCACCGCAGTCGTCTTCTTAGGACTGCTGGTGGTGCAGTACGCCTCGCAGCGCATCGCCCAGCTGGCGGTGGCGACCCTAGGCGAGAAGTACTTGAGGATCCTGCGGTCCACCGTGTTCCGCCACCTCATGGAGTTGGACATGGCCTTCTACGGCAGGTCGAAAGCGGGGGTCTTGGTGAGCAGGATGACCAACGACGTCGAGTCGATCCAGGAGTTCGCCGAGGAGGGTGCAGTCACGCTGGTCACGAATCTCTTGACCATCGTCGGGGTGGCGGCGGCGATGCTGTTCGTGGACGTCGAACTGGCCCTTCAGGTGTTCGCCCTAATCGCAGTGCTGATAGGGATCAGCCGTGTGTTCCAGCGGTTTGCCGCTCGCGCCTACGCCGAGGTGCGCACGCAGATCGGACGAGTGCTGGCGACCCTACAGGAGGGCATCACCGGGGTACGCGTCGTACAGGCGTTCACGCGCGAGCCGGAGCAGGCCGGCCAGTTCGGGGGCGTCAACGAGGATTACTTCGAGGCCAACATGCGCACGGCGCGCGCGGTGGCCTGGTACTTCCCCGGAGTGGCGTTTCTTCGCGTGGCGGGGTACGCAGTGGTGCTGTACTTCGGTGGGCGCCGTGTGATCGGCGGAGACCTCACGTTCGGGTCGTTGGTCTCAATGCTCATGTACCTGGACTGGTTCTTCCAGCCCATCATCAACCTGTCCAACACGTACAACCAGCTCCAGTCGGCCGCCGCGGCCTTGCGGAAGCTCTTTCGGCTGCTCGACACCGAACCCAGGGTCGTCGACTTTCCCGGAGCCACCGAGCTTCCCGATCACGTGGCCGGCGAAGTCGAGATGGACGGCGTCACCTTCGGGTACGACCCGAACCTGCCCGTCGTCGAGGACGTCGATCTCGTCATCGCGCCGGGGGAGAGGGTCGCGATCGTCGGTGAGACAGGCGCCGGCAAGTCGACGCTGGCGCGGCTTGCGTTGCGCTTCTACGACCCGACCTCGGGCTCAGTCCGGATCGACGGCCACGACCTCGCGGCGGTCATCCAGGCATCGCGCCCCAAGCATGTGGTGCTGATCCCCCAGGAGGGTTTCCTCTTCAACGGAACCCTGCGAGACAACCTCCGTTACGCCCGGCCTGATGCCGGAGACGCCGAACTGTGGCGCGTCTGCAGGGCGATCGGAATCGAGCCCTGGGTCCGAGAGCTCCCGGAGCGTCTCGATACCCTCGTTCGGGAGCGGGGCGGGCGGTTCTCCGCGGGAGAAAGGCAGCTTGTGGCCCTGGCTCGGGCATTGCTGGCCGACCCGGCCGTGATCGTCCTCGACGAGGCGACGGCGAACCTCGATCCGGAGACGGAGGCCCGCGTTGAGGCAGCGCTGAGCACCCTCCTGGAGGGTCGCACCGCCATAGTGATCGCCCATCGCCTGCGCAGCGCGGAGCAGGCCGACCGGGTGGTGCTGATGGACCGGGGGAGGGTCATCGGCGAAGGCACCCACGATGATCTGGTGCACTCCAGTCCCGCCTACGCCGACCTGGTCAGGGTTTGGGAGCGCGGGGTGTTGCGGTAGTTAGTCGTTAGTCGTTGGGTGCCAGTCGTCGGCCCTCGGTCTCCGGTCTGGCCGGCCGGTCTGCTGGCTACTGGCTACTGGCCACTCAACGCGGCGTGACGACGAGTCGCTCCGCTCCGCCGAGTCCGCGTGCTGCGAGCGATGTGATCGCCGGGACGGCCTCGTTGATGTCGACGGGCCGTGTCGGAGGAGCGTTGATCGAGCCGTCGGCGAGGAGGCCTAGGACCGCTTCGAGATCACCGGGAAGGCCCCCGTAGGCGCCGGTGAGCGTGTATTCGTGGTTCGACCACAGGACGGCGGGCAAGGTGGTCACTGGCTCGATGCCAACGCCCACCACCACGGCTCTTCCCCCCGGGCGGATCGACTTGATCGCGCCGTCGACGGCAGCGGCGGCTCCGACGAATTCGATGGCGACGTCGACCCCGCCCTCACTGAGCAGCTTGATGCGTCGGCCCAGGGACTCTCCCGGCTCGATCAGGACGGTTTCGTCAGCGCCAAGGGCGACGGCCCGCTCCAGGGCGACGGCGTCGGTGTCGGCGGCAAGGATTCCACCTGCCCCGGCGAGCCGGGCCAGTTGGAGCCCGTAGGTGCCTAGGCCGCCGACCCCCACGATGAGCACGGTCTCTCCCGGTTGCACGGCGGCGCGCCGCGTGATGGCGTGGTAAGCGGTCGTCCCTGCGTCGGCTGCGGTGGCGGCATCGGCCGGAGAGACCGACGAAGGGCGCTCCCGCAAGGAGCGCACCGGCACCTCTACCTGGTCGGCCCATCCGCCGTCGACGTCGATGCCGAGGGCGCTCGCTCGCTCACACAGGTTGGGTTTGCCCTCGACACATCGGGAGCATTCGTCGCAGAATTCTCCGACCGCTGCCACGACCTCCGTGCCCGGTTCCACTGTCCCCGCCGGGGCTGCGGCCACCGTCCCTACGATCTCATGGCCCAGCGTCATGGGCATGTGATCGGTGCGGGCGGTTCCGTTGACGAAGTGGAGATCGGAACCGCAGACGCCGCAGGCCTCGACGTCGACGATCACGCTGCCGGAGGACTGGTCGGGCGCGGGTACCTCGTCCAGCCGGAGATCACCGGGTCCGTGAAGTCTTATCGCCCGCATGAAGAGATTGTCGCGTATGGCCGTGCTTCGCACGGCCGAAGTCAGCGATTAGCGAATAGCGATCGGTAGTCAACGGCTGGCGTGTTGCGTATTGCGTATTGCGGCTGGCGTCTGAGGGCTGAGGACTGGGATACCATGGCCCCCACACGGGGGATTCAGGAGCCACCATGTCCAAGATCGTGCACGTCGTCGGCACCGGGACGATCGGAGAGCCTCTCATCGGGCTGCTGGCCGATCATTCCGAGGCGTTCGGGATCGACGAGGTGACGTTCCACAAGCGAACGCCGTTGCTCGACGAGCGCGCCAAGGTTCGTGACCTCGTCCAGCGCGGAGCCGCTCTCACCGTGGACGAGGATCGCAGGAGCACCTTTGAGGAGCTGGGTCATTCACCGAAGCTGGAGAAGATGGAGGCCATCGAGCGGGCCACGGTCGTCATCGATTGCACACCCGCGGGAAACTCCAACAAGGAGGATTTCTATTCGAAGGCCACCGGACCCACTGGATTCCTCGCTCAGGGATCGGAGTTCGGGTTCGGGAAGATGTACGCTCGTGGCATCAATGACTCCGCCCTCGAAGGCGGTGAGGACCGTTTCATACAAGTGGTGTCGTGCAACACGCACAACATCTCGGTGCTGATCAAGACTCTGGCCATGTGGGACGGCAGCAGCCATCTGGTGAGCGGGCGCTTCCTGTGCCTGCGCCGCGCCAACGACATCAGCCAGGACGGTTCTTTCATACCGAGCCCGGTGGTGGGGCGGCACGACAACGAACGTTTCGGTACCCACCATGCCCGCGATGCGCATCACTTGTTCGAGACGCTCGGCTTCGACCTGCCGGTCTACTCCTCGGCAATAAAGCTCAACTCGCAGTACATGCATGCTCTCCACTTCAGCCTGCAGCTCGATGAAGAGATGACCACCGCCGAGGCCGTCGAGCACCTCGCCGCCAACCCGCACGTAGCGCTCACTCACAAGAAATCGGCCAACCAGATCTTCTCGTTCGGCCGCGATCACGGTTACTACGGCCGGATCCTCAGCCAGACCGTGGTCCCCGTGGAGACCCTCGCTGTGCGAGACCGCACAGAGCTCGTCGGGTTCTGCTTCACCCCCCAGGACGGCAACGCTTTGCTGTCATCGGTGGCGGCGACGCTGTGGTATCTGCACTCCGACGGCGTTGGTGATCGACTCGAAGTGTTGCGGCGGTATCTGTTCCAAGAGGTTTAGGAGCCCGCCGGGCGGCACACGTCACTCATCTCGACGCCCATACGACGCCGCTCGCGGTGTCCTCGTCCTCAACGCAGTGCACGACTGCGCCTTCGTCCTGCGTCCTTGCGAGCGGCGCGCCTGGCCGCCGATTTGAGCAACAGCGCCACCCGGCAGACTCCTGTGAGACGCTCCGCTGGCGACTAGCGACTAGCTCGTTTCGACGCCCAGTTTCCTCCCCCGGAGGGGGAGGTGGCTGCCGAGCGCAGCGAGGCTGACGGAGGGGGCGCCCCCCTCCCCTCACTCGCTTCGCTCGTGAGGTACTCCCCCCTCCGGGGGGAGAGACGCTTCACGGCCGAGCAGCCCCTCCAACACATCGACGAACCGCTGATTCTCCTCCGCAGTGCCGACAGTGACGCGGATCCAGGGCCCCATGGGGCGAACCATGACTCCCGCAGCGAGAAGGCGCTCGCTCAGAGGCGCCGGCTCGGCGTCGGGACGCCACAGCACGAAGTTTGTCTGACTGCCGATGACGTATTGATCAAGGCGGCGGAGCGCTTCGATCAGGCTGGTGCGGGCTGCGGCGTTGACCGCCACTCGCTCTGCAACGAGATCTTGATGGCGCAGGGCTTCGATGGCGGCCGCTTGAGCGAGCGCGCTCGTCGAGTAAGGCGGCTGCGGTCGTCGCAGGGCCCGAACCGTCTCCGGGTCACCGAACCCGTAGCCGACCCGCATTCCGGCGAGTCCGTACACCTTGGAGAAGGTGCGACTCACGATCACGTTGTCGCGTTCGAACGTGAGCGGCAGGGCGGTCGCATAGTCGGGGGCGGTGGCGTATTCAGCGTAGGCCTCGTCGATGACGAGGGTCACGGCGTCGGGGACGTTGGCGGCTAGGTATCCGATCGCCTCGGCCGGGTTGTGGGTGCCGGTGGGGTTGTTCGGGTTACAGAAGTAGACGACGGTGGTGTCGGGCCGGATGGCGGCGAGCATCTCCTCTGGGTCGAGGCGCCACTCGTCGTCCACCGGCACGGGTATCGGCTCCGCTCCAGCTACGAGAGCGGCCATGCGGTAGACGACGAACGACGGATCGCCGAGGACGACTGATGATCCAGGTCCCGTCGCGGCGAGCGCGGTCGCGGTGAGGATCGCCGTGCTTCCCGGCCCGATCCAGATCCTCTCCACCGCTGCGTCGTGAAGATCGGCCAGAGCCTCGGCGAGGTAGTAGGCGTCGCTCAGCGGATAGCGGTGCACCCCGGCTGTGGCGGCGGCGATCGCCTCCTGCACCTCGGGGAAGGGGACCACGGGGCACTCGTTGGAGGCGAGCTCGATGATCTGCTCCAACCCGAGGTTCGCGGCGATCTCGGCTGTCGGCGGTCCGGGGTCATAGACGGGTATCGCCTCCAGATCGCTGCGGAAACGGGGCAAACCACCACCTCCTGAGGCTGACTCCCGGCGGCGGCGGAGCGCCGCGGCCCGGGGAGCGCAGCGGAGTGTATCAACCGGCTCCGGCCCTTCTGCCGGCTGCAGATTCCCCATTGACGGAGGTGCCTCAGGAGCGTATGCTGTTACCGACCGACTGACCGGTCGGTTGGCAGGAGAGGGGCTCATGCCGGGTCAGGACAGCAGAGCAGCGACCACGATGGCCCGCATCCTGAACGTGGCGCGTCGCCTCTTCCTGGCAAAGAACTATGCCGAGGTCACCACCGATGCCATCGCTCGAGAGGCCGAGGTGACCAAGGGCGGCTTGTACCACCACTTCCCCAGCAAGGAGTCGCTGTACGTCTCGATGATGCTCGGGGACCTGGAGCGGAAGCGCGAGCTATTCGAGAAGTCCGTGGGCATGGAGGGCACCGCCCGGGAGCGTCTCAGCAGCCTGACGCGCGACTTTCTCGAATTGCCGGCTGAAGAAAGGGAACTGATTCGGCTGGTGCGGCGCGACATCAACATCTTCGGCGGCGAAGATCGAGATCGGCTGGTGCGCGCCTACCAGCGAGCGTTGCCCGAACAGGTGGAGGCGATCATCCGCGATGGGGTGCGCGACGGCGAGCTCGAGCCCGGCGACCCGCGCCTCCTTTCCTGGTCCTTCGTGGGTCTCGTGGAGATCGTCATCGGCGACTATGCACGTGAGGTTCTGGGGGGTACCGAAGCCCGACTCGATCACGTCCTCGAGCTCTTTTTCGGTGGGGCCGCCGCACGTCCGGTGGGGGTGGGAGCATGACGGTCACCGCCACCAGGGTCTTTCCGCAGTGGCTCGACAAGTCGCTCGACGACGCATTGCTGGAGTGCCGCGATCTAATCGAGTCCCCCGACTTTGAGACCGTCGCCAGATGGCGTGCCGACGGTGGCTTGGTCGCCGGGCATTTCCAGGTGTACTTCCCTGAAGAGATAGTTCACGCCGCCGGCATGCTGCCGGTGAAGATGCGCGGAGCCCCTCTCGAGCCCGACGAGGCCGACTCCCACTTCGGGTCGTACCTGTGCTCGATCCTCAAGACCTCGCTCGAATTGAGCATGAGCGGCCGAGTGGAGATGGACGTCTTCTTCTCCCACCCGATCTGTGATGCCGCCCGCAACCTGGCGGCCATCTGGGGGCGCAACTTCGACCACCCCAGCCAGATCCTCTATCTGCCACAGAACCCGAACTCCTCGGGAAGCATCGACTACCTCCGCCACGAGTACGACCGGGTGCGCCGCGTTGTCGAGGAGGTATCGGGACGCGAAGTCGGGGACGACGACCTGCGCCGCTCGATCGAGGTCTTCAACGAGAACCGCCGCCTCATTAGAGAGATCTACGAGATCAAGTCGACGACCCCTTGGCTGCTCGCCGCCGAGGATGCCTATGCCCTGGTCGCCCTGGCCGGGGTGTTGCCTCGTGAGGAGCACAACGAGTTGCTGGCCGCACTGCTGCCTCAGATCCGGGAGCGCACCGCCAAGAAGGAGGATCGAATCCGGCTGGTGTTCGAGGGCGGCTTCTGTGAGCAGCCGCCGTTCGATCTCGTCCGCATGCTGGGCCGCAGCAGCTACGTCGTCGACGACGACTTCATGATCGGGCTGCGCTGGATCACCGAGGACGTGCCCGCTTCCGGCGACCCTCTGCACAACCTCGCCGAGGCGTACGTAGAGAGCTCCACGTACAGCCCGGTGCAGCACGACCTGCGCAAGCCCAAGGAGGAGATGCTTCTGGAGCGGATCCGCGAGTCGGGTGCCGAGGCCGCAATCCTCGCGGCGGCGAAGATGTGCGAGCCCGGACTAGAGGAGCAGGTGGCCTACACCCACGCTCTCGATGAGGCCGGGATCTCCTACTTCGTCACGGAATTCGAGGAGAACATGTCCTCGTTCGACCAGCTCGAGATGCAGCTGGAGACTTTCGTCGAGAACCTGCTCTTTGCCTGAGGAGAAAGCAATGGAGACCGAAGCAATCACAGATCTGGTGGGCAGAGGCAATCGTGAGGGTGCCGGTCTGTTCCGGGACTGGTTCACCGAGCTGGATGAGACGGCGAGCGGTGGTGGGCAGGCGGCATACGTGTTCGTCATGGGGAGCATCAACGAGGTGCTCAAGACGTTCGATCTCCCCGTCGTGTTTCCGGAGATCAACTCGTTGCAGACGGCGGTGCGTCGAGTTGCGCACGAGTACCTGGACGAGGCCGAGGACTACGGCTACTCGCCGGACATCTGCGGCTACGTGAAGGCCGACGTGGCCACCCAGCTGCGCGGTGGCGAACATCCCATGGGTCAGATCCCGCCGCCGGCTCTGTCGGTGCTCACGAACGCCTGCAACACCTACATCAAGTGGGCCGAGATCTGGGAGCGGATGTACGACTGCCCCACGTTCACACTCGACGTCCCCGGAACGCGCCAGGCGGGCGGGCAGACGTGGCCCGGTGACGCTGATTTCGAGGCCGATCGCAAGTACGTCGAGGTTCAGCTGAACGAGCTGATCAACGTTTGCGAAGCGGTGACCGGCCGCAAGTTCGACATCGACAAGTTCCGCGAGGTGCTCGGCTACGCCAACACCATGAGCCGTTCGTGGAACCGGATCCTCGAGCTGAATGCGGCGCGGCCGGCTCTTTTCAACGCCCTCACCGATGGGACGATCTTCCTCGGCGTGGCCAACGGCTTCAGAGGCACCGCGGAGGGAGCCCGCTACTTCGAAAGACTCGTCGAGGAGATGGAGTACAAGGCTGCCAACGGTATCGGGACCGCCATCGATGAGCAGTATCGCCTCCTCTTCGTCGGAGTGCCCTGCTACCCGATCTTTCGCCGCTTCAACGAGCTGTTCACCGACTGGGGTGGGACATTCGTCAATTCGACCTACCTTTGGTTTGCCTCAGGTGGTACCAACCGCGGGTTCGAGTACGACCTCGCCGATCCGATCGCCAGCCTCGCTGAGGGGGTCCTCGTGAGCGTGCGCGACGCCATGGACGCGATGTTCCATCAGAACGAGGTCCTCGTGGACATGGCGGAGGAGTTCGGGGCCGACGGCGTCATCTATCACCCGATCAAGAGTTGCCGCACCGTATCCACCGGCCTGGCCGACGGACGCCGCTCCCTGGCCAAGGAAAGGGACATTCCGACGCTGTTCATCGAGTCGGACATGATGGATCGGCGGGTCGTCTCGGAGGCACAGATGAAGAACCGAATCGACGCCTTCTTCGAAGGCCTGGCCTCTCGCCGCCAGCAGGCCCTGGCAGGATCGAAAGGATGACCTGATGGCATATGCAGCCGGCGTGGACGTCGGTTCCACCCAGACCAAGGCGGTGATCATCGACGAGGGCCGCAAGATCGTGGGGCGCTCCTTGATCGACACCGGGGCAAACGTGATCAAGGCAGCCGAGTCCGCCTATGTCGAGGCCCTGGAAGCAGGTGACGTCGGTGAGCGTGAGGTCGAATTCATAGTCGGCACCGGGTACGGGCGTTACCGCGTCACGTTCGGCAATACCCAGGTCACCGAAATCAGCTGCCACGGGCGCGGCGCCGTCCACCTTTTCCCCAACACGCGAACGGTCGTCGACATGGGTGGCCAGGACACGAAGGCGATCAGTGTGAGCCCCACCGGCGAGATCACCGATTTTTGCATGAACGACAAGTGTGCCGCAGGGACGGGGCGGTTCCTGGGCGCCGCTGCCGCCGCACTGGACATCCCGCTCGACGACCTCGGTCCGATCTCACTTCAATCGGATCGGCCGATCAAGATCAGTACGACTTGCACCGTCTTCGCCGAATCGGAGGTGCTGGCCTGGATCGGCAAGGGCAAAAAGATCGAAGACATCCTCTGGGGTGTGCACAAGTCGATCGCCTCTCGATCTGCCGGCCTCATGCGGCGGGTGGGGATCGAAGACGAGATCACCTTCACCGGCGGCGTCTCCCTGAATCAAGGCATGGTCAAAGCGCTCGAGGAGCGACTCGGCAAGCGACTCAACATCAGCGACGACTGCCACTACATGGGGGCACTCGGTGCGGCGCTGTTCGCTCTGGATCACGTCGCCGCGGGTCGGGCCCCGGCAAGCGAGGGAACGGGGGTCCCGTCATGACCATTACCGCCGGTATCGATGTCGGCTCGACCTACACCAAGGTCGTGGTGCTCGCCGATGAGGGTTCGATCCTCGGCCGGGCGGCGGCTCCGACCGGGTTCCGGCTGCGAGAACTGGCGCGGGAGACGTACGAGCGCGCCCTGACGGCGGCCGGGGTGGCGGAGGGGGACATCGACTACGTGGTGGCCACTGGCATCGGCCGCCACCAGGTCGACTTCAAGGATTTGCACGTGACCGACCTCACCGCCAGCGCGCGTGGCTCCACGTTCCTCTTCCCGGAGACGCGGACCATTCTCGACATCGGCGGCCAGACCATGAAGGCCAGCAGGATCGACGAGGCCTCCAAGGTGTTGTCCTTCCGCCTGAACGACAAGTGCGCCGCGGGCACCGGCGCCTTCCTGGAGAAGACGGCCCGCTACATGGGCTACACCACCGAGGAGATCGGGCCGCTCATGTCGACCTCCAAGGATCCGGTGCCGATCTCCGGCGTGTGTGCGGTTTTCGCCGAGTCCGAAGTGATCAACCATCTGTCTCTCGGCACTGCTCCGGCGGACATCATGCAGGGGGCGATCGAGTCTCTCACCGGGCGATCGGTGCAGTTGATGAAGCGGGTCAAGGCGACGCCGGAGTTCACCCTCATCGGCGGCATCCTGCGCTTCGAGACGATGGGCCGCGCCGTGAGCGAGTCCCTCGACGCCGAGGTCAACGTGCCCGATGCGGAGATGGTCCAGTTCGTGTCCGCGCTGGGTTGCGCCATCTTGGCCAGGCTCCGACTGCAGAAGCTGGCGTCGGCACAGGCGGCGCCGGTATGAGCACCCCGGTCCGCATCACCGGGCTCACCGCTGGTGACGATCCGGTGCTCGCCGCCGACGGATGGGTGCGGCGCACCGTCACCGACGTCCGGCGGGCCGATGAGTTGTCCCGGCTCTACACGGATATCGGCTTCGAGGTGCTGGTCAAGCCGGTGGATGACTCCAACTACGAGGAAGACTGCACCGGCTGTGCGACCGGGCAGTCCGCGGTGGTTCTCTACATCCGTTCCGCCGGCTGAGTGCCGCGAAAGCCGTAGAGAAACAGGCTTGTCATCTGGCGGGCCAGTTCCTGTGGTGACAGCGACGCCCGCACCGAGTGGAACCAGCGGTAAGTCCAGTTGAGCATTCCGAAGAAGCACAGCGTGGCGATGTCGATCTCGGGCTCCTGCAGGTCCGGCCGAATCTGGCGGAGGAATCCGCGTGCTCTCTCCGTGTACGAGTTGCGCAGTGCCCGCAGCTCCTCACCGGCCGGTCCCCCGAGCGTGTCCAGCTCGTGCGACATCACCCGCATCTCGTCGAGGTGCTCGAAGAAGAACTCGATGTGGTTCTCCACGAACACCACGACGGAGTCCACCGGGTCAGAGACGTCGGCAAGCCTCTCCTCGAGCGAGGCCCGAACCCTGCGGAAGTTGCCGGTCATCATCGCCTCGAGGAGCCCTTCCTTGCTCCCGAAGTGGTGATAGATGCTGCCCAGGCTGGCCCCGGTGGCCTCGGCCACCTGACGCATGGACGTGGCGGCGAAGCCCCGATCGCCGAATGCCTTGGCCGCGCCGCGCACGATCTCGTCGTAGCGGGTGGCTCCGGGCGAGCTCGTCACTCGTTCCTCCACTGTGGGGGTCGTCGCTCCATGAAGGCGCGTATCCCCTCGCTGCCGTCGTGCAGCGGGAGCAGTTCCTCGACGTAGAGCTCCTCGGCCGCGGCCAGATGCTCGGCGAACGCGGTCGATTGCCGCGTGCGGATCGCCTTTGTGGCTATCCGCAGCGACGCCGCGGAACGGGGCAGGAAATGCTCCTCGGCATATGCGGCCACGGCCCCCTCCAACTCGCCGACAGGCACGAGGTCGTTGACGATGCCGAGGCGGTGCGCCTCGGGAGCGCTGAGGTCGCGTCCGGTGAGGAGCACGTCTTCCGCCACTCTTCCGGCGAGCAGAGCCGTTGCCGCCGGTGCGAGCACGCCGAGTCTGATTTCGGGCGATCCGAAAACGGCGTCATCTTCGGCGAGGATCAAGCCGCAGGCGAGTGCGATCTCGAAGCCGCCGCCCAAGCACCGGCCTTGAACCGCCGCCAACGTCGGATAGGGGAAGCCGACGAGCCGCCGAAGCACGTCGCCAAATGCAGAGAGCATCTCCGGTGCGACGTCCGGCAGGTGTTCGGGCACGCTGGCGCCGAAGCAGAAGTTCTCTCCGGCGCCTCGCAGGACGAGCACCTTGGAGTCGGGAGCAGCGGCTGCGGTCTCGAGCACCGGTGTCAACTCGGAGCACATGGCTATGTCGATTACGTTGCCCGGCGCCTGATCGAGCGTGACTGTCTGTACCGCCCCGCCGGCCGAGACGTCGTGGCGGATCGCGGTGCTCACGAGGCGTCCTCATACTCCGGGGAGACGGCGGCGATGAGGTCGTCTCCCCAGAGCTCGCCGGCCGCCAGACGGCGTCGCAAATCGATGAAGTCGACCTCGCGTCCGCTCTCTCGGGAACCGCGGTGAAACGCCCTAAAGCCGGCCTTCGCCTCCGTCATCATGTTGAGCGAAAGCCAGGCCCGGTTGGTTTCCTTGTTGGCGTCCCAGTGCTCGAGCTTCTTCTTGCGCAACGATTCGATCGTCTTCAGGGTGCAATCCGGCATCGTGTACAGGACCTTGGTGATGAGTGCGTCGACACCGGCATCGAGGAGAGCGAAATCGATCTCGCCGGAGCGCAGTATCTCTTTGCCCGCAGCCAGATCGTCCCCTTCCTTGGGATGGCCGAGCACGGGACGGCCCCAGTCGTCGAGGAGGCGATCTGTGATCACCAGGGGGTTGGGGACGAATTCTCCGTCGACCTTCAGCACGGGGAAGATGTCGTTCACCAATCCCAGGCGCAGCGCTTCATGGGCGCTCCACGGCTCGCAGAGCACGCAACTCGCCACCGCCTCGGCCCAGCCCACATACAGGTGGAGGAAGTCGGTGGAGCCACCGTCGGGCGCCGAGCCGTGCTTGGGGCCCGCCTGGCCGAACCGCGCCAGGTCGCTGGCCAGCGTGAAGTCGCAGGCCATGCCGATCTCCTGGCCNNTCCTGGCCGCCGCCGATGCGCATCCCGTTGACGCGGTTGATCACCGGCTTGTCGCAGGCGAGGATCGCCGTGACCATGTCGTTGAACAGCCGCATGTACTGGCGGTACTCCTCGGGCCGGCCGGCGTAGTACTCCGCGTACTCGGCGGTGTTGCCCCCGGTACAGAACGCTCTGTCCCCGGTGCCGGTGAACACCACTGCGACCGCGGCGCGATCCATCGAAGCGCGGCGGAAGGCGAGGATCACTTCCTTGACGGCGACGGTGGTGTAGGAGTTGAGCTGCTCGGGATTGTCGAGCGTGATCCACACCGCATGGAGACCCTCGACTGCCTCTCCCGCCTGGTCGAGCACCGGCCGGTGCTCGTAGCCGACGGTGGAGAAGGTGGCCTCCGGGACCAGCTCGTGATTGACGTGTTCCATCGTGCTCCTTTCAGGGGGTCAGGATTATTCGGCGTGGATCCGATCCGGCGCGCGCCTCGTCCAGAGCGGAGGCGATCTCGGTCATGTCGACTCTGCGAGTGAAGGGGAGCAGCGTCACCGCACCGCTGGTGACGAGGTCGATCGCCTCGGCATAGCGCTCCGGCGGGCATCCCCAGCTGCCGAAGGCGTCGGCGTCGAAGGCCATCAGGTTGGAGAGCCGAAGATGGACCTTTGCCCGAGTGAAGCCGACGATGGCCAGCGTCGCAGTGGGCCCGACGAGCCCGAAGGCCGTTTCCTGGCCGGCCGCCGTGCCGGAGCACTCGAAGATCTTCCAGCCGATGCGAGGGGCTCCCAAGGATGAGGCGTGTTCTCGCACCCGATCCCGCACCTCGCGAGGGGAGAGCCCGGATGCATCCACGACGGCCGCGGCTCCGTGGGCGGTAAGAGGCTCGAGGCGGGCCGGGTCGATATCGATGGCAATCACACGGGCGCCGCTGGCCGCCGCCACCTGAACTGCGTACGTGCCCACTCCACCGGTGCCGACGACGGCGACTAGGTCACCTTCGTCGACCCCGGCCCGCCGCACCGCCTGCAGCGGCGTGGTGACGGCGTCGGCAACCACGGCCAGGTCCGCCAGCTCGTAGCCGGTGGGGAGCTCGGAGACCTCGGCGAGACCGGCTGCGGGGACGATCACATGGCTGGCGAAGCCGCCGTCGCGATCGTTGCCCGGCATGACCTGGCGGCTGCAGGCATTGCCGCGGCCTGTACCGCACAGGTCACACTCGCCACAGGGGATCACCGCCGCCACCACGACCTGCTTGCCGTTCCATGCCGTGGCGTCCGCACCGGCAGCGACCACGGTCCCGGCGATCTCGTGGCCCAGCACCAGGGGTGGCTCCTTCCTGGTGGCGACGTGGCCGTCGAGGAATCCGAGGTCGGTATGACAGATGCCGCAGCCGGCGACGGCGACGACCGTCTCGTCGGCATCGGGCTCGGGGATGGCATCCTCCACCCTGGTCAGCGGCTGCTGCGGCTCATCCATTCGCCAGGCGTGGCGCTCCATCGAGTCTCCTTAGAACGAGCGTTCTAGTCACTATGAGGGGCCTGGAGCCCAGTGTCAAGGGAAAACCAATCAGGCGAGGCTTGGCCTATTCCATCTGGTCTGCACAAAACAGAACAATCGTTCTACGGGGTTCCACAAAGGCTGCGGCGGGCGTGTAGTGGTCTACCGTTGCCTGATGAACGACACCGCCACCGCCGCCCTGCGCGCCGAGCACCGCCTGATCCTCGAGGTCGCTGCGGTTCTGGAGCGCGTTCTCGATAGTGGAACCGTGGACACCGACTCACTGACGGATTGCGTCACCTTCTTCCGCTTGTTCGCCGACGCGTGCCACCACGGCAAGGAGGAAGACCTCCTCTTCCCGGCGCTCGAGAGTGAGGGGATGCCAGTCGACTCGGGACCGATCGCCGTCATGCTCCACGAACACCGCATCGGCCGCGAGTTCGTGGGGCGGATGGCCGCGGCGCTACCCGGAGTCGCCGACGAGGACGCGGCGTCGAAGGTCGAGTTTGCTGCGGCCGGCCGCGGCTACATCGAGTTGATCCGAGGCCACATCGCCAAGGAGGACGGTGTGCTCTTCGAGATGGCCGACGGAATGATCGTCGGCCCGGAATGCCGCGACCTGTGCGCTGCCTACGAGGACGTTTGCGCCCGCCGCTTCGAGGGACGGACGCTGCAGGACCTGGAGGGCATTGCCGGCGGCCTGCGAGACCGCTACTCGGCGGACTGAGCCTCGAGTACGGCGAGAATCCCTCCGGCGGAGAGTATCTCGCGCATCTCCTCCGGCAGTGGCTCTCCCTGAAGGGTCCTGCCCCCGTCGGCCGCGGCGATCGTTCCCGCGGCGAGATCGATCACGACCTCCTCACCGGCGGCAAAGGACTCGTGGACTCCTTGGCAGATCAAGATGGGTAGCCCTATCGCCACTGCGTTGCGCATGAAGAGCCGGGACAGCGATTCGGCGGCGACGCAGGCGACTCCTAGAGCTTGGAGGTTCTCTGCAGCCGTCTCCCGGCTGGAGCCGCATCCGAAGTTTCTCCCCGCGATCACCATGTCACCCGGTGCCACTGAGGAGGCGAAGTCGGGGTCGAGGGTCTCCAGCGTGTGCTGCATCCTGACCTCCACCGGCTCCACGGCGAACTCGCCGGGCGAGAGGAGATCGGTGCTCACATCGTGCCCGAATCTCCAGACGCGGCCTCGCATGAGATCTGGCTGGTCAGACATCGGCGCCAACCTCTCGGGGATCGGCGACGCGCCCCACCAGTGCCGACGCCGCGACGGTGGCGGGTGAGGCCAGGAAGATCTCGGCTTCGGTGCTGCCCATGCGGCCGGGGTAGTTGCGGTTGTGCGTGCCGATGCCGCGTTCTCCCGGCCCCAACAGGCCGCTGTGCCCGCCGAAGCACGGGCCACACCCCGACGGCAACACCGACGCTCCCGCATCGACGAGGGTGGCGATGATGCCCTCGGCGAGGGCCTCGGTGAGCACGGCCCGCGAAGCAGGGGCCACGATCAACCGGACGCCGGGGGCGATCGTGTGTCCGTCCAGGACGCTGGCGGCGGCCCGCAGGTCCTCGAGCCGCCCATTCGTGCAGGAGCCGACGAAGGCCTGCTGGATGGTGATCTCGCCGAGGTCGTCTACGGGGGCGACGTTGTCCACTTCGTTGGGGAGGGCCACCTGCGGGGCCAAGTCGGACAGGTCGAGTTCGTGGACGGCCTCGTACTCGGCGTCGGAGTCGGCGTCGAGAGGCTCCATCTCATCGACGCCGCGGGCGGCGAGATACTCGGCGGTGACGTCGTCGGCGCGGAAGAGCCCGAACTTGGCGCCCAGTTCCACCGCCATGTTGGCCACAGTGAGGCGGCTCGACATGTCGGCCCGGTGCGCCGCGGGACCCGCAAACTCCATGGCGCGGTACTGGGCGCCGTCGGATCCGAAGCGACCCGCCAGATAGAGAATGACGTCCTTCCACGACACGGAAGCGGCGAGATCGCCGTGCAGTTCGTAGCGGATCGTCTCCGGCACCCGGAACCAGAGGCGTCCCGTGGCCATGACGTAGATCATCTCCGAGGTGCCAATTCCGGTGGCGGCTGCGCCGAGGGCGCCGCTGGTGGTGGTGTGGGAATCGGTGCCGACCACCAGCATTCCCGGGTGCACGTGCCCCTTCTCCGGGAGCAACTGGTGGCAGATCCCTTCGCCGGCGTCGTGGAAGGCCTCGATGCCGAACCGACGCGCGTGGTCGCGGATGCGTGTGTGCAGTTCGGCTGCCTGCGGGGAGGGAGGGGGAACGAGATGGTCGATGACGACGACGGCCTTGTCGGGGTCGAACACCTCCCCGAAGCCAACCTCGGTGACCTTGTCGAAGACCGTCGCGGCAAAGATGTCGTGCACCATCGCCAGATCGATGTCGGCGACGACGAACTCACCGGCGGTGACCTCGGTGCGCCCCGCGGCTCGCGCCATGATCTTTTCGGCCAGAGTCGAACCCATGCGCCTCGCCCCCTCTCAGCCGGCACCCAGGCTACGGCCACCGCAGACGTAAAGCACCTGTCCTGTGACATAGGAGGCTTCGTCCGAGGCGAGGTACAGCACAGCGTTCCCTATGTCCTCAGGCGTACCGACCCGCTTCATGGGGATCGTCTTGACCAGACGCTCCTTGATCTCGTCATCGAGGCCCTGGAAGAGGGGGGTGTCGACGAGTGCGGGGGCGATGCAGTTGGCGGTGATCTTGTACCGCGCCATCTCCAGGGCAAGCGTCTTGGTGAGGCTGACGACCGCACCCTTGGAGGCGGAGTAGTTGGCCTGGCCGGGACCGCCAAGCCACGCTCTGGAGGAGATGTTGACGATGCGACCGTATTCCTGCTCCATCATGTGGGGCGCTGCGGCTCGACACGTGAGGAACTGCGACTTCGAGTTGACGCGCAGGACCTCGTCCCAGTTCTCTTCGCTCATCTTGGCGAGCCAGCCATCGCGGGCGATGCCGGCGTTGTTGACCAGGATGTCGACCTTCCCGAACTCGTCGATCGCTCCGGCGACCATCGCTTCCGCCCCGTCGGCGGTGCCGACGTCGGAGGCGATTCCGATTGCTTCGATCCCGGCCTTCTCCAGGGCAGCAACGGATTCGTCGACTCTCTCCTCGACGAGGTCGTTGACGACGACCTTGGCGCCGGCTTCGCCGAGGACTCGAGCGATGCCCGCTCCGATGCCCTGGCCGGCTCCGGTGATCACCGCCACTCGGTCTTTGACGTTCACTGTGGGTACCTCCCTACTTTCCTTTGAACTCTGGGTCTCGCTTCTCGACGAAGGCCTGGATGCCCTCCTTGCGGTCCTCGCTGGCGCGCAAGACGGCATGGCTGGTCGACTCGAAGTCGAGGCCTGACTCGATGTCGGTGTCGCTCGCCCGGTTGATGAGAACCTTGATGCGGTCGAGTGAGAGTGGTGCCTTGGCCGCTATCTGTTCGGCCAGGGCCTTGGCCTCGGCGAGGAGATCGGCGTCGGGAACCACCTTGTTGACCAGGCCCATGCGGAGCGCTTCTGCGGCGTTGTAGCGCTCCGCGGTGAACATCATCTCCTTGGCGTACCCGGGTCCGACCAGCCTGGTGAGTCGCTGTGTACCGCCCGCCCCGGGAAGGCTGCCCACCTTGGCCTCAGGGAAGCCAACCTGGGCGCCTTCTGCAGCGATACGGATGTCACACGCCAGTGCCATCTCCAAACCGCCACCCAGCGCATAGCCCTGCAAGGCGGCGATGACCGGCACGTTGAGGTTCTCGAAGCGACCGAACACGCTGCGCACCAGAACACCCAGCGGATCGTGCACCGTCCCTGCTTCGTATTCGGCGGCGCGGCTCTTCAGGTCGGCGCCGACGCAGAAGGCCTTTTCCCCAGCGGCGGCGAGTACCAAGGCTCGGATCTCCGGATCTGCCTCCAGCTCATCGAGAAGACCGGCCATCGTGTGGAGCATGTCGGTCGTCATCGCGTTGAGTGCCTGCGGTCGGTTCAGGGTCATCACCGCGACGGCCCCTTCGCGCTCGAACAGCACGAGCTCCTCGGTTGTGTCTTCGGCCACTTCGGCTCCTATCTCTCGGGACCGGCGACGACTCCCCGGCCCATCAGGTCTTCGATCTCGGCGACGGTGAATCCTCGCTCGCCGAGAACCTCCTCCGTGTGTTCGCCGGGGATCGGCGGCGCCGGCCGTCCGGCTGCGGCCGTGGTCTCCTCCAGCCTGGCGGGGAGGCGGGGAGAGCGCACCGGCCCGGTCACCTCATGCTCGCTGGTGACGAGAATGCCGCCGTCCACCACCTGTTCCGCCGTCACCAGCTCGGGGTAAGCGAGTATCGGGCCGCAGAGGATGTCCGCGGCCTCGAGTGCCTCCATCCAATCTGCCGTCGTCCGTGTAGCGAAGATCGGGGCCAGCACCTCGTTGAGTTCGGCGCGGGCTTCGACTCGCTTGCCGTTTTCGTCGAAGCGGGGGTCGACGGCGAGGTCGGGTATGCCGAGCACGTCGCAGAGGGCCGGCCATCGCTTTGCCGTGTAAGCGGCGACCATGACGTGTCCGTCGGCTGTGGCGTAGGCCTCGTTGGGGGCGGCGTACGGCGCGGCGCTGCCCAAGCGCTGCGGAGGTCTTCCGTCGGCGAGGAACATGGACAGCGGCACGACCTGCAAGGAGAGCAGGGCGTCGAGCAATGAGACATCGACCCGCTGTCCGCCTCCACCCCTCTCCCTGCCGAGCAGGGCTGCGAGGATCGCCTGCGTCATGAAGGCCCCTCCGGCCATGTCGGCAGCGGGTACGCCAACCTTCACCGGTCCTGCCTCCGCAGTCCCGGTGACGCTCATGATGCCGCCCATGGCCTGGGCCACGCCATCGACGCCGGGCCGGTCCCGCCACGGGCCTTCCTGCCCGAATGCAGAGATGGCGGCGTAGATCAGTTCGGGGTTGCGGGCCCGAATGGCGTCGTATCCGATGCCGAGGCGGTCGGCTACTCCCGGCCTAAAGCTCTCCAGAGCGACGTCGCAGTCGGCGGCGAGGCGCAGGATCACATCGCTGCCACCCTTCTGTTTCAAGTCGACGACGATGCTGCGCTTGTTGCGATTCATTCCGAGGTAGGCGGCGGCGGCACCGGCGATGAACGGTGGGCCCAGGTTGCGTCCCCACTCGCCGCCGGGCGGCTCCACTTTGATCACCTCGGCACCCAGGTCCCCGAGATGCATGGCACAGGTGGGCCCGGCGGCTCCCTGGGAGAGGTCGAGGACGGTTATGCCGTCGAGCGCGGCGGTCACGTGCGGTCCCCTCGGCCGGGTGCCCACCGGGGCGTCATCACTCGGCGGCGTTGGCGTCGAGGACGCGGTGAATCTCGTCCTCGGTCAGCACGTGGTCGCCCGCCTTGGCGGCCTCCAGCACGCTCTTGATGGTTTCCGGCGTCCCGGTGATGTCGCGCCTCTCCATCCAGGCTACGACGTTCGCTTCGCCGCTCATCGGCCCCACCGTGATCTCCTGCTCCCGGCCCAGCATGTCGGCCGGCACGCCGCTGTATACGCGATTGGCGAACCAGGGGTCGCCGGTGCGGATCGCCTTGAGGACGGCGGCGGCGTGGACTCCGGTGCTCGTCTCGAAGGCGTCCTTGCCGATGGTGGGGGTGTTGGCCGGAATCGGTGTGTCGGTGGCGCGGGAGACGGCCTCCGCGTACCGGGGAAGGGTGGTCAGGTCGTTGTCGATCCACTTCAGCAACCTGAGATTGACCAGCAGGGGCTCCATAGGTGTGTTGCCCACCCTCTCTCCGATGCCGATGGCGCACCCGTGGACGCGGTGGGCGCCGGCGGAGAGTGCGGCGATCGAGTTGACCACGCTGAGGTGGCGGTCGCGATGGCCGTGATAGTCGATCTTGACGTCCTCCCCGGTCGCTTCGACGATCTCTTTGGCGAAAGAGATGAGGCTGCGCACTCCCCAGGGACTGGCGTGTCCCACCGTGTCGGACAGGCAGATGCGGCGCGCTCCGGCCTCAATGGCGGTGGTGTAGACGCGGCGCAGCACCTCGGGCTGAGCCCGCGTCGTGTCCTCGGTGACGTACATCACGGTGAGCTCGTTGTCGCGCGCCAATCGCACGGCTTCGTCGGTGGTCTTCAGGAGCCAATCGACATCCCACCCCTCGACGTATTGGCGGATCGGGCTCGATCCGATGAAGGTCGAGGCCTCGATGGGAAAGCCGGCGCGTTGTTGCGCGTCGGCGATGGGGAGGATGTCCGCCGGATGGGTGCGAGCGGCGCAGTTGGCCTCGATGCCGAGGTCTTCGCTGTCGATCTCCTGGGCGATCGCGACTACGTCCTCGAACATCTTGCCACCGGCTCCGGGGTACCCGATGTCGGCGAAGCCGATGCCCAGGGCGGAGATCGCGTGGATGATCTCGAGCTTCTCCTCGAGCGACGGCTGGCGCACCGAAGGGCTTTGCAGGCCGTCGCGCAGGCTCTCGTCGTCGATCTCCACTACCGCCGGCTTGGGCATATCTTCCTCGCCGATGAGGTTCCAGTCGTAGAGAAGGTCCTCTTTCCGGCCCGGATCGTCGGTCATTGAAGTCTCCTCGATTCGTCGTCGGCGGGCCGGCGCAGGGGACTCTGGCGGCACCAGTGCAGCGGGCGGCCCCCTCGATGGCGCCCGACGACCCCCTCCGCGATCGGAGCAGGTCGGCACGGCGGGTAGTCTACCGATCGATCGGGAGGCGCTGGATGGAGGCTCAGAAGTGACTATGACGCAACCGGACACGACACCCAGATCGTTCCGCCCGATCGAGTTCGAGGTGACCGAAGAGGGCCAGGGCTATCTCCTCGGCAGTAGGTGCGATCAGTGCGGCGCCCACTTCTTCCCGGTGCGCCAGGCCTGTGCCGGCTGCCTCCATGACGACCTGGAGACGGTCCGCTTCTCTCCTCACGGCACCCTCTACACGTACTCCGTGATCCGCCAATCCACTCCCGAGTTCGAGACTCCATATGCGCTCGGCTATGTCGACCTGCCCGAAGGGGTCCGGGTGATGACGCAACTGACCGGCCGCGAGCCCGAGGACTACGAGCTGGGCATGGAAATGGAGTTGGTGGTCGAGCCGTTCGGGTCGGACGAGGAGGGCAATGAGATGTCCGGATATCGATTCCGGCCCAAGGAGGATTCCGCATGACCGGCGTACATGTTCTCGGGATAGGGATGACCCAATTCGGCAAGCATCCCGACAAGGACGCATCGGATCTCGGGGCGGCCGCCTTCCAGGAAGCCGTCGCCGACGCCGGCGTCGACCCCCGCCTCATCGAGGCGGCGTACTGCGGCCACGTCTTCCAGGGGATGGTCACCGGGCAGCGCATCCTGGCTCAAGTGGGCCTCGCCGGTCTCCCGCTCTCCAATGTGGAGAACGCTTGCAGCAGCGGCGCCACTGCGGTGCGCGAGGCCTCCCTCTCTATCCGCGCCGGGGAGCACGATGTCGTGATCGCCGTCGGGACCGAGCATCTGACCAATCGCTTCCGCGGCGCCTTGACTCCCGATCCGAGCGATCCCGAGGCCGCAGTGGGTGCCACCATGCCGGGCGTCTACGCCATGCGGGCGCGGCGCTACATGGAGGAGTTCGGGATGACCCGCCACCAGCTGGCGATGGTCGCAGTGAAGAACAAGCGCAACGCCGCCGCCAACCCCCTGGCCCACTTCCGCAAGGAGATCACCGTCGAGGACGTTCTCGAATCTCGTCCCATCGCCGACCCGCTACGGCTTCACGACTGCTCTCCGGTAACCGACGGGGCCGCCGCGGTGATCCTTGCCAGCGATCGCGCCGCAAAGAAACTCGGTGACGGGCGCACGGTCAAGCTGGCCGCGTCGACCCTCCTCTCCGGATCGGTCGACGTGGAGCCGACTTCGATGACGTTCGAGCCCCTGACGCACAAGACGGCCCAGGCCGCCTACGAGAAGGCGGGCATCGGGCCGGAGGAAGTCGATTTCGCCGAGGTCCATGACTGCTTCAGCATCGCCGAGGTGCTGCGGGTCGAGGGACTCGGTCTCTTCGAGCAGGGTACGTATCCCGCGGCGGTGGAGCGGGGTGAGGCCGATATCGGTGGCCGGCTTCCCATCAACCCGAGCGGCGGCCTGCTCGGTAAGGGCCATCCTCTCGGTGGCACCGGCGTCGCCCAGGTCGTTGAGTTGGTGCGTCAACTGCGCGGTGAAGCCGGGGACAGGCAGATCGAGGGGGCCCGGGTGGGCCTGGCCCACTGTCGGGGTGGGAAAGCCGTCGGCATTGAAGGAGCCGCCTGCACCGTGCAGGTGCTCGTGAAGTGAGCGGCGAGCAGGTCTCGCTGCCCTTCACGCTCATGCGAGGGGGTACCTCGAAGGCGTTGTTCCTGCGCGGCGCCGACATGCCTCCTCCGGGCCCCGATCGCGATCGCATGATCCTTGCCCTGTTTGGGAGTCCCGATCCCCGCCAGATAGACGGCCTGGGCGGCGCCGACATCCTCACCAGCAAGCTGGCAATCATCGATCCTCCCTCACGACCCGATGTGGATCTCGACTACACCTTCGCCCAGGTCAGCGTCTCTGAGCCGGTGGTGGACTACGACATCATCTGCGGGAACATCTCGTCGGCCGTCGGCGCCTACGCCATCGACGAGGGCTTGGTGGACGGTGCCGAGCCGGAGACGACGGTCAGCATCTACAACACCAATACCAACCGCGTTTTTCGGGCGGTGGTTCCGGTACGAGACGGCAAGGCGCAGGTTGCCGGTGACTTCAGCATCGATGGTGTCCCAGGGACTGGTGCGCCAATTGGCCTCGACTTGAGCGGGACGTACGGGAGCGAGACGGGGGTTCTCCTCCCCACCGGAAACCCAGTCGACACGCTCGACACGACGGTGGGGCGAGTACCGGCCTCGATCGTGGATTTGGCGAGCCTTGGGGTCTTCTTCGACGCAGCGGCGGTGGAGATGACGGGAACGGAGGGCCCTGACGACGTCACCCCGGATCACGTCACGGCGTTTGTGGCGATCAAAGAGGCGGCCGCCAAGTTGGTCGGCCTGGCTCCCGACGCCCTCACTCCAATCCCCGCGGCCGTTGCCGCACCCCGTCGTTACACGGCTTTCGGAAAAGACCAGGTCGTCGAGGCAGAGCATGTAGACCTGGTGGCACGTGTCATCGGAGGTCGGCCCCCGATGCTGCACAAGGCGTATCCTGGAGCCTCGGCGGCTTGTACCGCGGTTGCCGCTTCGATACCGGGCACCATTGCCGCCGAAGTCGCCGAACCGGTCGAGGAGGGAATCGTGCGCATCGGCCACACCAGCGGGGTCATGATCGTCGACGTCGAGGTCGTGGCCGACGGTTCGGAGTGGAGAGTGGAGCGAGCCGCCTACGGGCGGACGGCGCGACGTCTGGCCGAGGGCACCGCGTTCGTGCGCCGGGAGGCTGCGAGTTCGGAGGGTTGATGGCGGACGGTGTCCTCGCCTTCAGCGTCAACGGCCGGGCGTATTCCCTGGTCGCCTCGGACAACCGCACCCTGCTCGAGGTGTTGCGCGAGGATCTCGCCCTCACCGGTACCAAGCACGGGTGCGAGCTGGGGGAGTGTGGTGCGTGCACGGTGTTGGTCGACGGTGATCCCGTGCTCTCCTGCATAACCCTCGGGCCGCAGGTCCAGGGACGCGAGGTGACCACGGTGGAAGGCCTTGCCAATGGCGCGGACCCCCATCCACTCCAGAAGGCCTTTGGAGCACGAGGCGCGGCGCAATGTGGATATTGCACACCGGGGATGCTGATGGCGGCGGCTGCCCTGTTGGAGCGGAACTCTGAGCCAGATCTCGATGAGATCCGGCATGCGCTGGCGGGAAATCTGTGTCGCTGCACCGGGTACATCAAGATCCTCGAGGCGGTGCAGCTGGCGGGACGGGAACTGCGATGACCGCCGTCGGCAATGCAGGACCGCGGATCGATGCGGTAGAGCAGACCACAGGACGAACCCTGTACGCCGATGACATGGCGCTCGCCGGCATGCTGGTCGGGCGGCAGCTCCGCAGCCCGGTGGCGCACGGCCTCATCGTGTCGATCGACACCAGCCGCGCCGAGGCGTTGCCGGGCGTCCACGCCGTCATCACCGGATCGGACCTCCCCATCAAGTTCGGGATTCTTCCCGTGAGTCAGGACGAGCACGCCCTTGCCGTCGACAAGGTGCGCTACGTCGGCGAGCCGGTGGCCGCCGTCGCCGCCGACGATGCGGCGACTGCGGATCTCGCCTTGACCCTCATCGACGTCGAGTACGAGGAGCTGCCTCCCATCACTTCAATCGATGAGGCCCTGGATCCCGAGGGCGTGCTGATCCATGGAGAGGGGACGGGTCGCAACATCCATCGCAGCGCCGCTCTCGAGTTCGGCGATGTTGCCGGCGGCTTCGAAGCGGCCGAGTTGGTGCGTGAGGACGTTCTCTTCTACGGAGGAAGCAACCATGCCGCCATGGAGCAGCACGCCGCGGTGGCCACTTTCGACGGACGGCTCACCCTGTGGTCTTCGACCCAGGTGCCGCATTACGTGCACCGCGCGTTGAGCCGGGTGCTCGAGCTGGACCCGGGTCGCATTCGGGTGATTGCGGCGCCGGTCGGCGGAGGCTTCGGCGGCAAGACCGACCCCTTTTCCCACGAGATCGTGGCCGCCAAGCTGGCGATGACCACCGGCCGTCCCGTAAAGATCACGCTCAATCGCGAGGAGATCTTCTACACCCACCGCGGTCGTCATCCGGTGCTCATGTCGGTCAAGACCGGGTTCAACTCCGCAGGGGAGATCACTGCGATGCACTTCAAGACGTTCCTCGACGGAGGCGCCTACAGCAGTTACGGCATCGCGACCCTCTACTACACGGGCGCGCTGCAGACGACGACGTATCGAATCCCCAACTACAAGTTCGAGGGGGTCCGCGTCTTCACCAACAAGCCGCCGTGCGGCCCCAAGCGCGGCCACGGCACGCCGCAGCCGCGCTTCGGGCTGGAGTGCCACTTGGATCGAGCGGCGGCGGACTTGGGGATCGACCCTGCCGAACTGCGGCGCCGCAACTCGGTCGCACCGTTCTCCACAACGATCAACTATCTACGCATCACGAGTTGCGGCCTCGACGAGTGCATCGAGCGTGTGGTCGCCGCATCGGGGTATGCCGAAAAGCACGGATCCCTACCACCGGGACGCGGTGTCGGCCTCGCCGTGGGGGCGTACCTCTCCGGTGCCGGGCTCCCCATCTACTGGAACGACATGCCTCAGTCGGAGGTGCAGATAAAGGTCGATCGGGGTGGCGGGGTCACCGTGTTCACGATGGCAGCCGACGTGGGACAGGGTTCGACCTCGGTGCTGGCTGCCATCGTGGCCGATGTGCTCGGTCTGGAACCCGCCGACATCGCCATGGTCACGGCCGATACCGATCTGACTCCGGTGGACCTAGGCAGCTACTCGAGCCGGGTCACGTTCATGGCGGGTAACGCCGCCCTCGAAGCGGCGGAGAAGATCCGCGACACGATCTGTGCGGCCGCGGCAGGCGAGCTCGACGCGACCGAGGTGGTGTTGACTGCGGGGCGGGCGGAGGATGCTGCCGGCGGGGGAGAGAGCCTCAGCTGGGCAGAGGCGGTGCAAGCGGCCATCGCTCGGTCGGGTCCCCTCGTTGCCTCCGGCAGCTATCGGGCCCCGGACCTTGCCGGCCCCTACCGAGGCGCTGGAGTAGGGATCTCGCCGGCCTACAGCTACTCGGCGGCCGTGGTCGAGGTCTCGTGTGATGCTGCCACGGGCGAGGTCGAGGTAGATCGGGTGTGGCTGGCGCACGATATCGGGAGGGCGATCAATCCCTTGCTCGTCGAGGGTCAGATCGAAGGCGGGGTCTACATGGCCCTGGGGGAGGCCCTCATGGAGGAACAGGCCTTTCGCGGTGCTCTGCACAAGGGCCCATCGCTACTCGACTACAAGATGCCGACTTTCCTCGAGATGCCGCCGGTGGAGTCGATCCTGGTCGAGACGGCCGACCCGGAAGGCCCCTTCGGAGCCAAGGAGGTAGGCCAGGGCCCGTTGTTGCCGGTCGTGCCCGCCGTCGCCAACGCCGTGCACGACGCCTTGGGCATCAGCGCCGACGAGGTGCCGATTACACCCGACAAGATCGTCGCCGCGTTGCGCGGTGCGGCCCGCGGAGACGAGATGCGTATTGGCCCCCGGGGTGTGCCCGAGTTCGACTTCGGCAAGGTCACCCGAGTGGAGATCCCGGAGGATGCCCCGTGATGCGGCTTCCCGCCTTCGAGTTCTTGACGCCGACGAGCGTCGATGAGGCTGTGGCGATGCTCGCCGCCAACCCCGGGGCGGCGCTGGTCGCTTCCGGAACCGACCTCTTTCCCAATATGAAGCGCGGCCAGGTCTCGCCGCCGACCCTGATCGGCCTCGGTGGGATCGCGGCCCTGCGCGGGATCGAGGCGGCATCGGACGGATCGGTGACGATCGGCGCACTCACTCCACTCACGGAGGTGGCGGATTCCTCTGCGGTCCCGTCGGCGTTGGCGACGGCCGCCGCCGGGGTCGCTTCGCCGCAGATTCGCAACGTGGCGACCGTGGGAGGCAACCTCTGCGTCGACACCCGCTGCGGATACATCAACGTGAGCGAGCTGTGGCGCCAGGCGTCGGGTCCGTGCCTGAAGGCCGGCGGCGACGTGTGCTGGGTCGCTCCCAAGGGGGACTTGTGCGTCGCCGTGTCGTCCTCCGATTTGGCTCCAGTGGCGTTGTCGCTGGATGCCTCGGTCGACGTCGTCGGTCCGGAAGGCCTCCGCTCTGTAGCCGCCGCCGACCTATACCGGCGCGACGGGATCGATTATCTCGGTAAGTCGGCCGACGAGATCATCGCTGCGCTGCGGGTGCCCGCCCGCCCCGGGTGGCGCACCACCTATCGCAAGCTGCGCCGGCGGGGGTCGGTCGATTTCCCGATCCTCGGAGTTGCGGTCGGAGTGCGTTGGGGTGATGCCGGCGTCGTCGAGGACGCCCGGGTGGTCCTCGGCGCCGTCGACCCCGCCCCGATCAGAGTGACTCCAGCCGAAGAGGCCCTGATAGGGACCAGCCTGGAGGAAGGCGTCGTGGCGCGCGCCGCCGAACTAGCGGGCAAGCCGGTCCGGCCCTACGACAACGTCGACCTCGGCTCGCGCTACCGCAAGTGGATGGCACCCGTCTACGTCGCCCGCGCCATAGAAGACCTGGCTGAGATCGGCCCATAGCCAGGTTCTGCCAGATAAATAGGGTCTTTCGGCCCTAGGGCCAATCTCCCAACCGACCGATCGGACGGGTACGGTGGCGCACGGAGGAAGATGCCGTGGCCCGTTTTGGCAACAACAGTCAGCAGGGCGGCTCCTCTGGGGGCCTGTGGTGACCGCCGACGCTGCCACCCGCACCCTGTTGTCCGGCAACGAGGCGATCGCCCGGGCCGCTCTCGAGGCAGGGGTCACGATCGCCGCCGGCTATCCGGGCACTCCGAGCACCGAGATCCTCGAGACGTTGGCACGCATGAGCGATCTCGACGTGCGCTGGTCGCCAAACGAGAAGGTAGCGATGGATGTCGCCCTCGGCGCCTCCCTCGGTGGAGCTCGATCCCTGGTGACGATGAAGCACGTCGGTCTGAATGTTGCCTCGGACACTTTCATGACGGCCGCGTACACGGGAGTGGGCGCCGGCATGGTGATCGTGTCGGCCGACGACCCGGGTATGCACAGCTCGCAGAACGAGCAGGACAATCGGTACTACGCCCGCTTGGCCGGGGTGCCGCTGCTCGAACCGAGCGACAGCGGCGAGGCCAAGGAGTACACCAAGCTGGCGTTTGAGATCTCCGAGCAGTTCGACACTCCGGTCCTCGTACGAACCACCACACGCATCTCGCACAACCGCGGCATCGTCGACATGGAACAACCCGTCGTGGCGCCGGTGACCGGGTTCGAGCGCGACCCTTCGAAGTACGTGATGATCCCGGCGTTCGCTCGGCAGCGCCGGCCGGTGCTTCTGGAACGCTTGGAACGTCTCGCCGAGTACGTTGAGGAGAGCCCGCTCGCAGTCGAGAGCGGCCGCGGCACCGAGCTCGGCGTCGTCACCGCCGGCATCGCCTACAACTACGTACGCGAGGTGCTGCCAGAGGCCCGAGTCCTCAAGTTGGGGATGACCCACCCCCTTCCCATCGAGCGGATTCGCGCCTTTGCTGCTTCGGTCGATCGGCTGCTCGTCGTCGAGGAGCTCGACCCCTATATGGAGGAAGCCATTCGGGCCGCCGGCATCGAGGTCGAGGGGAAGTCGCTGTTTCCCCGCGCCGGTGAGCTCAGTCCCGATGCGGTCCAGCGCGGTTTGGCGGTGGGTGGGTTGGACGATGTCACCGCCCCCGTCGCTCCACTTCCCGAGACCGTCACCAGGCCACCCCTCATGTGCCCCGGCTGCCCGCACACCCCTCCATTCATGGCGCTGAAACGCCTCGGTGCGGTAGTGGCCGGCGACATCGGCTGTTACACGCTTGCCGCACTGGAGCCGCTTGCGGCTATGGACACCTGCGTTGCCATGGGCTCGAGCATCGGGATGGCCGTCGGGTTGGCTGCATCAGGCGGGGCTGGTGGTCCCGTAGTTGCCGCCATAGGCGACTCGACCTTCATGCACGGCGGCATCGCCGGCCTCTCCGAGGCGGTCTACAACAAGGCGAACATCACGGTGCTCATCCTCGACAACGGCACGGTGGCCATGACCGGCGGGCAGGAGCACCCGGGAACTGGGGTCACGCTGCAGGGCACGGAGACGAACGCCGTTGATCTCGTGGCCCTGTGTCAGGCCCTCGGTGTCCAAGACGTCAGGGTCATCGATCCATACGACCTCGCCGCTACCTACGCCGCTCTGGAGGGTGCCATCGCCCATGTGGGACCGTCGGTGGTGATCACCAACCGGCCGTGTGTCGAAGCGCCGCTCAAGATCCGCGACCGGCCCTATCGGGTGATAGCCGACGATTGCACGGCATGCCAGGCGTGCATGACGGCGGGCTGCCCGTCGATCGTGTGGAATGAGGAGACCTATGAGGGCCGGCGCAAGGTGACCATCGATCCGATCACCTGCACGGGGTGCACGTTGTGCGCCCAGCTGTGCCCGCCCCGGGCGATCGAGCCGGTGCCGCTGGAGACGGCCGGTGTCTGACTCCCGCTCCGGATCGCAGGGCCTCGTGCTCGCCGGAGTCGGCGGACAGGGTGTCGTCCTGGCCTCGATGATCGTGGCCGACGCGTTGATGCGCGCCGGTCACGATGTCAAGCAGAGCGAAGTCCACGGGATGGCGCAGCGCGGTGGATCGGTGGTGAGCCATATCCGCTGGGGGCCCGACGTGCACAGCCCGCTGGTCCCCGAGTCAAGTGCCGAGGTCTTGGCGGCCTTCGAGTGGGCCGAGGCTCTGCGCTGGCTGCAGTATGTGCGGCTCGGCGGTGCCGTCGTGGCCGATATCAGGACGATCGTTCCCCCCGGGGCATGCGGCGACCGGCTCGGCTGGACCACGGCCTATCCCGAGATCGACACTCAGGTGATCGGCAGCCGCCGGCTCAAGACGCGGATGGTCGACGCCGCTTCCACAGCCAGCGAACTGGGGAACATCCGCGCTGCCAACAGCGTGATCCTGGGCACGGTCGCAGCATTCCTCGACATCGAGACCGCTCACTGGGAGTCGGCGATCCGAGATCTGGTTCCGCGAGGGACGGCGGAGGTCAACCTGGCGGCCTTTCGCGCCGGCCGGGACGTGCCCGAAGCCCAAGCCAAGCCGGTGACGCCGCTACGGAACGATTTCCCCGGGGCCCATCACATTGACATCAACCACCAGTGGTGCAAGGCATGCGACATCTGCTCGCGGATCTGCCCGGAGTACTGCCTCGAAATCGACGACACGGCCAAGTTGCGCGTTGTGGATGCCGCGGCCTGCACCGGCTGCCGGCTGTGCGAGATGCTGTGTCCCGACTTTGCCATCGAGATCCGTGCCCCGCGCACTGCGGCCGGAGTGGGACGGGCCTCATGACCGTCCGTCTCATCCAGGGCAACGAGGCGTGTGCGCTGGGCGCAATCGCGGCCGGGTGCACGTTCTACGCCGGGTACCCCATCACGCCGTCGTCGGAGATCGCGGAGCACATGGTGCGTCAGCTGCCCGGCGTCGGGGGAATCTTCGTGCAGATGGAAGATGAGATCGCCTCCCTCGCAGCGGTTATCGGTGCGTCTCTGGCGGGACGTAAGGCCATGACGGCGACCAGCGGCCCGGGCTTCTCGCTGATGCAGGAGCACATTGGCTTCGGTGCGATAGCCGAAGTCCCGTGTGTGGTGATCGACGTCATGCGGGGCGGTCCCAGCACCGGCTTGCCGACGTCCCCCTCGCAGAGTGACGTGATGCAGGCACGCTGGGGGACGCACGGGGATCGCCCTGCGATCGTCCTCGCCCCCGCCTCCGTGGGCGAGGTGTTTGAATTGACCGTCAGGGCGTTCAACCTCTCCGAGCGTCTTCGCACTCCGGTCACCCTCGTGTACGACGAGGTGGTCGGACACACTCGGGAGAGTGTCGAGCTGCCCACTGACCTCGCCACAGTGGAGAGGCGTCGCCCCGACTCGGACCCGGCCGACTTCTGGCCCAAGGTGGCGCCATCCGACGGGGTTCCTCCGCTGCCGGCTTTTGGTGACGGTTACCGGTTCCACGTCACCGGTCTCACGCACGATGAGCGCGGTTTTCCCACGACCGAGGCAGAGCACGCCGCCGATCTGACGGCACGGCTCCACTCCAAGATCGATGCTCATGCCGCCGAGATCACCTCGGTGGAGACCTACATGATCGATGACGCCGAGGTGGCGTTCTTTGCCTACGGGATCGTCGGCCGTTCCGCCCGGGAGGCGGTGCGGCGGGCCCGGGAGCGCGGCGACAAGGTCGGCCTGGTGCGGCCTAGAACGCTGTGGCCCTTTCCCGACGAGGAGGTCGCCGCGGTGGCCGAGCAGGTCGACGCGATCATCGTGGCCGAGATGAACATGGGCCAGATGATTGGAGAGGTGGAGCGGGTCGGGCGGGGCCGAGCCCGGGTCGTCGGGCACCAACGCGCCGACGGCGAGCCGATCACCCCCGACGAACTGGACGCCAGGCTGGAAGAGCTTGGTCAGGGAGTGAGAGCATGACCGCCGGAGTCAAGTCGTATCTGCGGGAGTGGGCGATGCCGCACGTGCTGTGCCCAGGCTGCGCTCACGGGATCATCCTGCGCGCCTTCCTCGAGGCCGTGCGGCGCCTCGATCTGGACCAGGACAAGCTGGCGATGGTCGCGGGGATCGGGTGCAGCAGCCGCCTCGCCGGCTACGTCGACTTCTGCACCCTGCACGGCACTCACGGCCGAGCACCCGCCTTTGCCACCGGCCTCAAGCTCGCACGTCCCGACCTGGAGGTCGTCGTCGTCACCGGGGACGGCGACGGACTCGCCATAGGCGGTAACCACTTGATACATGCGGCACGGCGCAACATCGACATGACGGTCATGCTGCTCAGCAACAACATCTACGGTATGACCGGCGGCCAGGCGGCTCCCACGACGCCCCTGGGCGCCGTGGCCTCGACCACGCCGCGGGGCAACACCGAGCCGCCCTTTGATGCGTGCAAACTGATGGTGGGCGCCGGCGCCTCCTTCGTCGGCCGAGTACTGGCAGCGAATCCGGGGCTCATCACCGATGTGATGGCGGAGGCCATGAGCCATCACGGATTCTCATTCGTGGAGATCATCAGCGACTGCCCTGAGTACTACGGGAGGTACAACCAGGTGCGCAGCGGCTCGGAGATGCTCACCTGGATGACGAGGCTGGAGCAGGGCGTGGCCGTTCCTCTGGCGGATAAGGCCTTCGTCGACCACGTTCCGACTTCCACCATCCCGGAGGGGATGGACACGGGCGTGCTGCATCGAGAGGAGCGGGAAGTGTTCACGGGGGTACACGGGCCGGGGCCGGGTTGAGACACGAGATCCGGATCGCCGGAGCCGGTGGCCAGGGGGTAGTAACGGCCGGGAGGATCCTCGCCGAAGCGGCGATACTGTCCGGTCTCAGCGCTACCCACAACCAAGTCTTCGGGCCGCAATCACGAGGAGGCGCAAGCCGATCAGACGTCGTGATCTCCGACACCGACATAGGGTTTCCGCTGGCGGACTCGATCGACCTCCTCGTCGTCTTGAGTGTCGAGGCGAACGCCCGCTTCGGCGCAGACCCCGGTTCCGGCGTCACAGTTATCGCCGATGAAGTGGCGGTGCGCGAGGCGCCTCCCGGCGGCGCCGACCTGCACATCTTTCCTCTCGTCGAAGCAGCGCGCCGCGTGGCCGGTGGTGAGATCGCCGCCGGGGTAGTGGCCCTGGGGACGCTGCACTCTCACGCCGGGATCGTGACCGCCCCGGCTCTGCGCGAGGCGGTGGCGGCTAGGGTCCCCGAGCGGCATCGCGAGATGAACCTCGAGGCCCTCGAAGCGGGCATGACCCTCGTCGACGGGAAGTGAAGTGGCTGCGGAACCCACAACGAAGGATCGGATTCGCAACGAGGCGGCCGCTCTCTTTCGGGAGAAGGGTTTCAACGGTACGAGCATGGCCGATCTGGCCGCCGCGGTGGGCATGACCAAGTCGAGCCTCTACCACCACTTTCCGAGCAAACAGTCTTTGTTGTCGGAGATCATCGAGCGGACCGTCACGCGCGTGACGCCGCTGATGGAATCGATCGTCTCGGCGGACCTGCCGGTGGAGGAGCGGCTGCGGCGCGCTGTGGTGCTGCACACCGTCGCCGGCATCGAGGATCGCGACTCCCTCGCTTGCTTCGTCGAGGAGGGCCGCTTCCTCTCGCCTGACTACATGGCCGCTCACGTCGCCAACCGCGATCGCTACGAAGAGATGTTCCGTGACCTCTTCGAGGAGGGTGTCGCCGCAGGTGTCTTTGCCGCCCAGGATCCGGGGATAGCCGTGCGAGCGATGCTGGGGATGTGCAACTCGGTGGTCCGCTGGTACCGGCCTGGCGGAGACCGTACGCCCGAGGAGATAGCGGAACAGTTCGCCGATCTGATTCTGGGTGGCGTTTCCCACCGCGCCCTCACGAGTATCGACTGAGCCGGGCTACGCCTGCAGATCGGCGTCGTCGAGACGCTCGAACACCCTCTGTGCCTTGCCCGTCTCCTGCCGGGGAACACTGCCGGGATCGCCGACTACGACCTCGACCCGGAATCGCAGCGAGTCGGCGAGCTGTTTCTGCAGCCGGGCTTTTATCTCGGGACGGCGCGGAATCAGAGCCTGATCGTTCAGCTCCACCCGTGCCTCGAGTTCGACCAAGGTGCTGCGCCGGTCGACGATGATCGCAAAGTTCCCCGACGTCGCCGGATCCTCGAGGAGGATCGCCTCGATGGCGCGCGGATAGACGTTTACGCCGCGGATGATGAGCATGTCGTCGGCGCGGCCCTGCAAACGGTCGATGCGCCGCGACGTCCGACCACAGGGGCAGCCGGTCCCGAGCAGCCGAGTGATGTCCCCGGTGCGGTAGCGAACGACGGGCTGAGCACGCCGTGTCAGGGTGGTCACGACCAGTTCGCCCAGATCCCCGTCCGGCACGGGATCACCCGACTCCGGGTCGACCACCTCTGGATAGAAGTGGTCTTCGAGCACGTGCATCCCGCCGGGGTTCTGATGGCACTCGGCGGAGACTCCGGGTCCCATCACCTCCGACAGGCCGTAGATGTCGAAGGCGCGATAACCGTTGCCCCAGGCACTCTCGATCTTGGCGCGCAGGCCCTCGGACCACGGCTCTGCGCCGTGAATACCCCAACGCAGCGAGATGTCGTCGAGACGGCCCGAGGTGGAGGCTTCCTCAGCAAGGCGGAGGGCGAAAGAGGGGGTCGCCGCCAGTCCGGTCGCCCCGAGATCGGCGAGGAGGCCCACCTGAAAGGCGGCAGCGCCTCCGGAGGCGGGCACCGTCACGGCACCCAGCGCCTCGGCGCCGTAATGGAGCCCCAGGCCACCGGTGAACAGGCCGTAGCCGTAGGCGACGTGCACCACGTCGTCCGCGGTGCCACCCACCATGGCCAGACATCGGGCGTTGGCTTCGGCGAAGGTCGCAACGTCTTGGGCGTCGTAGCCGACGATGGTGGGTGTTCCGGATGTGCCCGAGGATGCGTGCACGCGTACGACGTCTCGCATCGGAATGGCCATCATCCCGGTGGGGTAGTGGTCGCGGAACTCCGGCTTGGAGGTGAAGGGGAGCGACGGCAGATCGGCGACCGAGACCACCTCGCCGACGCCGGCCAGCTTCTGGCGCCAGTAAGACGATTCGTGGCCGCGGAGGCGTTCGATGAGTGCCGCCAGGCGTTCCCCTTGAAGCCTCTCGAGCTCGCGCGCCGGCAAACGTTCGATCTCGGGAAGGTGCATCGCCCGCTCCTCGGCCTCGTTGTCGGCAGGCTACCCAGCACCCGGCCCGACCCACTGATGCGCGCCGGATCATCCGGCCTGTGGGGTGGTCCCTCCGATCGGCTCGCCGCTCTCCAGGTTCTGCAGTCGAACCTGGCCCCGGGCTGCCATCTTGCCGTCTGACCCCCGGATGACCGTCCCCTGCCACAGCTGCTGTCGGCGGCCACGATGGATCGGCTCGGCCTCCACCACGAGGCGGCCCTCTCGGGTCGAGCGGAGGAAATCGGTGGTATTCGAGATCCCGACCGCCCCGGTGAACCCCTGGGTCAATGCCCAGTAGGCGCCGGCCGTGGAGGCGGCGGCCTCAATCAGAGTGCAGTAGATCCCGCCGTGGACGAGTCCGTAAGGCTGAAGGTGGAGCGGCGACACCTCCAGAGAGGCGACGACTCGATCGGGGGTGATCTCGTCGAACTCCAGGCCGATCTGACCGTTGAGGCCGTAGAGGACGTCTTGTTCGAGTTCGGGTGGCTGCACGGGAGGGAACGCTAGACGCCCTACGGTGCCGGGCTCGAACCGGGCCGATGCTTCCCGCGTCGGCTGCAGGCGACGCACCGTGCCGCGGCAGGCAGCGCCTGGAGGCGGACGCCACCGATGGCGCCTCCGCAGTCGTCGCAAGAACCGTAGGAGTGGTCGGCGATCTTCTCGAGGGCGCGGTCGATGGCTGCGAGCGAGCCTGCGATCGACCTGGCCGCGGCGGTCGTCGCCATTCGCTCCACCGCCTCGGTAGTGCCGTCTCCGATTCGCTTGCCAAAGGAAACGGTGCTCCCCGCCGGTGGCGGAGCGGAGAGGCGGGTCAACTCCTCGACCAGTTCCTCACGGCGGGCGGTGAGTCGCCGGGCTACGGCGTCGGCATCCGGCACCAGCCCAGGCTATGCGTTTCGGAGGCTGCTAGGCCTCGATTGCCTCTACTTCCTCGTAGATCTCGATACGCGGCTCGGCCGTGACTCCGGCCTCCCTCATCTTCTCCTTGAGTTCGGGGCTCTCCAGAAAGGAATGAGCCGTTTCCACGGATTCGAAACCGGCTACCACCGCGATCATGTTGGGGTCGTCGACGGAGCGGTTGACGCGGGCGAACTTCGCCCCATTGGCGGTGGGTGGGAATCCGTCATAGACGGCCTTCCAGGCGTCGTAGTCGGCGACCGGGTGTCTGACTGCTGCGACGTACATGGGAATCCCTTCAGTGAGTCATCGTGGGCGGCGACCATAGCCACGGCCCAGCCGACGCGATGTCGGATGGATCGGCGCTGCCCACCCGTAACGCTTTGCCCGGCGCGGACGATTACTTGGTTGACGACACGGCCGCGGGCCGGGAGAAAGCAATGACCGACGACAGGTTGAGGCACTTCGTTAAAGAACTGCGTGCTGAGGCCTCCCTAGCCGACTTCGCAGACATCGCCGATCCGGCGGTTCAGCGGGGGTCCAACAGGTCGCCACTGCTATTGCTGCGCACCCGGCTCGCGGCCGCCGTCACTACCGCCTTTGTTTCCATCGGGGGCTTCGGCGGGCTCGCTTATGCCGCCGACGGCGCCGCGCCCGGTGATTTCCTCTACGGCATCGACCGGGCTTTGGAGGCTGTCGGGATCGGGGGTGGGGGCGCCGACGAGCGACTGGAAGAGGTCCGAGACCTCGTCGGCCGCGGCCATGTGGAGCGCGGCCTCGATCACGCCGCCGAATCGGTGGTCACCGACACCGCCGCGCAGCAGGCGTTGCGAGCCGCGGCGGATCGGCTGGCTGGCTCGGACACACCGTCAGTCGCACACCAGGACGTCGCCACCCTGCTCACCTACCTGGCCGACAACAAGGGCTCAATCGACGGGCAGAAGGTCGCCGAGCTCGCCCGATCGGTGGGGAACGGCCCGCCTGAGGGTGTGACGCCGGGTCCTCCTGAGGGT
>JABAOE010002540.1_pt1 | contig 80861 bp, 79 predicted proteins | sample 7062141 | NCBI WGS metagenome assembly JABAOE01 (sample SAMN14538627, study PRJNA623070) | marine sediment metagenome | biome: marine biome [ENVO:00000428]; feature: marine pelagic biome [ENVO:01000023]; material: deep marine sediment [ENVO:00002113] | place: India: Gulf of Khambhat ... | reverse complement strand
AAATACAAATGGCAAGAAGATATTACAATGCGGTTGTTAGAGATCTTAATACCAAAATTGAAACAGTCCCCAGTAATTTTGTTGCAAACATGTTTGGATTCAGCAAAAAAGATTACTTTGAATTAGATTCCATAGAGGAAAAAACAGCCCCTCAGGTTAGCTTTGGCTAATTTGGAGAAATTGTTTGAAGAAAATATTTCCAATAATCTTTTTCCTTGCCTTATTAATACAACTTGCCCCATCCAACGCAGGGGATTCGATTCACTCATTTGATGTAAACATTTATGTAGAAAAGTCGGGCAAGATTACCGTTGAAGAAAATATAAAATATGATTTTAAGCAAACAAATCGTCATGGAATATTCAGAGACATACCATATAAATACAAAAAAGGCGTTCACAATTACAACCTTGAAATCAACATCTTAAGTGTAAGAGATAGTAATGGAAACTCATACGAATTTAAAACAAAAAAAGAAAATGGCAGATTAAAAATAAAAATTGGTGATCCGGACAAAACTCTAACCGGAGTTAATGATTACATTATTGAATATGAAGTAGAAAATCCTATTCTCTATCTTGATGAATATGACGAACTTTATTGGAATTCAACCGGAACCGAATGGTGGAATATTCTTATACTTGAAAGCACAACAAAGATTTACTTTTACAAAGAATTGCCAGTAAAAACAAAAGCTCAGTGTTTTACAGGCACATATGGCTCAAAATACAGTGACTGCACCATAGACATCAAGGATAAAACAGTAAATTTTATCTCAAACGAGTCGCTTGGTAATGGTAAAGGAATAACTATTGATATTGCAGTGCCGAAAGGTTTTTTAAAAGAACCGGGAATCATTACCAAATTCTTAAGATTTATTAAATATAACTCAATATATACATTGCCTTTTTTTGTGTTCAGCGGATTATTCTATTACTGGAAGAAACAGGGAAAAGACCCCGTTGACTCCGTATCAATTACGGTGAGATATGAACCCCCGGAAAGCATGACACCTGCCGAAGCCGGAACTCTTTATGATGAAAGGGCAGACATGATTGATATAACATCCACTGTAATTGACCTTGCTGTCAGAGAATATTTAAAAATTAAGGAAATTGAAACCACAAAATTCTACTTTCTATCAGATAAAGACTACAAGTTGGTTAAATTGAAAGACAAAGATGAATCAGATCTAAAAAACTATGAGAAATTGATATTAAACGGGATATTTGATCATGGAAAATCAGAGATATTAATTTCAAGTCTGAAAAACAAATTTTATAAACATCTCCCCAATATTCAGGATTCACTTTACAAAGAGCTAATCAATGAAAAGCTCTTTCCTATAAACCCCGAAAAAATAAGAAGTATTTTTAAATATGCCGGTTTTGGCATTGTAATTATCGGGGTTGGCTTTTTACCAGGTTTACCCCTAAAAATTGTTAGTTTTATTTCGGGTCTGCTATTTATAATTTTTTCAAGATTTATGCCCAGAAAAACTCAAAGAGGCTCAATTAGAAATAATCATGTGCTGGGATTTCGGGAGTTTATAGATAGAGTCGAAACAGGGAGAATAAAAAGAATGGCTCAGGATGATCCAACAATATTTGATAGAATACTTCCATTTGCACTTGTATTTGGACTTGAGGAAAAATGGGCCGAAGCATTTAAAACTCTATATACAGAACCTCCCAAATGGTACACATCTCAAAGTTATGGTACACATTTTGACCCGGGAATTTTTATTGATGACCTTGGAAGAAGCATTAGTATCATGAATAAATGTTTTTATTCCTCCCCTAAAAACTCAAGTGGAAGCAGAGGTATTAGTGCAGGAGGAGGTTTCGGTGGTGGTGGCTTTAGCGGAGGAGGGTTTGGAGGAGGTGGCGGTGGAAGCTGGTAGTACATAAGTAAAAATCAGATACTGGAAAGCTGGAATATTATTGGTATCGTAACCCAGCTTGCAACCGGTATTCCGTTTTTCATACCCGGAATAAAAACCCAGCTTTTAACTGCTTCAACTGCAGATCTATCCAAAACAGTATAACCCGAAGGCTTTTCCAGTTTTAATTCTCCTACTTGACCATTATCAAGAACATACACCTTTAAATAAACCTCACCCTCATAACCCCTTCTCTGGGCAATTATTGGATAGTAGGGTTTTGGGTTAACTTTATAGTCCGGATAGGCAATATCTGTTGAAATTGATTTAATCGAATCAATCCGATTTTTAATAGAAAACTTTTCTGATGTTTTCCCCTGCTCCTGTCTTGTCTCTTTTTTGTTATGCTCCGCTAATGTATCGAGATGTTTACTTTCCTTTCTATCGTCTGGTGAATTTTCAAATTTTGTTGAAATTATATTATCGGCTCTTTTTTCAGTACTGTTGTTGGCTTCTTGAGAATCAAAATCACCATGATCTTTTTTTTCTATGTAATTAATTAAAACAGGGTACTTGGTTAATTTATTATCTTTGCTTTTAGTAAGACCAAAAAAAGAAAAACCTATTAAATGCAAAGAAACCGAAATTAATAAGAATTTATTAAATATTCCAATGTGCATAGCAAGAGACAGCTTTATATATTGTTATGGGATCAATATAACCTATGTTGCAGATAAATTTAATTTTTGAATAATAATTTAGAAATTATTTTTTATCTTCGACAAAATCAAGTGAGACAGAATTAATGCAGTATCTCAAACCGGTTGGGAGAGGTCCATCTTTAAATACGTGCCCAAGATGTTCTCCGCACTTACTTGAAATAATTTCAAACCGCTTCATACCGTAAGAATTATCAGGAACAATCTTAATTGCATCATCTGAAATAGGTTTCCAGAAGCTAGGCCATCCCGTTCCCGAATCAAATTTGTGGTCCGAATGAAACACCGGTTGTTTACATCCCGAGGTGATATAAACGCCTTTCTTTTTATTGTCCAGCAAGTCACCTGAGAACGCTCTTTCCGTACCCTTTTCCCATAAAACCTTATACTCAAGTGGGGTAAGTTTCTTTTTCCATTCCTCTTTAGTCAATCCCATGACCCCTTCAGGTAAATCCTTGTTTTTTTCATCTGAATAACTTTCCCGATTTACATAAAAAACAGCAACTATCAACAAGATGATTGATAGAAATATTAAATTTTTCATCTAGAAGCTCCCGCAAATAAAATTATTAATAAAATTTACGTATATTAATTATAAATGGTTTTTTATTTTAACAAGATTTATAAAACATATAATATGATCTTAGTTAAGGAGAAATAGTAATGACCGCAAATATGTTAGAAGTATTAACCGCTTATGATGAAAAACTAATAACAGAATTGCAATATATGAGTCCTAGAAAAATTGAAAATACATTAACAGTGGCTAGAAAACTTGCCGACAGCCCTTCAGTGAGAATACCAGCACCCGAAAGGATCCAGATTCTTGAAAGAACAATGAAATATGTTGAGCGGAACTATGAAAAAATAGTAAAAGATGCTGCAATGGAAGGGGGAAAACCTTTAATTGACACAAGAGCTGAAATCACAAGGGCAATAAACGGAATAAAAGTAGCTATTGAAGAACTTGGAAATATGAGGGGTTCCGAAATTCCTATGGGCCTGAATGCAGCTTCACTTAACAGAATGGCCTTTACATTTAAAGAACCAATTGGTGTTGTAGTAGCTATTTGTGCATTTAATCATCCCTTTAATCTGGCGGTTCACCAGGTTATCCCAGCAGTTGCAGTTGGATGTCCTGTAATAATAAAACCCGCAACAACAACACCGCTTTCAACTATAAATCTATTAAATGCACTATATGAAAGTGGGCTTCCTGAAGAATGGGCACAACTCGCACTCACTGATAATAAACTTGCAGAAAAACTTGCAACGGATCCAAGAGTTGATTATCTCACTTTCATCGGCTCAGGAAAAGTTGGTTGGTATTTAAGATCAAAGCTTTCTCCCGGAACAAGATGTGCATTGGAACACGGAGGTTCAGCACCTGTTATAGTTGAACCAGATGCGGACCTGAACGACATGCTTCCCTTATTAGCTAAGGGAGGTTTTTATCATGCGGGACAAGTTTGTGTGTCCGTGCAAAGAGTGTTTGCTCACAGCTCGGTTTCAAAAAAAGTTGTAAATGGTCTAAAAAAACTTGCACTTAAAATGAAAGTTGGGGATCCGATGGAGGAAAATACAGAGATAGGACCTTTAATACTTCCAAGGGAAAACAACAGGGTTCATAGCTGGGTAAAGGAAGCCGTGAGAAAAGGTGGAAAATTAATTTGCGGGGGTAAAAAAATTAACAGAACGTGCTATGAACCAACCATAATACTAAACCCGCCTCAAAACACAAAACTTTCGAAGGCGGAAATATTCGGACCTGTAATTGCTGTCTACACCTATAATAAAAGAGAAGAAGCAATATCAAAGGCAAATAGCCTACCGCTTTCTTTTCAAGCTTCTATTTTCACAAAAAATATTGATACAGTTCTAGATACAGTAAAAAATATTAATGCCGCATCAGTAATTATTAATGACCACACTGCATTCAGGGTTGACTGGATGCCATTTAGAGGAGCTAAAGAATCAGGAATTGGGATTGGTGGTATTCCATATACAATGCACGAAATGACTCAGGATAAACTCATGGTTATACGATCATCAGAAATTTAATTATCATGTACTATTTAATAATATGAGAAAAAATATAATTTTTTTCTTTGTCATATTAACTCTGCTTATTTTATCAATCCTCATATTTATTTATATAAATACAAATGGGAGAATTAGGGATCTTGTTCTGGGACAGTTTAACTTCCCGTCAATTGATTTATCAAAAAATATAAGTCAAGAAAAAGGCAAATTAGATACATATAAAGTATCAGCAACTATAGACTTTTCCAAACCTGCAGCCCAAACCTCTGATAAGTTCCTATCTTTTTCAATTGATATATCTCAGTTAGTTGGTGGGAAATGGTGGAACCCGGATGCAAAAAAAGCAGAAGGAGGATCGGGAACAGTTGGAGCAAATCTTTTTGATTTTAGTAATCCTAATATAATTGAACTTACAAAGGAACTTACTCCTGCATATCTCAAAGTAGGTGGTTCAGAATCAGATAAAACTTATTATAACTTAAAATCAGACAATTATTATGAATTCGATGCTCCAGAAGGTTTTGAATCTGTTTTAACCAAAAAAAGATGGGATGACTTAATAGAATTTTCAATTCAAAATAAGTTAGATCTTATTTTTACCCTAAATGCCGGCCCCGGAACAAGAGACCAGGAAAAAAATTGGTTATCAAATAACTCAGAAAAGCTAATTAAATATTCAAGTGAGAAAAATTACAAAATAAAAGGTTGGGTGCTTGGAAATGAAATTAACCTTTTTTGGTATATACATGGATTAAAAGAACAAATTTACCCTGATCAGTTATTTAAAGATTTTACAATTGCCAGAAATTTAATAAAAAAGTACTACCCTGAATCTTTTTTTATGGGTCAAGGTAGCGCATTCTGGCCAGTATTAGGAGAACCTTTATCTATCTTTTTTGGTATAACAGAGGAATATACAAAAAAAACATCTGACTTATTGGATGTATTAACATGGCATTATTATCCTCAACAATCCAGAAGAGGCCCTATAGCTTCCAGAAGAGCTAAGCCATCAAGATTATTGAAACCAGAAAATCTGGACGAAGTAAAAATATGGGCTAATAAAATGATATCATGGAAAAATGAATCAAAACCAGATTTACCAATATGGATGGGAGAAACTGGAAATGCTCAGTTTGGTGGTGAACCAGGAGTATCAGATAAATATATCGGTGGACTTTGGTGGTTAGACCAATTAGGCACCCTAGCTTTATTAGACCATAAGGTCGTTATTAGACAAACTCTTACTGGTATGAATTACGGTTTATTAGATGATGAAAACTATAATCCTCGCCCCGATTATTGGAACTCATATCTCTGGAAAAAATTAATGGGGAACTATGTTTATAAAGTTGGCAAGAAAGGAAAATACTCAGATAAATTAAGAATATATGCTCACCTGACTCCGACAAACAAAGTTGGTCAGTATACAATTTTAGCAATAAACCTGGATCACCGAAAAAGAGCTATTCTAGCCATTCCTGAGTTAAACGAGAATACACTAAAAATATATTCGATATCCACTGATGATATTTTAGGGGATAAAATTTTTCTAAATAACAAGAAATTAACAGTTAACAATTTCAATGAATTATTTAATTCTGTTAATTTCACTACATTAGAAAAAAACGAAATTACTATAAACCCTCTTTCCTATAATTTTATATCAGTTCACTAATATTTATGATTATTTGAAACTACTATTCATTTCTTTATAATGTTTCGTGCATTATGGATACAAAATTTATTAGAAACTTCTCAATAATAGCCCATGTCGATCACGGTAAATCCACTCTGGCAGACAGAATTCTTGAGTTTACGGGTGCATTGAGCGACAGGGATAAAACTGATCAGTTCCTCGACAAAATGGAAATAGAACAGGAAAGGGGAATCACTATCAAAGCCCAGGCGGTAAGTCTTAAATATAAGGCTGATGATGGTAATACTTATGAATTTAACCTCATAGATACTCCTGGACATGTGGATTTCAGCTATGAAGTATCAAGGAGTCTTATGGCTTGTGAAGGAGCTTTGCTTGTTGTCGACGCATCACAGGGTGTCGAAGCGCAAACCCTTTCAAATGCATATCTCGCTGTTGATTCAAATCTTGAACTGATACCGGTGATAAACAAAATTGATCTTCCCGCTGCTGATCCCGAAAGAGTAAAGCAGGAAATAGAGGATGTTGTGGGTATTGATGCAAGTGAAGCCGTTCTTGCAAGTGCTAAAGAGGGCATTGGTACTAAAGAAATTCTTGAAGAAATAGTAAAAAAAATTCCGCCGCCTTCTCCTCCGGAAAATAATAAATTGAAAGCTCTTATTTTTGATAGCTGGTTTGATTCCTATCAGGGTGTCGTGATGCTGATAAGAATATATGACGGGAATATAAAAGTAGGTATGAATATGAAATTCATGTCTACCGGAAAAAGCTACGAAGTAAAAAATCTTGCTGTTTTTTCACCCTTTGCAATTGAAAAGGATGAGCTTACAACCGGTGAAGTCGGAATAGTCTCCGCATCAATAAAAGATATAAAGGAAGCAAAAGTTGGTGACACCATAACTTCTGCTGATAATCCTACCGATATTCCGCTTGAGGGTTTTAAAGAAATGAAACCAATGGTTTTTAGCGGATTATATCCCATTGATACCGGAGATTACACAAAACTCAGAGAATCGCTTGAAAAACTTGCATTAAATGATGCCTCACTTGTGTATGAACCGGAAACTTCAATGGCACTTGGATTTGGTTTCAGATGTGGGTTCCTTGGCCTTTTGCATATGGAAATAATAAGGGAAAGACTTGAAAGGGAATTCGAGATTGATCTTATTACTACAGCTCCGACCGTTATCTATAAAGTCATTTATTCGAACGGGGAAGAACAGTATGTGGACAACCCAAGCGAACTTCCGGCTGGGGATAGAAACGCAAAAGTGGAAGAACCATATGTTCTAGTTTCGATCCATACTCCGTCTAAGTTTGTAGGAGTTATTTTCGACCTTTGCCAGACAAAAAGAGGAATTCAGAAAAACCTAAGATACGTAACCGAAGACAGGGTAATAGTTGACTATGAACTGCCACTTTCCGAAATTGTCTACGATTTTTATGACAAGCTGAAATCAGTTTCAAAAGGATACGCCTCAATGGATTACGAACCTGCAGGCTATAAAGGGTCTGATTTAATCAAACTTGACGTGCTTGTAAACGGAGACCCGGTAGACGCTCTATCAATTATAGTCCACAAGGACAATGCTTATTACAGGGGTAAGGAACTAATTGAAAAACTCAGATCACTGATTCCTAGACAATTATACGAAGTTGTAATTCAGGCTGCAATAGGAAGCAGGGTTATAGCTAGGGAATCCGTTAAAGCACTTAGAAAAGACGTTACCGCCAAATGTTATGGCGGAGATGTAACAAGAAAAAGAAAGCTTTTAGAGAAGCAAAAAGAGGGTAAAAAGAAAATGAAACAGGTTGGTAAAATTGAAATACCCCAGGAAGCTTTCTTAGCGGTTTTAAAAACTTAAATTGAATTCTCATTAAACGTATCAAACTGTGTGCAACTTTCTAAATCTAAAATATCCAATAGAGTAATCACGGTTTGAATAAACGTGTGTTTTAATGGAGTTTATTATGTATTTTGTGGTATTTTCTATTTTTTATTTTATCGACACATCTTATAAGCACGTTCTTTAAGCATTTATTATACTTTTCCAAAAGTTGGGAATTTCGCTGAGCTTTTCTTTTGCAAGGTCGGCTACTTGTTTTTTATTGACTCCCATATTTTTCAATTGTATATGCAATAATTGAGGATCATTAATGGGCTTACCAATTTGGGATACAATAAATACGTTGGCTGCATCAGCAAAGCGATTTTCAACAATAGCACGGCTCAAATCCATTGCAAAATAGTTGAAAATTTTTCCGATATGACTTACAGGGTTTTTACCCGATGCTGCCTCCAAACTCATTGGGTGATAAGGAGTTATTAACCCATTGATGCGATTTCCTCTGCCCACCTGTCCATCATCACCACTTTCTGCGCTGGTGCCGGTCACCGTAAGGTAGATGCTTTCACGATCATAATCGTCGGCTGTGTTTATGTAAATAGCAGTATCGGTTAGAAGCAATTTGGTGATGATAAATTCTTTTACCTGGTTGATTTTGGTAGCATAGTCATTCAATTCATTAATGTATTTATCAATCATTGCAATTGCGATGGTAAAATGGCTTTTTGGGTGCATTTTTACTCCCATAACTTTAATGTCTTCACCTATGAAAGGAAATTGTTTTTTTGTGGCTTGGTCATTTAATAGTTGCTCAATTTTAATGATGGTATCTTCCAGGAAGGTGGTGGGATAATATCCCACACCGAATGATGTGTCATTGGCTAAAGGCACTTCCCCCTTCCCAAAACGGCAAAAGAGTTTAACCAAATCTTCACTTCCCGGGCGTATTTCTGCAAAAATCTTCACATCTTTTGAAACATCGAGATGCCGGATGTTTTCCTGAAACCACTTTTTTGCGGTTTCAATGGCAATTTCTTCAACCGGAACAACTTTACCTTGTACCTGCTGTGCTGCTCTTCCCGCAATAACCAGTGACATGGGTTTTATCACTTTTCCACCCTTGTAAGCGGGCTGCGATTGCCCACCAATTAAAAGGGCTTTATCAACATTGTGGTGCATTATCGCACCAAACTCTTTCAAATAGTATTTACAAAGTTCAATGGAAATTTGCTCCGTTATCTGATCGCAGATGGTATCAGGATGTCCGATACCTTTGCGCTCAGCTATTTCAATACTTTCGTCAGCAAGATCTCCTATAACAATTTTAGATTCCATAATTCTTCTGCGCTTTGACTACTACAATATTTCTTTCACCAAAGCCCTCCCTCGGTGGTTCTACTTGATTGCCATTGTTAAACTTTTTTGTTTAGTAAATACTATCTCAACGTCCTTTGTGATCAAAATTATTTATTATCATATAGTTCGTTTTTATTAAAAGAAATGCTCCACATTCCTCTCAAGTCGCCGTTGGAATAATCTGTTGCTTTATCATTAGGATAAAGACTTTTTAATAGATTATGGTTTGTTGATAGCAAAGTATCTCCAACCTTACCATGACAACTCAAACACAAAGGCTTAATATAAATTGGTGAATAAAAAACAACCTGATTATTCTTTATTTTCTTAGCCGTAGGTTTTAATTCTTTGCCTTCATTCTTTTGTTTTTGATAAAGAATTAGTTGATCCAGTTCTTTTTTTGTTGGAGTATTATTTTGATTCCTCACTTTAAGCGAAGTTCTCCTTATTTCAACATTATGTTTTTTGTTTAAGCTTTGCACTAAGTCTGATGCATTAATATTGCAAAATTTTATTGCATGCTCGACTCCGCCTTCCTGCATTGCTTTTTGTAAATTACCGCTCAGTGTCTCAAACGCATTTTGAGCAATTTTTTTTCCTCTATCAATAAAAATCTCTTCGGGAAAATCATTTGCTGATTCAGTTTTGGTTATAGAAGAGTTATTTTCACAAGCTGTAAATACTACATTTATAAATATTAATGAAACTATTAAGTACCGCATTTTTTTATTTAACAGTTGAGTAAACAAGAAAACTGCCGCCTCCGCCAATATCAATTATTTTTGCAGAATTTCTCACATTTAATTCTTTTATGAATTCCAGCGAAGTTTCTGGTGTTGGCTGATACCAACTCACTTCATTCAGTTTTTTTGTTTGGTAAATATTCTCCCAATGCCCTTTACGATCAAATTTTTCCATTGTTATTTTTGCTTTTCTTTTTGGAAGAGCTTTATTTAATATCTTAACAAACTATAAAGGAATATATGTGAAATAAACAAGAAATTATTTAAGTTTTATTGAAAAGTAATTAGTAATTAAAGCAAATATATCTTTGATGCCGCACCAAGTGTGGTTTGACATATAAACTCACATTCCCTTCATCATCATACCCGTAATCGTATGAGTAGCCCCGCTGACAGCATCGGGATCGGTTTTTACATTTATAACCGCCGGCAACCCTGATTTAACAGCTCTTTTGAGTGCCGGAACGAGCTTTTTTATATCTGTAACAGCTTCACCATATCCGCCCATTGCCTTTGCAATCTCATGAAATGGAACGAATCCAAGATCTACACCCTGCATCTTTTTAAACTTCGGATAGGTAATAGATATCTGGTGCTTGGTCATTCCCCATGCCGAATCATTGCAGATAACAACAATAAACGGGATATTGTGTTTAACAGCTATTTCAATCTCCATAAAATTCATTGCAACCGCTCCGTCACCTGTAATTAAAACAACCTGTTTATCAGGTCTGGCAACTTTTGTTCCGAGTGCAAAAGGAATTCCAACTCCCATACAGCCCAGCAGACCGCCTTTTATATAATGGCCTGGATTGTTAACCTCGAATGTAGTATCTGTCCACGACTGACAATCCCCGCCGTCAACTACAGCATAAGCATCATCGTCCAAATATTCAGATACTTCTTTTACAACTCTTGCAGGGTGAATTGCTTTTTTCTTTGAATTCAGAATTTTTTTTCTGAACTCGTTATAGGTTTTCTCCCTTATGGAACTTGCTTTTAAAAGCCATCTATCAAAATTAAATTCCACTTTATTTTCTTTAATATAAACAACGCTTTTTTCCAGAAATGAATTCAGATCACAAACAACAGAATTACCAACTACAACATTTCTTCCAATCTCAGAATCTTTTATGTCAACCTGAAAAACTTTAGCCCTAGAATTAAATGTTTTTCCAAATCCGATATATATGCTAAGCCTAATTCCAAGAAGAATAATCAAATCAGCATTTTTTGTTATTTCCCTGAATCCTTTGGGTGATCCCGGACTTGCAATCCCAAAACAGTCTTTATCTGGAATAACACCTCTTCCCATGTTTAATGTGAAAAGCGGAATATTCAATGATTGCAATAAGTTAGACAAGCTGTTTTCTGATTTTGAATACCAGCTCCCGCTTCCTGTGATAATCACAGGCCTTTTGGACTTTCCTAAAAGTTCCATAAAACTTTCTATTTCTGAGTTTGTGGGTTCAGAAGAAGTTTTTAAAATATCCATACTAAAAGGTGCAATATCTTTTTCATTACAGCCCGGATATAAAACTTCATAAGAAGTTCCAAGATAAGCAGGACCCGGTCTCCCGCTTATCGCTATTTTATATGCATTTGCAACGTACTCAGGAATTCTTCTTACTTCATAAACAGTTCTTGCCCATTTGGTTACAGGATTTACCATAGCCATCTGGTCAATTTCCTGAAGGGAAAGAATATCATTTTCTTCAATGCCAGATCTTCCAGCGATTAAAAGCATTGGGGAATTAGATAGATATGATCCGGCAACTCCTGTTAAAGCATTTGTAAGACCCGGACCAGCGGTAACCAAACACACACCCGGCTGTCTTTTCACCCTGCCATAAGCATCGGCGGCCATTGCAGCACCCTGTTCATGATGAGTATCGATTAACCTGATACCCAAATCACTGCAAGCTTTATAAATCGGGTTGATATGCCCTCCGGGAAGCGTGAAAATATCCCGTACTCCCAGATCATAGAGGGTTTTAGCAACCAGATATCCGCCTTGTACTTTAGACATAGAAGCTCCTAATTAATAGCTTTTAAATATTAAAACATAACATAATTCCTTAATTAAAAAATTTTCCTTGACTACATATCTTTGATGATTAATTTCAATTTAGAAGATAAAAATTTCTAAATTTTATAAATAGGAGGTATCAAAATGAGATACGGTTTAAGTTTATGGGAACCTTTTAATGTATTAAAAGAGTTCAATGATAAATTTGGTAATGTATTGGATGTTGAGACTGATCCGAAAAGCAGAAGCTGGAATCCTAAGATTAATGTTGCAGAAAACGAGAAAAGTTATGTAGTTACAGCTGAAGTTCCAGGCGTCGATAAGGATAAAATTGATATTGATATTAAAGACAATACATTAACCATCAAAGGCGAGAAGAGCTTTGAGAAAAAAGAGGAAAAAGAAAACTATCTTAGAATAGAAAGATCGTATGGTAAATTCCAGAGAAGTTTTTATCTGGATGAGAATGTAGACAGAGAAAAGATTGATGCAAAATATAAAGATGGCGTTCTGGAAATAATTCTTCCTAAAAAAGAAGAAGCTACTCCAAAGAAAATCGAAGTTAAAGTTAAATAATTTAAAAAGCAGCCCATAGCGGCTGCTTTTTATTATTCAATTCCAGGTTCTTTTGCTGGATATACATCATTTACAATGAATAGATTTTATGATCGCAGAAATTAATTAGACTTTGATTTTTTCTTTGTAAATTTCTTTAAGCAATCTACTAGTTTTTGAAAATTCTATACCCATTTTACCCCTTGGAGAAACAGTTAATCCCCTGTTGGACCAAACAACTTTACCAACTGCAACTAAAGAACCATTCCTCTCACTTTTTAGTTCATGATTATCTATGATTTCCAACACAATATTACAACCCGGGGAATAAATCACATTAGATTCTATAATAATTCCATGATAAGAAAAATTTAAAGTATGTCCTGTACAATTTGGCAATCTCTCGCCAAATCTTACCCTTTTTCTGTATGGCAGTCTTTTTGATCTTCTGTTGTTAACATTACCCATTATATAAAAACCATTTAAAATATAAGTTAAAATTAAGTTTTATAATTATATATAGCCAATTTAATGATTAATCAATCTAAACTTATTGAATATACAAAAGATTTTGTAAAAGAAAAACTTAATAACGATAAAACCGGGCATGATTGGTGGCATACTTTCAGAGTGTTTAAAATTGCTGAGTATATGGCTCAAAAAGAAGGTGCTGATCTATTAATAGTCAGTTTAGCTTCCCTTCTTCATGACATTGCAGACTGGAAATTCAATGACGGTGATGAAAACCTGGGTCCAACCATTGCTGAACAATGGCTAAAGAAATTTGATATTGAAAACGAAATAATTCAGCACATTAAAGAAATCATTAATTCAGTTTCTTATAAAGGAAATAATGTTAAGGATAATATGAAAACAATTGAGGGAAAAGTGGTTCAGGATGCAGACAGGATAGATGCAATTGGTGCAATCGGAATTGCGAGAACATTTGCATATGGAGGTTATAAAGGAAATGAAATTCATAACCCGGACATTAAACCCCAAATTCATAATAATTTTGAAGAGTATAAAAGTAGCAAGGGAACAACTATAAATCATTTTTATGAAAAATTACTATTGTTGAAAGATCGTATGAATACCAAAACAGGGAAAGAAATTGCAGAAGAGAGACACAAATTTTTAGAACAATTCTTAAACAAATTTTTAGATGAATGGGAAGTTAATACTATTAAATAATAAATAACTAAACGTTATAATTAATTTTTTTGTTGACTTAAAAAATTATTTGTTATACTTTTTTAATATAATCCTAATTAAAGGCAAACCATTTGAAAGGATGGGACGCAAAGCTTAAAGCCTAAGGGAAAATCCTATGGTAGTTTGGTTACTAGGAAAAAATTAATTAAAATCTCTATTCCTCCTTCCCTTAGGTTTTTTCCATCCTTTTTTTAAGTAAGTTTTGAGACTACAGTTTTGTTCATTCTCTTTAATAAAGAAACTAACAATTTAACAGTATTATCAAAATCAGACCTTCTAATTATTGAATTATGGCTGTGAATATGCCTTGTGGGCACACCTAGAACAACTGTTGGTACACCATACTTATGAACATGAATAACAGACCCGTCAGTCGCTCCTCCTTCCATTGTTGTAAACTGCAGAGGAATTTTCTCTTTTTTTGCTGTTTCTATTACAAAATCTCTTAATTTTAAATTAGGAATCATTCTTGCGTCATAAAGTAATAATGATGGCCCTCCTCCAAGCTTTGTTGAAGATTCTTCAGGTCTGATACCAGGCACATCCCCCGCTATATCAGATTCCAAAATAAAAGCAACATCAGGATCTACTATTTCAACGCTAGTATTAGCTCCTCTAACCCCCACTTCCTCTTGAACTGTTGCTGCAGCGAAAATAGTATTTGGGTGGTCTGCTCTCTTTAGTTTCTCAAGGGTGGAAATAGCCACTGCGCATCCCACTCTATCGTCAAATGCTTTAGACATATATGTCTTCTGGGCTGACATAACATTAAAATTGCTAAATGGAATTATCGGATCTCCAACCCTTATACCAAGTTTTTCAACTTCATCTTTGCTAACTGCACCTACATCTATATACATATTTTTCTTTAGTACAACTTTATTTCTTTCATCCTGGGGAATCAAATGAGGTGGTTTTGCACCTATCACTCCAATTACTTCTTTTTTATTTGTAATTATTTTCACGGGCTGTGTTAATAAAACCTGATCCCACCATCCACCTAATGCGGTAAACTTTAAAAACCCTTCTTTAGTTATATGTTTTACCATAAACCCTATTTCATCCATATGACTTGCAAGCATAATTTTCGGAGAACTGTTTTTTCCTTCCTTCTCACAGATAATGCTTCCCATTTTATCCTTTTGTAAATCCCCGATTTTATCTAAATGATTTTTAATTATTAAACTTATTTCTTTCTCATATCCGGGAACTCCGCTTGCTTCGGTCAATTCTTTCAATAATTTTTCCGTCTTATCCATAATAATCCTCCGGCAAATAAAAATGATTTTTGTATAAATTAGGTGGGATCAAAATATTAATTTTCAACTACCTTTGCTGAGATAATTTCAAGATTTTTGGCTATCAAGCCTTGCGAACCTGCACCTATTGGATAGCCTTCCTTGAAGAATGTTTTGCGTGAATTTGGTGGCAATTTAATATTCAGCAATTTTGCTTGCTGACCAATTTTTTTCCCGTAAGCAGAAGGGTAAGTAGAATAATAGTTTACTTTTATTTTAATGTCTTCAAACGTATGGGAACTTTTGTTTTCCAAAGTAAGATTGTATAAAATGGCAACTCTTGAGGCTACATAAAACTTCCAGTCAACAACTTCAATTTTGTCTGACAACAAATCACTGTCATATATTCCATTACTATTTTTGGAATATGCTATAATTGATAATAGAAAAATACTTATAAAAACAATCAATACATTGGATTTTTTCATTACAGAATTATAACTTTATACTTCCGATAAAATAAGGCTTTTCTTGTAAAGAATTTAAATTATAGTAATTTTTTCAATAATATGCTTGGAATTGAAACTACAGATGGAATCAGACTCTCGGGAACCGATTTATATTTTGACTCTTTAAAAAAGGTCCCGCTCTCTTTTGTATCCAACGCAAATAAAGACAGTTTGCCAAGTCATAAAAAGATTATTGCAACACCGGAAACAATTAAACTGCTTGGCAGTAAAATTAAAAATTCGGTAATACTGTCATGCCCGTATAATCAGCCGTTTACTCTAGGTAAAGCAAAAATAGAATTAATACCATCGGGTTATATATTGGGGGCATCCCAAATGGTTGTTGAAGAAGAGGGGAAACGACTTATTTATACAGGTGATTTTAAGCTTAGATACAGCAGAACTGCTGAATATATCGAGCTTAGAAGATGTGACATTCTTGTAATGAAATGTATATACGGGCTTCCTAAGTTTAATTTTCCTGAAACCGAAGATGTAATGGATTCAATCCTAAATTTCATCAGAGAAACACTATTTGATGGAAAAACTCCTGTAATTATAGTAGACCAGATTGGAAAAGCACAGGATCTAATCTCATTTTTGGGAAACAGAAGTTTTGATCTTAGTATTCATCCATCTATCGTAAAATACTTAAAACTATATGAAGAAATAGGCATTAATATTCCAGACTATGAAAACTTAAAAAGAAAGAATTTAAAGAACAAAGTCATTATAATCCCCCCTTATTTTAGAGGGGCGGATCAGATTGAAAATATTAAATCTAAAAAAGTTTGTGTTGTTATGGGGTGGTCAATGGATAACGGAGCTTTCGTACGATCCACATTTAAAGCAGATATTGCATTCCCTTTAAGTAATCATGCAGGATATGACGAACTCCTTCAATATGTTGATATTGCAAAACCAAAAGAAATATATTTAGTTGAAGGGTTTAATATAGAGTTCGCCCGAACACTCAATAAATACGGTTACAAAGCAATTCCACTTAAAACACCAACGCAGCTTCCTCTGTTTTAAAGTTTATTATGAATGTATATACAGAATCCATCAATTTAAAAACCAATGGTCATTGTGATGTAATTGATATAACTGGTGAAGTTCAACAAATTGTATCCGAATCAGATATCAATTCAGGAAACATAACAATTTTTATCCCTGGATCGACAGCGGGAATTACAACAATTGAATTTGAAAGCGGAGCTATAAATGATCTTCGGGAAGCTTTTAACAGACTTGTTCCCCAAGATATAAATTATGCTCATAATATGAGATGGGGAGACGGAAATGGACATTCACATATCAGGGCATCAATACTCGGAACGTCCCTGACAGTGCCTTTTACTTCGAAAAAATTATTGCTTGGAACCTGGCAACAAATAATATTTGTTGACTTTGATAACCGCTCAAGAAACAGAGAAATTATCCTCCAGCTAATAGGAGAATAATTTCTCATTTAAAATTCTAAACAAATTTCACAGAATAATGTTTCTTATGTCTTACATTTAAACTAACAATTAATGGTGTTATAGCTTCGATCATCGCTGAAACTTCAAGTGGTCCGGCATCTAATACTCTTAAGTTTTTCATCTCTTCGGTTAGTTGTTTTATAACTTCTTTTGCTTCCTCATCATCTCCACAAATAACTACATCATAGTCAAGCTCTTCATCTATATTAGCTAACTCTTTTGCAGGCAAATTGTGATAAGCGGACACCAATTTTGCTGTTTCTGGTAAAACATCCAATATCTCTTTAGCTGATGATCCTTGAGATGGCGGATCAAATAAAAAGGTTTTCCCTTCTTTTTTCATTGAGACAACCGGTGTAACAACTATCTGATCCGTAATGCTGTCACTGCAAGCTTCAATTGTCGAAGCAGCATACTCCGGCGGAATACTTATGATGATCACTTCTGAATTCTTTGCGGCTTCAGCATTAGGCATTCCATGAATCTTTGGCTCTATTCCAAGAGTATTAAGCTTTTCAATATACTCACTTGCTATTCCCTGAGCCTTTTCTTCACTTCTTGAACCAATAAAAATTTCATGACCAGCCTGAGACCACCTCAACACTAAACCTTCAGCAATATCCCCTGTACCACCTAATAGTGAAATCTTCATGTTTAACTCTCCTTTGAGTAATTTAAGACATTAAGTTTAACAAATTAAGAAATTCAGTAAAGACAAGATATTTTTACAACTGACTCATCGGGTTCTTACATGTATATGGTGAGCTGAATTCACTTAAACTTACTGACCTTTTATAGGAATTCTTCAATCTTGTTTCGGACTCAAGATTACCATTCTCATAGGTTTTGGAACTATGAATGAATCCGTTAACATCATCCAGAATCCTCATATAATTATTATTATCCTGATTAAAACCCTGGCTGATTTTAGAAGTTGCTTCTATCAAATCATCAAAAAATTTGCCTAGATTGATAAAAGCATCAGATATTTCTTTTCCACCTTTGACATTGTTCCAGTTAGTAACCCAAAGATGAATTTTTTCTTCATTTTTATTATTTAAAATATATTTGGTGCTGGGATATCCATTGTAATTCTCGCTTCCTATTTTTTTTAGGTCAGGCTTTGCAACTGTACCATTCTGTACTTGTTTGGGCATACGTTTTTGCATCATTTCCTTAGCTTGCTGCCTGTATTCAGGTGGCACGTCTTTTAGCATCTCATCAATATCAAAACTAGCCATTTGCTTGTTTAATTCATCCACCATCTTTTTTATATCCTCTTTAGTCATGCAATTACACTCATTATTTTTGTTGTCGATGGTGCACATTTTTTTTCCATCAAATATCACATAATCCTTCGTAGTATCAGAAGGGTTTCCCTGCTTGACTTCAACTTTTATATTCTTTTGAAGGACCACCATTTTCACAGTATCTTTATACTCACCTTCTATGGTTTCGACCTCTAATTCAACACCTTGTGATGCAAAAACCTGAGATTGAAAAAACAAAAAAGCAATTAAAAAAGCAAAAAATAATTTCATTTAATATCTCCTTTTATATAATTTGAAAGATAATATACATTAGTCCGAATTAAACTTTCAACAATTTTAGGCTATCCAAGAATTCAATCACCATATAATTAAATTCTTTTGGGTTTTCAATCATCATGAAATGTCCTGAGTTTTTAATTGTTTGGATAGTAGATGTTTTAATCTTATCTTTTAAAACCATAGATTGTTCATTAGTCACCAGAACATCTTCTTCTCCGCACAAAATTAATGTAGGAATATTTATATCTGATACCTTATCAACCACATCAAACTCGTTGCATGCAATAAAATCATTCAGGCAAGTTTCTTTATTACTATTAATTAACCCATCATAAAAACTGTCTTTTATATATTCAGCTGCATTATCTGAAAATGAATTTTTTGTGGCTACTTTGCAAAAATAATCAAAATTATTTTGAACCGCATTTAAAACAGCTCTTGTTACCTTAATTCTTGCACCTGTTCCAACAAGCACGCAGGCCCTGACATATTGGGGGTAATTCAAGATAAAAACTTGGGAAATTCTCCCACCCATAGAATGGCCGATCAGTATTAAGTCTTTAATCTGAAGTGTATCAACAAAAAGTTTAATAAATTCTGAATATTTTGAAATGGACGAGAATCCATTGCCGCTTGAAAGGCCATGACCAGGAAGATCAATTGCAATAAAATTGAATTTTTTGGTTTTATTAAAAAGATCTGATTGATAAATCCAGGTTTTAATGCTTTGACAAGCTCCATGGATTAACAATACTGAAGGAACCGAAATATCGTACTTGCCATGTAATTTATAATTTGTTTCAATACCATCAATTGTAACTTTTGGCATTGATTAATTAAAAGCCCCTTGCGAATTCCAACAAGGTTTGAATAATAGTTTGTTTAAGAAAAAATATTACAACTATTACGATGATTGGTGTGATATCCAGTGAACCTCCTATCGGAGGTATATATTTCCTTGCAAATTTTAAAACAGGCTCAGTAGCTGAATATAAAAATCTGACTATGGGGTTATAGGGATCCGGACTAACCCATGAAATAATGGCACGGCCTATAATTAAATAAACATATATTTGAAGCAATAAATCCAAAACTTGCGCAATTGCAATAATAAAATTTCCACCCAGACTGCTCATAATTAATCCTCCTTTGATAGCTCAATAGAACGTAATGTTGCAGACTCCACTGCTGAAACAACTGCATTTCTAAACCCCTCTTTTTCAAGTGAAGAAACACCTCTGATAGTAGTCCCCCCTGGCGATGCTACCATATCTTTCAGCTCAGCGGGATGCTTATCAGTTTCGAAAATCATTTTTGACGTACCAAGAACAGTTTGAATCGCAAGATCAGATGCTAGTTTCCTGCTCAATCCCATTTTTACTCCAGCATCTGAAAGTGATTCAATAAAAATTGAAACAAATGCTGGCCCGCTACCACTTAAACCGGTAACAGCATCAAGCATTTCCTCGTTTGATACTTCATAGGCTTTGCCCACAGAATTAAAAATATCTAAAACAGTCAATTTATCGTCATCGGAACAGACTTCATTAAAAAATATTGCAGAAGCTCCTTCTAACACCAAGCAGGGTGTATTTGGCATAACCCGAACAAATCTCAGTTTTTTGTTAATAGCTTTATTTATTGTTGAGGATTTAACGCCCGCAGCTATCGAAACATACAATTTATTTTTTCTTACTGAATTTTTTATTTCGTCTAGAACATTTGTTAAGATATTTGGTTTAACAGCAAATACTATAATCTCGGATTTTTCTGCAACTTCCCTGTTATTATCAGTTGTTGACAAACCGTATTCTGAAGACATATAGGAAAGTCTTTTCTTGCTAATATCACTAATAATAATATCTTTTTTATTAAATTTTTTAGAAGCGATTAACCCCTTAACGAGTGCTTCAGCCATGTTTCCTGATCCGATAAAACCAATGGTGGACATATTGTTCTCCAATTTTCTTAATTCCTCGGTCCAAATATTGCAGATCCGACTCTGATTATCGTGGCTCCTTCTTCAATAGCAACCTCAAAATCATTACTCATACCCATAGATAATTCTACAACATCCTGATTATAATTTTGAATATCATCCCTTAATTTTCGTAATTTAGAAAAATAAGGTCTTGTTTTTTCAGCAACTTCAAAATAGGGGGTCATAGCCATGAAGCCCTTAATATTAATATTCTCTAATTCACTAATACCATTTAATAAACCATCTGCTTTATTATGTTCAATTCCGCTTTTTACAGCTTCTCCCCCAATATTAACTTCAATAAGAGCATCAACACTTACACCTAAGAGTTTAGCCTTTTTATCAATTTCCATTGCTAATGGCAAATTATCAATAGTATGAATTAAACTTACCTTCCCAACCACATATTTAACCTTGTTTTTTTGTAATTTACCTATAAAATGCCATTTGATTGAGTTTTTAATCTCACTTTCTATAAAATTATATTTATCTCTGAATTCCTGAGCATAATTTTCTCCAAAATCCCTTAACCCAAAATTATAAGCATCCAGAATTCTCTGAACACTGAATTTTTTTGAAACTGCAACCAACTTAATATCGTTTAGATTTCTTGAACTTTTATCACACGCTTTCTCAATCCTTTCAAATACAGTTTCTATCCTGGCCTTTAAATCCATATCAACTAAAAATTTTATCTAATCCCAATTTATTAAGAGCATTTATTAATTCACAAAGAGGAAGACCAACAACATTTGTATAAGAACCTCTTATACCTTTAACCATAAATGATCCTATCCCCTGTATTGCATAGGATCCTGCCTTATCCATTGGCTCGTTTGTCTTAATGTAACCATGTATTTCATGCTGAGCAAGATTCTTGATATCAACTTCAGTAACACATGATTCAACATGTAAAATGTCGTCGGGTGGCTTTGCAATGGCAAAACTTGTGATGACCTCATGGGTTCTGCCGGAAAGCAGGTTAAGCATTTCATACGCTTGGGAAGCACTATCAGGTTTGCCTAACACTAAATCATCAACAACCACAATAGTATCAGCTGCTATAATCAAAACATCCTGTTCTGTTCGTTTAGCAACGTTCAATACCTTTTCTTCGGCTATTCTGTTAACATAGCTATATGGACTTTCGTAAGTTTTAATTTCCTCTACGATATCAGGTTTAATTACTTCAAAATTAAACCCCACATTATTCAATAATTCATATCTTCTTGGAGATGAAGAAGCAAGAATAAAGTCTATATTCATATGATCTTCTCAAAATTTATAATCTATTAACTGGATAATCCATAAAACAACAAATATTATATAATGTTATACTTGAAAACGGCCTTCATACGGATAGAATCTAAAGCCTTTATATTATAAAACCATGAACTTACAAGAATTATATAATTTAGGAAAAGAAAAATTTAAAAATGCCAATTTTCAATTCCCTGATATTGAATCAAGAACAATTCTTCAACAAGTTTTAAATAAAGATCTTACATACATTTATACAAACCCTCAAAAATTGATAAATAAGGCACAAATTGACAAATTCAATGATTTAGCTGATCGTAGGTTAAACGGGGAACCCTACGCATATATAAAAGGGAAAAAGGAATTCTACTCAAGAGAATTTACTGTCAATCCTGATGTTTTAATTCCAAGACCTGAAACTGAACTGCTTGTTGAGGAAGCTCTAAAATTAATAAAGAAATATAAAAATCCTACAGTTCTTGATCTTGGAACTGGTTCGGGGTGCATTGCTGTTACTTTAGCAAGCGAATTCTATAAAATGAATATGTATGCATCAGATACTTCTTTCAAAGCATTATTAACAGCTATAACTAATTCTAAATTAAATAATTGTTCAGATAAAATTAATTTTATTAACTCAAATTTGCTAACTTGCTTTGATTCTTGTTCATTTGATATTATAATTTCAAACCCTCCATATATTTCAGAAGAGGATTTCAAAAATATCCAAAATGAAGTTAAAGATCATGAGCCAAAAAGTGCTTTATTAAGTGGCAAAAAAGGTTTAGACCATTTAACGGAGATTGTGAATAAATCCTTTTCAATATTAAAAAATAATGGTTGGTGTATTTTAGAAGTTGGATATAATCAATCAGCAAAAGTTGAAAAGATGTTTTTAGACAATGGTTTTATCAATATTCAAACCATTGAGGATTTAAATAATATCGGAAGAGTAGTCAGAGCTCAATGCAAAAAATAATTATAGAAGGTTCAAAAAGACTAAGCGGGGAAGTTACAGTCAGCGGGGCTAAGAATGCAGTCTTGCCAATCATGGCAGCCTGTATATTAAATGAAGGGGAAAATACCTTCACAAATGTTCCCGACCTTGCTGATGTTCAAACTATGATAAAGCTTCTTGAAATATTAGGGGCAAAAATAGAATTTGAAAAAGGGAATTTATCTATAGATTCCAAAAATATTAATAAATGGGAAGCTCCTTATGATTTAGTTAAAACGATGAGGGCTTCTGTTCTTGTTTTAGGACCCCTGACAAGCAGATTTCAAAAAGCCAGAGTTTCTTTGCCAGGTGGTTGTGCTATTGGGGAAAGACCAATTGATCAACATCTGAAAGGACTTAAAATACTTGGTGCTAAAACAATTTTGGATGAAGGGTATGTGGAGACATCTGCAAAAAAACTTAAAGGTGGTGTTGTTCCGTTTGATGTTTCAACAGTAACAGGCACAGAAAATATAATGCTGTCAGCAGCTTTGTCCAAAGGTGAAACAGTTTTATTAAATGCAGCTTGTGAACCGGAGGTAGTCGATCTAGCAAATGTCTTAAATCTGATGGGTGCAAATATTGAGGGTGCTGGAACAGACATTATCACAATTAAAGGTGTTAATGGTTTAAACGCTGTAAAAGATTATGAAATCATGCCCGATAGGATCGAAGCTGGAACACTAATGGTAGCAGCAGCACTTAACCAAAGTGATTTAACACTAAAAAATTGTAAATTCGAACATGTTGGAACTTTGGCAGGAAAACTAATACAAACCGGAACAAAAGTTACAAGATTTAATAATTCTATTAGAGTTCAGGGAACTGATAATATTAAAAGTATTGATATTTCAACATTGCCATACCCGGGGTTTCCTACCGATATGCAGGCACAGGTAATGACACTAATGTGTTTGGCAAGGGGAATGAGTATATTTACTGAAAATATTTTTCCACAAAGATTTATGCATACAAGCGAACTCAGAAGAATGGGAGCTGATATTAAATTAATCGGGAACAGCGCAGTAGTAAGGGGTGTTAAAGAAATAAGCGGTGCCCCAATTATGGCAAGTGACCTTAGAGCCAGTGCTTCACTGGTATTGGCAGGTTTAGCGGCAAAAGGAAAAACAGAAGTGCTAAGGGTATATCATCTTGATCGTGGTTATGATAAATTAGACAAAAAATTAGAAGCAGTTGGAGCTAACATCTGGAGGGAATCATATTGATTACGATTGCAATGTCGAGAGGAAGGCTTCTTGAAGAAGCGGTTGTTCTTTTTAATAAGGCAAACCTTGATATAAGTAAGGTTTTAAAAGATTCAAGAAAATTAATTTTTGAATTTAAAGATTTAGATTTGAAAATACTAATTGTCAGGCCAACTGATGTTCCTCAATACGTTGAATACGGAGCTGCAGATTGCGGGATTGTAGGAAAAGACACAATACTTGAAGAAAATTTCAATTTGTATGAACCTTTAGATTTGAGAATAGGGAAATGCAAAATGATTATAGCCGCACCAGATTCTTTCAATGATAACAGTTCTCCAACACTCAGAGTTGCAACAAAATACCCAAAGATAGCAAGTAAATTTTATAGCAATAAAGGAATCAGCGCTGATATTATCAAACTCTATGGATCACTTGAGCTTGCTCCTACCGTAGGGTTGTCCGATGTAATAGTTGACCTGACAGCCACAGGTGAAACTCTCAAAAAGAATAACTTAAAAATAATCGATACTATAGCAGATATTACAGCAAGATTAGTTGTTAATAAAGTAAGTATGAAAGTAAAATCAAAGAGCCTAAAAGATATTATAAACAGACTGAAAAAAGCAAGATAATTATTTTTTAATAATTAAGTGCAACTTCCATACCTTCTTTTTCATTAACATGATACAAAGCTACAATTCCAAGAACAAAAAACACAATCAAGGATAGAACACCAATTCTGCTGGATCCCGAAACTTGGCTAACAATAGCAAAGAACAGTGGCCCAGCAATTCCTGCAAATCTTGAGCTCATCCCGTAAAAACCAAAGAATTCTCCCGATTTTCCCACAGGGACCATCGAGGCAAATAATGATCTGCTAAGTGCTTGCGTACCACCCTGCACTGTTCCCACTAAAATTGCTAATATATAAAAATGCATCGCACTGCTAATAAAATATGCACCTATTGAAATGAGAAGGTATATAAAAAGTCCTGCAAAAATAGAATTTTTTGTGCCAATTTTATTAGCCATTTTATTAAATAACAATGTGAAGGGTGCTCCAACTATCTGGGTAGCTAAAAGTGCACCTACTAATGCAAACGGACTAATTCCAAGTTCGGCACCATAGATTGTTGCCAGTTTTATTATCGTTCCAATTCCATCATTATAGATCCAAAAAGCAAGTAGAAAAATTGATAATTGTTTAAATCGCTTAATGTCCTTATATGTTTCATATAATGTTACAAACCCGCTTTTGATGTAATTCTTATCAATAAAGTTTTTTCTAACCACTGGTTCTTTTACATACTTAAATATAGGAAGTGTGAATATAATCCACCATATGGAAACCAGAAGGAACGATAATCTTGCTGAAAACGAAAAATTATTAACACTTGAAAAAATATATACAGTTATGGCTAAGAGCAATCCCCCACCTATATAACCCATTGAATAACCTAAAGAGGATACGTAGTTAATATCCTCTTTTTTTGCAATATATTTTAAAAAGGAATTATAAAAGATTTCAGCCAGTGCAAATCCAATATTTGAAATAATAAAAATAATTGAAGCTTTTAACCAATCTCCTGTTTCAATAAAGTATAAAAGTGATGTAAAAACTACACCAACAATTACAAATACTTTAAATAATACAGTTTTTTTATTCGTATTATCAGCAATTGCACCTATGATAGGTGACAAAATTGAAATTAGAAAAAGAGCAATTACGATTGTATAACTCCAGTAGACCGTTGCCTGGTTAGGACTTAATGTCGAAGCAGCTACCTTGCTGAAATAAATTGGTAAGAATGCAGATAAAACAACTGTGGCATAAGCAGAGTTTGCCCAGTCATATAAACACCAACTGAAAATTTTCTTATTTTTAAACATTTAATATTATATTTTTACAATTGATAGAATAGCTATTCAAAAAGGCTCAGCTGCCTTAAATTAACTCTTTTAAAATGAGATGTATCCAGTTTAATCCTATTACCTTGAATTCCAGTTTTTTTACACGACATATCAAATATATCCTTAATTTGTTTAGAAAATAATCCCTTGCCTTTCATTCTGTCAAAGAACTGAGAAGAATTTAATTTCCCGTTTCTTATCGACTCAATTCTATGTACTACCTTATTTTTTCTTTCAGGATAGCTTAGCTCCAACCAGTTAATAAATATATCTTTGACTCCATGAGGAAGTCTTAATATTACAAATCCTGCTTGTTTTGCACCGGCATTCACAGATTCTTCTATTATTTTAGGGATTTCATGATCGGTCAAACCCGGAATAACAGGTGCAATTAAAACCATAACTGGAATTCCTTTCTCGCTAAGTTTTTCTATTGCTTTTAATCTGTATGATGGGTGCGATGCCCTGGGTTCCATTTTATTTGAAAGCTTTGAATCCAGAGTTGTAATGGATATTACAACATTTATGCAATCATACTCAGAAAGTTCTTTTAGGATATCCATATCCCTTGTAACTAAATAATTTTTGGTAACGATACCAACAGGGTTTTTGAATTGAGAAAATACTTTCAAACATTTACGAGTGATTTCAAATTTTCTTTCAGCGGGTTGATAACAATCTGTAGCTCCGCTAATTGCTATTGGTTTTGGAATCCATTTTTTGGATCCCAGCTCTTTAGATAAAAGATCCGGTGCATTTATTTTTACAAATATTTTTGTTTCAAAATCCAACCCGGCCGAAAGACCCAGATATTCATGAGTTGGCCTTGCATAACAGTAAACACATCCATGTTCACATCCACGGTAGGGATTTATGCTTGCATCAAAGATTATATCGGGACTATTGTTATAGGTTATTATTTTTTTTGTATTATCATTAAAATATGTGGTCTTAGGCTTGTTAACTGAATCAAATTCTTGAAAATCAGGAACAAAATCTATTTTCTCAAATCTGTTTACGGGATTACTTGATGATCCTCTGCCCTTTATTTTAGCTGTATACCTCATTAGAAATAAAATAACTATTTATGACAATAAAAGTATTTTACAAATAAAAAAAGCTGCAAGGTAGTATTCTACTTTGCAGCTTTAAATTTAACTATTAAAATCAACTATTAGTTAATATTTTTGGGTGAAGGATTATTTCCTAAAACATAATCAGGCTTGGCATGTGGTACTACAAAGTTTTTAAGAACAGGCTCATCCGAAACAATAGCCTCTCCTATAACTTCATCCATATGATCTACAAGTTTGATTTCAACTTCCCGCCTAATTTTTTCAGGGATATCTTTCAAGTCCTTTTCATTTTCTAAAGGGATTAAAACTTTTTTAACTCTTCCGCGGTGTGCAGCTAGTATCTTTTCTTTTAATCCACCAATTGGAAGCACTCTACCCCTTAGTGTAATCTCCCCTGTCATAGCTAATTCTCTGTCGATGGGTTTCTTTATCAACGCACTGACAATTGAGCTTGCTATAGCTATTCCGGCACTAGGCCCGTCCTTAGGAGTTGCACCTTCAGGAACGTGAATATGGATATCAACGTTCTGATAAAAAAGTCTATCCAAACCAAGTTGTTGTGCCCTGCTTCTTACATAACTCATTGCAGCCTGGGCAGATTCCTGCATAACTTCTCCCAATTTACCTGTAACAGTAAAATTTCCTTTGCCAGGAACAATTGAAACCTCAATGGTCAATAATTCACCACCAACTTCAGTCCAAGCTAAACCGGTTGCCGCTCCAATTTGGTCTGTTTCCTCGATTTCCCCATATTTATACTTAGGTATATCAAGATACTTTTGTAAATTTTTAGCCGTAATACTCACACTATGATCACGACCCTTCTCAACTATCTCCCTTGCAACCTTTCTGAATAATGAAGCAATTTCTCTTTCTAATGTTCTGACACCACTTTCCTTAGTGTATCTTCTTATAATTGTCAGAATACCGTTATCCGTAATATTTACATTCTCTTTTTTCAGACCATGCTGATCTAATTGTCTTCCTACCAAATATTTTTTTGCGATTTGCAATTTTTCTTCTTCTGTATAACCCGGGACTCTTATTATTTCCATTCTGTCTTGCAGTGCCCATGGTATTGTGTGAAGAACATTGGCAGTTGTTATGAATAAAACTTTTGAAAGATCATAATCAGCTTCTATATAATGGTCATTAAAGTTATTATTTTGTTCAGGGTCTAATGCCTCCAGCAATGCTGATGCAGGGTCACCTCTGAAATCCATTCCAAGTTTATCAATTTCATCCAATAAGAACACTGGATTAATTGTTCCTGCTTTTCTCATTCCCTGAATGATCTTTCCTGGCATAGCACCGATATAAGTTCTTCTATGGCCTCTTATTTCAGCTTCATCTCTAACTCCACCTAAAGATATTCTTACGAACTTTCTGTCCATGGCTCTTGCAATTGATTTGGCAAGAGAAGTTTTTCCAACTCCAGGAGGTCCTACTAGACAAAGAATAGGTCCTTTCAGCTTTTCTGTTAAAATTCTTACTGCAAGATATTCAATTATCCTTTCCTTAGGTTTTTCCAAACCATAATGATCTTCATCTAAAATTTTAGCTGCTTCTTCAATTTCCAGTCTGTCCTCTGTTTTTTCCTTGGTCCATGGAATTTCCAATAACCAGTCTATATAATTTCTGACTACTGTTGCTTCAGCAGACATGGCAGACATCATTTTTAATTTCTTTATTTCACGTTTAACTTTTTGTTCTACTTCTTCAGGCAGACCCTTATTCTTAAGCTTTTCTTCAAATTCATCTATTTCGCTTTTTAGATCGTCTTTTTCACCCAACTCTTTCTGGATAGCCTTCATTTGTTCGGTCAAATAATACTCTCTTTGGGCTTTTTCCATCTGCTTTTTAACTCTTTTGCCGATTTTCTTTTCAATATTGAGTATCTCAACCTCAGATTGCATCTTCTCATACAACTTCTCCAATCTTTCAAGTGCATCAAGTACTTCAAGAATTTCCTGTTTGTCCAAAAGCTTCATACTAAGATGGGAGGCTATTGTATCCGCTAATTTACTTGGATCTTCAATAGACATTACAGTTGCAAGTGTTTCAGAAGGAACTTTTTTATTTAACTTTATATATCCTTCAAATGCCTTAACTACAGATCTCATTAAAGCCTCAACTTCAACACCATCCCTCGATGGTTCCTGTATATCTTCTACCTTAACAACAAAGAAAGGTTTATCAGGAGTAAATCCATTTATTTTAGCCCTATTTTTTCCTTCAACCAGAACTTTCACAGTTCCGTCCGGAAGCCTTAGCATTTGAACAATAGTACCAATTGTACCTATTTCATATATATCGTTTTCTTTTGGTTCGTTAACTTTTGCTTCTTTCTGAGCAGATAAAAATATCTCTTTACTACCCTTCATTGCTTCTTCAAGAGCTTTAATTGATTTGTCACGACCTACAAATAATGGGGCAACCATATGAGGATAAATAACAACATCTCTTAAAGGTAACAAAGGTAGTTCTTTTTCATTTTTGTCATTGCTTAAATTAATAAAATTAGACATAAGTTTTGTCTCCTTAAAAGGAATTATTAATATACGATGTTCATGATATTCTTCAGATTCAAAACTATTTACCTGAATAAATTAATTATTCCTTAATAATATATATAATATCCATTTTTGTATTTTCAATACATTAATATATTTTTTAAAATTTTATTAATTATCATGACTGAAAACTGTTATCGAATTACGATAAAAAACAAAAAGTTGAACTTATATTAAAAGTAGATACCGAATGATTAAATCATATAAATGGTAATGATTACCAGCTGGTAAAATATTGAATTTAAATTACTGTTGAGATATAATTAAAACAATTAATTATAATGGAGATTATAAATGTTAAATAAAGATTTACAAGATGCAATCAATGTACAAATAAGAAATGAATATTATTCATCCTATTTATACTTATCAATGGCAGCTTATTGTGAGTCAAAAAATTTCCCGGGGTTTGCAAGCTGGCTCAGACGCCAAAGCAATGAAGAACTAACACATGCCATGAGGCTTTTTGATTATATGATAGATAGAGATGGTAGGGTAATACTTGAAGGTATTGATCAGCCACCATCCGAATTCGGGACTCTAATTGAAATGTTTGAAGAAGTACTGGAACACGAAAAAGAAGTTACCGGAATGATAAACAGGCTTTATGAACTTGCTGTTTCTCATAACGATCATGCAACTTCGGTTGAATTACAATGGTTTATCCAAGAACAGGTTGAAGAGGAAAAAAGCGCCTCTGATTTAGTTGAACAACTTAAATTAGCAGGTGAAAACAGTGCGGCGCTGCTAATGCTTGATAGAGAACTAATTAGCGTACAAAGCGCTACCAATGATTAAAATATGGTCCCGGAATTATACCGGGATCCTGTTTTCAAACCAAAATAGTCATTTCCGCCGTAAATAAGTTTACAAAGCAAAGCGAATTTAACCTATAATTAAAAATTAATTTTGTATTTAGAATCTTTTGCCTTAAACTTAGTTCTAAATAATAAGATAATACAAATTTTTATTCTAAAATGATATTAGCAAACGACTCTTCAGATCAAGACATTAAACCATCTAGCAAATTAAGCAGGAAAGAATTATATGATGATTTTAAAAGAGTAAGATCTTTTTCTGATGTGCTTACAGAACCATTATTAACCGAAGATTATGTAATACAAACCATGACCGATGTAAGTCCGACAAAATGGCATTTGGCCCATACTAGCTGGTTTTTCGAAGCTTTCGTACTTTCCGAAATTTACAAAGATTATAAATCGATTGATCCAAAATATACTTATCTTTTCAATTCATATTATGTTCAGGTTGGAGAAAGACACTGCAGACCCAAAAGAGGATTATTGTCAAGACCTACGGTAAATGAGATTTACGATTACAGAAATTACGTTGACCATAATATGGAAAAATTATTTGAAGAACTGGATGATAAAATATTTGAAGCTATAGCTCCGGTAATCGAAATTGGTATTCACCATGAACAACAACACCAGGAACTTATTCTTACCGATATTAAACACGTTTTTTCAGAAAACCCCCTAGACCCAGTTTATCAGAAAAATAATTATAAGTCTTTTGAAATTAATACCATCTTTAACTGGATAAAGTTTGATGAAGGAATCCATTATGTTGGAAACAATGGAGATACATTTGGGTTTGATAATGAATTCCCTTATCACAAAACATTAATGCAGCCTTTTCAGATTGCATCAAGATTAACAACAAACGCTGAATATATTGAATTTATTGAAGATGGTGGTTACCAGGAAACTAACCTATGGTTATCTGATGGCTGGAGCACTGTTTCATCCAACAATTGGAATTCTCCGCTGTATTGGGACAAAGTTAAAGGCGAGTGGTGGAATTTCACATTAAATGGATTTAAGAAAGTTAATCCTGATGAACCTGTTTGCCATGTAAGTTTTTATGAAGCAGATGCATTTGCAAGATGGGCCGGTGCAAGACTCCCAACAGAATTTGAATGGGAAGTTGTTTCATCAAATGCAAAAAAAGAAGGTAATTTTGTAGAAAACATGAATTTTAATCCCATTCCCAACGGTAATTTTGTAGAACCAATACAACAAATGTATGGAGATGTTTGGGAATGGACGAGAAGTCCATATAGTCCTTATCCGGGATATAAAACCCTTCCAGGAGCCTTAGGCGAATATAACGGGAAATTCATGTGCAATCAGATGGTTCTAAAAGGCGGGTCATGCGCAACATCCAAAACACACATTAGAAATACTTATAGAAACTTTTTTTCACCTGAATCCAGATGGCAGTTTATGGGAATAAGGCTCGCAAAAGATGCAGAATAATCTCGCAAGGAAATTAAATTTTTTCCCTGAAGAGGAAAAATTACAAAAAGAGGTAATCAACTCCTTAAGTAAAACCCAAAAAGAACTTTCATGTAAATTCTTTTATGATGAATATGGTTCCAAACTTTTCGATCAAATTGTTGATCTTGAGGAATATTATTTAACAAGAACCGAGCATCTGATAATGACAGAACATATTGATGAAATATCAGATTTCATTGGCGAGAGATGTGTTTTGGTTGAGCCGGGAAGCGGAAGCAGTAATAAAGTAAGACTACTCCTTGATAATTTAAAAAACACATCGGCATATATACCAATAGATATTTCTGATTATTACCTGGCAGAATCTGCCTCAAGGCTGTCGCTGATATACCCTGGTATAAATATTATCCCTATAATTGCAGATTACACACAACCATTCAATCTACCGGACTTTAAATTTGAATATGAAAATATAGTAATTTATTACCCGGGGTCTACCATAGGAAATTTCAAACCCGATGATGCAAGGCAATTCCTTAAAAGATTAAATGATATGTGCAACAGGGACAACAAACTTCTGATTGGAATTGATTTAAAAAAGAATAAAGACATAATTGAAAGAGCTTATAACGACAAAGAAGGTATTACTAAAAAATTTAATCTTAATATTTTAAACAATCTTAACAATAAGATTGGCTCAGACTTTAATATTAACAAATGGGAACATGTTGCATTTTATAACGAGAAAGAAGGAAGAATAGAAATGCACCTTAAAAGTCTTGAAAACCAAGATGTCCGAATCAACGGTTGTTTTATAAACTTCAAAAAAGGTGAGACAGTACATACTGAAAACTCATATAAATATTCAATCGACCAGTTCTCCGATTTAGTATCCGAATTCTATGATTTGGAAAAATACTGGGTAGATAAAGACAAAAAATTTGGAATACTTCTCTTCAATTCACTTTAATAATTACTTTAAATAATTTTAATAAACATATTAAAAAATTTAAATTGATGGTAAAATAAAGCTCTTGATAAAATAAGCGATTTAAAAACATGGGAATAATTCATAATAATCCAAAAGTAAATAAGCAATTCAACACACTTTTAATACAGAGTTATGGGACTATTGTATCATCACTTATAAAATATTTTGGTGAATCAAGTTTTGAGCATGTTCAAAACGTAACAAATAATTCTTTTAAAAAATTTAAGAGTGAATGGTCAAAAAACGGGATACCTGAAAATCCTGAAAATCGTATATGGAACGATATAGTAAATAACACCAATAAATTATTTTGCAAAAAAATCGAATACTTACACAAAAAAAATAAAGACACTAAACTTGATATCAACAATTTAAAGTTAAGTTATCCAACTTCAAGTGAAGCAATAAAAAATCAAATTGAATTAATATTCTGTATTATAGATTCTAAAATTGATAACGAAGTAAAAAAACATCTTTTATTAAATGTTATATGTGGATTCACCTATTCGAAGATTGCAAGAATATTTAATAAAAGTGAAAAAACTATTGAAGAAAAATTATATAAAGAAAAAATCAAAATAATTAATCACGAAATATATTTTAAAATACAGAAAAGAAATTTTGATATAGATAAGCAGAATTTGCTTATAGCTGAAATTAAGAACATTTTTGACATAGGGCTATCTGATAAAAACGTATTGTCTCATGAAATTTGTCTTGCAGCAACCACACTAGGGAAAATTGTAGTGAACTTCCCTAAAACCCAAAATCAGGAATTAATAGCACTTCTATCCTGGATGTTATTTCAGTTATCCAGGCTCGATGCGATGTATGATGAAAATGGAAATACCCTTAATTTAAAAGAGCAAAACAGAAATTTATGGAATAGAAATTTGATAAATGAGGGTCTTGAATATCTTCACAAATCGGCTAGTGGCAATAATATTTCAAGATTACACCTTGAAGCTGGTGTTTCAGCAATACACTCAATTTCTAAAAATTATATATCAACCGATTGGAATAAGATCATTGCACTTTACGATAACTACCTTGCTTTTAATTATAGTCCGATAGTTGAGCTTGAAAGGGCAATTGCAATTTCCAAACAAAATGGTCCTGAAAAAGGAATCATAGCAATTAAAAATATTAAGGATTTAGAGATTCTAAATAATGACGACTTGCTCTATTCAACTTTGGGCAACTTGCACTTGCAGCTACATAAATACGAGGATGCACTGCTTAATTTTGAACAGGCAATAAACCTCTCAGACCAAACTGAAGAAAAATCCTTCTATTCTAAAAAAATCAAGATTTGCCAGCAAAGAATAGATATGTCTAAAAGGTATCAGCACAGTCTTTCTTTTTAACGTTCAAACTGTAGAATCAAACCATCAAAAGAACAAATAAGTAAAAATAGAGGGTAACTATGCCTGAAATGAGTAAAGACGAATATATGGAATTCTTATCAAGCGGAACAAAGACAGGCCATCTGGCAACAGTAAGAAAAGATGGCAGACCACATGTAGTTCCGATCTGGTTTGTTATGGATGGAGATATTCTTATATTTAATACAGGCAAAAACTCGGTAAAAGGAAAAAACCTCTCAAGAGATAATAATGTTTGTATTAGTGTTGATAACCCAAACCCTCTTTATGATTTTGTCCAAATTCAGGGAACTGCAACAATATCTGAAGATCCAAAAGAGATGCTAAAGTGGGCAACTGCTATTGGTGGAAGATACATGGGAGAAGATCAGGCCGTAGCCTACGGAAAGAGAAATTCATGTCCCGGTGAAATACTAGTTAAAGTTAAGATAGATAAGATTAACGCATATAAAGATGTCGCCGCTTGGTAGTTAATCTAAAAATCCGGCACTTGATACAGCATCCAATACACAAATTAATTTATTTAATTAATATTAAATTGTTATACTCTGGATGCCGGATTGGAGTCCGGCAAAACATAAAACAACTAATAACTAAATAAATTCTAGTTATAATCTAAAGCTCAATGAAAATTAAAAACCTCATTTTTATTATCCCCTTATTAATTCTTTTATTATCTTCCTATTACCTGCTGGATACACAAGAGAATTCACAACTCGAACAACCGATATTCACAACAGAAACAGCACAAAACGGTATGGTCGTATCTGAGAACAGCTATGCCACACTTGCAGGTCTTCAAGTTCTCAAAGAGGGTGGAAATGCAATTGATGCGGCTGTGACTGTCGGTTTTGTCCTGGCTGTAACTTATCCAAGAGCAGGAAACCTTGGCGGCGGGGGGTTTATGTTGGTTTATGATGCCAATTTAAATGAAACTATTGCAATCGATTATAGGGAAAAAGCGCCCAAGGCAGCAACAAAGAATATGTTCCTTGATGAAAACGGGAATGTGGATAATGAAAAATCAAGACACAGCATATTTTCCGCTGGTGTTCCTGGAACCGTTGCAGGACTGGCATTAGCACTTGAAAAATATGGAACAATCTCTCTTAAAAGAGCTTTAAAACCCGCTATTAAACTTGCTAAAAAAGGTTTTATAATCGACAATCAGCTTAAGCAGTCACTTGATGATTCGAAAGAATATATGATGAGATCCAAAGAAAGTATGTCTGTTTTCTTTAAGAAAAACGGGGAGTCCTACAAAGTCGGTGACAAATTAGTACAAAAAAATCTGGCATGGAGCTTAATTCAAATTAAAAAGAAAGGTCCCAGTGCTTTTTATGAAGGAAAGATAGCAAAGAAAATCAATGATTTCATGAACAAAACGGGTGGTCTAATAACTCTTGAAGATCTTAAAGAATATAAAGCCATAATAAGAAAACCAATCAAAGGTATTTACAGGGGATACGAAATATACTCTATGCCCCCACCCAGTTCCGGGGGTGTTCATATAGTTCAGATGCTGAATATAATCGAAAATTTTGATCTGTCTCAGTACAAGCATAATTCTGATGAATATATCCACCTTATCACAGAAACCATGAAACTCGCATATGCAGACCGCTCTAAATATTTAGGTGATCCTGATTTCTACAATATTCCGGCAAATGAGCTAACTTCAAAGAGCTATTCAAATAAAATGCTAGGTAAAATCGATTTAAGCGCTGCCACACCAAGCAACAATATAAGACCCGGGAAATTAACACTTAACGAAGGGCCAAACACAACTCACTTCTCAGTAATGGATAAATTTGGAAATGTAGTTTCAAACACTTACACTCTTAATTTTTCATACGGATCAAAATTGTCAGTTCCTGGTACGGGAATTCTTTTAAACAATGAAATGGACGATTTTTCTTCTAAACCCGGAACCCCTAATGCATACGGTCTGGTCGGTGGTCAATTTAATTCGATAGAGCCGGAGAAAAGAATGCTGAGTTCTATGAGCCCGACAATCGTATTAAAAGATGGCAAACCATTTTTAACTACAGGAAGTCCCGGTGGAAGCAGGATTATAACAACTATCCTACAAATTTTATTAAATACTCTGGACTTTAATATGAACATATACGAGGCTACTAGCTCACCAAGATTTCATCACCAATGGCTCCCCGACAACATATTCATGGAAAATGGAATATCAGAAAATACAATTGAAGCACTTAAAAACAAAAACCATAAAATTAATACCCCCCACGTAATCGGAAGTGCACAAAGCATAATAAAAATTGGAGATTATTTTTATGGAGCTTCAGATCAAAGAAGAACCGGGGGATTAGCCAGCGGTTATTAAGCAGAAATTTCAAGCATTCTGTCTATGGATTTTTTAGCTTTTACTGCAATATCTTCAGGAACCTTAACTTCAAAAACCTCTTCTCTCAAGGAGTGCAATACCTTTTCAAGTGTGATCATCTTCATAAATTCGCAAACTGCATTTTCATTGGCAGCATAGAATTTTTTATCAGGGTTTTCCTTTTGAAGCGCATAAAGCATTCCTGTTTCCGTTGCAACAATAAACTCATCGGATTCAGATTCAACTGAATATTTCTTCATTCCACCTGTAGAGAGAAATTTAACATTATTTGTTGTATTATTACTCTTAACGCTGTTATAAAGAAATGGGGTAGTACAACCACACTCAGGATGAACAATCATTTCAGCATTTGGTCTTTTTTCTCTCATAGCCTGTACATCTATTGGTCTTATACCTGCATGAACATGGCATTCACCCGGCCATAACTGCATTTTTCTTCCTGTCACTTTATTTACATAGGAGCCAAGATAAACGTCCGGTAAAAACAAAATTTCCTTATCTTCCGGTATAGCATTTACTACTTGTACTGCATTTGATGATGTTACGCAGTAATCAGTTTCAGATTTAACTTCTGCTGAAGTATTAACATAAGAAACAACAACAGCACCCGGGTTTTCTTTTTTCCATTTTTTTAGTTGTTCGAGATTTATAGTGTCAGATAATGAACATCCGGCTTCTGTGTCTGGTATCAAAACTTTTTTATTCGGCGAAATTATAGAGGCAGTTTCTGCCATAAAATGCACACCACAAAATACTATAATCTCCGCATCAGTTTTAGCTGCTTGCTGGGATAAACCTAAAGAATCCCCTGTATAATCAGCAATATCCTGAACTTCCGGAACTTGGTAATTATGAGCTAAAATTATAGCATTCTTCTTTTTCCGAAGAAAATTAATCTCTTCCTCTAACCCATTGATTTTATTCATTAGTTATACCTTATATATATATAGTAAGGGTGAAACTATAACATATCAAGACTTATGTCCAAAGCTTTTGCAGAATGAGTCAATGCTCCCACTGAAATAAAATCAACGCCGGTTTTTGCAACGTCTCTAACTGTTGATAATGTAATACCACCTGAAGCTTCAACTAAAGCTACTCCATTGATATATTTCACAGCAGTTTTCATATCATCCACGCTCATATTATCCAGCATTATTATGTCTGCACCAGCGGAAACAGCTTCTTTGACTTGATCAAATTTTTTGGTTTCTACTTCAATCTTATATTTATTTTTTAATTTGCTTCGAATTTTACTAACAGCATCTGTAATGGTTCCTGCAAGTTTGATATGGTTGTCTTTGATTAGTACCCCATCAAATAAACCAAACCTGTGATTATAACCCCCTCCAATGGTAACGGCGTATTTCCCCAAGCTCCTGAATCCCGGAACGGTCTTCCTTGTATCAACTATCTTAACATTTAGATCACTCACTTCCTTAACAAACTTGGACGTTAAAGTAGAAATACCGCTCATACGCTGAAGGATATTAAGAGCTAATCTTTCACCAGTTAATATGTGCTTTTGATTCCCGACTACCTCAACTATCTTATCTCCTTCTTTGAGAAGATCGCCATCTTTTTTATTCTCGTTCCATTTTAAAGAACCGTCTAAACGTTCAAAAACCAATTGAGCTACCGGAAGACCACATAATATCCCATCTTCTTTGGATCTTATAACTGCGTGGCAGGAAATACTGCGATCAAATAATGCCTCTGTAGTAATATCCCCATCACCAACATCTTCTCTTAGCGCATTATCAATAATTTTTTCAACATCGTTCCAATCGAGTTTATGTTTTCTCATTTATTTATTTATTTGATAAATCAATTGATTCCAACTTCATATGGTTCAGAGTTTATTTTATAAATGTAACTCACAACAAGATTTTCGTCTTCTTCCGAAAAATCCTCCCTGACATGGGCTCCTCTGGATTCTTTCCTGTTAAGAGACGCAAGGGACATTAGTGTACAAACATCAATCATGCTTGAGATCTTGAATCTGAACCAACCGGAAAGTTTATCACAATCTATCTCAAGTTCGTTTAATCTGGAAATAAATTTATTTATTAATTTCCCATCTCTAATTATTCCAAGATTATAAGTTGTACTGTTTAATATTTCTTCTTTTAATAAATTATATTTGACCTGATCATTTGAATCAGTCTCAGCAATTGGAAATCCGTTAAATTCAGCTTTGAATTTATCGTTTATAAAATTATCCAAAGCCCCGTCTACTGCTCTTTTTGCAAACACAATGCATTCTAAAAGGGAATTACTGGCAAGTCTGTTAGCTCCATGGACACCTGTATTTGATACTTCCCCGCAAGTATAAAGTCCCTTAATATTTGTATTTCCCATTAATCCTGTACGAACCCCACCGATTGTATAATGAGCTGCAGGAGCAACCGGAATTAGGTCACGTGTTAAATCATAATTGTACTTTAAACAGTGAGAATAAATATTTGAGAATCTGTCTCTTATGAATTTTCTGTTCAGGTGGGATAAAGATAAATAAACATAGTCTTTACCGGATCGTTTAATTTCATTATAAATTGCCTTTGAAACCACATCCCTCGGAGCGAGCTCTTCACGTGGGTGATAATTTTTCATAAATCTCTTTCCATCAGTGTTTATTAAATGGGCCCCTTCCCCTCTAACTGCTTCGGTAATAAGAAATGATTCGCCCTGATCAACATAAAATGCGGTGGGGTGAAATTGTATAAACTCCATATCCGATATTTCGGCACCCGCTCTATAAGCTAAGGAAATCCCTTCACCTGTGGCACCTTCTGGATTTGTAGTTCGCTTATAAAGAGCAGAAGCTCCCCCAGTTGCTAATATAGTTGATCTAGAATTAACTCTGATGTAATTATTATTATTTTGATTAAAACCCCATGCTCCAAAACATGAACTCCCATCTGATACAAGATCGGTAATAGTTGTTAATTCCAATATCTGTATAGAAGGATTTTTACTGACTGCAGAAATCAAAAACTCAACCATCTCTCTTCCTGTTGAATTACCCCCTGCATGCAATACTCTTCTCTTTGAATGTCCCCCCTCAAGTCCGAGCAAGAGCCCCTCACTATCCGAATCAAACTTCATTCCCAAATTGATTAAATCAATCACCCTTTCTTTGCCTTCTTTAACCAGAATTTCAACAGCTTTTATATTACATAACCCCCTGCCTGCATTTATTGTATCTTCCTTGTGAAAAACAGGGGAATCCTCAGGATCAATTGCTGCTGCAATACCACCTTGAGCCCAAAAAGAATTACTTTGGTTTAAAGTTTGCTTTGTAACCACAATGCATTTCCCATACTTCGAGGCATACAATGCAGAGTATAAGCCTGCAAGTCCGCTTCCGATAATTAAAAAATCACAATCAAAAATATCTACGGTTTTTTTCATAAAAAGTTATCAGGTGAATTTAATCAATAGCTTTTAATAAGGATGCTGTTATTTTCTGTATAGTCTTGGGATCTTCTATTTTTTTCCCTTTTGAATCATGAACATAAAATGCATCAACCACTTGATCAACCTTGGTGGAAATCTTCGCATAATTAATTGATATTCCAAGTTTGCGAAATGTTTTCGTTATATCATATAACAAACCTGTTCTATCATCGGCATATACATCAATAATTGTTGAATCATCAGAAGAGTTATTATCAAATACAATCTTAGAAGGAGACTTGGGAACTTGTTTCTTATATTTTGAATCGCTTCTTTTTCTTTTCTCTACGAGCTGCCCTATATCAAATTTCTTATCGCTTATCTTTCGAATGTCCTCATTAACTTTTTTCCACAATTTTTTATCTTCTACTGTTGATTTCCCAAGTTTGTTAACATATAAAACATCAAGAATTCTATTATCTGTTGTAGTAACAATTCGGGCTCCCATTATGTTTAAGTTGTTTGCACTCATAATTCCACACAGTTTAGAAAAAACACCCTCCTCGTTAAATCCCCAAATTGTAAATTCATCATATTCCTGTGTTGGATAAAATTTGATGTCTGTAAATATGTCTTTTCCAGCTTTATCAATAAATTTAAGATGTTGAGATATCAGCTTTGGTGAAAAACTGTGGAAATAAGAAGTTGGCATCTTTTTCAATATTCTTCTTACTTTGGTTTCCTTTATTACGTTTTTTAATAATTTAACAACCTCTCCAACAACTCTATTAGCCCTTTCCTCATAAGTTTCCTTTTTATATTTGTCAACTTCCAGCAAACTCGCAGTTTTTATATAAAGCTCAAATAAAAGCATTCCTTTCCAGCTCGACCAAACCTCGGGACCAACAGACCTTGTATCGGCAAAAGTTAGTAGATATAGCAGTGACAAAGTCTCAAGGCTTTTTACAGACCGTGCAAATCTTGAAATCAATGTAGGGTCGTGAAGATCTCTTCTTTGTGAAAAATGTGTCATAACAAGGTGGTGGCGTACTAAAAATTCCAATTGTTCACTCTCAACTTTATTAAGACCCATTCTCTCAGAAATTTTTGGAATCATGGCAGCCCCTTTTTGTGCATGATTTCTCCCACTTCCTTTTCCCATGTCATGAAAAATACACGCAAGATACAATATGTCTCTTTTAATAAGTGACTCGGCTATTTTTGTTGGAATTGCAAATTCTTCTTCATATTCATAGTTCACTAATTTTTCTATCTCCAGCACCATGAATATTGAATGTATATCCACTGTATAAACATGGTATGCATCATATTGGACCATGCAAACAATCTTCCCAAATTCAGGAATGTAATGCCCCAAAAGACGTAGATCGTTCATCTCAAACAACATTTTTGAAATATTTTTAACTGTTCTTAATAATCTTAAAAAAGTGGAATTAAAGTCCCTGTTTCTTCTGACTTTATCATCAATTCTAACAACACTTTCTCTTAACAGGTTATAAAGATATCTGCTCTTATCTACATTATGTTCTTCCGCATATTCAAAAGCTCTTAGGATATTGGTAGGATCTTCCTTAAAAACATTTCTGCTGGTAACTGACAAACTACCCCCCTGAATGATAAAACCATGATCGAGATGAACAGTTTTTCTTGAACTCCTTCCACGGTGTTTTTGAATACATTTTTCGATTATTCTATTTGATTGCTGGCGAACAAGGTTTGCTCTTAGATAATAAACCCTCATAAATTTTTCAACAGCTTTAAGTTCTGTATCTTTAAATCCAAAAAATTTAGCTACCTTCTCCTGGTATCCAAAACTAAGATTATCTTCTCTTCTTTTGGCCTGATAATGCAGTTCAGAACGCACAAGCAATAAAAAACTTACGCACTTTTTGATTACTCTATATTCCTTCTCTGAAATAAATCCATTTTGTAGGAGTCCTTTTAACGATTTGATTTTATACTTTGCCTGGGCAATCCAGATTGCCGCATGAAGATCCCTTAACCCACCCTCTCCTTCCTTTACGTTTGGTTCAAGCAAATAAACGGTTTTTCCAAATCGGCTTAGTCTTTTCTCTTTCTCTTCAAGTTTCCTGTTAATAAAATCTGAAGAAACCCTTGGAAGAAGTTCATTATAAAGCTCATTATCTAATTTATTATAAAGCTCTTCATCGCCGTAAATAAATCTGCTATCTAGAAGAGAAGTGAATATTGTTGTATCCGTTTTGTCGTAAGACAGTTCAATACACTCTTTAATAGTTCTAACTGAATGACCAATATCCAATTTAAGGTCCCATAAGAAATACAAAAGACATTCAGTTACTTCCTTAGCCAGTTTTTTATTGTTTTTTTTATATAAAATCAGCAGATCAATATCAGAATACGGTGAAAGGTCTCTTCTGCCATATCCACCCAATGCAACAATGGCAACGTTGTTTAAATAACTGAAGCTATGTTCATTCAAAACTCTGGCAATTAAAATATCTACCGCATTTGTACGCTCTTCCGAAAGAATAATACCTATCAGGGCTTTATTTTTTTTTAATCTTCTATAATGCTTTTGTCTTATGCTATCATACGAATACTTGAAAGCTTTGATTAATTCTTTTTTAATATCTTCAGAATCTTTGTATATTGAATCTCTAAACATATTCAAACCTTTTAAACTTTAACACTTATTGAAATACCGTCCCTAAGTGGAATTAAAGTTGAGTTAAATCCTTTATGAGAAAAAAGTAAATTGTTAAATTTTTTAATACCTTTTGTACTTGGCAAATTATCATCTTCTACTACCCTTCCATACCAAAGCACATTGTCACTAATAAAAATTCCGCCTGAATTTAGTTTTTCATAAACTATTTCAATAACTTCAGGATAGTATTCTTTGTCTATATCATTAAATATCATATCGTATTTAACGTCGGTATTCTTTAAGATTTCCAATGAGTTCCCTACAAAAAAATTTAATTTTTCTAATTCGTTATCTTTTTTAAAATATGATTTAGCAAGTTCTGAATTTTCTAAAGAATAGTCCGAACATGTAATTGTAGCATCGCTACCAAGCGATTTGGCAAACCATAGTGCCGAGTAACCAAAACCCGAACCAAGTTCAAAAATATTACCAGGTCTTTTTATTAAACATATCTGAGATAAAAACTTACCTGCTAATGGTCCGATAATAGGAATTTGATTCTCATCTGCATAAGCTTCCATCTCCGCAAAAACATCATTATTATTTTCATATAGATCTGAAATATATTTTTCGATTTTCGGATCAACGATATCAGCATAGAATTTTTTCATCACACATATAACAATATTGCTTAAATTAAATTTTAATTATCTTTTGGATCAAAATCTGCATACACCTCTTCAAAACCGCTCCTTTTATTTACAACTCTAGCCAGAACAAAAAGGAAATCAGACAGTCTGTTTAAATATATAAGCACATCTTCATTTATTTTTTCACTATTCATTAGTAAAGCAACCTTTCGTTCTGCTCTTCTGCAAACAACTCTTGCCAAATGTAAATATGAGCCGCCAAGGCTACCACCAGGTAGTATAAATTCTTTTAACTCACCAACCTCATTCACAAATTTATCAATATGTTCCTCTAAAGACTTATACATTTTGGAATTGATTCTTGGGACTCCATATTTTGAATCAGTTTTAGTGGCCATATCCCCACCCATTATAAACAGATCATTTTGTATTTTTTTTATCAAATTTTTAATTTCTGAATCTTTGATTTCAAAATAAACCAATCCCAAAACAGAATTTAACTCGTCTATATCCCCATAAGCATCCACCCTTGGGGATGCTTTACTAATTTTTTCACCTCCAACCAAAGTAGTTTCACCTTTGTCACCTGTTTTTGTGTACACTTTTGTAATTCTGTTTTTTCCCATTTTGGAAATTCTAACCGACCATAAATACAGCTTCAAACAAACTTTAAAATATTTAAAACTTAGATTTAACTTATTGAAAATATTAAATTATATACATTCTTGAAGATACAATTAATTCATGTTACTTTTACACATTAATTTAGAATTTTGGAGTATTTTATGCCCTTTTCTTCCAGACTAAAAAACAGAATAGAAAAAATAGTTGAGAAACATGAAACTAACCTGTCAGCTTTGTTACCTGTTCTAAGGGAAGTACAGAATGAACAAGGTTGGTTGTCCAATGAATCCATGCTTGAGGTTTCTGAAACTTTAGGATTGCCCCCTTCAAGCGTGCAGAACGTGGCAACGTTCTATACAATGTATTTTACTGATCCAGTTGGTAAACATGTTATCTGGCAATGTAGAACGCTCTCATGTGCTTTGAGAGGAGCTGAACATCTAGAACACTATTTGTGTGAAAAACTTGGTATTGAAATTGGTGAAACTACTGAAGATGGTAAAATTACTTTAATGGAAGCCGAATGTTTGGCATCATGTGGAACCGCACCGGCAATTTTGGTAGATGATAAACTTTACGAAAACGTATCAAAATCAATGATTGATGAAATTATTGAGAACTTAAAAAAATCATAAGATATTATTGTTATAAAATGTCCGTTGAACTTTTAAAAAAACATGCAAAGCAATTATTCAATCAGGCAATTAAAGAGGTTGATCCAAAGAAGTGCATTCTCGAACATGTTAGTGTAAAAAAAAACACGCTCATAATTGATCAAAAAAAATATAAACTTACGGACTACAAATCTATTTATGTAGTAGCTTTTGGCAAAGCTGCTCCCGCTATGGCCAATGCTATTGAAGAACTCCTGGGTGATTTAATAACAGAAGGTGTTGTTGTTTCTAACACAGAATCAGAATTTAAATTCAAAAAAATGGATTTTGAACTTTCCAGTCATCCGATTCCTGATAAAAAAAGTGTTTTAGCAGCTGAAAAAGTTATTAAATTGATCGATAAATCAACCGAGGATGACTTGGTGATTTTTTTGATTTCAGGTGGTGGAAGTTCAATCCTCGCACTTCCATCAAAGGGTCTCACTATTTACGATATTCGCAAAGTCACAGAGAGTCTGATGTTATCTGGAGTAGATACATATGGTTTGAACACGGTTAGAAAAAAAATGTCTCAAATTAAAGGCGGCGGTCTTCTGAAAAGGGCCCTTCCTTCACAAGTTGCTACACTTATACTATCCGATGTCGTAGGAGATAAACTTGAGTTTATTGCTTCCGGACCAACAGTTCCCGACACTACAACATTTAAAGATGCTTGGCGTGTTATTGAAGCTTTGGAATTGGAGCATAAAATACCTCCAAAAGTAGTAGTTCATCTCGAAAATGGGCGTAAAAATCAGACTCCTCCTTTACTCAGCTCTGAAGAATTAGATGATGAGAGGGTTCAAACACTAATTGTAGGCAATAACCATAAGGCAATATCAGCTATACAGCATATGGCAAAAGAACTTGGTTATAACACTTTGGTTCTTTCTTCTCAGATTTCAGGGGAAGCCAGAGAAGTCGCAAAAGTGTTAGCCGGAATTACATTTGATATTCAAAGATTCGACATTCCTACAAATAAACCGGCCTGCTTGATTTATGGTGGTGAAACTACAGTCAACGTGGTAGGAAAGGGGAAAGGTGGAAGAAACACTGAAACAGCACTATCATTTTGTTTTGAAATTATAGGAAAAGACAAAATTGTAGGTTTATTTGCAGGAACAGACGGAATTGATGGTCCGACAGACGCTGCAGGAGCTATTTGCGACGGTCAGTCAAGGTTAAACGCAAGAAAAATAGATGTTAGTGCAAGGGATCATTTAGCAAACAACAATTCTTACAGTTTTTTTGAGAAAACCGGCGAACTGATTAAAACCGGCTCCACTGGTACAAATGTCATGGATATTGGAATTGTGCTAATTGATAAAGATTAATAATATTTGTACCGCTAACAATTCACTTTCCTAAATGTTATAATCTATATTCTAATGGAAAGTTTAACAAAACCACTTCCACAAAATGATGAAGCAGAACAAGCTGTTCTGGGTTCTATACTAATTGAAAACAGTTCTTTAAACCAGGTGCTTGAAATACTTACCCCGGAAGACTTTTATAAAGATTCTCATTCAAAAATCTTTAATTGCATGATTGACCTGGATAAAGAAAATAGCCCTATAGACGTCCTCACCTTATATGAATATATGAACAATAAAGGAAAGCTATTAGAGGAGATAGGTGGGAGTGCTTATTTGACATATCTTACAGAGATTGTTCCAACGGCATATAACGTTAGTCATTATGCTAAAATAGTGAAAGACAAATCAATTCTGAGAAAAATTGTTTTAACCGCCACAGATATTGCTCATCATGGATATGAACAGAGTTTGAATGTTGATGATTATCTCGACAGGGCTGAACATGCTATTCTGGATATTGCACAAAACAAGGTAAAGCCGAGTTTTTATCACACACGTGACTTAGCTAAAGATGCGCTTGAATTAATTGAGCAGCTTCATGATAGAAAAGAACTAATAACCGGGGTATCCACAGGATTTGAGAAACTTGATTATATGACCTCCGGGTTGCAACCTTCCGATTTAATCATTATTGCAGCCAGGCCGGGTGTGGGAAAAACATCATTTTCATTGAATATAATGTGTAACGCTGCTATTAATCATGGACTATCGGTGGGCATGTTTTCACTAGAGATGACGAAAGAGCAATTAATGTTAAGAATGTTATCTATTAAATCCAAAGTAAGTTTTTCGACAATAAGAAGTGGTTATATAACTGATGATGATTTAAAAAGGCTATTCAAAGCCGCAGAAGAATACAGTAAAGCAAATATATATATTGATGATACTCCAGCAATAACTGTTTTGGAAATCAGAGCAAAAGCTCGTAGACAAATGAGGGATAAAGGATTAGATCTAATAATTGTAGACTATCTTCAGCTAATGAGAGGAAGCTCAAGAACGGAAAGCAGAGAAAGAGAAATTGCTGAAATATCAGGTTCATTAAAAGCTCTTGCAAAAGAACTTAATGTGCCAGTAATAGGAATATCCCAGTTAAGTAGACAAACCGAATCAAGGACAGATCGCCGTCCGCAACTAGCAGACCTTAGAGAAAGCGGAGCAATAGAACAGGATGCGGATCTTGTTATGTTTATTCATAGAGCAGATATATACAAAAAAGATCCCGAAGAAAAAGACGGATTGGCCGAAATTATAATTGGAAAACAAAGAAACGGACCTATAGGATCGGTTAAATTAGCATTTCTTGACCAAAGAGGCGTTCCGAGTTTTGAAAACCTAGCAAACGACTTTGATGAGGATTTTGTTTAATAATTGTATTTAACTTTTCTTAAACAATAAAAGGTTTAATAGTAGATTTGCTTGAAGAATCCTTCATATATATTTCAGGGTTGTTTTTCCAGACAATAAACTGATCAAAAACGTTTTTAAAATCTTTTTTTACCGAAGTCCAGTGAAAATCCCATCCGTAATCCTTGCTTCTATTTTCAAAAAATATTTCCGCAAATTTTAATCTTTCCTCTTCAAGACCTTTCTCGGCTATCCAGCCTGTTCTTACATGTCCGTATCCACATCCAAATCCCATACCCAGGTTTCCCTCAAGACCTAATCTGTATGCAGCCTTCGTAGCAAGTTCAACATAAGTATAAAGGGCTTCAACGGTTTTATAGCCTTTATCTTTTAATTTTTCATCCATAGCAATAAGATTAGAAATAAAGTACATAGGATAATAGGATGGAGAATATCCGGAAACAGATTTTGTAGGGCTTATTTTAGGTTGCCTGGTTATGATATCTTCCGAAACAATACCAATCATAAAATCATCTTTTGAAAACTCCCCTATATAACCGCACAAACCAAGAGAAATCCTGATATTTTCCCATTCTCTTTCAGCTATTTTCAGGGCATTGGAAATCCTTTTTCGGCCTTCGGTTGTTTCAGAATCTTCTAAAAGTTCTTCTAATTGTGCCATCTCATTACCTTCGAAAGCAATATATATGAAGTAGTCATTTGTTCAAGTATTGAAAATATTTTCAACTACATCTATAAATAGCATTTTTACTATCTGAATCTTATATTATATTTATGCCCTTATGAATAAAGGTGTTTTGCTAATAATAATTTCCTCCATACTTTATGGAACGATTACTCCTGGTGCACAACTTTTTATTGAAAGAGGTCTTGGTTCATTAGATATATCATTTTTCAGATCATTTTTCGTTGCTCTCATACTCATTCCCGTTTTAATAATTAACAAGAATTTAATACCCGCCAAAAATACAATCCTTTTTTTTATAATTTATGGTTTTATAGGCGGACTTCTTGAATTATTAATGTTTGGAAGTTTAGCCTTGGGAGTTCCTGTAGCTTTGGTAGCATTGCTTTTGTACAGCCAGCCGGTTTGGACAATTTTTCTGGGAAAGTTTTTTCTAGGCGAAATAATTAATAAAAGAAAAATTCTATCGGCGATAATTGGAATAGCAGGAATAGCCGTGCTAGTAAGATCCTGGGAAGTTAGTAATACAAACTCTTTAATTGGAATTATACTTGCTCTTGGTTCAGGTTTTATGCTTTCGTTTTGGGTTATATTAGGGAAAAAAAGTGCAAATATGAATCAACACTATATTACTACAACTTTTAGTTGGTCATTTTTTAGTGCAATTTGGCTAATATTCTTTTATATATTATGGATAAACTTTTTTTCTCAAAACAATATGTTCAGTTTTTCTTACAACTTAATACCAAACAACATTTTATTTCTGTTAATTTTTGCGGTTTTTTCAGGTTTACTACCTCATCTCTTATTTTATAAGGGTATTATCACTGTTGGAGGATCAGTGGCAGGCATACTCCTTTTAATTGAACCCGCAACTGCTACAGTTCTAGCAGATATTATTTTTTCACAAAAAATAGGGTTTGAGCTAATAGTGGGAGGGATATTAATACTTATCTCTAATTATTTAATATTAAAAAGTTAATCTAGAAAATTCTCTTTTTCTTGCTGAGATGGAACACGGCAGGAATCCCATTTGCCAAACCATCTGTAGCGGTATCTCGCAATTAATCTGTATACCGGATTTCTTATGAAATTCGGGATATAAATCAATAAACCCAATATACCCCAAACGCCGCCAAGTTTTTGTAGGATTTTTAAAGTGGCTGTGGATTCATCGTGAATACCACTTTCATCTACATAAAGCATGGACCATTTTAAATTATTACTATTCAAAAATGTAATAAAATGTTTAGCAGTTTTACCCTGCAAGGGAGAAAAATAGAATGTTCCCTTCTTATCAGCATCAAGAATGATATTTACAAACCGATTACATAAGCCGCAAACTCCATCAAAAAATATTATTGGCCTGTCTATATTTGTTATATTCCCATCTTTATCCTTAATATTCATTTGAAACCTATGTCAGATCCTGTATTAACCCCTTGTGTTGCGGATATTGTTCAATTAGTTCTTTTTGATCAGCTAATTCAAAATCTTCAAATTCAAATCCGGGAGAAACTGTTGTACCCATGAAAGAGTAACCATGTTCCCCTTCAATAACCATAGAACCCATCCATGTTCCTTTTGTTACAACAACCTGAGATTTTTGACCTGCTAAATAATTATGACCCAAAAATACAACTCTGGATTCACCGTTTGGAATTAAAAGCAGCATTTGGACAGGATCCCCAAAATAAAAATGGTAGATTTCATCAGATTGTAACCTGTGTAGTTTGGAATTTGCTTTGCTTGTTATCATATAATAAATCGCAGTTGACAGGCTTCTATTGTTAATCTTTTGATCGCTCCTGTATGTTTCCCTATAATATCCGCCTTCATCGGGCAATTGTTGTAATCCAAGCCTTTGAATCAAATGCTCTGCTTTCATAAATATTCTCCAGTTATTTCTATTAATATTATTTGATGATTATAATATTAAATAATAATTTGACTTATTCTATAAAGTATCAACTTTATGATAATGTTATTATTTTATTTAAAATCTATAGTTATTGGAGAAGAAAATGCCAGACAAAGAAGAAAAAACAAATAACGACCCATCGCCTGCAGATGATAATTATGTAAATTCTATTAATATGGCCTTTAATATGGGGGTGGCAACTAATCAATCCACTGGCCATACAAAAAGCGTTGTTGACATAGCAGCTGAAATGGGTGAGCAAATTTACCAGAATTTTGCAAAGGGATATGGGGAAGAAGTTCCAGAGGACTTTCTAAGGGCAAATACAGAATATTTTCTCCAGATCGCTCTTTTAGGTTATATAATTCCAACTGTTTGTGCTTTTGAACCTGATTTCAAAGACCGTCTTTTTGATTTAATATTCAAAAAAGCGGAACATGATAGGAAAAAAGCAGAACAAGCAAGTGGTGGAAGCAGAATTATCACTTAATTTTAAAATGAGCAAAGTATTAGGTGGTAGAGAAAAAGTTAAAGTTGCAGTTGCACAGGCTAGTCCCGTGTTTATGGACAAGAATAAGACAATAGAAAAAGCCTGCAGGTTTATTAAAGAGGCCAGCGATAACGGTGCAGAATTAATAGCCTTCCCTGAAGCATATATTCCCACATACCCTGCTTATTATACAGTTGGTTATGAAACGGATCCTCATGATTGGACTGATTTTATGATCGCTCTTCAGGATAATTCCATACAGATACCGAGCGAGGACACTGAAATATTGAAAGAGGCTGCAAAGCAATCCGATATACATGTTGTTATGGGTTGTAATGAATTAGATGACAGAAATGGTAGCAGGACAGTTTTTAATTCTCTTTTATATATATCCAGAGAAGGCGAAATACTCGGAAAACACCGAAAGCTAATGCCAACATACACTGAAAGATTATACTGGGGACAAGGGGATGGTAGAGACCTTGAAGTATTTGAAACTGATATAGGACGTATAGGCGGATTAATCTGCTGGGAAAATCATATGATACTGATCAGGGCGTTCATGATGTATAGTGGTCAGGATTTTCATATAGCAGTTTGGCCTGGAAACTGGAAAAGAGGGAAAGATAAACTTTTAGATTCCGACACAAATACAAATGGTTCGGCAAATAATCTTCAATCATTAATTAAGGTACATGCATTTGAATCCGGGTGTTTTGTTCTAAGTGCTTGCGGATATTTAAATCCGGAAGACTTCCCCGAAAGATGGCATTATGTAAGGGATAGCGATCATATAAATTTTGACTGGGCCACGGGCGGGAGTTCCATAGTTAATCCGGCAGGCAGATATCTGTTTGAACCAAACTTTGAAAAGGATGCTATTTTATATTCGGATTGCTATGCTAATCAGATAAAAGCCGTAAAGGCAGTATTCGATTCTCTCGGACATTATTCCAGATGGGATATTGCAAAACTTATGATGTATAACGACGGGTTAAATCCGGTTATAAAAAACAACGTAAAAATAAACATAAAAAATGATGATGTCTTAAGAATCTCAGAAGAACATGAAATTGCAATAAACAAGCTTGAAGATATTGTCGAAGAATTAAAAAAATTAATAAACTAAATTTTAATTTTTATTATCTTATTTAAAATAAACTCAATTAAATGTCTAAAACCATAATTAGTGGAAATTCCCGTAGTTTAAAGGGAGAGATTATTCCGCCTGGGGACAAATCTATCTCCCATCGTGCTATTATGATCGGATCCCTTGCCGAAGGCCAAACCAATGTCACCGGGTTTTTAAATGGTGAAGACACTCTATCTACAGTAAATGCATTCAGGAATTTGGGAATCGAGATTAACATTGATGGAACTAATATTAAGATTGAAGGAAAGGGCCTTTATGGATTATCGAAACCAAAAACAATTATTGATGCCGGAAACTCAGGGACTACAATAAGGTTACTCACCGGTATACTGAGTGCCCAGGATTTCAATTCAGAAATTACAGGTGACAAATATCTTCGCACAAGACCCATGGCCAGAATAATTGATCCTTTAGCGAAGATGGGGGCTGATATTACAAGCGAAAATTCAAACAAGTTACTCCCACTTAAGATCCGTGGAAGAAATCTAAAAGCAATAAAATACACTCCTCCAATCCCAAGTGCTCAGGTTAAATCCTGTCTGTTACTCGCTGGGCTATTTGCTGATGGTACAACCGAAATTACAGAAAAGATAAAAACGAGGGATCATACGGAACGAATGCTAAGATATTTCGGTGTTAAATTAGATATTGACAGTAACAAGATTTCTGTAAAAAAACAATCACAATTCTATGGAAAAAATCTGAATATTCCGTCAGATATATCATCTGCAGCATTTTTTATTGTCGGAGCATTAATTAACAAAGGATCAGAAGTCTTAATAAAAAATATTGGTTTAAACCCTGAACGTACAGGAATATTGGAATTACTTGAAAAAATGGGGGCAAACATAGAGATTAAAAATGAGAAAATTGAATGCGGAGAACCTGTTGGCGATCTGGTTGTAAAATATAGCAAACTTAAAGGAATTGAAATTAAGGGAGATCAAATACCCAAGAGCATTGATGAGCTTCCTATAATAACGGTAGCAGCTTGTTTTGCTGAAGGTCAAACCATTATTAAAGACGCAAGAGAATTAAGAGTTAAAGAAACAGATAGAATTAAAGCAATGACGACAGAATTAAATAAACTAAAGGCAGATATTACCGAGACCGAAGATGGAATGATAATAAACGGAATAAAGAGCCTAAAGGGAGATAAATGTTCGAGCTGGGGTGACCATAGAATCGCCATGTCTATTGCTATAGCTGCAACAAGAGCCGAGGGAGATACGGAAATCAATGATTCTGATTGTGTTAATATTTCTTTTCCTGAATTTTTTAAATATTTAAAAAAACTTAGAAGTTAGTACTAATTGTTATCTCAAAAATTGTTATGTCTAATGAAAAATCAATAATAACAATAGATGGACCATCGGGAGCAGGAAAAGGTACTGTTGCTAAAATTGTTGCAGATAAGCTGGGTTATTCTTACCTGGATACGGGAGCAATGTATAGAATTTTAGCGTTGAAGTTTAAAAGATCAAACTGTGATATTGATAATGAAAATGAAATAAGAAAATTACTGGACTCAACTAAAATTGAACTAAGCAAACAGGGAGAATTATTGCTCGATTCTGCTAAAATAACATCAGAAATCAGAACACAGGAAATATCGCTTTTATCATCAAAACTTGCAACAAAGTCGCAAGTAAGACATTATCTTGTTAACTTACAAAGAAAGATCGGAAAAGACGGAAAAATTGTTGTTGAAGGCCGTGATATGGGAACATATGTTTTTCCTAATGCCAAACATAAATTCTATTTAGATGCAAGTTTAAATGAAAGAGCCAGGAGAAGATACGAACAATTCAATCAAAATAATACAGATTTTCAAACAGTACTTAACGAATTAAAAATCAGGGATAAACAAGATATGACGCGGGAACAATCTCCCTTGCATCCAGCTATGAATGCTGTCATAATAGATAGCACTAACTTAACTATATCTGAGGTTGTGGGTAAAATACTACTGAATGTTGGAGGGACTGTTCAGTAATCGAATTTAAGTTTTAAACATAATTATTATCAGGTCCTGTTGTTTATTTTTAATAATTTTTGTGTAAACTCCACATTTTTTAATTAAAATATTATATTAAAGGCGATTTAAATGAATCAAGAAAGTAATTTTGCAAGCTCCGTATCAAACGAAACTTCTGAAAAAAGTTTTGAAGAACTTTTAGATGAAAGTCTAAATGTGAAATCCGATGATGAAGGGAAAAGCAGGATAGTTAAAGGTACTGTCATAAGAATTGAAAGTGATGATATATTCATTGATCTTGGCTACAAATCTGAAGGAATAATAAGTAAAAGTGAATTCTTGGACAAAGACGGACAACTTAATATAGATATTGGTTCTGAAGTTGAAGTTCTTTTGGAAACGACTGGCTCAAATATCCCTAAAGTATCAAAACAAAAAGCTGATATATTCAAAGAAAAGCAAATAATAGATGAAAAATATAAAAATAACGAACCTTTGCAAGCAAAAGTAATAAACAAAGTAAAAGGCGGTCTAAGTTGCAACATAGGAAATATATCAACTTACAAAGCATTCCTTCCAGGGTCTCAGATTGATATAAGACCTGTTTCAAATTTTGATCAATTTGTAGGTCAGACACTCGATGTAAAAATTATTAACTACGACAATAAAGGAATCGTTATTTCAAGAAGAATCTTGCTTCAGGAACAAAGAGAAATATTAAAAAAAGAAACACTTTCAAGCTTAAAAGAAGATCAAATAATAAAGGGTAAAATTGTAAAGATTATAGACAGGGGACTTTTCGTAGACATTGGAGGAATAGAAGGATTTGTTCCAATAAGCGAGATTTCATGGGGAACAATCAAACACCCTGGAGATGTTGTAAAATTAGATGATGAAATAGATGTAAAAATTCTAAAGATTGATAATGAAAGGATAACACTGGGAATAAAACAAACTACAGATGATCCATGGGATAGAGCTCAGGAAAAATACCCTGTGGGAACAAATATAAAAGGTAAAATCGTTTCAACAACAGATTTTGGAGCATTTGTTGAACTTGAACCTGGAATTGAAGGCCTTATACATATTAGTGAACTTTCTTGGACCAAAAATTTTAGACATCCAAAAGAAGTAGTTGATATTTCAAGTGATGTGGAAGTGGTTGTATTGGATATTCAACCCGAAAAGAGAAAAATATCTTTAAGTCTTAAACAAATTGAAAAAAGTCCGTGGGAACAATTTAAAGATGATAATCCCATAGGTACAAAGTTAAAAGGAATAATAAAAAACATAACAGAGTTGGGATTATTTGTTGAAGTTGCACCTGATCTTGTGGGGCTTGTTCGTCCTGAAAATATTTCATGGAACGAAAAAGTTAACCCATTGGATGTGTATGAAAGTTCCAAGGTTGGCGAAGAAATAGATGTTGTTGTATTAAATGTAATTCCGAAAAATAAAAGAATCGGATTAGGTATAAAACAAATATCGGAAGATCCATGGAAGAATGTGCTAAACAGTTATAAAGCTAATGAATCTGTTTTGACTTCAAAAATAGTCGAAATTAATAAAGCGGGACTGTTTATAGAAGTCGAAAACAATATAATGGGGATTTACAGACCAAGAGAACTTTCTGCTTCTGGTGGTGAAGATATATTAAAGGCATATAATGTGGGTGATGAAATTACAGGAATTGTTACAGGGTTTGATAAAAACAAGCGACAAGTATATCTAAGCCAAAGCAAACTTGAACAAAAACAGGAAAAAGACAGATTAGACGACTTTGTGGCGTCTCAGGGAGAATCTTCCTTTAAATTAGGAGAGTTACTTGATGAGAAGCTTAAATCGCTTGATTAAACTTACGGGAATATTTTGAGGACAATCTTCAAAACATTATCAATATTATCAATATTATTTTTCACGTTTATTTTCGGAATTATTATAGGTTCATTCCTCATTGGGAGAGATGGAATCTCGCCTGGTGATAAGATTGCTATAGTTAACATCGATGGAATAATATTAGACTCAAAAAAATACTTAAAAAGTTTTAAATCCATTAAAGAAAACCATTCTATAAAGGGAGTGGTTGTAAGAATAAATTCCCCAGGTGGTGCTGTTGGACCATCCCAGGAAATATATAGTGAGTTAAGAAATCTGAGCACGTATAAGCCTGTAGTTGCCAGCATGGGTTCCGTTGCAGCTTCGGGAGGTTATTATATAGCATGTGCGGCTGAAAAAATTTATGCTAATCCGGGAACAATCACCGGTAGCATCGGCGTTATTGCCCAATTTGCAAACTATGAAGAGCTGCTTGATTGGGCAAAAGTTGATTTTGAAGTTATAAAGAGCGGGAAATTAAAAGATGTGGGTTCACCTTTGAAAAAAATGTCAAAAGAAGAAAGACAATTTATACAAAGTTTAATTGACAATGTTCATATGCAATTTGCAAAAGTAGTTTCTGAGAATAGAGATATTGGTATGAATAAAATTAGATCTTTAACCGATGGTAGAATATTCACTGGAGAGCAGGCAAAAAATTTAAATCTAATTGACGAACTGGGAAGTTTAAACGTTGCAGTTAATGAAGCTGCCAAACTTTCAAATTTGGAAGAAGACCCTCAAACAATTGAATTTCCTGAGGAAAAATCACCATTTCTGGAATTATTACTATCTAAATCTGGATTTTCTTCAGGTATTTTAAAAAATCCCGTTAAAACCAGTTTTGGACTTTATTATTTAGTAAATATTACATATTAAATATTAATGAATTAAAAATTGGATACTAATTAATTAATTGGTATTATAAAATTATCTTTAATTAATATTGAGAGGTGGTAAATGAGAATTATTAGAACACTATTAATTTTAATTATTATTATATTAATTTGCGTTTTATATATTCAGAATCAGGAAATTGTTAATCATGTTTTTAAATTCAAGTTGAGTTTGCCATTTTTCAAATATGGACCTATTGGTATTTATAATATAGGTATTATTGGTGCGGCTTTCGTTTTTGGAGTATTGTTCACATTAATTTTAGGTGCTCTAAGAGTAAGTGGAAAGGGGTCAGAAATTAAAAGTAAAAACAAGAAAATAAAGGAACTTGAAAGCGAGATATCATTTTTGGAGAAAAAAGTTAGGGAAAGTCAGATGTCACAAACTTCAACACAAACTGGAACACAGACCAACTCACCATTTAACACACCAAGTTAAACAGAATAATTGTTATGACTATCCGAAATAAACCACACTGGATTAAAGCAAAATTACCAGGTGGACCAAACTACAATCACCTTAAAAAAGTTGTTAGAAATCTAAATCTCAACACTGTTTGTGAAGAAGCAAAATGCCCTAATATAGGTGAGTGCTGGGGAGCAGGAACATTAACATTTATGATTCTGGGCGACACTTGTACAAGAAGCTGCGGTTTTTGTCATGTAAAAACAGGCAGAGGTAGTGAGCTGGATTGGGGGGAACCGGACCGTGTTGCAGACGCTGTATATGAGTTAAAAAACAATAATGCATATATATCTCACTTAGTCATTACATCTGTAAACCGTGATGATAAAAATTTCGAAAGTGCTTGCATCTTCTCTGAAACAGTTAAAAAAGTTAAAGAAACTAACCCTGGTATTAAAATTGAAGTTTTAATTCCCGATTTTAAAGGTGATGCCAGAGCAATTGAAAAAGTAATTGAATCAAGACCAGATGTCCTTAACCATAATATTGAAACAGTACCTAGATTGTACAATCTTCCACAAAAAACACAGTCCGGAAAAACAAGATCAGTCAGACCACAGGCCGTATATAAAAGATCTTTGGATTTGCTAAAAAAATGTAAAGATGAAGGACATATAGAAATGCTAACCAAATCAGGAATAATGATTGGTCTTGGTGAAACTTATGACGAAATTTTGTCAACATTAAGCGATCTAAAAAATGCTGATTGTGACATTGTGACAATTGGTCAGTATTTACAACNNTACAACCAACATTAGACCATATCCCTGTTTCCAAATTTTATCACCCCCTGGAATTTGAATCATTAAAAAATTATGGGGAAAAAATTATAGGTCTTCCGCATATAGAATCGGGTCCTTTGGTTAGAAGTTCTTACCATGCGGAAAAACAGGTACTTAAATTAGCTGGCAACTTCTAGAAATTTTCATATGAATAAAAATAATATTGAAAAGAACGTACTAGGTGGAGAACTTAAAGATTGCAGTTTAAATCCCATGACAGGATTTTTCAGAGACGGATGTTGCAGAACTGATGAGAGCGATTTAGGCCGTCATGTGGTTTGTGTTGAAGTTACTGATGAATTCCTAGAATTCTCCAAATCCAGGGGTAATGACTTATCAACTCCAAATTTAAATTTTCATTTTCCTGGTCTGAAATCCGGAGACAGATGGTGTCTTTGCGCACTTCGTTGGCAGGAAGCATACGAAGCAGGAAATGCCCCTCAGGTTTATCTTCAGTCAACACATGAGTCAGCCCTTGAAGTAATTTCCCTGAATGATCTTAAAAAATTTGCAATAGATTTGTTTTAATGACTCTTAATTCTCTAAAATTAAAAGAATAATCGAGGTTAGTTATGGATAAATACAGAGTAAAACCGGGCAAGAAAATAAAACTCAAAGACTGGGACCCCGATGATAAAAGTGAATTTGATGTAGAAAAAGAGATAGGAGAAGAAGAAGTTCTCAGACTAAATGACGAATTGGAACACCTTCAGGAATTTCTTTACGCAGAAGGTAAAAACAAAATCTTGATAGTATTGCAGGCAATGGATGCCGGCGGTAAGGATGGAACAATACGCCATGTATTTGATGGTGTTAATCCCCAGGGAGTGAAGGTTGCAAGCTTTAAACAACCTACTAAAAAAGAACTATCTCACGACTACTTATGGAGGATTCATCAACATACACCTGCCAGCGGTGAGATAGTTATATTCAACAGAAGCCATTATGAAGATGTTTTGGTCGTAAGAGTTAATAATTATGTTAAAAAAAAGATTTGGAAAAAAAGATATGAACATATCAATAACTTTGAAAAAATGCTTACCGATGAAGGAACAACAATAATTAAATTCTTTCTTCATATAAGTAAGGAAGAGCAGAAATTGAGATTTATGGAAAGGTTGGATAATAAAGAGAAAAACTGGAAATTCAGTACAAGTGATTTAGAGTCAAGAAAAAGGTGGAACGAATATACAGATGCATTTGAAGACATGTTAAACAAAACCAGTACAGATTACGCACCTTGGTATATAGTTCCCTCAAATAGAAAATGGTATAGAAATATTGTAATCTCAAGGGTAATTATAAATGCTNNTGCTCTTGAAAATCTTAATATGAAATATCCAGAGCCTGAAAAAGATTTAAGTAAAATTGTTGTTGAATAAACAAATGATTCTCAAACCCCTTGATTAATTTATAATTCCTATTAACATCATAGTCCTATGAAATATGTGGTTCTACAAGGCGATGGAATGCCGGATCATAAACTGCCCGAACTCGATGACAAAACTCCATTAGAAGTCGCCAATACACCATATTTGGATTTCATGGCAAAAGCCGCTGTGCAATTTGGAATGGTTAAAACCATTCCAGATCCATTACCCCCTGGTAGTGACGTTGGGAATTTAACAGTCCTCGGGTATGACCCGATGGTTTACTATACAGGAAGGTCCCCTTTAGAAGCCGCGAGTATAGGTGTAGAACTGGGACCAACTGATGTAACCCTTCGTTGTAATCTTGTTACCTTAAAAGAGGAAAATGGAAAAACTATAATGGATGATTACAGCGCTGGTCACATTACAACCGAAGAATCAACAAAAATTATAGAAAGCTTAAAAAAAGAATTAGACGAAGATAATTTTCTTTTTCACCCAGGAGTTAGTTATAGACATCTGCTTGTTTGGTCTGATGGCAACAAAGATATTCATACCACCCCACCACACGATATTTCAGGAAAAATTATAGATGAATATGTTCCTTATGGTGAGGGAACATCAAAATTAATGGAATTTATTTCAAAATCCCGTGAAATCTTAAAGGATCATCCTGTCAATAAAAAAAGGATAGAAAATGGTGATAATCCCGCAAATAGCATCTGGTTGTGGGGCCAGGGAACCAAACCTACTATGCCGTCTTTTTTTGACCTTTACGGAGTTCAGGGATCTGTAATCTCCGCTGTTGATCTTGTTAAGGGAATCGGCCATTTTGCCAAAATGCAGGTAATAGATGTACCGGGAGCCACAGGATATTTAGACACAAATTATAAAGGTAAAGTTGAATATGCTCTTAATTCGTTAAATGAAGTTGATCTGACCATGATACACATTGAAGCTACTGATGAAACTGGACACATGGGTGATGCTAACTTAAAAATCCAGGCAATAGAAGATTTTGACAAAAAAGTTGTAGGCCCAGTTTTGGAAGGAATTAAAAAATATGGAGATTACAGGATTTTAGTTATGTCCGATCATCCAACCCCAATTGATATTAGAACACATATAAATGAACCTGTACCGTTTGCTATCCTTGATTCCAAAGATTTGTCCATTAAAAACAATTCATATCTATATACAGAAAAATCTGCCGGTAACTCACCTGTATATATAGGTGAAGGTTGGAAACTAATGGGAATGTTACTAGAGAAATAATAAAAAACTGAACTTTATAAGATAAATGTCCTTTAAACTTCTTCTTTTACTTCCTGCCAAAGTGCTTCCATTTCTTCAATTGACATATCAGCTAATGGCCTTTTAGATTCTTTTGCCATGTCTTCCAGTATACTGAACCTTTTAATAAATTTATCTATAGCAGTATGAGATTCCGACTCAGCATCAATTTTTAAATGTCTTGATAAATTAACAAGCGAAAAAATCAGATCACCAAACTCTTTTTTATAATTTACTCGGTCACCCTTTTTTATTTCAATTTCAAGCTCATTTAGTTCTTCTTTAACTTTGGATAAGACATCTGAAATATTATCCCAGTCAAAACCTACTTGTGAGGCTTTTTCACCTACTCTCTGGGCTCTTAATAATGATGGCATGGATCTTGGGATTTCAAGCAATCTTTTTTCTCCTGACTTTTCCTTCATTTTCTGTGTATGCCAGGACTTAACAGCCTCATTGGCATCTTTAGCTTTTTTCTCACCAAAAACATGCGGATGTCTTCTAATTAATTTATTATGGAGTTGATCCAGCACATCATTGATATCAAATATCCCTTCTTCTGATGCAATTTGTGAGGCAAATATCGCTTGAAACAAGAAATCTCCCATCTCCTCAACTAGTTCATCCTTATTATTTAGTTCAATTGCCTGAATAACTTCATATGCTTCTTCCAGAATATATTTTTTGATTGAAGACAGTGTTTGCTCCCTGTCCCATGGGCACCCTTGAGGACTTCTCAAAAATCTTGATAATTCTACCTATATCTTCGAAAGATTTTGACATTGAACAAATCTAAATAAGAAAGTGATTATTCTTGGCTTAAGGAATATAAATCAACAAATTGAGGTAGCTCTTCACAAAATTTATATAATTTTTCAACAAATTTGCGAGTATAAGCGGCATTCTTATGATTTAATTCCGCCTGGTAATTTGGAAAAGTAATTAAATTTATGAACTCTCTCTCATTACTTGATTTATAGGATTCATAAATCGTTTCAGGTTCATTTTCTTTGACAGCTTTAAGAAATTCATTAATGATAAAAACTACGCTATCCTCGCAATTCTCTTTAACCTTAAATTTTACACTCTTTTTTATCATTTTATTAATTAGACTTTAAAACGTTTTCTGCACTTTGTTAAATTTACATTACCACTTTTTGTAACTACTACAACATCTTCTATTCTTATTCCACCTAAATTATCATAATACAAACCCGGTTCAACAGTAACAACATTGCCTTCTTTCAATACTTCATCAGAATTTCCAATCCTAGGAGGTTCGTGAATATCCAGTCCCAATCCGTGACCTGTAGAGTGAATAAATCCCTGAGGTTTTCCATCAATCAAACCTGTTTTAAAACCGTTTTCTTCAAATAAATTCAGGATAGCTTCATGAACCTCTTTTGATCTAACACCATCTTTTATTAATGATATACCCAGAATTTGACCCTTTAAAACCGTATTATACATTTTAATCAGCTCTTTGGATGGTTCTCCTTTGACTATGGTTCTTGTCATATCACCATAATAACCACTGTCTTGTGATCTCGGAAATATGTCTATTACAATCGGCCATCCTGCGAGAATAGGGCCTTCTCCGGTATGGTGAGGCATAGAACCCTGCACTCCACCTGCTGCTATAGTATGTGATGCTAAATAGCCATGAAATGCAAGATAAGAATTTATGGTTTGTTTTATATGCTCGGAGGTCAGTATCTTATTTTCGTAATAAAGATATTTTCCTTTCACAGTAGATGATGCAACAAGGGAAATTGCTTTATTCATGGCTTCGGCTGTCTTTCTTAAAGCCCTTTTTATATTTACTATTTCATAATCCCTTTTTACAAGTCTTGACTCGTAGAGAAAAGAATCTTTACTCACGATAACTTTTATACCAATCTTTCTTAGCTGATCAGCATAAGCAATAGGAAATGTTTTTTGAACAATAACGGATTTTATTTTTCTTTCTTTAAAAATAAGTTCGACTATATCAATTAAATTAGCTTTTTTTAATTTTCTTTTGGGTAATTTGTTGATGTAATCCTTCAATGAAAAAATTGTGTCAACAACAGATTCTTTTTTTCCCCTATCAAGTTCCAGATCATTCAAAACCAGTATTTTTTCCAAATCATGTTCAATAAACACAACTGGATCAGGAACAAAAAAATTTGAGATATAATATAGATCTGAGTTGTTCTCACTCGAATCGACAATTAACTTTGCTTTAGTACTCATATAATAAAAATATAAATGATTTAATAAAAATAAATATGAATCCAATTAGATCAATATTAATCATAACATTAGTATCTTTGTTTAAATACAATCAGCGTTTATAATATAAAAGCTTACAAGAGTTTAAATTTATAGTTAATTTAAAGATATTTAGATTGCCTTGATAAAAATTAATTATTATAATAAACATTATTAAGCTATTTGTTTTAGGAGGCCAGTAAATTTATGTTTTCAGTAACTACAAAAGCTGCAGATGAAGTTAGAAAACTTTTAGCAGAAGAAGACTTTGAAAATGCTTTTTTAAGGGTGAGAATCGTGCCTGGCGGTTGTTCAGGTTTCGCTTATGAGATGGGTTTTGACGATGAAACCGATGATTCCGATAAAGTATTGGAATTAGAAGGTGTAAAAGTTGTAATTGATGAATTAAGCTATCCGTATTTGGATGGTTCCACGCTTGATTTTAAAGATGGTTTGAATGGCAAAGGTTTCGCCATAGAAAATCCTAATGCTACAGGATCCTGTGGGTGCGGGGAATCATTTACTGTATAAATTAAAGGCTGGTAATATTTACCGGCCTTAACTCTGAATTTTCACAAACAACAAATTTAAATATTCTGCTAATTAAGCTATGGTTTTATATAATGAACTATAGAAAATTGGGTAATACCGGTTTAAATGTATCTGAAATTGGTTTTGGAGGTTGGGCAATAAGTGGCAGTGGTTACGGACCGACCGATAATAATGAATCAATAAAAACACTACATGCAGCACTAGACGAGGGAGTAAATTTTATTGATACTGCCGATTCCTATGGAAACGGCTATGGCGAAGAACTAATCGGAAAGATATTATCAGAAAGAAAGGACAAAAACACCATAGTAGCTACAAAATTTGGTTGGGATTTTTATAACAAAAATGGAATTAGAAGTAATTTAACACCAGAGTATATAAATTTTGCACTTAACAACAGTTTAAAAAGAATAAAAAGAGACTGGATAGACATATATCAAATCCATAGCCAAAATCCAACTAAAATTATAAATAATAATGTAATTGAAACATTAGAAGATATTAAACAAAGTGGAAAGATAAGATATTACGGATTTTCAGCAAACTATTTCTCAGATGCATTAAAAATTATAAAAAATTATAATATTGATATAATACAAATCCCTTATAATTTAATTAATCAATCCGCTGCAAAAGAATTCTTTGAAAGCATTGAGTCAAATCCTGTTGGAATCATTGGGAGAGAACCACTAGCTAGCGGTTTTTTAACCGGTAAATACAGTACAAATTCTGTATTTCCTAAGACTGATCATAGGAATGGTTATTCTTATGTATATATAAAAAATATTTTAGATAAGGTAGAACAATTAAAATTTTTAGAAATAAAGGGTAGAAGTTTAACTCAATGTGCGATAAACTTTTGCCTTCAAAACAAAAAAATAGGGGTAGTAATACCAGGCGTTAAAAATAGACAACAATTATTTGAGAATTTAAAATCTTTCGAATTTAATTTAACTAATCAACAAATTAATCAAATAAATACATATTCAAAAAATTGGATTTAAATTACTCAAGAATATATATTATATTGTTCTTATATTTAACTAGGTTGGGATTAAAATGGCACCAAATACTAAAAAAATATTGCAGGCTCACGAAGAAGCTAAATCTTATAACAGAATAAAATCAAAACATGTTGTTGAATCGCTTTTTACTGATTTTACTCCATGGAATGAAATTGAAGATTTTAAAAATTATATTTTTGCACCATCTGGAAGAAAAATAGAATTTGTTGATGATCCCGCAGTCATTGTGGGAACGGCAATATTCAACGGCACAGGTCAAAAAGTTGCAGTCATTGCTCAACAAACTCCTTCTAGTGACGATGAAAGAATAAAACTGAATTTCGGCATGGTAAAAGCTGATGGGTACGGATTATCCTATTGCATGATGGATTATGCTGAAAACAATGACCTGATGCTATTTACATTTATTGATACAGTTGGCGGAGATCCTTATGAATACTCTGCAGAAAAACTTCAATCCTGGCTTATTTCCTACTGTCAGTCAAAAATGATTGGATTAAGAACCAAATCAATTTCCACGGTTTTAGGACTGGGCGGCAGTGGCGGTGCAGTTGCAATTCAATTAGGACATAAAAGGTTAATGTTATCAAAAGCTGAATACTCTGTTATAACAGCAGAAGGGTGCTCTGCTATCTTATTTAGAAGTGCAACAAAAGTCCCAGAAGCTTTGGAAGTTTTACAACCAACCGCAGACTATATGCAAAAATATGGTATCATCGATGAAATTATTAAAGAACCGGCTCTGGATAAATCAGATTATTTACCTACCGTTTTAAAAAGGCTTGAAAAGGCTCTAGTTAAAAATTGTAAAGAACTTGAACCTATGGATGTTAGATATTTAAAGCAGAATTTGAGAGACAAGATAGAAAAAGTAGGACAAATAGAAAAACAGCCGAATATTTACAAAGGAATTTCCAAAAAAATAAAAGCCTGGCTTCCCAACTACTTTGGAAAACCCTCTACTCCGGATGTTTCCCAGATGCAATTAGCCTTATACGGGGCTGAACCTCATTTTTGTAATGATGAAAAAGACGCCGAAGGCAAAACTACACGAGCTGGTTGCAGAAAACAGCTTACAAGAGAAGAATTGCACGATAATCATTCAGAATGCCCCTATTGCCATAAACCCGAAACATTAGGGTCAGACGATTACTTGGACTTCTTACTTGATGAGAATTCATTTCATGAGATAAAACCGGAATTAAGTGCTGATAATATTGATTCCAAATACAAATTCTTCGATTATTCATCATCCAGACAAAAAATAGCAGGTAAAACAGACTCAAAAGATTCTCTCGTAACGGGATATGGAACTATATTTAATTTTCCTATTGCTATTGCTGTTTGTGATTTCAGATTCATGGGTGGTTCAATGAGCTCCGTCTTTGGCGAGAAAATGAAGATCATTGTTGATTTTGCTATAAGCCAAAGAGTTCCACTTTTAACAATCACTGTCAGTGGGGGAGCGAGAATGCAGGAAGGGACTGTAGCGCTTTATCAAATGGCTAAAACTATTGCAGCTATTTCAAAATTAAAAGAACAGGGTTTACCTCATATATCCCTGCTTGGACACCCTACTACAGGAGGTGCTCTTGCAAGTTACGCGGTGCAGGGAGATTTTATAATTGCCGAGAAAAAAGCTATTATAGCATTTGCCGGGGACAGGGTAGTTAAGCTTACAAGCGGTGGCCGCGGTGTGGATCCTGAAATTATGACTTCTGAATTTTATAAAAAACATGGTGGAATCCATATTGTTTTAGAAAGAAATCAAATTAAATCTGCAATATCAGGCTTATTAAATTTTAAAGGATTTGGAAACAATGATGATTTTCCTAAAGAAATAAAGCCATTAAGTGATGATTGGTTGTAGAAACTATTTGGGGGAATAGGTTCCATCCATCTCTTCAATTTTAGAAATCTCATCCAAATTATCTAGAATTTCACCCTTTTGCATTTTATATAGAAAGTTTGCATTATCCCTTGGCGCATTGCTTTTTATGTTTTGATTAAAAAAGACTTCTTTTGTATGTATAAGACCTGCCCTGTTATACGAAGCCAACTCATATTTCATTCCCATTCTAAGCGCATCGCAAGGACAAGCTTCAACACAAAACCCACAGAACACACAACGCATAAAATCAATATTATACACTTTAGGTCTTCTTTCAATCCCATAGTCATCAGCAGCTTCTGCAACGATTGAGATTGCCTGTGTAGGACATGCTACTTCACAAAGCTTGCATGCAACGCATCTTATTTCTCCTTCATCATCACCTGGCATTATATGCAAACCCCTGTAATTATCTGGAAGCTTCTTGATTTCTTCCGGATATTTAACAGTAATGGGATTAAAACCTATAATGTGTTTTAAAGTAATCAATAGTCCTTTTAATACTTGTGGAAGATATAATTTTTCCCAAAAGGTAAGTTTGGGCTGACTTAATAATTTAATATTTATTGCCATAGCATTAATTTATAACACAAATTACAGATATTTAAACTTATTACAAGTTTTTTGTAATTCTTTTATAAACAACGAAAAATATTACTGCAGATAATATTAATAACAATAATCCAGTTAAATAATAACCCAATAAGAATTTCCCCACACCTATCATTAATAAAATTAAAAAAGAAGAACCAAAAACCCAATTAATTAATAAGGGTTTTATTGGCTCAACATAACTTAAATCGTCCATATTTTTTGTAACCGGTTTCCAGTATCCCCATGGTCTGACTCTGCGATAAAAAGACATTAGCTTATTTATCGGTTCGGGTTTTGTTAAAAAAGTTACTGTTACCCAGCAGATAATAGATACAGGAACAACAAGTATTTGATGTTTTAACTGAAGTGGAATCCCGTTTATTCTCGTATAAAGAATAATTATAATAATTGAGATTAATGAAGAGACTAGAGCTGATATTTCAGACCATGCATTTATTCTCCACCAAAACCATCTTAGAATTAAAACAATTCCAATCCCCGAACTCATAGCCCATAAAAATATCCAGGCATCACCAATATTCTTAATTTGAAATGCAACCAGTCCGGCAATGACAGCTAAAATCAACGTTAAAATTCTTGCAACTAACACATAGTGTTTTTCACTTTCATTTTTTTTAATAAACCTCTTGTATATATCATTTAATAAATAAGAAGCCCCCCAGTTCAAATGAGTGGAAATAGTAGACATGAATGCAGCAAAAAATGATACAAGAAGCAATCCTTTAAGTCCGGGCCCAAGAAACCTGTTAATCATTGCAACATACATTGCCTCATTATCACCCGAAGTTATCTCAGCTGTCGGATACACCAATATTGATGCTAAAGCAACTAATACCCACGGCCAGAATCTTATAACATAGTGATTAAATGCAAACCAAGCTGTTCCCAGAAGTGCATGTTTTTCATTTTTTGCCGATGAAAGCCTTTGTATAAAATAACCCCCTCCATCAGCATTATGAGACGACCACCATACCACTGTTACAAAAATTAGAAATGTGAAAAAGCTTGAAGAAAAAAAATCTTCTCCGGCTCCCGGAGTTGAAAGAAATAAACTCATGGTCTTATAATCAAGGTTTTGAATATTCTCAACAAAATTACTATAGCCACCGATTTCATTAGAATTGATAATGATTACGACAAGCACAATAGTCCCGACCAAGGCAATAAAATATTGTATGAAATCAGTAACAACCACTCCCCACAAACCTGAAAAACTTGTATAGATTAATGCGATAATAATACAAAAAACAACTGCAAATATCTGATCTACCCCAAAAAATACTTTAAAAACCTTCACCATTGCACTTATAACCCAGCCCATAACTATAAAGTTAAATATTGTTGAGAAATAAAACGCTTTAAATCCTCTGAGAAACGCCGCCGGTTTGCTACTATATCTAATTTCTATTAATTCATTATCGGTAATTACTTCAGCCCTTCTCCACAATCTGGAAAAGACTAGAATGATAAAAACATGGCTAAAAATATAATTCCACCAGAACCAGTTTTTCCATATACCGTCGGTTCTGATCCATCCAGTCACAGCAAGAGGAGTATCCGCAGCAAAAGTTGTTGCTACCATAGATGTACCCAGCAGCCACCATGGCAAATTCCTTCCGGAGACAAAGTAGGAAGATATGTTTTCAGATGCTTTTTTGGAATAGTAAATACCAATTCCGAGGGTAAAAAGAAAATAAGAAATGATCAGAATATAATCAATGTAAGATAACATTAAAAGTTGAGATAAAATATGATAGGATAAAATAAAAAACTCAATTTTTACATTTTGAGCCTCTTATTAATTTATTATTTTATTTTTTAGTATTTAACTATTCTACCTAATTATTTTGCCTGTTTAACCCAATCGTCAACTTGTGACTCTGTGGGTAATTGCCTTACTAATTTTTTCTTTTTATTAAACTCAACCATTTTGGCGTATAGATTTGAAGATTTTCTTTGTCCAAGTTCAGAAACTGTATCAACACCAGAACATTCCAGCAGATCCTAATGTTGCTCACTAACCCCTTTAATTCTGCAAAGATCAGCCCTGTTAACACAGGCAAGGACCAATTTTTCACTAATACCACATTCCCTAGCAATTGTTGATCTGTTTTTCCTGGTACTACCAACTTCTAAAAGTTTATTCTGACTTCCAATACCACCTTTTCTTAATTTGGCAGCATATCTTTTACCAATACCCTCAAGCTTTGCCATATTGAAACTCCTCCCTTGAAAGTATTATTAAGACTTATACTTCAAATTTAAAATTAAATCTACATTCTTTCTATAACTTAACAGGTAAAACCCCTTGGGCTTCAATTTTTCCAAGCAAAACCTTTGCAACTGCCCTTTGACAATAAGTTGTAGAATCAAAACAGGCTATTACTGTATCAAAAAAATCAAATTCTTTAACAATATAGGGTGAACCGAAATTCAGAAGTATTTTTTCATTCTTAAATTTACTGAACTTATTGATAAAAACTTTAACTTTAGCCGGTAATAAATTGCTGTCAGTCCATGCAGCAACTTTTGTAGAGATTATGCAGATTAAAGATGTGTCTGTTGAGTTTTTTAATTTATCGTCAATATCATCCCCTGTAATCATTTTAAAATTCATATCTAATATTTTAAACAAATCATCAAAGGGCTTATTATCATAATCGTATATATAAACAAACCCCTCTTTGTTTTTTATTTCCCCACCTTTTAATCTGCATACCGATCTTTCAGATATCAGCTTTGAAACCTTACTATTTTCGGTAAAATCAGGGATTGGTTTTTCATTTCTTTTATATTTCAAAAAACTTTTATAATATGAAATCCTTTTTAAAGAAGATTGGAGTGAATCACTAATAAGATTTATATCATTACTCAAACTTACAATTAATTTTTTTGGGTCTTTAGGATCGAGAATAATATCAACTCCTGATTTTATAGCTTTTTTAGCAATTATATTTTCTGATCCCAACTCGCTAAGAGCATCCATTTTGAAAGAATCAGAAATTACCAGGCCATTAAAACCAAGATTTTCTCTCAATATATCCTCGAGGATTATTTTTGATACAGTTGCAGCAGAACTTGACTCGTCCATCCTGGGATAGGAGATATGTGCGGGCATAATACATGAAACTTTGTATTCAATTGCTCTTTTAAAAGGTACCAATTCCGTATCTTGCATATCTGCAAGTGTTTTGTTTACCACAGGCAATAATTCGTGTGAATCCTTATCTGTTGAACCATGACCGGGAAAGTGTTTTCCGCAAGCAAATATTCCATTTTTTTGTATTTCCTGAATATACTCAGACCCCAAATTTGCTACTAAGCTTTTATCATCTCCAAAAGATCTAATATTAATTATAGGATTATTCACATTAAGATTAGTATCCAGAACAGGGGCAAATATCAGATTAAATCCACAGTATGCCATCTCCTGTGATGTTACCCTGGCTTGTTCTTTTAATAAATCAACATCATTTATAGAACCTTGAGACATTAGAAAGGGAAAATAAGTAGCACCTTTCAATACCTGGCTTAAACCTCTTTCTGCATCACAAGCAAATAGTAAAGGAATTGTAGTTAATGATTGGAGTCTGTTTATAGTTTCTCTTGCCCGATCGATTGTGCCATTAAAAATGATAAAACCACAAACCCCGTAATCTTTTACAAGTTTTTCGGATTCCAAAATAGAATCACTATCATTAAAATCAATTCTGGGCATGATAACCTGTCCGATTTTTTTTACATCGGACAAGTCTTTTATAGAAAAAATATTTGGATTTTCATACATTTATAGAAGATTGTTCCCTATGCATATTTTTCCAAGTGGAACTTTCATATCTGCTCCTGTTACAGAAGGTATATTTGAAGGTATACCATGAACTGTTTCATTTGCTAAAATAGCAAAACCAATAGCTTCTTTTGCATCAACACTTATCCCGTATTCATTTGAATAACTAATAGGCACAGGAGACAGTTTTTGCTTTAGTGAATTCACAAGATGCGGATTATGTGATCCTCCTCCGCTTAATATAATTTCTTCAACTTCATGATAAGGAAAAATAAATTTCTCATAAGAATTAGAAATAGTTTCTGCAGTAAGTTCAACCAGAGTCGCAAGAAGGTCATTTAGTTTAATTGAACCTTTTCTTGTAAGATCATATAGTTCATTAGCTTTTTGAAGACCAAAATATTCCTTACCAGTAGATTTAGGTGGCGGTTTTTCATAATAGGGATCTTTAAGCATATCCTTCAGCAAATCTACACAAACTTCCCCCTTTAAAGACTCTTCGGAATCTTTATCAAAATTTCTATCACCATTAGAAACTAAGAACATAACAGAATCAATTAGCGAATTTCCCGGACCATTATCAAATGCTATCATATCTTCGATATACTGATTTACAAAAGTGCAATTAGCTATACCGCCTATATTCTGAGCTATTATGTTTTTATCTAGTTTATTAAACAATATATAGTCAATATAAGGTATTAGTGGCGCTCCTTCGCCATTGGCAGCCATATCTCTGGTTCTGAAATCACCTACAGTTGTTATCCCGGTTTTCTGACAAATAATATCAAGCTCTCCAATCTGCAGTGTTGATATTGCCTGATCATTATTAGATGGTGGATTATGAAATACAGTTTGGCCATGTGAACCGATCAAATCAATTTCAGACTTTTTAACACCGCTCAATTCGATAATATTCAATGCTGCATTGGCAAATTCTTTGCCTATCAAAAAATTTAAATCAGATATAGTCTTCAGATTAAAATTATTATTAATATATTCGAGTTTTTTCTTTATCTCTTTACTGTAATCAAATGTATTAAAACTTATTATTTCAACTTCTGTCTTTTGGCCGGAACCAGTAATTTTTATAAGAACAGCATCTATTCCATCCATAGAAGTGCCGGACATAAGCCCGATTACAAACTTTTCTTTTTTTGACACAATTAAATCAAGCCAGTTCATTTTAAAGCTTTTTTCAGAAACCCATGAGATTCAATCAGTAGATTTTCTGCTCCGGATTTGTTTAAATTCTTTTTCTTCATGATGATAGCTATTTTTACATCCCAGCCAGATTTAGTTAACAAATCAAAAGCATCTTTTCTTTCAATATCACATATGCTCATAACAATCCTTAAAGCCCTGTCCCTTAGCTTCGAAGACTTTGGTTGAACATCAACCATTAAATTCCCGAACGTTTTTCCCAACTTAACCATCACAGTGGTTGTAATAATGTTTAAAACCATTTTTGTTGCAGTTCCGGATTTTAATCTTGTAGAACCGACAATTACTTCAGGACCCACTAATAATTCTATTGAGACATCAGCTATATAATTCTCAAGGCTGTTACATGTAATTAGAATTGTACTGCAACCAATGCTTTTAGCATATTCCAATGCCGAGATAACAAATGGGGTGGACGAACTGGCAGCAATTCCCACAATCGTGTCTGAACTTGTTAATTTTTTACTTTTTAGCTCATTTTTAGAATCCTTCTCAGAATCCTCGGATCCTTCTATTGATTGCCAAACAGCATCTTTTCCACCAGCGATTATCGCCTCTATAATTTCGGGATCAGTCCCAAAGGTTGGAGGGCATTCAGCGGCCTCAATAACACCTAATCTCCCGCTTGTTCCTGCACCTATAAATATCAGTCTTGCATTGTTTTTTAATGATTCATAAACAAGTTCAACAGCTTTTACAATGTTTGATTTTTGATCGGATACCGCTTTAATAACGTAATTATCTTCACTGTTTATTAACTCTACGATTTCTGAAGTGCTAAGCTCGTCAATATTTGTAGTTCTATGATTTATCTTTTCGGTAAGAAGGTGACCGGTTTGGCGAATGCTTTTCACAAACTTTATTATAACCTAAGAGCAAATTTATGATAAAAAGTAGTTTTATTTAAGAATTAAAAATAAAATATTAAGTAATTTATAACATTCTGTTGCTATCTTTAAACACTAAAAATTTCATTCCTAGGAAATTCCAGGAGAGTGTAAAAATCAAAGATACTATTGCACCAACATTAGCCCACAGTTTTGTCGATATTGCAACAGGCGGGTTAACTTCATTAACTATATATGAAGCTATAGCAACATTTATAATCATACCTATCCCGAGTACGCTTAAGAATTTTATAAACTGTTTAAGTATTTGTCTGTCGTAACCATTGTTAAATGTCCAGAATTTATTCCATAAATAGCTGTTTATCACTGCAAACAGGAAAGAAACGGCTTTAAATACCGAATAATATATTCCACTATCAATACCCGTGTAATAAATTAAGAGATTTAATATACCAAAATCAATTGTTAAGTTTGAAAAACCTACATAACAAAATTTTCCAAATTGAGACAGAACAAAGAATTTCTCTCTAAATTTCGATATTGAATATACAAAACATGTTCCCAATACAGGAAAAATAAGAAGGCCCATCCATTTGTAACTTTCCAAATAAAATAAATTTGTTGGAATTTCAGAATTAAGAGTAAAAATCAAAAGCAAAATAAAAAATGCAATAATTTCACCAATAATTACTGAATTTATATAATCCGTTCTAGACATTTTAAGTAAAAAAATGCTGATTAAAATAAGATTTAATTTTAATCAGCATTAAATTTTATAATTTATTATTTTAAAACCTGGAATTGTGGATAAACAAAACTGCCATTCATCCAAACTGCCCATGTCGGATCAGCCAATGGCTTTAACTTACTTAGCGGGTGATCCGCTGCTACTTTAAAATTTATCCTGGCATTCTCAGTTGAAACAAAACCGCCGTTCCATGGTATAGGATATTTAACAACACTAGATCCCGCATCATTACTAATTAAACCAAAATAATTAAGATGCCCACCACCAAAATTACCTAATTCATTACCCACATCCGCTGTGGCCTGAATAAATACATTTCCGTCAACGGTTAATTCAGCAGTCAATTTGCCGTCCTTAACTGTTGTAGTTGTATAACCTTTCTGTGCAGGTATTCCAACTTTGGAAGTAAAACCCCTCATTCTTTCGGAACTGTTAAAATAAAATACAAAATATCTTCCTGGAAAACCAGCATCTTGATCCATAACATATGAATCATGACCATCTAGCTCAACTGTTAAGTATGTAAGTGTATACGCGCCAAAACCGGATGTTTGCTTTGGATCGGGAACAGTGTACATATTTATAACAATATGATTATTTGGATGAGGCGTTAAACCTTCTGGTAGTAATTCTTTTAATACTTCCGGATCAGCTTTGTAACCAGCAATAAACATCCACGCATCTGTTACTAATTGAGGTCCGGGCAAAACTTCACCAGCAACAACTTTCTGATCTCCTTCAGTCTTGGCCTCTTCATTTGAATCATTCACACATGAAGTAATAAATATAAAAGCAAAAAACACAATCAATATATTTTTCATTTTTCCTACCCCTTAAATTTTTATTATCTTATAATTCTATCAGAGTAAACCTATAGATATCAAATAAAAAAATCTATTGTTTGTTTTCCTCTTTTTTCTTATCTAGCATATATTTAACTGTGGCTCTAAGGAATCTGCTTCTTTCCGCTTCACTAAGCACACCTTTTAAACTGTCGTGAACAGAAGGATCAATCAATAATGCACCCAATGTACCTTCCCCTCCGCTTAAAGCCTGAGATATATCTTTAAAGTTTTTCATCATAATTTTTAAATCCGCTGCAAATTCCTGATCATAAATTAATGTATTTAAAGCCCCCTCCTCAACAGCGATAGCTTCAATACTTTCCCTAAAGGAGGCAAGTGATTGCTCTATATTTCTTATGTTTTCTTCGTTAGCAAATGCTTCTACAATACTATCAAGATTCCGTGAAATTTTTGTCAGATTCGTTAAAAACTCTTCAGATTGTCCAATGATTTCCATAAGTTCGGGTGGTGTAAAGCTCTCAATATAGCTTCCATCTGATAATTCAGCTTCATAATCTTCTCCTCTAAGAATCTCTATATATTTTGCACCTAATAAACCTTCAGTTCTAATTGTAGCTTTCGAATCAGGAGTTACCCTTCCAAACCCATCCTTATTCACTGTAAGATGAACTTCTATTTTTTGATTATCAGGATCGTCTGGGAATTTAATAACTGAAACAGATCCAATCTGTACTCCTGATAACCTTACATAAGCTCCCGGTAACAGTCCCGCAGTATTTTGAAAATTTGTTTTTATTAAATACTTTCTCTCAAATAACTTTGAATCCCCGCTAATTGTAAAAATACCAACAACAAAAATAATAATCGATACCAATACAAACAATCCGATTTTTAATTGCATAGAACTATCTTTTTTCATCAAAACACTCCAAAATCATATAAATTTAATTAGAATAATTTAACTTAAAATATAAATTATGATATGCAATAATTGAAACATTTATAAAGCTATGTTAAGTTGAATATATTTATTGAAACTTAAGATTAATTATTCAATTAATCCAATCAAGAGAAATTGTAAATTCTTTTCAACAAAAATTCATTAAATTTCAATCTACTGGATAAGGAGTTAACTCAAATGATAAAAATAAATAAAGTGATCATAAGTGTTTCCGATAAAACAGGAATAGTTAATTTTGCAAAAAAACTAAGTGAATTTGAGATAGAAATATTATCCACAGGTGGAACCGCTAAAAAATTAAGAGATGGTGGAATTAAAGTTACTGATATATCTGAATATACGAAATCCAGAGAGATATTAAACGGAAGAGTAAAAACTCTTCATCCAAAAATTCATGGAGGAATTTTAGCTGTTAGAGAAAATAAGAACCACCTTAAAGAAATGAAAGAAAACGATATAGAAGGCATTGATATGGTTGTATTAAATCTATATCCATTTGAACAGGTTATAAAAAAAGAAAATGTTGAACTCTCGGAGGCTATAGAAAATATAGATATAGGCGGGCCAACAATGTTGAGATCTGCTGCTAAAAACTATCAATATGTAACAATAGTTACAAACCCTGAAGACTATAAAAATGTTATAAAAGAACTTAACTCAAACAAAGGATCCATATCCGCTGAAACAAATTTCAAATTAGCAATCAAGGCATTTTCATATGTGGCAAGATACGATGCTGCTATCTCAAACTTTTTATCTTCAATAAATGAAGATGGTACAAGAACGAAGTTGCCATCAAGTTTCACTCTTCATCTGGAGAAGAAAATGGGATTAAGGTACGGTGAAAATCCTCATCAAGATGGGGCCTTTTATGTCGAAAATGATATAAATGAACCTTGTATATCAAATACAACACAGCTACAGGGTAAAGAACTATCCCTAAATAATATTTATGATACAAACTCAGCTTATGAGTTGGTAAAAGAATTTAAAAGCACTGCATGTGTTATAGTAAAACATAATAATCCATGCGGGGTAGCGCAAGCTGATGTTACTGTTGAAGCCTTTTTAAAAGCAAAGGAATGTGATCCTATCAGTGCTTTTGGAGGTATTATAGCGTTAAATACAGAGCTCGATGAAGCCACGGCTGCTGAAATTGTTAACATGTTTGTGGAAGTTGTGATAGCACCATCCTATTCAGAAAAAGCACTTTATTTATTATCTACAAAGAAAAATGTAAGAGTATTACAAACACCTTCAATTGATTCAGTAGCTTTAAGTGGTTATGACATAAAAAAAGTAGTAGGTGGAGCACTTATTCAAGATCGTGATTTAAGCTCTGATGAAGACTTTATCGATTTTACCGTTCCAACTAAAAGACAGCCAACTGAACAGGAAATTATTGATATGAAATTTGCCTGGAAAGTTTGCAAACACGTCAAATCAAACGCTATTATTTATGTTAGAAATGGGCAAACTGTTGGAATAGGTGCAGGACAAATGAGTAGAGTTGATTCAGTTCAAATTGCCAAAATGAAAGCCCAAATTCCAACAGAAGGATCAGTACTTGCATCTGATGCATTCTTCCCGTTTCGAGATGCAATTGACGAAGCCGCAAAAGCCGGAATTAAAGCCATAGTGCAGCCGGGTGGCTCAATAAGAGACGAAGAAGTTGTTGCAGCAGCTGATGAACACGGAATGGCGATGATCATGACAGGTGTAAGACACTTTAAACATTAAAACTATATTTATCTTGTATTCAGATAGTTAGAAACAAATGTATTGATACAATTGTTTCTTGTTAATACTCATTTTGTTATAATTTGGAATATTTTTTTCACTCATTAAAAATATTTCCACTTTCGTAATACTTTTATTTGATTTGTCGGAATTCCATTTATCACATAAATATCTTGAGTAATATTTTAAATATCCCCTGTTTCTTGTTCTAGTTAGGTTTCTGGCAAGTTTTCTTATTCTGTAAATTTTATAATAATTATAAAAAGATTCCGGTTTTTCCCATGAAAGAATATCCCCTCCGTCAAACAAATCTATAGCTTTTCCATCCTTGTCAGTTCCCGCTAAGACCATCCAGGAGCTAGATTTCAGTGGGTATGGCGCAAACATCTTCCATTTTTGGTCCAACCTGGTAACCTCTGTAATTTTATATAGTTGCTTAGGCATTTTTATTGAATATTTTCTTATATCTTTTAAATTCCACCAAAATACATATATCAAAAGAAAAACTACTAGAATAATTTCTAAATACTTAAGATTGGCTAACCAATTTAATTTTATATAATCAAATTTTAATACAGAAAACTTTCTGAAATATTTCGAAATATAAAGGAAAATTAAATCCAATCTCCTTTCAATATTTGGATTTATAAGCCATAAAAGAGAAGGAATAAATATTAACATTGAAGCTATACTTATCCAGGGAAATAAACCAAGCCTCATAGTAAAAATCAAGCCTATATGAAATAAAGATATTAATAGTATTCCAATAACTCTGAAATATGAGTTTTTTAATGGAAAAAACAATATAAATGCTACTAAATACTCAATCCACCAAATACAAAATGTAAGTACTTTCATCAAATCCGGAAATTTATATAAATAGTTACCTAAAAAATATCTGAACTGATCAAGACTGAGTGCATAGTAGATTGCAGTGTATTTAACTTTCCATTCTGGTGCGTATTTATGAACAGCGGTAAAATAGTAGATAAAAGCTATTTGGAGCATAAAAGCAAGAGCGCCAATAGAAAATATTTTTTTTGATTCCTCTTTTTTATCCGATTTAAGATAGGAATCTACAGAAAACCTTAAACCCCATGGCATAAAAATAGCCCAAAACATTAAACACCTAAAAACAGTATCTCCTCCCTGAAGCAAAAATGGATTTCTGTTATGTAGAGAAATCATAAAAATCGTACAAACAATTGTAGAAAACCTTGTTTTGAACCCTAGGAGAAGAAAAATTGCAAAAATCGCATTCAAAACAAATAGAACTACCTGATATGAGAACTCCCCACTTAAGATATGTAAAGAGAAGTAACCCGCCTTCCAACTATATTTGACTAAAGCCTCAATTGGCATAATGCCATTATCAGTGTAGTGAGCCTCCAAAAATGTAGAACGGATAAGTAGATCAATAATAATTAATAACGAAAAGGCAATTCGTGTAACCGCCAAGGATCTTGTGTCAGCATAAAAAGGGGATTCAAAATTTTTTAAAAGTGTTTTAATCATTAATATTAATTAAATAAATATTATAAATTTTTGTAACTTTTAAAGAGTAATCTTGTTTATATAATAAAATTTATATAAGGAGGTAAAAAATGACAAAGTTATTCTTGATTTTAACAGCGTTTTTCACATTTTCCTTTATCACAGTCGCTCCATCAATTGCCAAAAAGGTTCATCATGGGCATAAAAATCATATAAAACACGGACATAAGCATAAAAAACATATTCACAATCATCATCACCGAAGATATCATCACCGTTACAGACCCAGACACCATTTTCACCATAATTATAAACATATACACCATTATGGATGCAATCACTACTATCCAAAATACTTCAAACCTCACCCAAGCTTATTTTTCCATTTCTCATACTAAAAAAACACAGGGTTAATACCCTGTGTTTTTTTATTTATTTTATACTATAATTTAAATCTATAATTTAAATTATCTTTGCTCAGAAATGTGAAAAGNNATAAAACTTCAATAATTTTTATATCATTAATAATCGCTTAAATATTTTTAGAATTATCAAACTCCTAATTCCTTTCCATTTAATATGACTTGTCTCCATAGACCATTCTCACTTTGGTTAATATTAAAAAAATTGTGAATTAACTCGGATTTAAAGATCGGACTTTGTAAAAATTCTGATGAATTTTTGCACATGCAAGGGTTTAGATAAACGGAGAAGTTATGAATGACAACCCTAATGTTAATAAAGAATATTCAGCACTGAATTTAAATACTGTTAACTTAAATTTTTCTTTAAAACAATAATTAATAATTCAATATTATAGAGTTATTCTCAAGTATCGTTCCAATAGCTTTTTCATACTCTGCTAGTGATTTATTATAATCAAGCACTGCTCTAATCTGTTTTATTTTCGAATCTATCAAATCTCTTTGAGTTTCTAAAATATCCCTTGTTGTAGATAAACCTACTTTAAATTTCTCTTCTTCATTACTTAATACTTCTTCAGCTAAATTTACTGATAACTTAACAGCTTCTAACTCTTTTCTGTTGCTTTTTATCTCTCTGATTGCATTTCTTACATCCAGTTTAATTTCATCCTTTAATTTTTTTTGCTCAATCATGCTTCTGATATGCTCTGCATTAGCTTTTATATACGCACCATTAGCTTCTCTATTAAACAAAGGAAAACTGAAAACCCCAAGTACTGACCATGAAGGAAAATTAAATTCGGCCAAATTATCAAACGCATCGGATGGGTCATCAAATTGACTCGGTATGGGAGATGGATTGTCTGTAAATGTCAATCTGTTATCATTTTCATCTCCTCCGATTCCCTGATAATTTAAGGTGCCTTCAATTGCTAATCTAGGTAATCTTTGATTTGAGTAAAACTTTTTTAATTCCTCATTTATTTTAATTGTTTGTTCAGATTGCTTTATTTCGGGGCGTTTTTTTAATGCAATATCAATTATATTATGTTCATTTAAATACAGAGCCTCTGTAGTGGGGGAATCTGTTAAATTAATTTCGGTATTTAAATCAATGGATAATCTGTTTTTTAATATGTCTTTTCTTTTCTTTAACACGTTTTCAGCATTAATTAAGTCAACAAGTCTCGAAGCAACTTCTGATTCTGCTTGAGTTAAACTAACTTTGGGCAAAACACCAACTTCAACTTGAATTTTATTTCTATTAACTAAATCAACAGCAAGTTCATAAGCTTTTTGCTCTAATTTTAAGTTTTCTAATGCTGCAACTGCATTCCAATAATCCTTTTCAACTTGTAAAATAACGTCGGATATAGTTTTTTCTAATTCGTAAATTGTTTTATCCCTGTTTATCTTGGAAATCACTATGGAAACTTTATTGGAATCTAAACTAAATCCTCTAAGCAATTCCTGTCCAACACTAAATCCAAGGTTTGTAGACCAATTAGGACTTAATGTTTCTAAAGGAGAATCAGTTTCGTTTCTAGTAACACCAAATTCAAATAAGTTGTAAAATGTTCCATATGGAAGCTTTCCGGATATACCACTTGAAACATCAAATATTTGTTCGTTTATTGTTCCGCTTTCTATAAATGTGCTGACTGAAGGTATTTCAGAGTCACTGTAGGATATACTAAAATTGAGCTCAGGGTCATATATACCTTCATTTTCTTTAATATCTCCTGTGGCTATATTAATATTTTGCCTTTGTATCTGGATATCATTATTATTCTTTAGTGCTATTATTTTAGCTTCGCTCAAAGTCAGGTTAATTTCATTATTCACACCCGGCAACAATAATAAAATTAATATTAATATTTCTTTCATATCAATTAAGTTATATATAAATCCTTTTTATTATAATTTAAATAAGTATATAAAAACCCAGAGAAAAAAAAAGCGGGTTACCTTTGTTAGGAACCCGCTTTTTTATAAGCTTTGTTAGCTATATTT
>JABAOE010000858.1_pt1 | contig 81007 bp, 62 predicted proteins | sample 7062141 | NCBI WGS metagenome assembly JABAOE01 (sample SAMN14538627, study PRJNA623070) | marine sediment metagenome | biome: marine biome [ENVO:00000428]; feature: marine pelagic biome [ENVO:01000023]; material: deep marine sediment [ENVO:00002113] | place: India: Gulf of Khambhat ... | reverse complement strand
CGCGAAGCGGTTGAACTGCGCGTTCATCTCGGTGCCGCCGCAGAAGATGCCCGTGATGCCCATCTTGGGCAGCGAGACCTTCTCGCACAGCGCCTCGAGCAGCTTCGGCGTGGTGAACAGACAGTGGATGTTGTCGTGGGCGCGCAGGATCGTCAGCGCCTGGTCGATGACGTGGTCCTTGTACGCCTCNNCGTCGTGAACAGACACTGGATGTTCGGGTGCGCGCGCAGGATCGTCAGCGCCTGATCGATCGTGTGCTGCTTGTACAGCTCGAGCTCCTGCAACTCGGAGCGGCGAATCAGCTTGTTGACCCAGCGCGGGTCGAGGTCGACGTGGAACGAGATGCCGCCGCGGTACTGCGCGAGGTGCTCGATNNCGCGGGCCGGTCGGGCCGAGCATCAGCCAGTCCGCCCCGCGCGGGAACGTCTCGTCCGAGAGGTTGTCGCCGAAGATCTCGTAGTCGCGCTGGAAGTCCTCGATGTTGACCCGGCTCTTGGGGACACCGGTCGAGCCGCCGGTCTCGAAGACGTACATCGGCTTGTCGGCGAGCCCCTTGGGCACCCAGCGGCGCACCGGGCCGCCGCGCAGCCACTCGTCCTCGAACGGTCCGAAGATCTTCAGGTCGTCGAACCCGCCGACCTCCTTGACCGGATCGAAATCGAAATGGTCGGCGGCACGCCGGAGCCAGAACGGCGAACCGGTCTCGGGGTCGAAGTGCCAGGCGATGATCTCGCGCACATGAGCGTCGAGGCGCTCACGGGTCGACTCCACGGCATCGGCAAGCTTGCCGGTGAGGACGTCCATCAGCTCCCTTCCTTCCCCTTCGGCTTCCAGGTGGCCCCGTTCTCGATCGCAAACAGCTTGGTGCGGCTGGCGACGTAGATCACGCCGTCCTTGGCGATCGGCGTCGTGTAGACGGCGGTGCCCATGTTGGTCTCGTGGAGCAGGATGCCCTCGCCGTCCTCGCCGCCGTCGCGCCCGGCCTTGAGCACCGCGATGTCGCCGTCCTCGTCGCCGATGTAGACCTTGCCGTCGGCGACGAACGTCGAGCCCCAGATCGCCGCGAACGTGTCGTACATCCAGAGACGCTCGCCCGTCTTGACATCCAGCGCGTAGACGAAGCCGCTGAGATCCGCGATGTACATCACACCTTCGTGAATCGCCGCGGTGGACATCGTGCGGTGGAAATCATCTCCGTCGACGTGCCAAACTGCTGCCGAGTCGGTGATATCACCCGTCTTGTCGCCGGGCTCGATGGCATACAGGTTGCCGTCGCCCTCGCCGTGCTCGGGATCCTGGCCGACGCCGATGTAGGCGCGCCCGTCGACGACGGCCGCCATCGAGATCACGTTGTTGCGCGTGCCGCGACCGCCGAGCTCCCAGACCGAGTCCTTGGGGTTCAGGTCGAACTTCCAGATCAGCTCGCCGGTCTCCGGCTCGAAGCTGTAGAGCCAGCCGTCGCCGCCGGGGAACAGCACCTGCCCCTTGCCGCCGAACACCCCGTAGGACGGGTTCGACCAGGAGCCGTGCAGGACCTTGTCGCCGGGATCGGCGTTCTCCCAGACCAGCTCGCCGGTCTTCTTGTTGACGACCACGAAGCTCGGCGCCAGCGGCGTCGGCACGTTGATGTGACCCTCGTCCACGCCCTGCCCGGTGATCGCGAAGAGCAGGTCGCCGACGATCAGCGGGCTGCCCGCGGCCAGGTTGTGCGGGAAGACGTCGAGCTCGCCGATCATGTCGTAGCGCCAGATGATGTCCTCGTCGGTCTTACCCTGCTTCGGGATGAACCCGCGGACCATCGTGGTCTCGCCGTCCTCGCCCTTCTTCGGGATCATCCCCATCTCACCTTCCTTGGTGTAGGGCCCGTCGTTCTCACCATCGTGGAAACCGTCCACGTCCGCGGCGATGATCTCGGCGCGGTTGGAGACGTAGTAGACGACACCGTCCTCGATCGCGGGCGTCGAGCAGATGCCCTGCAGCGGCCAGTCGTTGACGCGGCCGGCACCGAGCTTGGGGTGGGCCGACTGCCAGAGGAACTCGCCCGTCTCGGCGTCGAAGGCCATGATGTTGCCGCGGTCGCCCTCGAGCTCGGGGTTGTTGTTCGCCTCGTTGTTGGTGCCGACGAAGATCTTGCCGTCGTAGTAGATCGGGCCGGCGTAGGTCTGGCTGCCGAGCTCGGCGACCCACTTGATGTTCTTGCCCGACTTGAGATCCCACTTCTCGGGGAGACCCTTCTCGTCGGAGACGAAGTTTCGCGACGCGTCGCCGCCGAACATGATCAGGTCGCTTTTTTCGGCCGCCAGACCGAGGCCGGGAAGCAGGACCAGAGCGGCGATGAGCAGACGGTTTACGGTCTTCATAATCGTCTTAACCTCTGTTTAGTTGGGATAAACGGTAACGTTGTCGTAGTACAGGTTGACCGGAGAGTAGCCGAGCAACCCGGGTGTCCCGCCGGGAATCGGGTGCGGGTCGTCGGCGGTGATGGTCCAGTCCTCCGGCTCGGGGTCGGACTTCTTCCAGACCTTCCCGTAGACGGTCGCCTTGTCCGCATTGCTCACGACTTTCAGCTTCATCCGGTACCAGGTGTTCGGCTCGAACTCGAAAGGCACCTGCTTGGCCATGCGGAGCTCGGCCGTCCAGGAGCGCACCTCCAGGTGGTTCTTCGCCCCGGCGAGGTCGAGGATGTAGCCGGAGTTGATCAGGCCGATGTCCGGACGACGACGCTTGGTCCCCTCGCCGAAGATGTCGGCCTCGATCGTGTAGTTGTTTAGCCACGACGGTCCCATGTAAAGGAACGTGCGGTTCAGACCGCGGCCGCGAGGGGCCTTGACCAGCACCTTCGCGCCGTCCTTCTCGCCCGCGAGGTAGATGCGGTTGGCGCCGATCCACTGCTTGGGGAAACCCCCGGTATCGAACTCCTCGAAGTCGAAGCTCCAGGGCAGCGGCGGGTAGACCCGGGCACGCGCGTAACCGGTGAGGCCGCCGACCTTGGCCACGATCTTGCCCGCCTGGAAGCCCTCGCCGCCGGACTTGAACGCCCCGTCCTCGACCGACCCGGCCAGCCCGTCGAGCGACCAGGTCGCCGGCTTCTCGGAGAGGACGTTGCCGTCGGCGTCGAGCAGGCGCACGCGGAAGTCGGCGGACTGCCCGAGCTCGAGCTGGACCTCCCAGGGAACGACCTGCAACGTCGTCGCGGGACCCGGCTTGCCGGCCTTCTTTGCCGGCTCGGATCGCTCGACCTTGAACGGCTTGGACTTGTCTCCGAGGCAATAAACTCCACCCTCGGTCGCGAAATAGATGCGGCCATAGGCCGTCGCGACCGAGCCGTAAAACTCGGCGTAGTCGCCGTTCGCGATCGTCAGCTCGTCGTGGTCGAGCGGCTCCACTCCGTCCTCTTTCAGCTTCAGGATGTGAAATCGGCCGTTCGTTTCCGGGACGTAGATCTTCCCGTCGGCAATGACCGGGGACGCCTTGCCGACCGTCCCGATGTTGTAAACCCACTTGATCTCGCCGGACGCGGCATCGATCGCGTGGAGATTGGCGGAGTTGTCGACGTGGTAGACGACCCCGTCCTTGACCGCCGGCGACGGGAAACCGCCACCGAACTCCTCGATGCGCCACTTCTCATGAGTCTTGGTGACGTCGCCGGAGCCCGTCGCGTCGATCGCAACCATTCGCCCCATCACACCGGTGTCGACGTTTTCCTCGCTGTGCGAGACGAAGACGGTGTCGTTCTCGAAAACGACCGTCACGTTGATCCCGCGCTTGCTGAGATGAAAGCCCCAGATTTTCTCACCGGTCGCGATGTCCAGGGCGTAGATCCACCCGTCCGCATTGCCCGAGATCAACAACCGGCGGCCGTTGACGGTGGCCACCACCGGGCCACCCTGTGTGTTGAAGTCCGCAGCCATCTGGCCGGGCGTCGAGACCCAGAGCAAGTCGCCTGTTTTCTTGTCGAAGGAAAAGAAACGGTGCCGCAACGGCATCAACTCGCCCCACCCGACCGAGACGAAGTTGATGATCGCCTGGTCCCCGTCGATCAACGCTGTCTGGGTGCGGCCGCCGTAACCGGAAAGACGCCCGAATTCCTCGGTCAGGAAACGGCTCCAGACGATCGTCCCGTCGGGTGCGTAGGCCGTGAACTGGCCGGCCACGCCGTGCGCGTACACGTTCCCGGTTTCCGGGTCCGCGACGAGGCTCGCCCACCCGACCCGGTTGAACGGCACCGTCGTCATGTAGACGTTGTACTTGTGTTCCCACAGCTTCTTGCCGTCCCCGGCGTCGTAGCAGGCGACGATTTCCTGGCGGTTGATTTTCGTCTCGGGATCCACGCCGGTGCGCCCGATCACGCAGACGCGACCGTCGATGACCACCGGCGTGGAGCGTCCGATGAAATCGGCCTTCCAGACGAGGTTCTCACCCTCCGGGGACCACCGATCGATCAGACCGGTTTCCTCGGAGACGCCTGTGTAGGACGGGCCACGCCAGGACGTCCAATCTCCGGCTTCGCCCGCCGGAGCGAGTAGGACGGCAGACGCGATCGCTACGATGAGCGTGAGCGCGCGCTGCCCGCGCGAGTCTTCGTTTCGAATGCTCACACCAAGACCCCTTTGAAGGTTGGTTTCGATCCACGGGTAGATACGGATTCTCGTCCGCGAGCAGAATATCTCCGGGCCGCCGAACGGACGAGATCGGAACTGTAAAAAATCGTAACTAAGACTTGAATATCAGCCTTTTTCGGGAGACGGCGCCGGTCTGGCTTGCACGCTCTGAACCGCCGCCGGTTTCGGCGGTCCGGCCGGATCGGGCTTGAACTTGGTAACCAGGAAACCGCCCAGTGCTGCCAGGAGGATCCCCAGGAAGAACGGCCAACGAACCGCGGCGATCCCGCCCTTGGGAGGGTGCACGATCATGGCCGTCACGGCATTCACGATGGGTGCGCCGGCGAAGATGATGGACATCACGACGGTCGGGGATCCCTTGGCGCCGAAGGCAAGCAGGACGCCGAGGGCCCCGGCCGCGCCAACCGTTCCCGCGATCAGCGACCAGGTCGCCCCCTTGGCGGTGAAGTCCCAGGTCGCCCCGTTGAACTTGAGCACGGCCAGCGGTGCGACCACGGCGGTGATGAAGTAGGCGATGCCGACGAACAGGAAGGCCTTGATGCGGCCGTTTTGCGGATCGCCCATGCCGGTCGCGCCGGTATGCAAGAAGACCCCGTAGAGGCCCCACGCCACCACGGTCATCAGTGCATAGGCCAGCCAGGCCATGCCCGTCTCGGTATCTCCCGCCATCGCTGCCTCCATCCGTCCTCGGGGACGTGGACGCATAGCTTAGCATTCGTCTATTTCGTGGGCTTTTTGTGCCGATTCCGATGACTCAAAACCGGTTACGAAATCGTAATCCGCGGGTTTGACTTTGCCCTCCGCCGAACTGACATTCTGCGCTGGTCGAGGGTCCTTCAGGTATTCGCGTTGGAGCGTGCATGCCAGCGAGCGGGACAGCAGGCACGGTAGCGACCCACGCGTCCGCAGCGGAGTGCGTCGCCGAAGGACTGTGCCACCTGTATACGGCGTTCCAGAAGAGCGCGATCTATGCGCCGGGACATCCGGCCGCGGTCGAAGCGATCCGACTCGCATCCGACGGACTGGCCGGTAGTCTCGCCGAGGATTCGTTGCTGATCAGCGTCGGCCGGGATCGTCTGATACTGGACGGGCGACGCCTTGCCGACGACTCCGGAGCGCTGCAATCCCTGGCCAGCCTGCTTCACGATCTCGACGTCTCCGCACTGCGTGTCGACAGAGGTGTCGATCTAAAAGAGCTGGACGGCCTCGTGCAGACCCTCGGTCAGGCGAGACGCGAGGGTCTTCAAGGCCGAGCTCTCTCGGAGATGCTCGAGCGTCGTGCCGTGCGGCGCCTGCGTATCGTTCCCGTCGAACCCACGGGAGATCCCCGCAGAATCGTCGAGGACGAGTCCGACACCGACATCTGGGAGAGCCTCGAGTCGATGTTGACCTCGGAGAGCGACGAGGAGGACGACGTCGCTCCCGAGCGGATGGCCGAGCAGGTGCATCAGGAATTGGCCCGTCACGAGGGGACCGGTGTCGGCGAACTGCGCGAGAAGATGCAGGACGTCAGCCGTGAGATCGAGACGATCGGCGAGGAAAAGCGCAGCCACGCACGCGAGCGGCTCTCAAAATTCGTCGCCGCGCTGAACCCGAAGTTGCGCCAGGATCTGCTGCGGTTCGACATACGAGCGGCCGAGAATTCTTTGAGTCTGATGACCGAGCTCGGCGATGTCGTCCCTGAAACCGACCTGTTGGAGGCACTGCAAACCCTCGACCGCATCGGAGCTCGTGTTCCCGAACAGATGTTGATCCTGATGAGCAAGTTGACGCGCATCGCCCGGACACGCCCGACGCTGGCTTCGGGCCTGCAGGACACGATGGACAAATGGGGCGTCTCACCGAGCGCCATGGATGACGACATGAGCCTGCGCGCGGCCATCGAGGAAGTCTTCCAGCGCCGCGGACGCGTCGAATGCAATCCGATCCCGCATCAGGAACTGCTGGATACGCTCGCACGTTTCGAGTTCGAAGCGCCTGCGAACCTGTCGCTTTCCCGCTACCGCGATCCGGAAGACGCGGAGGACATCCACCGGCACGCCGCCGAGATCGCCGCCCGCGTTGTTGCACTTCCCGGGGGGGAGGAACACCGCGCGGGGCTATTCCTGCACTTACGGGAAACAACGGACGAGTTGATCGACGCCGGCCTTCTGGAGCAGGTGCGGGACGTTGCCGTCGCCGCACAGACCTACGGGATGCTCGGCGGGGTACACGAATCGACGAAAGAAGCCGCACGAGCATACCTCGGTGATTTCGAGCGCGACGAGCGCGTCCACAGGATCCTGGGTTCCGCTTGCACCGTCGACCCGTTCCCCAAGGCCGCGATCGAGTTGCTCGAGATCTGCGGCACACGTGCCGTCGCCCCCGCGATGGCCGCACTGGTCGAGATGTCGTCCCCGCCCACGATCGAGGCATTGCAGAACTTCCTCTGTCGCAAGGACGCCAAGCAGCTGCGCACCGTGCTCGAGGCGAGGCTGGAGAAAGGCTGGAGCAGCTGGGAGAAGATCTTCGTGGTCTTGCGGCGGATGCCGGTCGAAGAGGCATCGCCGCTCGTCGAGCTCTTGCTTTCGCACGACGAGTTCGAGGTTCGTCGTGAAGCTCTGATGCTGCTGCACGACCTGGATGGCGATCGTGAGTTGCGGCTTCGGGAGCTGAAACGAGCGCTGACCGACGACAGTGCGCGATTCGCACGAGTCGCCGTGCGTTGTCTCGCAGAGATGAGTGGCGATGAACCGCTCGAGATGCTCGGCGACTACCTCGACGGCAGCCTCGGCGTCACACCGGTTTTCGACGCCGGTGTCCGTGCCGCACAGAGCCTGCTACGGCTCAAGGAACCCGGCATGCTGCGTCTCTGCCGCGCCGCTCGCCGGCTGCGCAAGAGCTTCGACCCGCGGCGAGCGATCCTCGGTCGCAAGATCGTGGAGCTCCTGGGTACCGCGGACGACACGCGTGCGCGTGCCTGCGTCAAGGGCTGGCGCTTCTCGCCGGGTTGGATCGTCGCCGCCTTCGTTCCCCGTCCCGAGGGCACCGATCTGCGGGGCACGTCGTGATCCGAAAGATCAACACCGCGCTGCTGGAGATGCAGGGTGCTCTCCTCGCCAGGTCGCTCTACCCGGCCGGGAGTAAGCGTGTGTCGGTGACCGAGCAACGGGCATGGGATCAGTGGAACGAGATCCTGCGAGATCGCAAGGAAGTGACGTTGTTCGTCGTCGAGGGCCGCGTCATCTGCGACAACGAGATCCTGCCGTCCTCGGCCACTCTTGCGGACTCGCTCTTCCACATGCTGCAGAACCGCGGCATCGATCAGGTCACGGTGCATCGGGGGTTGACCCTTGAAGAGATCAAGGGATTGCTGGATCGTCTCTCCGACCTCGAGGGCCGTAGCGATGTCGACGCCACGGATCACCTCCGGTTCGGATCGCTGAGCGCGGTCGAAAGGGAAGCGCCCAGCCCCGGTGCACGCACCAAGACGGAAGCCGAGCTTTACGCGAGTGAGGCCGCGGAAGTGCTCCCGGGAATCTGGGAAGACCTCAGCGCGTCCCATTCTCTCCAGGCGGGCCAGCTGGGAGACATCGTGTCCTGTCTTTGCCGGACGGTGGCCAGCAGCGCGAGCGCGTTGATCCCCCTGGCACCGCTCAAGCGGCACGATGAATACACGTTCGTGCACACCATCAACGTCGCGATCCTGAGTATCTCCCTCGGCGAGGCGGTGGGTCTCAGCGACAACGCGGTTTACGAGCTCAGCGTCGGCGCGTTGCTCCACGATGTCGGCAAGCAAGCCGTGCCGAAGAAGATCCTGAACAAGCACGGCCTGTTCACGCCCGAGGAACGACAGGTGATGGAGATCCACCCCATCGAGGGGGCACGGATGCTGATCAACACGCCGAACGTTCCCGAGATCGCGGCGATCGTGGCGTACGAGCATCACGTCCGCGCGGATGGCGGCGGCTATCCCCGCGTGCCGAACCACTGGCGTCTGAGCCTGGCCAGTCGCATCGTCCAGCTCGCCGACGTGTTCGATGCGCTGCGGACGAACCGGCCCTATAGGCCGGGTCTGCCGCTGCCCAAGATCGTCGAGCTGATGAAGGCGGAGGTCGGATCGTTCTTCGACGCCGACCTGGTCAAGGTGTTCTTCGAGCAGGTCGTGTCCCGCGGCATCCCCAGCCCCGCGAACGTGGCCTGAGCTGCCCGACGGTTGCTAGCTCTCCAGCAGGCCGCGGACCCGCTCGAGCTCCTTGCGGACGACCTCGTTGTCGGGCGCCAGCTCGGCGGCTCGCTCGAGACGTGTGAGTGCTTCGTCCGGTTTGCCCAGGTGGGCGAGGCAGACGCCGATGCGATAGTGCGTGCTCGGCTCGTCCGGCCGGGTCTGCTCCACGATGCGCAGTTGCTCGAGCGCCGCTTCGTAGCGGCCGGCCTGGATCAGACGCACCGCGCGGGCTGCACTCTGCGCGGCCGAGACGTTCATCTGCTGGATCCGCAGCCGCACGGGGTCCGGCACGGGTAGCTCCTCGGCCGCGCTCGCGGCACGCTGGGCGTACGCCTCCGCGGCGGCCGTGTTCCCCCGGCGCATCTCGGCCTGTGCCAGCGACGCCAGCGTCGCCGGGTTCCCTTCTGCACCGAGCTCGATGGCTTTCGTGAGGCTGCCGACGGCCGCCTGCGCATCGCCTTGCGCGAGGACGACCTGGCCGAGACCGCGGTGGGCGACCGCAAGCTGCGGATCGATCTCGAGCGCCTTGCGGTAGGCGTTCGCCGCTTCGGCCAGCCGGCCCGCTCGCGTGAGTGCTTCGCCGAGCCGGTAGAAGATGGTCGGCAGGCGCGGCTCGAGGCGAGACGCCTCGGTGTAGTACGCGACGATCCGGTCCGGCGAGCCGCCGCGTAGCTCCGAGACGAACGCGAGCAGGTAGAACCAACGGAAGTCGGTCGGGTCGAGCTCGGTGGCCACCGTGTAGCAGGCCACGGCACAGTCGTAGAGTCCGTGCGCGTCACACAGCGCGCCGTAACCACCCCAGGCGGGGCCCGAGTCCGGCCGCTCCTCGACCGTCCGCCGTGCGGTTTCGAGTCGGCTGCGAACGGGCGGTTCCATGTGTCGCGTATCCGGAGCGGGAACGGATCGATTCGGCTCAGCTGCCGCCTCGCCGGTCTTCGGAGGATCCGTTTCGTCCGGTTCGGTCCAGACCAGGGCGACCACCAGCAAGAGCCCGGCGATCAACACGAACCCGCCCGAGATCATGGCCACACCGCCGCGTTTCTGCAGAGAGCGGGCCGTCGATCTCAGCTTGCTGGGCGACGCCCCCCGCGCGGGCGGGGTCGCATGCCGTTTCTTTTTCTTCTTGCGCGGCTTCCTGCTCATGACGATGGCGTTCCGGTTCCGCGAATCAGGGTCGTCTCGCCGTCTGCCGGCACCGCGTTGAACGTCTCCCGCTTCCCGTCCGGCCAGGTGACGGTCACGTCGGCGGACGCGGCCGCACCGATGCCGATGTGCAACGAGGCGTCGCGGCTGGACAGGTAACTCGATCCACGTGTCATCGTCCGGCGTTGCCGCAGGTCGCCGGCCAAGACGGTCACGCGCGCACCGATCGCCTCGCGGTTCGCGCCGGGGTCGGACAACCGCAGGACGACCCAGCGCCCCTCCTTCGGCGCGTCGTTGCGGTAGACTCGTAGGGGGCTCTCGATGTTCGCGGCCAGAAGGTCCTGGTCACCGTCCCCGTCGTAGTCTCCCAGCGTGAGACCTCGCGAGATCTCGACGGGATCGGTGAAGGGGGCCGTCGCCGCCGCCCCGCCGCGGAACAGCGCCCCGCTCTCGTTCACGTAGAACAAGTTGGGCTCGGCGAACCAGGACCAGGGTTCGTCGACCCAGGAGTCGGGACGCGGATCGGTCCGCTTGACCCTCCCGTTGACCACGGCGAGATCCAGATCGCCGTCGAAATCGACGTCGAAGGCGACCGTGCCGAACCCTGTCAACGCCATCGAGGAGACGGCGAGCCCCACCTCCCCGGTCGCATCGGCGAATCCCTTACCGGCACCGACGTTGCGGTAGTACGTGTTCGTCTCCGCGGCGAGGTGCGTGACGAACAGGTCCGATCGCAGGTCGTTGTCGAAATCAGCCGCGACCACGCCCATCCCGGCCTCGGGCTCCCCGTGAATGTTGAACGCCGCACCGAGCAAGACGGCACGATCGACGAACGTTCCGTCCCGGCGATTGAGCCACAGCTGATTCGCGTAGGCATCGTTCGCGACGTAGAAGTCGGGCCAGCCGTCGTCGTCCAGATCCTCACAGACCACACCCAGACCGGCTGCTCGAACCGAAGCGATCCCCGACGACGTCGAGACGTCCTCGAAACGACCGCTGCCGAGATTCCGGAACAACAGGTCGGACACCGGGGGGAATTCGAGCGGGCCGCAGTAGGCGGGCCGGCTGGCGGGATCGCGGCATCGCTTCTCGGCGCTGTAGTCGACGTAGCGGGTGACGTACAGGTCAAGCGCTCCGTCGAGATCGTAGTCGCACCAGACCGCGGACGCGGACCACCCCGGTGCGACGATCCCCGAATCGGCGGTGAAATCCACGAAGCGGCCGCCGTCGTTACGGTACAGACGGTCCTCACCGAAATTGCTCACGTAGAGATCGGCGTCGCCGTCGCCGTCGAAGTCCGCGACCGCGACCCCCATCCCGTACCCGGTATCGCCGAGACCCGTCTCGCTCGTCACGTCGGTAAACCGGCCGTCATCATTGCGAAAAAGGCGATCGCCGATCTCGCCCCCGCGGGCCGGCTTGGCCGGGGAGGCGTTCCCGTTCGTGGCATAGACGTCCGGGTCGCCATCGCCGTCGTAGTCGATGAACGCCACGCCGCCGCCCATGATCTCGGGCATGTGGAGCTCCCCCGTGGCGCCGGTACGGTACGTGAAGTCGAGCCCGACATCGGCCGTCACGTCGACGAGCCAGGCCTCGTGTTGCGAGTCCACGTTCGCGGCACAGCCGAGGACGGCCGCCAGCAAACAAGATGTCGTGATCAGCCTTTGCAACACGGCGTCAGGGGCTCACCGGGGCCAGTAACGGAAGCGTCACGACGAATCCGTTGTAAATCACGTGAGCGAGGACCGGGGCCCACAGGTTTCCGGTTTTCTGATAGACCCAGCAGAAGACCAAACCGATGAGCAGGTACATGGGAAGACCGACCGGATGCCAGTGGATCAGGGCAAAGAGAACGGCGGAAACGAGGTACGCCGCGCGGGGCCCCGCGCTCGAAAAGAGGCGCCGGAAGACGTAGCCGCGGAAGAATACTTCTTCGCTGACCGGACCGAGCACGACCAGCCACGGGGTCAGCAGCAACAACGACGCACGATCGGCCATCAAGGCCTGGATCCAGCCCTGCTCCTCGATCTCCCACCCCGTGAGCTGCAACCCGCCGCCCACGAGCGTGCTTCCGATGAACGCGACGATCGCCGCGCCCCCGCCCCACAGCAGCGCCGTTGTCAGCCGGGCAGGGTCGCGCAACGCCCGAGGGTCGCGCCAGCGCACCATGACCCAGCCGCCGAGGCTGAACACCAGCGCCTGAATCGTCATCGCGGGAGGGATGTACATGCGCATCCGGCGGGGGTTCTCCATCGCCCCGAAATAGCGCGGCAACGTGGTCACCGTCGGAACGGGATCGGACCAGCCGAGGGCGCCCAGTTGTTGGGTCAGCTCCGTCGAAGAACTCGGCGCAGGCTCGCCCCGGATCCAGGCCAGCAACTGCCAGGCCCGCTCTCCCTCCGGGATGACGATCACATCGGTCACGTCGAAAACCGCGGCGACGATCCGTTTCGTCTCTTCGATCGTGGGGATCGTCTCGCCGCCGTCGTGGATCAACTCGACGCCGAGCTTCCGCTCCATGCCGAACAGGCTCTCGAGCGGATCCTCCTCGACGAGGAAAGCCGTGGCGACGAACCCGAACATGCCGAAGAAGATCGAGATGCCGAAAACCAACCCCAGCGCGAGCGGCGGCTCGATCAGGGCGAGCCACCGGGAGCGGCCCGTGTCCGGAGTGGGCGGGGGTTGTTCGGGGTGCATCGCGGATCCGTTTTGGCCTGAATTCCAATCCATTCTGCACCGAGCGGGGCTTTCTTGCACGGACCCCCGCGAAGCCTAGATTAAACCAGGTAGGGCGTTTTTCAGCCTTCGAATGTTTGCTTGCGGCATCTCATTACCCCCCCAATGCGGTGTCGTGACTCGGGGCGTCCGCCGCGCACCCCCCTGCCGGCGGACGCTTTTTTATTGGCGCCTCCCGTTCCCGCCGCGGGGAACTGGAACAATCCCCACAACACCGATAGAGTTGCAACGTGTACGCGAGATTGTTGGTCGATCTCCGTAAGCACTTTTTTTGCAGGAATTACACCCATCCTGCCCTCTTTGCATCGGAAACGCCGTGATCTTCCCGGGCCCTGAGGCTCCTCTCGAATGATCACCAACAATCTCAGGAACACCTTGTAGAGTTAACGAATACGGGCACAATCCCTCCTTCGCCAGGGCTTCGGAGGGCTGAAAGGAACCCATGGCAACCATCGACAGCACGCCGGAATTCGTCGAGCACGCTTATCGGAAGATCGAGCGCAACCTGGAAGTCGTCCGCAAACGCCTCAACCGGCCGCTGACCCTGACCGAGAAGATCCTCCTCGGCCACCTCGACGACCCGCAAGGCGAACAGCTCGAGGCCGGCAAGAGCTACATCGGGCTGCGCCCCGATCGTGTCGCCATGCAGGACGCCACGGCGCAGATGGCGCTGCTGCAGTTCGCCCAGGCCGACATCCCGGAGGTGGCGGTGCCGACGACCGTGCATTGCGATCACCTGATTCGTGCGTACCAGGGTGCGAACCAGGACATGAAGGTCGCGGTGGACGAGAACGACGAGGTGTACTCGTTTCTCCAGAGCGCCTCCGCACGTTACGGGATCGGGTTCTGGAAGCCCGGCGCGGGGATCATCCACCAGGTCGTCCTCGAGAACTACGCGTTCCCCGGCGGGATGATGATCGGCACCGACTCCCACACGCCGAACGCCGGCGGGCTCGGCATGTTCGCCTCGGGCGTCGGCGGCGCCGACGCGGTCGACGTGATGGCCGGCTTCCCGTGGGAGGTCAAGTACCCGAAGACGATCGGGGTCCACCTGACCGGTTCGCTGTACGGCTGGACCGCGCCGAAGGACATCATCCTGAAGCTCGCCGGAATCCTGACCGTGAAGGGCGGCACCAACGCCGTCGTCGAGTACTTCGGTCCGGGCGCCGAATCGATCTCCTGCACCGGCAAGGGAACGATCACCAACATGGGCGCCGAGATCGGCGCCACGACGTCGATCTTCGCCTTTGACGATTCCATGGCCCGCTACCTGCGGGGCACCGAGCGCTCGGCACTCGCGGATCTCGCGGAACGACACGTCCACCTGCTGCGCGCGGACGACGAGGTCGCCAAGGATCCCGAGAGCTACTACACCCGCGTGATCGAGATCGACCTGTCGACGCTGGAGCCGCACCTCGTCGGACCGCACACGCCGGACCTGGCGCGGCCGGTCTCCGCGATGGCCGGCGCCGTCGAGAGCGAGGATTACCCCGACGCCATCGCGGTCGCCTTGATCGGCTCGTGCACGAACTCCTCGTATGAGGACGTTTCGCGCGTGACGGACGTGGTTCGACAGGCCAAGAATGCGGGTGCCGGAAAGGCGCGCATCCCGTTTCTGGTGACGCCGGGCAGCGAACAGATTCGGGCGACGATCGAGCGTGACGGCCAGATCGCCGAACTCGAGGCGTTCGGCGCCACCGTGCTGGCCAACGCCTGCGGCCCGTGCATCGGGCAGTGGCAACGCGACGAGATCAAGCCCGGGATGAAGAACACGATCGTCACCTCGTTCAACCGCAACTTTCCCAAACGCAACGACGGCAACGAGGGAACGCTGGCGTTCATCGGCAGCCCCGAGATCGTCGCGGCCTACGCGCTGGCCGGTCGCCTGTCGTTCAACCCGTTGACCGACGAGATCGAGGCGGCGGACGGCAGCCGTTTCCGGCTGGCGCCGCCGGCGCCGGCGCCCGACCTCCCGGCGGACGGTTTCGTGCAGGACACCGAGGGCTACCTCGAGCCGCCCGACGACGGAAGCTCCGTCGAGCTGCGCATCGCGCCCGACAGCCAGCGGCTGGCGCTTCTCGAGCCGTTCAACCCGTGGGATGGTAAAGACTTCGAGAAGCTGCCTCTATTGCTCAAGGCGCGCGGCAAGTGCACGACCGACCACATCTCGCCGGCGGGGCCGTGGCTGCGCTTCCGCGGTCATCTCGACAACATCTCGGACAACATGTTCACCGGTGCGGTCAACGCGTTCACGGGCGAGGCCGGCAGCACGCGCAACCTGCTGAACGGCGCGGACGAGACAAGACCGATCCCCGAGGTGGCCCGCGCGTACAAGGCGGCGGGGTCGAAGTGGGTCGTCGTCGGCGACGAGAACTACGGCGAGGGCTCGAGCCGCGAGCACGCCGCCATGTCGCCCCGGCTGCTCGGCGCGGCGGCGGTGATCGTGCGCTCGTTCGCGCGCATCCACGAGACCAACCTGAAGAAGCAGGGCGTGCTGCCGCTCACGTTCGGCGACCCGGCCGACTACGACAAAGTGCAGGAGCGGGACCGCATCAGCATCACGGGGCTCGCCGGGTTGACGCCGGGCGCGGACGTGACGGTCGTCCTGCACCACGAAGACGGTCGCGAGGACACGGTGTGCGCACGGCACTCGCTCAACGCGGAGCAGATCGCGTGGTTCAAGGCGGGGTCGGCGTTGAACGTTCTGAAGACGAAATAGCTCGACGTTGCCGCTTCGCAACGAGACGCCCGCGAGTGCCTATCGCTCGGGTCCCCGGCGCCGCATACTGGCGTGAGTCAAGCAAGCCGGCTTGGTTCACGACAGGAGAGGGGCGCAGATGACACCCCCCTGACTGCCTTGGTAGCCCTATCCCTCATCTGCGCCTCTTTCCTTATTTGTCTTCCCGCGCGCGGTAGAGCTACAGCGTTTACTGAACCCCGAGCACCTTGCTCCTGACGGAGCGTCGGGCCTGCTCGATGCCGATCCAGGATTCGTCGAGCCAAGGCTCGGACGGCTGCACCACCCACGAATCGGCTTCCCAGGCGGCGCGCCCGAGGGCGTCGCTGCTCTCTTTCCAGTCGAGCCAGAGGTGGGATCCGCGAGTGTGCAAGATCGCATCGAGCGGTTCCGTCCGCGCGGTGGTGTGCACGGTCTCGCGCGTGTAGCCCTCTTCAGTCACCGTGGTGACAACGACGTCCTGCCCGATGATCGCGTCCTGCTCATAGACGATCCGGATCGTCCCCTCGTGGTCCACGATCGACGGTCGACGGGCCGGCACCCCGGGTTGAGACACCTGGACCGGAGAGCTCCATATCGGACTTCCCGCGAGGCGCGTCCGTAGGAACACCGTGTCGACCACACCATCTTCCCACCAAGCAACAGCGACAGTGCCGTCGGACGCGACCCGGACACGCGGGTCGAGCTCTTTCGCGGTCGATGCGGTGAGAAATTCAACCGGTGCCCACTGCGTCCCGTCCCATTCGGAGTAGGCAATGTCGAAGTCCGAACCTGCGTTGTACGCCCAGGTCACCGACTCGTACCCGGTGTTCGGATCCCGGGCGACGCTGGGCCAGCCGTCGCCGCGCGTCGCGCCGCTGGGATTCAGGATCCAGTCGGCCGGAATCTGCCCCAGCGGTTGCCACGCAATACCCACGGGATCGGAATGATCGATGATTCCCATGATGATGACGCCACCGCCGTCGACCTCGCCGATCCGGTAAGAGACTTCCGCTGAAGCAACACTGCCGAGAAGGGCGAGCATGACTGCAACGAACAGGGTCTTACGCATGCTCGTCTCCGCCGCCGAGGATCTGCACGCGGAACTCGTCGAGCTCCTCGAGGTCCTTGTGGTTCTTGACCCGCACGTAGAGTCGTTTCAGGTAGCTCAACCGGCGCGCGTCGGCATCGGAGGGATCCTCCAGCCGGGCCACGCGGTGAAGCAGCCACTCCGCTCGAAAAACGATGCCCGGGTTTTCGAGACGGCGCGCGATGATCAACGCGGAGCGCCCGCATTGCTGCGCTTCCGACAAGTCGCGCGCCTTGAAATACTGGCAGCCGAGCTCGACGAGCCAGCTCGCCTCCTTCACCGGGTCGTTGTGCTTGCGCGCCAGCTCGATGCAACGGATGAACCGCCGCGTCGCCTCTCGGTTCTTGCCCAGCTTGGCGTAACACGAACCGATGTTGCCCTCGGCGCGGATCACGTGATGGAAGTCGCCCGCGGCGCCCGCGATCTTCTTGGCGAGCAAGAACTCCTGACGGGCGTTGTCGTAGCGTTTGGCGAGGTAGAGGACCGCCCCTTTTTGAACGTGCACACGCCCGCGGGTCTTCTCTGCGCAAACCGCGGCCAGTTCTTGGGCGCGGCCGACGGCCAGCAGCGCCAGATCGATGAGGCCTTCCTGAGAGTAGATCGAGCTGAGGATCATCAACGCATCGGCCTGCAGGTCCGGCATCTCGCGCGCCGCCTCGACGGCGCGTTCGGCCACGGTCTTGGCGGCACGTAACGCCTGCAGTCGCGCGAGGGCGACGGCCTGGTTGACCTGCAAGCGACAACGCATGCGGTGGGTGTCCGGCGTCGTCCCGGGCTCGGCGTCGAGTTCCTGCAAGAGAACGGTGTAGTAGCTCACCGCCCCGCGGTAGTCCCCCTGCCAGAAGCAGTCATTCCCCAGCTGCAGGATCTCGGCGCGTGCCAGGCCGGCGACATCGGGAGCGGCCTTCGCGACGTCGACGAGCTCGACGAGTTCTTTCGGGTCGAGCTGGAGCGCCCGCGCGATCGAGACGAGGGCGTCGATCGACGGAAGATTCACACCGCGTTCGATCGAGCTGATCAGCGTGCGCGATACCGGGGTCATGTGATGTCGCGTGTGCCCGGCCAGTTGGGCCTGGCTCAACCGCTGCGATTGACGCGCGCCCTTGAGCATCTGACCGATCTGCCGGGCGATCAGCGAACGCGAACGTACCACGCCGCGGACAGGCCTGCGCCCGCACGGTGACCGATTTCGGTCCGGACCGAATCCCCTCAGCAAGTCTTCCGCCACGCCTCCCCCTGAAGCGCTACTTTCGAGGAATATACCGTGGAGACGGCCGGGCCGTGGCTTTTTCGATTCTCGGCTGACAGGATTCGGTCCGTCCCGGGAAGCGTTCAAATCTGGAGATTTTCGGACCCTTTCCCTTGAGAAGGATGGCGATATCGACCCGCTCAGCTCAACCCGTACTGCTTGATCTTGCGGAAGATCGTCGCCCGTGAGACCCCGAGCAGCCGGGCGGCGTCGTTCCGGTTCCCCCCGGCCTGCCGGAGCGCCTCCTCGATCCGGTCACGTTCGTTTTGCTTGAGCGAGAGGGTCGGCTTGCCGGCCTGACCGATCAGCGCGGCCGCGAGGGACGGATCCTGCTCGATGGTCCCGCGGTCGATGGACGCGGGACCGGCCAGCAACGCCAAGCGCTGGAGGGTGTTCTCGAGCTGCCGGACGTTCCCCGGCCAGGCATAGCGTTCGAGCAACTCCATCGCGTCACGCCGGAGCGCGATCTTCTTCTGACCCCGTTGACGGGCAATGCGCTCGAGGAAGTGCTCGACGAGCTGCGCGATGTCGGCGGGCCGTTCCCTCAACGGCGGGAGATGGATCACCAGTACCTGCAAGCGGTACAGCAGGTCTTCGCGGAACTCCCCTTCCGCCACGCGCCGGGACAGGTCTCGGTGAGTCGCGGTGATCAGCCGGACGTCGACTCGGGTCGAGGTTTCGCCGCCGACACGCCGGAGATCGCCGTCCTGCAACACCCGCAACAACCGCGCCTGCATCGCGGGCGACATGTCGCCCACCTCGTCGAGGAACAGCGTCCCACCGTCGGCCTGCTCGAAGAGCCCGGGCTTGTCCTTGTCGGCGCCTGTGAAGGCGCCCCTGACGTGACCGAAGAGCTCGGACTCCAGCAGGCTGTCCGCGATCGCCGCGCAGTTCTCGCTGAGGAAGGGTCTGTCCTTGCGCAGGCTACGCCGGTAGATCTCGCGAGCGACGAGCTCCTTCCCGGTGCCGGAGTCGCCCTGGATCAGCACCGGGAGATCCGACTCCCCGACGCGCTCGATCATGTCGTAGACCTTCTGCATGCCCGGCGAGCGCCCGACGAGTTCGCCCAGCCCGTCCCTCGCCTCGCTCGCCGAGAGCAATTGCGCCTTGCGCTGCTCGAGTCGACGCAGGTCGCGCGCGTTCTCGAGAGCAAGCGCCGCGTGGTCGGCAAGAGCCTCGAGGAACGCGAGATCCTTCCTGCTGAACAGCGCCCCGTCGGCTCGACTGTCGGCGTAGACGGCGCCGATCAGGTCGTCGCGCAATCGAAGCGGAACGCAGAGCAAAGACTTGATCCCGTAAGCGCTCACACTCTTCATCTCACGCACACGCTCGTCGTTCGCCGTGTTGATCGCCAGGACCGGCTCCCCCTTGCCCGCTGCAAGCACTGCGGTTCGGCTGAACTGCGCCGCCTCCTCGACCGTATCTTCCTCGAGGTTGCGTGCCAGGCGAACGCGGTAGCGATCGTCGCCTGCGGATCGCAGCAGGATCAGGCCACGCTCCGCGCGGACGACGCGCAGGGCCTGATCGAGGATGACACCGAGCCGTCCCTCGGGATCGTCGCCGGAGTTGAGCGAGTGAACCATGTCGTAGAGCGCACCCAGGCGTTCTTCCGCGTCGGCGAAGCTCTCACGCTTCTTGCGCAACTCCTTGAAGACCGGCCTGGCGAGGAAGTCGCTGCGTAACTCTTCGTCCTCGATCAGGTTGGCGGCGGTCTCGAGCTCCTCGCGTCCCTTCTCGAGTACCAGGTTGGCCTCGACGGTCCTGCCGTCGAGTTCGTGCGCCTTGGACATGGAGAGGTAGACCTGCGCGGCCAGGTCGTGGTGCCGGCCGCTGAGCGCCTCGAGCGCTTTGTTGCATGCGTCGAGCGCCGCCCGACGATTGTTACGACGAACCTTTTCCTTGGACCAAGCGAGCCAGCCGCGGGCGACGAGGTGCTGGTCGAGGCCTTCCTCGCCGAGCATGTCCTGGAACTGATTCCACAGTGCTTCGGGGGGTTCGGTGCCGAAGCGGGCGTGCATTTCCAGGGTGACGATCAGGTGGCCCCAGATGGCGAGGCGGGGCGTCGCGTCGCCCTGCAAGACACGGCTCAGTGCATTGGCGATCTCGGTATCCTCCCGCGTCGGCTCTGAGAGCAGCGCCTCGGCCAAAGTCAAGGTTAGGAAGCTCCGAAGTCTTGGGTCGAGTGACACCAGCTCGAGTTTTTGAAGTCGCTCCGTACCCTGGTTGGGTCGACCCAGTGTGATCAGGTTTTCGACACAAGCCACTTGCGCTGTCACATACTGAACACGGTTGCCAAAGAACTGCCCCCTTCTCCTTGCCTCCTCGTGGCACTCCAGCGCCCTGTCAAACTTGCCCAACATCTGAAAGGCCCGCCCCTTGTTTCCGAGGATCCACATCGAATGACGTTTGAACTCATGTCTGGTCGCGAGCGACTGAGCTCTCTCAAGGCGCTCAAGGGCCAAATCTGGATTCTCTTGCAGGAAATCGGTGCTAGCGCTCGAGATCAGAGAGTTGACGACAATCTCATCAAATCCGTGTTCTTCGGCGTAACAAATGGAGGCTTCGTAAGCCTCAATTGCGGATTTGAGATTCCGCGACTTCTGTAAAGCAATACCTGCCGAGTAGAAAGCCTCGGCAGCTGCGCGAGTTTCGTCCATCGCGTGGAGTTTGGGCGCAGCCGCATTCAGCAACTCGTATCCACGCTCCGGTTCTCCATAGGTCGCGTACGCCGCCCCCAGGAGACTGTCCGCAATGTTTTTCTGCCGCTCATCTTTGGCAAACGAAAATGCCTCTCGGGCGACTCGTATCGCTGCTTTCTGCCGTCCGGCTTTAATGAGGGCCCGGGCTTGCCAGGACAAGAAGCACGATCTCGAGGAATCATCTCTGCGGCACCTGCCATAGGCGGCGTAACTCTTGGCAGCCTTGTCGAAGTACTCCGCGAGTTCTGATGCATGCGCATGTTTCAAGCGCAGCGATGCATAGGCGGGGTCATGTTTGGGTAGATCGAGTATCGACCGTGTATACCAATGGACCGCTAGTTGGTTGGAGCCGGCCTGAGACGCGGATGCCGCCGCCTTTGCGAAGAAACGACTCGACTTCGAGTGGTCGCCGAGTTGACGCCAGAGTCGGCCGAGTTTGGAGTCGGCAGCGTCATTGGAGTTTTCGATCGACTGAATCGCCCGTCGTGCGATCTCATCGAGGAGGGACTGATCGATCGCATCGCGGGCGCACTGCGTGACAACCCTGGATTTGAGTACCCAACGACCGTCGAGTTCCCGGCTCAGGTTGGCGAAACCCAGTTCATTCAGACCCGAGAGAACATTGGCTTCCGTGTCTCCAAGGATTGAAGTTAGGAGTTTCAGTTCCGACGACTCACCTACCACGGCCAGTGCGGCGACGCATCGAGTGGCGATACGGGACAAACTGGTTAGCCGTGTCTTGACGGATTCCCGTAGCCGATCACCTTCTCCCGCTGTCGGTTTGTCTCCGCTAACAACAAAGGCCTCAACGGACGCGGCCAGCCCGTTTGTCGCAGCTAGAACGTTGGCGACCAGAGCGGGCGATGGTTCCCCACCGGATACACGTTTGAGGACATCTTCGACTGCCGTCTGATCCAGCGGCGCCAACTCGAAATGTGTTGCGGTCGGCATCATCTCAACGTCGGCGAGCAGGGCGCGAATCCGTGGATCGGAGATCTCCTCGAGGCGTCCGCACACCAAGACTTTGGTCTGTTTGTCTTGGAACGGGTTCCGGACGACGCGATCCAGGACATTCGCGATCTCGGGAGTCACGTTTTCGAGTTCGTCGACCGGGAGGAAATGGGTGCGATCGTCTTGGTGGGCAAGTGCGGGTTCCACTAGCCAATCTGCAGTCGCCTCGATTCTCCACCGCCACTGAACCGCGCGCGCACGAACTGTGTCGAGAATTCTCGTCTTGCCTGCGCCAGCCTCCCCAGTCAAGAAGACGGCCGTGATTCCCGGATCCTGTAGCGCCTCAAGGATCGCTTCCAGAACCTCAGATCGGCCGGGTGGACTGCCTGACGCAACCCTAGCGGCTCGTGTTTCTGCCGACTCGACCTCGATGTCGCCACCGGCCAAAGTCCGCAGTTGTGCGAGAGCCTCTCGGGCATCGGCGGGGCGCGCATCGGGATCATGATTACGAAGGTCGTTCAACCAATCCAGCAATCCTTTGGAGACGGGTGTCGTCAGACAATCCGAAAGCACCGGGTGTTTAGTTGCGTGAAGATAGGCGCTCAAATCGACAGCCGGATCTTCATCCACGGGTGGACGACCGATGAGCGCCTCGAGAAACACGACTCCCAGAGCATAGAAATCCGTCTTGGCGGTGGGAGAAGCCCCTTCAAACAGCTCGGGCGCCATGTAGCGAAGAGTCCCGGCTGCCCCCACGTTCGTCCCCAAACGGGCTTCGGCCAGACCGAAGTCCAGCAAAACCAATCGTCGACCGTTTTTCGGCTTTCGGCGAACAAGAAGGTTCTGCGGCTTCAGGTCACGGTGGACGAGACCGAAATCGTGGATGAACGAGAGTGCCAGAAGGGATTCAGATGCCAACGATTGGAACGATGCCCGGTCCGACTGAACGGCGTCGACGAATGAATCTCCGTCGACAAACTCGAGCGCGATGTAACAGGAACCCGAGGCGGTCTCGCCGAAAGCGAAGGTATCTGGCAGGTTCGGGTGGGTCAGGCCTGCCAGTGTGGCGAATTCCTTCCGGAACTCGTTCTCGTCCCCGCTTTCCAGGAGGAGCTTCAGAGCAACTTCACGGTTGGCCGATGCGGTATCGCGGCACAACCACACCTGCCCGGCGCCTCCTTCGCCAATGATGCGAACTGGCTGGTATCGCTCAGGTAGATCCGGCTTCCCCCCCATTGCCCCATGATACGGGCATTCTTGGAGCCGCGCGGCCGAATTGTCTCAGATTGAGACTATTACCAGGGGTCGGCTTGGTCAATAATTCCCACACTGTCGACGTTTTCGATTGTCTGGGAGAAGCCGACCAAAGTCTCCGCATCCCCTCTCGAACTCAACGTAACCGGTGTGAAACCCTTCACCTCCGTGCCGTCGTCCAGCGTCGCGTAGACGTGGACCTCGCAGGTCTGTGGCTTGTGGGTCGTGTTCTTGACGCTGACCAGCACGGCGTTTCCGGACACTTCATATTCGACGACGACGACCGGGGCCGATTTGCCGGCCAGCGCGACGGGTGCCAGTACGGAGGTAATGAACATAAACGAACAGAGAAGTGCAACTCCGGTTCGTTTTTCGGTTGAAATCAACATGGTGAAATTCCTCGTTTGCCTATTCTTTTATGAGTATCTCTCCTCCTCCTGCAGTTAAAATCTAAATGAGGTAATTTTAATTTCAATAGTGAATTATGTAAGAAATGGCTTGTTCTTCGGTGGAAATCCGGAATAACCGGACGGTCCGGCTTTTACGGCGCTTTGACAGGTTGGGCAGGGGTCGGCAAGGTATTAGTTCTGCAGTACTTTGTTGGGTGCCCGGAGTACTCCGCGGCCTAGGATTCCCTCATGCATGTCTTGATCGTCGAAGACGAAATAACGCTTCGCGAGGGCCTGGTAGATCTACTGACGGGTGACGGCCACGAGGTCATGGTGGCTGCCGACGGCGAGGCCGGGCTCGAGATGGGCGCGGACCCACGCGTCGAGCTGGTCTTGCTCGATCTCATGCTGCCCAAGCTCGATGGGATCTCCGTTTGCCGACAGCTACGCGAGGACCGGCCGGGGCTGCCGATCCTGGTCCTGACCGCGCGCGGGGCAGAAGAAGAGAAGGTCGAGGGTCTCAAGGCCGGAGCGGACGACTACGTGACGAAGCCGTTCGGTTCGAAAGAACTCCTGGCGCGGATCGAAGCGCTCGGTCGGCGTTCCACGGCGACCCCCGAGCCACCGCAAACGATCGAGACCGACGGCTGCAGGATCGACATCGGGCGCCTGGTAGCCAACCGTGCCGACAGGAAGATCAACCTGACCGCCCGTGAGGCGAACATCCTGCGTTTGCTCCACGAACACCGCAACCGTGGCGTCTCACGCGCCGAGCTGCTGACCGAGGTGTGGGGTGCTTCAGCCGAGCAACAGACGCGAACCGTCGACATGACGATCGCCAATCTCAGACAGAAGATCGAAGCGGACCCATCCAATCCTCGAATCGTTGTTACGGTGAAGGGCGTGGGTTACGCCTGGGGCTCGGAATGAAGGAGAAGCGCACCTCCCTCGTCACCCTGCTGGTGGCGGGCGGTGTGCTCGCGCCGTGCCTCGCCTGGTACATGGCCGGGTCGCGCGCGGCGCACGAGCAGGCCGAGCGGCTTCGTGAAGCGCCGCTGCAGCTCGCGCGGCTCGAGACCGACCGGCTGGCCTTCCACGTCGCGATGCGGCTGGAGTCGCTCCGCGAGGCCGAGGCGCGCCGACCCTACACGGACTATCGGGCACAGGGTGAACCGCTCAAGCCCGGCTGTCTCCTCGAGGAGCCGCTGGGCGGATCGCCGCTCGCCATGGGGCCGTCCGACCCCCTCGTCTGGGCGCACTTTCAGATCGACTCGGTCGGACAGCTGACGCTGCCGCACTCACCGGTCGAGAGCGAGGACCGTGGCACACCGGCGAGCTCGAGCATGATCTCCTCGACGGTCGCCGAAGAGCTCGAGTGCGCGGCGGCCGACTACCTGGCTTCGATCCAGCGCAGCACGCCTTCGATGGGCCGGCGGATCGTCGATGCCCCGGAGGGCATGGTCATCGTGGGACCGTTCAGCTGGCACACCGCGACGATCAAGAACGCACCCGCGCTGGTCGCACTGCGCGAGGTCGTGACGCCGAGCGCCGTGCTGAGCCAGGGCTGGGTCGTCAACCACGAGATCTTGGCGGAGTTGGTGGCGGACGCCCCGTATCCGGCGACGATCCGGCCGGGGATTCCGGCCGGCGACGGGCAGGCCGCACTGCCGCTGAGCCGCCAGGAGTGGACCGTCGAGCTGGACCTCTCCGAGCCAGTCGCCCAGGCCGAAATCGAGGCCGCCGCGATTCACGGCCGCTTCCGGCTGAACTTTGCGCTCGGCGCCATCGCGGCGTTACTCGCCGGGACGGCGATCGTCTTCCTGGTCCGTCGAGCGGAGCGGCTGGCGGCGGAGCGTGCCCGCTTCGCGGCGTCGGCCGCGCACGAGTTGCGCACCCCACTGGCCGGTCTTCGATTGTACGGTGAGATGCTGGCCGAAGGACTCGGGTCGCCGCACAAACGTGAGGACTACGCGCGGCGAATCTCGGACGAGGCGAACCGGCTCGGCCGTGTCGTGGCCAATGTGATGGGTTTCTCCCAGCTTCAGCGCGACGGCGTTCAGGTCAAGACGTGCCGCGGCAACCTGGCAGAGGCGACACGCGCGTCGGTCGAGCAGTTGCGACCCGCGATCGAGGCGGCGGGCGCACACATCGAGCTGTATCTCGACGGGGACGCACCGGAAACGGAGTTCGATCAGGACGCGGTGCACCAGATCCTGCAGAACCTGCTCGACAACGCCGAGAAGTACACCCGCGAGTCGGAGGACCGGCGGATCGACGTGCGGGTAGCCGCCAACGGATCGGGGCCGGTGCTATCCGTCCGCGACCACGGGCCGGGGGTGGATCAAGATATACGGCGACGGCTGTTCGCACCGTTCACCCGGTCGAGCCATGCCGACGCCCCGGCCGGTCTGGGGGTCGGGCTGGCGCTCGTCCGGGCGCTGGCGGAAGCGCAGGGAGCGACCGTCTCGCATCGCGCCGGCGACGGCGGTGGCGCGCTCTTCTCGGTGACCTTTCCGCCCGCTTCCTGAGCCTTCTTTCTTCGGGAATCGTTTACGGTCAAGGCCCGGCACCGCTGCTACAATGGCGCTTTCGCCCGTCCCCAACCCAAGAACAGTCGAGGTTTTCCGATGTCGGAAGAGCAGACAGTTTCCCGCGTTCTGGTCGCCGACGCGATCTCCGAAGAAGGCGTCAAGGTCCTGCGAGACACCCCCGGTTTCGAGGTCACCGTGCAAACGGGGATGAGCCCCGACGAGTTGCGCCAGGTGATCGGAGACTACGAGGGGTTGATCGTGCGCTCCGCGACGAAAGTCCGGGCCGACGTCCTCGCGGAGCCGGGGCGTCTGCGTGTCATCGGCCGCGCGGGCACCGGCGTGGACAACATCGACCTGGAGGCGGCGACCAAGGCGGGTGTCGTGGTGATGAACACGCCCGGGGGCAACTCCGTGGCTGCGGCCGAGTTGACCATCGCGCACCTCACCGCGCTGGCGCGCAACGTCTCGCAGTCGCACGCGGACCTGCGGGAGGGTCGCTGGGAGCGCAAGAAGTACATGGGTACCGAGCTTGACGGCAAGACGATCGGCGTGATCGGCCTGGGCCGGATCGGGCGCGAGGTCGCCCGAAGAGCGCAGGGACTGCGAATGCGGGTTCTCGGCTTCGACCCGTTCGTGTCGAGTCAGATGGCTCAGGATTTCGGGATTGAGTACGCGGAGCTGGACGACCTACTGGGGCGTTCCGATATCGTCTCGCTGCACGTGCCGCGGACCGATGAAACGCATCACATGATCGACGCGGACGCGATCAAGAAGATGAAGCCCGGTGCACGCATCATCAACTGCGCCCGCGGCGGGCTGATCGACGAAGCGGCGCTTCTGGAAGCGCTCGAATCCGGCCACGTCGCCGGGGCCGCTCTCGACGTCTACGAAAAGGAGCCGCCGACCGACCTGGCCTTGGTCAACCATCCTCGAGTCGTGGCGACACCGCATCTCGGGGCCTCGACACGAGAGGCTCAGGTGCGCGTGGGAACGGAGATCGCGGACAAGATCCGCGGATACCTATTGGACGGAGTGATTCTCGACGCGGTCAACTTCCCGTCGATCGATCGTGAAGCTTACGCCGAGATCGGGCCGCTGATGGATTTGGCCGAACGACTGGGCAGCTTCCTCTCGCAGACCACCGATGGTGGCTTCCGCAAGCTGGAGGTCCGGGTGCAGGGTTCTTTCGGCGATCATGCGTTGAAACCGATCACGATGGCGGCGGTGAGGGGACTGTTGAGTCCCGTCGTCGAGGGCGCAGTCTCCTACGTCAACGCGCTGGCGCTGGCGGACGCCCGCGGGGTGACCGTCGAGGAGGGCCGGAGCAGCGAGGCCTCGCCGTTTGCCGGATTGCTGAGACTGACGCTGGAAACCGATTCCGGCAAGACGACGACGGCCGGGACGCTCTACGCGCCGGATCGCCCACGACTCGTGGAGATGGACGGCACGTCGCTCGAGTTGCGTCCCGAGGGTCACATGCTGTTCGTCCGGAACCGCGACGTCCCCGGCGTCGTGGGCAAGATCGGCACGATCCTCGGTCGCGCCGACGTCAACATCGCCGGGTTCCACCTGGGGCGGCCGCACGGCAATGACAGTGCGGTCTCGATCCTGACCACCGACAGCGCCGTTCCTGGAGAGGCTCTGCAGGAGATCTGCGGCATCGAGCAGGTGCTCGTCGCGCGCGCGCTCAAGGTCTAGACAGGCTCACCCGGCCCCGCCGCGCGTCTCGGCGCCGGGAAAGCCCACATGGTGGACCGTCCGCTGCGGGAACGGGATCTCGATCCCCGCGGCGTTGAGGTCCTCGTAGATCGCGGTGTTCAACGCGTCGATCGCTCGCCCGCGCAGTTCGGGCTCGCGGATCCAGCCGAGCACACGGAAGATCAGTGCCGAGTCTCCCATCTCGGTAAACCGGATGCGCGGAGGCGGGTCGCTGACGATCCAGTCGACGCGCTCGGCAGCGCTCATCAGGAGATCGCTGACCTGCCTGACATCGGAGCCGTAGGCCACGCCGACGGTGACGACCACGCGGCGTTTCTGCCAGGGGCCGCCGGATTCGTTGACCACCTTGGCGTTGGCGATGACGCCGTTGGGCACCGTGACCTCGATATCGTCGCGGGTCAGAAGGCGGGTCGAACGCAGGCCGATCTTGATCACCTTGCCACGCTCGCCGGAGTCGAGATTGATGTAGTCCCCGATCTTGTACGGGGCGTCCATGATCACGAACAACCCGCCGAACAGGTTGGCCAGCGAGTCCTTGGCGGCGAAGCCGATCGCGATGCCGGCGACGCCCGCGGAGGCGAGCCATGGCGCCACGTTGAGGTCCCAGGCGATCAGCAGGAAGTAGACGGCACCGCCGAACAGCAGCAGCCTCGCGACATTGTCGAGGAGCGGTGCGGTGCGCGCCTCGATCCAGGTCACGCGGTCGGCGAGGCGGCTGAACACCTCGAGCAGCGTGTGGACGATCTTCGTGCTGGAGAACAGCCATACGATGATCAGCACGGTGTGCACCAGCGAGCGGAGGTTGTTCCGGATCCCGGCGTTGAGATCGACCATGGAGATCGCCGAGTACAGGCCCACACAGACGACGGTGACGAAGACAGGGCGCCGAAGCAGTTCGATCAGCTTGTCGTCGAGATCCGTGTCCGTCTTGACCGTGAGTCGGACCAGGATGCGCGAGAAGACGATCTCGGTGACCTTCGCCACGATGACCGCGCCGATGACGGTCATGCCGGCACGCAACCACGGTTCGGCCCAAGCCTGTTGAACGAACGCCGAGAATTCTTCCATCGTCAACTCCCCTGGCCGCGTCGCAGCGTGGTCGTCGCCCCGCTCGCGACCGGACCGAAGCGCTCGAGCGTCCCGTCGATCCAGCGAACCTCGACAGCGTCGATCCGGGTCGCGCTACCCAGCCCGATGTGGATCGCCGGGTCATTGCTGGCGCAGTAGCTGTAGGCCGCGCGCACCGTGCGGGTCAAGACGCGCTCTCCCACGGTGACGCGTGCCACCGCTCCGAACGCATCGCGGCCGTGCCGGTCGAGCACGCGCAACGCGGCCCAGTTGCCGCGGTCGGGGACGACGTTGCGCAACAGGTGTGCCGGGCCGTCCTTGTTGACGACGAGGACATCCACCCCGCCGTCCCCGTCGATGTCCCCGAACGCCGCTGCCCGGCTCGTCTCGATCAACGATTCCGTGGTGCCGCCGGGTAACGCGACGTGCTCGAACTTGCCCCCGGCCAGACCTCGGAACAGCGCGTTGGGCTCGGCGTAGACATCGTCGGTTTCCGACTCGTCGTTCGAGGTGACGCGGCCGTTGGCTTCGTAGAGATCCAGGTGGCCGTCGTTATTGAAGTCGATCAGCCCGACGCCGAAGCGCGTGTACCAGCGGCTCGCTTGTCCGAGCCCGACGGCACCCGTCGCGTCGCGGAAAATACCCTGCTCGTTGACAAACACCGAATCGGTCTGGCCCAGCAGGTTGACCACGATGATGTCCTCGTCGCTGTCGTCGTCGATGTCGGCGATCGCGACACCCATCCCGGCCTTGGCCTTGCCGTTCTCGTCCATGGCACAGCCCCGGAGCAGGGCCTCATCGACGAATCTCTGACCGTCCTGGTTGAGCCAGAGCTGGTTGAGCATCGTGTCGTTGGCGACGAAGATATCCTGGAACCCGTTGCGATCGAAGTCCGCCGTCACGACGCCGAGCCCGTTGCCGAACGCGGCGTGAAACCCCGCCTCCTCGGTCAGGTCGGTGAAGCGCCCGTTCCCGTCGTTGCGATAGAACAAATCCTTGGCCGGTGTGTTGTAGTTTGTCGGGTCGCAGTAGTCGGGCAACCCGGACAGCCCGTAGCACACCTGCTCGATGGCGAGGGACCATTCGACGTAGTTGGTCACGAACAGATCGAGATCGCCGTCGTTGTCGTAGTCGAAGAACGCACCGCTGGTGCCCCAACCCTCGTGCCCTACCCCCGCAACCTCGGTCACGTCCGTGAACTTGCCCTGGCCGTCGTTTCGGAGCAGGGCGTTGGGTCCGAGGTTGGTGACGTAGAGGTCGGGATCGCCGTCATTGTCGTAGTCACCGACGATGACTCCCATGCCGTACCCCGTGTCCGCGGCGCCGGAGTCTTCGGTCACATCCACGAACGTCCCGCTGCCTTCGTTACGGAAAAGCCGGTTCGCACCTTTCACGCCCCCGGGGTCTCTCGCGTCGCCGCTCTGGACGAGATACGCGTCGAGATCGCCGTCGCCGTCCATGTCGAAGAGCGCGGCGCCGCCGGCGACGATCTCGGGGAACACGAAGCGACCGTCGTGACCGGAGACGTGATCGAAGACGAGGCCGCTCGCGGCACCGATCTCCTCGAACCAGGGCGGACCGGTCTCCACGGCCGGCGCCGCCGTGTCGGGGGTGCCGTCGGGCGTGCCGGAACAGCCCTGACACAAGCCAAGACACAGGACCATCCACACGACGCGACGAATCGAACGCATCAGTTCTCTTTCTCGCGCCTCTCCAGGTGCGCGTCGGCCTCGGCCAGGTGCCGGTTCTGAGGCGTCATCGTCCGCGCGCGATCGAGAGTGGCGCGAGCCTCGGCGAACAGGCCGAGGTCGGCCTCGACACGCCCGAGTGCGATCAACGCGGGCGGGTGGTTCGGGTTGATCTCGAGCGAGCGGCGGAGCCGGTCGCGGGATTCCTCGTAGCGCTCCAACTGCGCCAGGATCACTCCGGCATAGAACGGATAGGTGGGTGAATCCGGTCGGTATCTCGCCGCGTTCTCGAACGCCTCGAGGGCTTCCGGGAGCTTCTGTTGGCTGAGCCGGACGCTGCCGATCCTCTCCCACCCCGGCGCAAAGGTCGGGCTGATCTCGATGACCCGCTCGAGATGCCACATCGCCCGGTCGATGTTGCCCAACCGTTGGTAGTCCGCGCTGATGTTGAGGTGGAACGGGTGATACTGCGGGTGCCGCTCGAGGCCGTCGCGGAGGACCTCGAACGCACGATCGGGTTGACCGAGATTCCTGTACGCGACGCTCAGGTTGTTGAGCAATTGGCGATCATCCGGTCGCTCTTTCCTGAGCTCCTCCATCAGGGACGCAGCCTCGGCGTTCCTGCCCCGCTCGAGCATCTCGGCGGCGCGCATCATGCCACCGCCGAAGCCCGTCTGGTACTTCAACCGTTCGTTGAGCCAAGGGTCCTGCCACAGCGGCTGTTCTTCCCCCGGTCTTGCAAGGGTCAGCGCCTTGCGGGCGCTCTCCAAATCACCCAGCTCGCGATACGCCTGCCCGGCGAGCTGATTGAGAAACGGTTGATTCGGGGCTCGTTGAAGCAACCGCTGGAGGATCTGCAGCGCCTCGGCCGCTCGCCCCGACCGAAGATGGACCTTGGCCGAACCGATCCAGCCGGCAGGGTTGTTCGGTTCCAGACGCATTGCATCGGCGTAGGAGTCGCCGGCCTCTTCGGTACGGCCGAGATCCAGCAGCCACTGCCCGCGATGAAGGTAAGCGGGCGCGTAAGACGGGTCGAGCGCCTGGGCGCGATCGAGTACTTGCAGAGCTTCTTCGAGGTCTCCGAGCTCCGCCAGGGTCACGGCCTCGAAATAGCTCCAGCGCGGCTCTTCGGGGTCGAGCGCCGCGGCCTGCACGAAGCTCTCGTGTGCGGCCCGGGTCCGACCGATGACATGGTAGGCCATGCCGAGAGCGGCCCGCGCTTCCGCCGAGTGAGGCGTTTCGCGCGCGGCGGCAAGCAGGCCCGTGAGCTGCCCGACGACCTCGGCATCCGTGTCCTCGAGCGAGGTTTCGACCGGAGGCGGGACCGCCGGCCCCGTGCTGCACGAGGCGAGGCTCCAGACGAGCAGCACCAACAACAAACCCACCCTGGAGACCACGACGCGACCCCCCGGCGCGATGCTGAAGACCCGATCCGCCCGGGCGCGCCGATGCCCCAGGATAACCCTCCCGGTCAAGGGGCTCAAGCGACCTCGAGCCGCCCCGCTACGGACACGGGAAGCCGTGACGACGCAGGGCGCCGCTGCCGTCGTGCCCCAGCGAACCCTCGAAGGACGCCGCACGGCGCGTCACGAGGTAGTACACCACCGTCCCGCTGCTCGACGGATCGAAGGTGTCCGTGAACGGCAGGGCGCTCGCGGGAACCTCGCAGAACTGTGCCGCAAGAGGCCTCATCGGTCCCGGCTGATGCGTGTAGACGCCAGTGCTCCTGATCGCCCCCACACCGGCGCGGTAGATGTTGTACTCGTGGCCCGGATCCTCGACGTCCCAGGTGAACGTATCGGGCGCGACGAACAGGATGTTGAAGACCTCGGCACTCGGGAACTCGAAGGCACCGACGTCGGGTAGCGCCGTCAGGTCACCGTCGCCGTCGTACGGACGATCGACGCGATCGATGTCGTTCGTCGGCGCGAGCGACGGGTTGGCGGCGTCGATCAGCGGCGAGCCCTCGGACAGCCGGAAATTCGCCGCCGCGACGGACGCGAACAGCGGGTCGACGAACATGTTCCCGCTCGACGTCATGCCGCCCGCACCGCCGTCGTAGATATCCATCGGGGCGTTCGAGTAGAAATCGTTGCCCTGAAGGTCGCCGAAGAAGTAGGTCGCCACCAGGGCACCGCCGAGCTCCGCCACGTTGTTGGCGAAGATGTTGTTCGCCACGATCCCGCCGCCGGGAGTCAGCAGGTCGTCGATATACACCGCGCCGCCGATCCCGAAGGGCATGCTGTTGTCGTAGAAGGTGTTGTTGACGATGGTCACGAAGGCCGGAGGGGACTGCGCCAGAGCGGCGATCGCGCCGCCGCGGACACTGGAATCGACGCAGGTCGAGCCATCCATGTCGACGTCGGACAGGTCGGGTGTCGCCAGGTCGCAATCGTTGTCGATCGTGTCGCAGCCGATCTCGGTGGCGCCGGGATTGACGAGCGGGTCCGAGTCGTTGCAGTCCACATCGCACATGTAGGTATCCATGTCCGCGTCGAACAGGTCCGGCGTACCCGGATTGCAGTCGTTGTCGATCCCGTCGTTGCAGATCTCCTGGCCGGTCGGTACGGCCAGCGGGTCGGTGTCATCGCACTCCTCGGTGCACAAGAAACCGTCGCCGTCGAGGTCGTCGATGTCCATCGTGCCGGGGTCGCAGTCGTTATCCGCCATGTCGTTGCAGATCTCCGGCGCGCCCGGGTAGGTGCTCGCCGCCGTGTCGTCGCAGTCCGCACAGGAATAGCCGTCCCCGTCACCGTCGCCGCAGTCGCAATCCGTCTCGGGGGGAGCGGTGTCCGTGCTTCCGTCGCAATCGTTGTCGATCCCGTCGTCGCACTTTTCCGGGATCAGCTGGCCGCGGGCGGGGTCCATGTCGTCGCAATCGATCTCGCACGTGCTCCCATCGCCGTCCGCGTCGAACAGGTCCGGGGTCAGCGGATTGCAGTCGTTGTCGATCCCGTCATTGCAGACCTCCGGAAGATCCGGACTGATCGTCGGATCGCTGTCGTCGCAGTCGAACGTGCACACCACACCGTCCGTGTCGAGGTCGCCGATGTCCACGGTGCTCGGATTGCAGTCGTTGTCGATCGTGTCATTGCAGAGCTCTACGGCGCCGGGGTTGATCGCGGAATCGTTGTCGTTGCAATCGACGTCACAGGTGTAGGTGTCGGCGTCGTTGTCCACGATGTCCGGCGTCATCGGATCGCAGTCGTTGTCGAGACCGTCGTTGCAGAGCTCGACGCCGTTGGGGCGCACGAACGGGTTTCCGTCGTCGCAATCCGCGAGGCAGTCGAAGCCGTCGCCGTCGACATCCCCGACGTCAGGCGTCGCCATGTCGCAATCGTTGTCGACCATGTCGTTGCAGATCTCGGGCATGGCGGGGTGGACCGCGGCATCCGCATCGTTGCAGTCCTGGCACTGATAGCCGTCGCTGTCGCCGTCGGTGCAGGTGCAGTCCGTGTCATCGGGCCCGTCGATGAAGGTGTCGCAATCGTTGTCGATCCCGTCGTCACATTTCTCGAACGCCGCCGGGTTGACCGCCGGGTCCGTTTCGTCGCAGTCCTGGTTGCACAGGTAGCCGTCGAAGTCCTCGTCCAGCAGATCCGGCGTCAGCGTGTTGCAGTCGTTGTCGATTCCGTCACAGCCGATCTCCGGTCTGCCGGGGTTGATGAGCGGACTCGTTTCGTCGCAGTCCGCGTCACAGTCGAAGCCGTCTGAATCCGGATCGAAGATATCTGACGAGCTCGGGTCGCAGTCGTTGTCGACACCGTCGCAGGGCAGCTCCGGAGCTCCGGGATAGGCCGTCGGATCATTGTCGTTACAATCTTGGATGCAGTCGGACCCGTCACCGTCGCCGTCGACGTCGTCGTCGGTCTGGTTGTCGCAGTCGTTGTCGATCAGGTCACAACCGATCTCCGGCAGTCCGGGGTTCCGCAGGCTCGTGGTGTCGTCGCAGTCGCTGCAAGCGTAGCCGTCCTGATCGAGATCGGGGCACAGGCACTCGGGGTCGTCGTCACCGAAATCCAGCGAGAGCTTCGGGACCACCACCAGATCGGAAGAGTTGCCGCCGCCCGCGGGGATCTCGTTGTAGATGGCGACCACCAGAAGATTCGGCCCCTTCTGGATCAACGGCAGAGCGGTGGAGGTGATGTCGATCAGCGTGCCGTAATCGGGGACGAGCCCGTTGCTCGACTCGTGCAGCGCCGGGTCCGCGTCCCACGTCGGCGGACCGGCGGGCATCTCGGGCGAGCGGTAGACCTCGACACCGTTGATCCAGGCGACGTAGCCGTCGTCGTAGTCGGCGCCGAGAAAAACACTGTTGATCGAGGCGGGCTCGGGGGCCTCGAAATCGGCCCGGGTGTAGACGGATGCGGTTCCGACCGGGACGGTCGTCACCGCAAGAAACTGGACTCCCTGGCCCACGCCGAACTGGTAGCCGACACCGTACAGACCGCTGTTCCACAGCGTGTCGTCGAAGATGACGTTGGTGAACGCCAGGCCGATGCCGGGGTCCGATTCGTTCGCCAGGTACTTCATCGGCGAGCCGAATTCCACCAGGACCAGATCGGGGTTGACCGCGTCGATGAAGCCGTCACAGTTGTTGTCGATCAGATCTTCACAGTTCTCGACGGCACCGGGATTGACCGCCGGATCGGTATCATCACAGTCCAACCTGCAGTCCTCACCGTCCCCGTCGGCGTCGGTCAGGTCCAGCGTGTTGACGTCGCAGTCGTTGTCGATCCCGTCGTCGCAGATCTCGGCGGCGCCGGGATTGACCGCCGGGTCGCCGTCGTTGCAGTCGACGGCGGCGTCGTAGCCGTCCATGTCCGCGTCGCCGCCGGCGCAGTCGGGATCCACCAGATCGGTCAGGGCATCGCAGTCGTTATCGATCCCGTCGTTGCAAATCTCGATCGCGAACGCATTGACGGCCGGGTTGAAGTCCTGACAGTCGGTGTCGCAATTCTCTCCGTCACCGTCCCCGTCGAAGATGTCCTGTGTCGAGAACGTACAGTCGTTGTCGATCCCGTCGTTGCAGACCTCCACGGCGCCCGGGTTGATGGACGCGTCGCCGTCGTTGCAGTCGGTGCAACGGTAAGAGTCGGCATCGAGGTCGACCGGATTGGGACAGGAACACTCGATGTCGTCCTGGTCGATGAAACCGTCGCAGTTGTTGTCGACGCCGTCGAAGCAGAACTCGAGCTGTCCGGGGAAGATCGGCGGCGCGAAATCGTCGCAATCGAGCGTACAGTCCGCCCCGTCGTTGTCCCGGTCGACGACATCGGGCGTGCCGGGGTTGCAGTCGTTGTCCAGACCGTCGCAGTCGATCTCCGTAGCACCCGGGTTGACCGCCGAATTCGTGTCGTCGCAGTCGATGACGCAGCTGTAGGTATCGTTGTCCGCATCGAAGACATCCGGCGTGTTGGGGTCGCAGTCGTTGTCGACGCCGTCGTTGCAGAGCTCCGGCGCGCCCGGATTGGTCGTGGGCTCCGTGTCGTCGCAATCGGTGCAGGCGTAGAAGTCCCCGTCGTCGTCGGCGCAGAGGCAATCGGTGTCGTCGGGCCCGAACTCCATCATGGTAAGTCGCGGGATCAGGACCAGATCCGTGCTCGGGGTCGGCAGTTGAATCTCATTCCAGACTCCGATGGCCAAGACGTTGATCCCGTTCACCAGAGCCGGTAGCCCTGCCGGCGAGATGTCGACCGGCGTCCCGTAATTCGGATCGTTGCCGTTGCCCGACTCGTGGGGAGCGGCCTGGGTATCCCAGTCAGGGTCACCTGCCGGCATTTCGGGCGACCGGTAGACCTCGACGCCGTTGATCCACGCCACGTAACCGTCGTCGTAGTCCGCCGACAGCGCCAGCGAATCGACAATCGTCGTATCGGTGATGTTGAACGTCGTACGCGTGTAGACCGACTGGGACTGGCTCGCGACGGTTGTCGCGATCAGGTTGATCGCACCGGGTAAGGCGTCCTCGTAGCCGACGCCGTAAGCGCCCAGAGTCCAGCTCGTATCGTCGAAGACCGGGTCCACCCAGGTCAACAACAAGCCCGGATCCGGCAACACGGGCTCGTGAACCAGCCAGGTCATCGGCGAACCTTCCTCGACGAGGACCACCTCGAACAGGAAGTTGGTGTCGATGGCGCCGTCGCAGTCGTTGTCCGCCCCGTCACTACACTGCTCGTACCCGGACGGATTGATCGACGGCTCGGTGTCGTCACAATCGACATCGCAGAGGAACCCGTCGTTGTCGCCGTCGAAGATGTCCGGTGTCGAGGGATCGCAGTCGTTGTCCAATCCGTCGTTACAGATCTCCGGAGACCCGGGCGCACTCGTCCCGTCCGTGTCGTCGCAATCGGCCTGCCCCGCGGTGCTTCCGTTTCCGTAGAACAGGTTGTTGACGATCGTCGCCGACGATCCACTGGCGTTCCTTGTGAACACCCCCGCCCCGTCCGACGCCTCGTTGTGGCTGATGATGTTGCGCTCCAGGGTCAGTTCACTGTTACCCGGCATGGTGGAATAGATCGCCCCGCCTCGGTCCGAGACGTTCAGGTCGATGACGTTCTCGGTAATCAGCACGGATGAGAACTTGGATGTGATGTAGATTCCACCGCCCTTGCCGACTCCGGGAATATCGGCCGAGCGTGCGACGTTGTTGCGGATCGTCGTGCCGGAGATCGTGGGAACATCCAAGCCGGTCTGGATATAGATCCCGCCACCGCGGGCGTACCCGTCGTCGACGACGTTGTTTTCGATGATCAGGTTGTTGAGACGAGGTCCGGAGTCGACGATGCGGATCCCGCCACCCGCCGTGACCGGGTCGAGTCCCACGGTTCCGATCTTGTCACCCTTGCCGTTACGTATCGTGAACCCTTCGAGAAGCGGGTTGAACCGAGCCCCGTTGAACGTCACCACGCTGTTGGGTGCTCCATTGCCGTCGATGATGCTCAGCCCGGCCCCCGCGCCGATGACGTTGACCAGGCTCTTCATCACGATCGTCTCGTAGTAGATGCCCGCGGCAACGCGGACCTCATCACCTCCGACCGCCTGGTTGATCCCCGCCTGAATCGTGAGGTAGGGGTACTGCTGGCTGCCGTCCTGGGTCCCCGGGTTGGGGCTGTTCACGTCGACGTAGACCGTCGCCGCGTGGCTGGCGCCGGAGGCGATCGCCGCGATCAGAAGGACGACTGCGCAATGAAAGGAGTCGGGGCGAGGCATCCTACACATGTCCTTAAGAAAAGTCCCGAAATCAAGCCAAAACAAAAAAAGGGGGAGGGAAGCCTGTGCTTCCCCCCCCCAACCGAATTGTCGGTAGGGTCGCCCGTCAGGGCGACCCTCGGTTACTCAAACTAGCTGCAGCTGTCGAACGCCGCGCAACGACCGGCTTCGTCGCCAATCAGTTGCGGCGGATCTTCAGGCGTACAACCGGGCGTTCCTTCGAACGTGATCTCGTAGTCGTACGTCGTGGATCCGTTCCACGGACGGTACTTGGCGCAGTAGGTGCCCGCGGGCAGGCAGCCCTGCAGGATGGACAAGTACACGGGACCTCCGTCTTCGTCGCAGCCGAAGACCTCGCCCGAGCAATCCGTCACCTGGAGCCCGCCGTCGCCCGTACCGCCACCGTCGAAGTCATCGTCGAAGATGGTCATGAAGGTCGCTTCCGTCAACGTGAACTGGTACACGTCGTAGTCGCAGCCGGCGCCCATGTTGCCGGCGACCTTCGACGGAATCTCCGGGATCACCTGCGCGGTTGCTTCCGTGTCGTTCGGCTCGACCTCCAAGAAGGCCGGGATCAGCCTCGACATCTCGAACTCGTAGTAGAAGTTCGGCTGCGCGAACTGCGAGAAGATCCTCACGACGTAGTTCGCGTCGGCGACCTGGTTGCCGAGCAGAGCATTCGCCGGCGGCAGGATCGCCTCGAAGCTCGAGAGCAGGCCCGGGCCGCTGTTGTCGTCGTCCGCCCCGACGAAGAACCATCCGCCGAAGTCGCTCGGGCCGATGATCAGCTGGACGATCGTATCCGCGATGTCCTCGTTTCCTGGCGGTGCGTGCGTCTCGAACAGCAGGTTAGACGTCTCATTGACGTCGAAGATGTAGTGGTCGCGGTCGATCGCCGGAGCGGTCGCCGCGAAGTCGTACATCGCCGCGATCCTCTGACCGACCGCGATCGGGTTCTGGCCGGTAAAGAAGAGCCCGTTGTCCTCGACCTCGTAGAGACAACCGACCTGGTTCTTGACCTGCAGCTCGTAATCGAAGGGATCGACGTAGTTGATCGTTCCGGGAGCTCGCCACGGGGTGACCTGCACCAGGAAGTCTCCACCGAGAGCCTGCAGCGAGGAAGACTTGGTGCCGGGGGCCGTACGCGGCAGGCACATCTCGAGCTCGGAGCCGAAGCCACCTGACGGACGGTCGTCGTTGATCGCGATCGCGTTCTCGTCCGAGAACGGGCTCAACGGGAAGGACTGGTACGGGATGCACGGCGGCAGGCCGTCCAGCGGCCCATCCAGCGGATCCGGACAATCGGCATCCGTCCGGCACGCCGGCATGAAGTCTTGGTTCGACTGGTTGCAGCGACCGCCGTAGTCCGGCTCGTTTTCGAAGAACACACCCATGATGGTGTCCGTCGCGAACGGGCTACCCGATGTGAAGCCGTTGAAGAAGGTCGGGAACTGCTCATCCGTGCCGATCAGCATCAGGCTGTTCTGGTTCAGGCTGAATTCGGCCCAGTCGACATCGCCAAGCTCGTCTTCCCGTTCCGGGTTCACCATACTGCGAGACTGGATCTCCGAGTTGGCACGACCGAACGCATAACCGCTCGTCGGGGTCGGGAAACCGATCTTGGCCGCGTTGGCTCGGCTGTTGTCCGGCTCGTAGCTGTCGAAGAGCGGGATCTCGCAGGTCCCGGTGATTTCAATTTCAAGGTCGAAGTTGTCAGGGGTGGAGATGTCGAAGAAGCCGCCGACCTCGACATAGTAGGTGCCGGGGCGGAGACAGCCGCTTTCGATGCGTGACGTGAAGTCACCGGGGATGTCCTGGTTGAAGGCAATCATGTTGCCGTCGTTCTCCGGACAACCGTCCCAAAGCGCGAGGTCGGTGTCGTCCGTTCCGGTTCCCGGCATGTCCGAGATCGTCTCGATGGTCACGAAGTGGCCGTCGCCCGGAGCGCCGAGGAGATCGAAGGACCGCCAGTTGTGGTCCGGTTGCGGTCCGACGCTCATGGTCTCGGCGTGCGGGAGCGAGACGGCAACCGCCCCGAGGCACGAGTCATCGGCGCCCGGATCGCGACGCGCGTAGTCGTTCAGCGCCGTCGTGCCGAAGGTCACCGCGAAAACGTCCCCCCCCAGGTCCGAGATCTTGGTTTCCAGCTCCGTGCGACGAGCCGAGTCCGAGGCGAACTGCAGCGCCTTCCCGAGGATCATGACCTGCCGGGAAGGAGTCTCCCGGTACTGGTCGGCGAGTAGCTCGTACGCGCGCGAGCGAATCGCGTCGTTCTGCGCCGAGGACTCGAGTTCCATGCGGGTGACGGTCTGCAGAAGCATCAGCGAGGTCTCCGGGTCCGCCTTCGTGACGGCCTCGAGCATCGATGCAGCCTTCATCGATGAGGAGGACTGATTCCCTGCGCTGGAGAGGTTGATCTTCGCCACGTCTTCGGGTGCGACGGCGTTCTGGGCCTCGCTCTTCGGGCTCACGCCCTTGCCGGATTTCGTGCGATCCCCGTGGCGATCAATAGTGCGCTCGTCCGCAAGCGCCGGAACCAACGCGAGCGTCAAACAGACCGCGATCGCAGTCATAAAGACGAACTTTTGTCTCATGCTCCCCCCTTAAGTGGGTTTGGTTTCACGAATCAACCCCGCAACCGAGGCGTAATTCTCTGCCAAAGTAACGAGAAATTACGGGGAAACCGCCCGGGGGACAAGCGGTTTTTGCGGCCGAATGACAGTTTTGTCACTGCATCCGCACGCGCAAGAAATCTTATTCTTTCGGTATTTTTTATCGATAAAAATTTATTTATTCAAATTATTTTTAGTGTTTGGCGCCGGGTCCTCTCTCGCCCGCCTCGATCGGAACATCGATCGTGTTCCCAGGCGGGGGCAACGGGCAAGTCGCGTACGGCGTGAAGGCGCAGGGCGGGTTGAAAGCCATGTTGAAGTCGAGGGTGACCTCGGTCCCGGCAACCGGAGCGTAAAGATACCGGCCCGCCGGATAGGTTTCCTTTCCCGTCGTCGCGTCTTTGAACATCACGAAGAGATCCGCCTCGGCTCCGAGTGCCGCGAGCCGGTAGGTCTTGCTTTCCAACTCGAACTCGATCGTTCCCCGGGAGACCATCTCAGCGTCGCGTCCGACGACCGTCTCCACCGTCGTCATCGCCCCGTTGTCCTCCGGAATCAACGTCCCCGTGAAGACGTACGCCGCGTCCACGGGGTAAAACTCCAGGCCCTTGAAATCCCGTGCCGCGGAAGCCTCGGGGTCGCGCACCCGGATCGCGTGGCCACCGTACCGGGCGATGGGGAGGATCTCGAGACGTCCGAGAGCGATACGGTCGCCGTCGGGCTCGAGCCTCGTCTGCCCCTCGGGTGGGGCCGATCCGTTGAGCGTCAGCCCGGGTGCGGGATCCGCGAGGAAGATCTCTCCGTTCTCGTAGACGAAGGACCCGGCGACCGCGTCACCGGTGTCTGCCGGAAAGACGATCGCGTTGTCCGGCGCGCTCCCGAACGGGTTGTCCCCTTCCCGCAGCCAGTGCAGTCCGGTCAGCGTGATCCAGTTCTTGCGGATCCTGTCCTCGCGGCCTTGCCGGAAAAGCTCGACGCTCCTCGCGTGTGGGTCGACGGCCGGAGCCGCCTGCCGCTCCGAAGTCGCGCCGGAGGCTTCCGCGCCGGGTGCGGTCTCGGCCGGCGGTTTGTCCTCGCTGCAGGCGAGCGGGAAAGAGAGGGCGCACAGGGCGAGGATGATGCCGAACCCGTCGAGTCGAGCGCCCTTCGTGAAAGCCCTCATCGGACCTCCGCCGTCAACTGCTCGAGATCCCTTTCGGGGCGCGCGCCGAAATGGGAGATGGCTTCGGCGGCCGCGATGGCGCCGAGACGCGCGCACGTCGACGCGTCGTGACCGCGTGTGAAGCCATGCAGAAAACCGGCGGCGAACAGATCCCCGGCACCGGTTGTGTCCAGCACCCTGTCGACGGGCTCGGCGGGAACGTCGACGCGTTCGCCGTCGTGCAGGACCACGGCACCCGCCGCCCCACGGGTCAACGCCGCCCAGCGGCAGCGCGCCGGAAGCTGGCGCAGTGCCGCTTCAAAGTCCGTGGCCTGGTAGAGCGACACGATCTCCTCCTCGTTCGCGAACAGGATGTCGATGTGGTTTTCGACGAGCTCGAGGAACTCGTTCCGGTGGCGCTCGACACAGAACGGATCGGACAGGCTGAGCGCGACCAGCCGGTCCGCCGAGTGTGCGATCTCGGCCGCTTTGAGGAACGCCTGCTTGGCCGGTTCCGGATCCCAAAGATAACCCTCGAGGTAGGTCACACCGGCACCGCGGATCAGCTCGGGGTCGACATCTTCCACGGCGAGCTCGGCGCTGGCCCCCAGGAACGTCAGCATCGTCCGCTGCGCGTCCCCGCTGACCAATACGAGGCAGCGGGCCGTCGGCGTGCCGCTGTCGGCGGGTTCCGACCGGAACGTGACGCCGGAGGCGCGGATGTCCCGCGTAAACACCGCACCGAGCTCATCGTCGCAGACCTTGCCGATGTAGGCGGCCCGGCTTCCGAGCGAGACCAGGCCGACCATCGTGTTCGCCGCCGATCCTCCCGAGCATTCGACGGTGTCGGTCACCAGCGCATACAGGTGCTTGGCCTGCTCCGCGTCGATCAACGTCATCGCGCCCTTGGCCAGGGAGTGGTCCGCGAGAAACCGGTCGTCGGTGTGGGCCAGGACATCCACGATCGCATTCCCGAGGCCGATGACGTCGTGAGTGGTCCCGGAGGAGGGCTGATGCATCGTCACATGACTCCTCGATACGGGAGAGTTCATTATACAGATGACGGAGCGCCGGGGTGTTATCATCCCCCCGCCGTGAACTCGCCGCTTCGACGATTGCTTGCGGCCGCTTTCTTGCTGGCCACACCCTTGACGGCGGTTCGCACCGACGGCGGCGAGACACAACCGGCATCCGGGGCGCCGACCCTCTTGATCCTCGTACGCCACGCGGAGAAGACGGCCGGCGACCCGGACCCTAGCCTCAGTGCCGCAGGCGAACAACGCGCGGGCGCCTTGGCGCACGTCCTCGGCGACCTCGACGTCGACGCGCTCTATGCCAGCCAGTACAAACGCTCCCGTTTGACTCTGGAACCTCTGAGCCGCCGCGTCGACGTGAACATCGAGACCAGCGAGATCTCCGGCAGCGTCGACGCCTGGGCCGCCGCGTTTGCCGCTCGGCTACTCGAGCGGCACCGAGGCCAGACCGTCGTCGTTGCAGGGCACAGCAACACGACGCCGATCCTCGCACGCGCGCTCGGGGCGAACGGAGTTCCGGACCTCACCGACGCGGACTATGACGATCTGTTCTGGGTCTTGCACGACGGCAAGAGCGTCGAGTTCGTGCACCTACACTACGGGGCGGTGAGCGAGTAGAGCTACCGTTTCGGACCCAACACCATCGTCATGTCGCGATTGACAATGGCCCCCGGAGCAGCCTCGACGACGGCGATGTCGTCCAGAATCTCGATCACCTGATCGAGTAGCTTCCGGCCGTTCTCGGGCCTGCGCAAGTCACGGCCGCGGAACATGATCGTGACCTTGACCTTGTCCCCCGCGTCGAGGAAGCGGCGGGCGTGGTTGAGCTTGGTCTCGAGGTCGTGCTCGTTGATGTTGGGGCGCAGCTTGACCTGCTTGACGGCGATCCGGGTCTCTTTCTTGCGCGCCTCGCGCGCCTTCTTGTTGGCCTCGAAGCGGTGCTTGCCCCAGTCCATGACGCGGACCACGATCGGGCGCGCGTCGGCGGCGACCTCGACGAGGTCGAGGCCGGCCTCGGCGGCAACCTGTTTGGCTTGATCTAGGGGAACGATGCCGACCTGCTCGCCCTCGGCATCAATGAGACGGACCGGGCTCAGCCGAATCTGGTCGTTGACGCGGACGTTCTGTTCGATGCGGAAAGACCTCCTACCGTTGGGCGGGGCAATATATCACCCGCGCAATCATGTGTCCTGGGGGAGCCGCCGTCAACCCGCCCGCCGGCCGGCCTCAGGGGTGCTCCGCCACGACGACCGTGCGAATCCCGCCACGAACGTTGAAATCGGCCTCGACCGTCATGCGCCGCGGGGCGACGGCGGCGACCAGGTCGTCGAGGATCCGGTTGGTCACCGCCTCGTGGAAGTGGCCCTCGTCGCGGAAGGACCACAGGTACAGCTTGAGGGACTTGAGCTCGACACAGGCCCGATCGGGAACGTAGCGGATGGTGATCGAGGCGAAATCCGGCTGCCCGGTCTTGGGGCAGACGCAGGTGAACTCCGGACACTCGATACGGATTTCGTAGTCCCTCCCGGGGTTGGGGTTGTCGAACGTTTCGAGCGTCTTGCTGGGCGACGTGCTGCTCAATCCGGGCGCCCCTGGAGGATCTCGATATCGTACCCGTTGGGGTCTTTCAGGAAGATGTAGTTGGCGCTGACGGTCGGCTTGGAGCGCCGGTACCACCAGCCGCGCGCCTCGACATCCGTCACCACCTTCTCCAGGTCATCCGTGAAGAAGGCGAGGTGCCCGAACTGATCGCCCAGCTCGTAGTCGCTCTTCCCATGGTTGACGGTCAACTCGATCTGATAGGCGCCGGCGTCGTCCTCGAGGAAGACCAGCGTCGCCTCGTCGCCGATGGGCTTTCGACGGGTCTCGTTGAGCCCGAGGAATCCGGTGTAGAACTCGAGTGTCGCGTCCAGGTCCTTGACCCGGATCATCGTGTGCGCCAGCTTCATGCGTCTCCTCCCCTATCGGCCGTCCTACCCGACCCGTTGCAGCTCGACCCTCACCATACGACGCCGCCCGTCGCGATCGACGGTCAGCTCGACCGTCCCGCCCACGCCGATGCGCTCGAACTCGTCGCGCATCTGATCGATCGACCGAACCTCACGGCCGTTCACGGCCAGCACCCGATCCCCGAGCACGTAACGGCCGCGGCGTGTGCGGGTCAAGCCCTCGAAACCGAGCCGGGCGGCCGCGCTGCCGCGGGCCACATCTTGCACCACGACGCCATCGAGGTCGAACCGGCGGGTGTAGCGATCCGCGAGCCAGTACATCCCGGGAATCCCGGGCTCGATTGCTTGCCCGAAGCGGATCAACTGCGGCACGAGACGCGTGACGGTGTCGACCGGGATCGCGAATCCGATTCCGGCCGATGCCCCGCTCGGGCTGTAGATCGCGGTGTTGACCCCGATCAGGCGGCCGCTCGAATCGAGCAGCGGGCCGCCCGAGTTGCCGGGGTTGATCGCCGCGTCGGTCTGGATGACGTCGCGGATCAGACGGCCGGTCGGCGAGGTCAACTCGCGGCCGAGGGCGCTCACCACCCCGGTGGTCAGTGTGTGGTCGAGGCCGAACGGATTGCCGACGGCGAGGACACGCTGCCCGACGAGCAGGTCGTCCGAGCGGCCGATCTCCAGCGGAACCTGCTTGCCCGCGCTCGACGTGACCTTCAAGACCGCAAGGTCTTTTTCCGGTGCCACCCCGACCAATTCCGCCTCCCAGTCGGTCTGGTCCGCGAGGGTCACGGCAAACCGGTTGGCCCCCTCGACGACGTGAAAATTGGTGACCACGTGCCCCTGTCGATCCCAGAAGAACCCGCTGCCGGAGCCCTGGGGGATGCGCGTCACGTCGAAGAAGAAGTTGCGCCGCACGGCAACGCTCGTGACGTTGACCACGGAATCGGCGGCTTTGCGGAACACCTCGATCCCGCGACGCTCGTCCTCGGTCAGGCCGTTCAGCCGGCTCGCCGAGGAGGCCTGGGGCTCCACGGCCGACGACACCGGGGTGAATTCGGCAACGGCACGCGCAGGCTCGGGCAACGTCGGCGGGGCCGCATTGCGCGATACGAACCACTGGGCGAACGCGATGCCCAACGCCAGCAATGCGACCACGTACAGAAGGAGAACGCGACCCCTCATCGATCCCACCTCCGGGAGTGGAAAAGGCGTCTAACGAGGTTACCATCGGCCGATGCGTGGCAACCACTCGAACAACCGGGCGTTCGTTCGTCACGCGGGCAACCTCGCGCCGTTCGTCTTGACCTGTGAGCACGCTCACGGCCGCCTCCCTCCGGGGGTCTCGACAACTGCCCGGGATCGTGCCGCGTTGCGGGCGCACTGGGGTTGGGACATCGGCGCATGGGCCCTGACCCGCGCGATCGCCGCGGAGCTTCGCACCGGGGCCACCGGCGGACGCTGGTCGCGATTGTGGATCGACCTCAACCGGCCGGCCGGCGACCCGATGCTCGTTCGAAAAACCATCGAGGGGCATCCGCTTTCATGGAACGCCGGGGTCGACGAGCGTGAGATCGAGCGACGCTACGCGGCGATCCACGTTCCCTACCATCGCGAGGTCGATCGCCAGATTGCTCGCCGCCTCGAGCGCGGGGTGCGACCGGTGCTTCTTGCGGTGCACACCTACACGCCGCGTCTCAACGGCCGGTTGCGGACTTTCGACGCGGGTGTGCTGTATGACGAGAATCGGGGCGAGGCGATGCGGCTCGCGGCGGCGCTGCGGGGCGCGGGGTTGGAGGTGCGCTACAACCAACCCTATTCCGGGCGTCGAGGCTTGATGTACTCCATCGACCGGCACGGCCGGCACTACCGCCTCCCGTGCCTGGAGCTGGAGATCAATCAGGCGTTGTTCTCACGCCCCGGCAAACCCACCCGGCTGGCCCGGGCAGTCGCCCACGGTCTGCGCGACATCGAGGCCCGCACGCGGGGGCGGCGGTGATCTGGCTCGTCGTTTGCCTCGTCGCCCTCGCGGCGTCGACACTCACCCTGTTTTCCGGCTTCGGCCTCGGCACCCTGCTCCTCCCCGCGTTCGCCCTGGTCTTCCCCGCCGAGCTGGCCGTGGCCGCGACCGCGGTCGTGCACCTGGCCAACAACGTCTTCAAGCTGGCCCTGATGGGTCGCTACGCGCGGGTTGCGACCGTGCTCGCGTTCGGTGTTCCGGCGATCGTGGGGGCGGTGGGGGGCGCCTGGTTGCTGAAGGGGCTGTCCGGTCTTCCCGTCGTCGGCGGTTACACCATCGCCGGCCAGCGTTTCGAGCTCTCCCTGCTCAAGATCGCGCTGGGACTGTTGATCGTGGCGTTTGCCTGGGTCGAGCTGAGATCGGGTCGTGAGTCGGCGAGCGCGCGTCGCCTGGGCATGGGCTGGGGCGGGCTGCTGTCCGGCTTCTTCGGAGGTCTCTCGGGACACCAGGGCGCGTTGCGCTCCGCCTTCCTGGTCGGCAGCGGGCTCGACAAGCGGGCGTTCATCGCGACCGGGGTCTCGTGCGCGGTGATGGTCGACGTGGCACGGATCGCCGTCTACGGATTTGCTTTCGTCGGAGCTCTGGTCGCGGCGTCGGGCGAACGTCCCGTGGCGGGACTGCTCGCGGCCGCGATGGCGTCGGCGTTCGCCGGCGCGTGGATCGGCGTCCGGTTGATCGGCAAGGTCACCCTGGAGGGCGTACGACGCTGGGTGGGCACGCTGTTGGTGTTGGTCGGGCTTGCCCTCGCGTCGGGGCTGGTCTGAGCCGGATGAAGACTATGCGGGCGCTTCCGCCGCCGCGCGTCTCCTCTTGACGGACTTCTCGTACCAACTGCCGACGATGAACGCGATGATCGCCAGACAGAAGCAGAAGAAGAAGCCCACCACGAATCCGCGGCTGTACGCTTCCCCGACCGCCAGGTAGTGCTCCCTGGGCGCCGAGCCATCCCAGGGCAGGCCGTTGTCGGCCATGATGCGCAGGAAGCCGGCGAGGAGGTAAAGACAGTACCCCGCGCCGAGGTTTGCCAGAACAAGGACGATTTGGCGGGGGCGACTCATGAAAACTCCGCGGGGTTCGGACGATGCTACTAAACTGTGATCTGGACGGTGCGGCTGCCATCGAGATTCCGAAAAAACCGCCGCGGTGGCTCCCCGGGAACACTGCTAGAATGAGTTCCAGCCGCGCTGGACGGCGGAGAACCCTCATGATTGCTTGGACTTACGACGGCCTGACCTATCGTCGCCGTGGCGCGCGGACGGTGCGGGTCGGCGACGTGGAAATCGGCAGCGACCACCCCATCCGGGTGCAGTCGATGACGACGCCGTCGACTCGGGATACGCTCGCCACGGTCGATCAGATCGAGCGTCTGGTCGACGCCGGTTGTGAGATCGTCCGAGTGACGGTGCCGACCAGTGCGGACGCGGACAATCTCCCCGCCATCCGCGAGGCCCTTCGGCAGCGCAAGATCCGCGTTCCGCTGGTGGCCGACATCCACTTCACCCCGCGGGCCGCGATGAAGGCCGTCGAGCACGTGGACAAGGTGCGCATCAATCCGGGCAACTACGCCGACAAGAAGAAGTTCAGCGTCCGCGAGTACAGCGACGCGGAGTACGGCGAGGAGCTCGAACGGATCGCCGAGGTATTCGCACCCCTCGCACGGCGGGCCAAGGAACTCGGGGTGAGCATGCGGATCGGCACCAATCACGGGTCGCTGTCCGACCGCATCATGAACCGCTACGGCGACACGCCCGAGGGAATGGTCGAGTCGGCGCTGGAGTTCGTCCGAATCTGCCGCACGGAGAGTTACCACGATCTCGTCCTGTCGATGAAGTCGTCCAACCCCGTCGTGGTCCAGCAGGTCTACCGCATGCTGGCGCAGCGGATGGCCGAAGAATCGATGGACTACCCGTTCCACCTCGGCGTCACCGAGGCCGGCGACGGCGAGGACGGCCGGATCAAGTCGGCGCTCGGCATCGGCGCCCTGCTCGACGAGGGCATCGGCGACACCATCCGGGTCTCGCTGACCGAGGACCCGGTCGCGGAGATCCCCGTCGCGCGGGCGCTCGCGGAGCGTTACAACGCGTGGCACGAAACGCGGGCTCCCGAACCGGCGACGTTGCGCACGCCGGTGCAGGAGCGCCGCGATCCGCTTCGTTACGAGCGGCGAAAGACGTCGGTCCTGCCCGTCGGCACGCATCGAATCGGAGCCGGAGAGACCGTCGCCGTCGAGGTCGCCTTGCAGACAGCGCCCGGTGATGCGGAGACGTTGCGCAAGGAGCTCGATGCACAGTGCGGGGTCCGTGTACCGGCGGAGACCCGCGCCGAGATCGTCTCGGTGAGAGCGGCGAGAACCGAAATCGAGGCGCTGGAGAGTCTGCGCCGCTCGATGGAACTGGTCGCGCCCCGCGTCGCATTGTCGGTTCGTATCGACGAACGGGAGCTCATCGGAATCGGAGACGACGAGCTGCAGCGATGGTGCGCCGCCGCGCACCGGCTGCACCTCGTGACCCGTGCCGGCGCCGCCACCCGGGAGTGGGCCGAGCTGTTCCGGGCGGCTTCCGACGCTTCGACGGCGATCCTGATCGAAGCCAGCGGGAAGGACGCGGAAGAGGCCGTCGACCACGCCGTGGCGCTGGCCCGCGGGGCGAACGGCCGTTGCGCGATTACGCTGACGCCGGTCCGGGGCCGTTCCGTGCTGCACGCCACTCGGCTGCTTGCCGCGCGGATCGAGGAGGCCGGTCTCGCCTGCCCGATCGTGCTCCTGGACCGACCCGGGGCCCGCGGCGCGGATACGCTGCTGGATCCGGCCGCCTCGCTGGGCGGTCTGTTGTGTGACGGGATCGGCGACTCCATCCAGGTCGAGCTCGACGACGCAACCGAGGGGCGGCGCGGCGCGTTCGGGATCCTGCAGGCCGCGCGCGTGCGGATCACGAAGACCGAGTTCATCTCCTGCCCCTCGTGCGGCCGCACGCTGTTCGACCTCGAGGAAACGACGGCGCGGATCAAGCAACGGACGTCCCACCTCAAGGGCGTGAAGATCGCCGTGATGGGCTGCATCGTGAACGGACCGGGCGAGATGGCCGACGCCGACTTCGGCTACGTCGGCTGGGGCGAGGACAAGATCGCGCTGTTCGTCGGCAAGGAGATGGTCGCCAAGGACATCCCCACGGCCGAGGCCGACGAACGACTTGTCGAGCTGATCAAGCAACATGGCCGCTGGGTCGATCCGCCTGTCGTCGTCGGCGAGGAAGCCCTTCGCGCCGCTCCATTTCGTAAAAAACTGTAAACAAGGCCCGGCCCACGACTCCCCTCCGGCTTCCCGGGCGAAGGACCGCTAGAGTAAACGGATGCGTCACCGAAACCTGCATGGACGAAGCTGGCTTGCCATCGGCACGCTCGTCTTTTTATTGCTCGGACCGGGTGTCGATGCGAAGGGCAAGCTCCTTTCCACATGGTTGGACCGGGACATCACGATCGACGGCGAGCTCGACGAGTGGCGCGACGCGCTGGTCTACTTCGGCTCGGTCGATGCGTTCGTCGGCGTGTTCAACGACGATTCGCACCTCTACCTATGCCTCTACTCCCAGAGCCCCGAGCTGTCGAGCCAGTTCGCGACGGACGGGTTGCGCCTGAAGATCGAGGGCAAGAAGAGCGACCGGTTTGTCGTACACTTCCCGCGTGCCGAGCAACGGACGGTGCCCGCCGCTCGCGGGCGTCAAGATGACCGCGACCGGCCACCGGCGAGCACCGACACGATCGGGCTCGAGATTCCCGGGCAACGCGACCTGGTCGTCGTGTCCGCCGGCGGGGACGCGGGCCTGGAGGCGCGGCTGTCGCACCGTGGCTCGTTCGTCTACGAGCTCAAGATCCCGCTGGCCGCGGGGGCGGAACAACCGTGGGCCCCGGGGTTGTTTCCCGGCGACAAGTTCAAGCTGCTCATCGAGAATCCGCGCAGCGAGGAACTCGCCGACGAACGCGCGATGCAGGACGCCCACCGCGGGTCGCCCTCGGCGTTCGAACCGAGTACCGCCGGTCCTTACGGCACGCGGTCGAACGGCGGCTGGACGGGTCCGATCGACGACGATTTCTTCGTCGAGCGCTTCGTTTTTCTCCTCAAGACGCGCGTGGAACTGGCGAAATCGCCCTGAATCGGGCCAAATCGGCGTAGCTTAAACTGAACACCGGATAAACCGGTCCGAATGGGATGAAGGGTTTGACGGCATAGCGATGGACAACGCGAGCAACAGCGACCCCACGACGAACCCATTGGTGCGCTTCGCCGTGCACCGCCGCGTGACGATGACGATGATCGTCATCGGCGTCTGCGTGCTCGGCGCGATGAGTCTCGCTCGGCTCCCGCTCGAGTTTCTCCCCGAATTTTCCTCGAACAACATCTCGGTCATCGCGCCCTACCCCTCGTCGTCGCCGGAGGAGGTGGAGCGGCTGATCGTCCGCCCGCTCGAGGATTCGCTCAGCACCATCAACGGGATCGACACGCTGTCCGCAACCGCCACCTCGGGACAAGGCCGTGTCAGCGTCCGGTTCCTCGACGGCACGGACATGGAAATGGCCGCCGTCGACGTCCGTGATCGCGTCGACAGGGTGCGGCACTTGCTCCCCGACGATCTCGAGCGGATCGATATCCGCCGGTTCCAGTCCACCGATATCCCGGTCGTCGAATTCGACGTGTCGGCCGCCTGGCCCCGCGAACAGTTGATGGACTTCGCCGAAACGATCGTGCAGAGGCGGCTCGAACGCATCGAGGGCGTGGCCCAGGTCGACGTGCGCGGGCTGCAGACACCCGAGGTTCAGATCAACCTCGACCCGGCTCGGTTGAGGGCGCACGGGGTCGACCTGCGTGACCTGAACGGCACCCTGCGCAGCAACAACGTGAACCTGTCGGCCGGCGAGATTCGCAGCGGCAGCCGCAAACTGATGGTTCGCGCGATGGGCGAGTTCACGACTCCGGATCAGATCCGTGCGTTACCGCTCGGTTCCTCCGGGCTCCGCCTGTCGGATGTCGCGGAGGTCGCCTACACCTTCCCCCGCCAGGACAACTTCAACTTTCTCAATGGGATCGAATCGTTGACCGTCTCGATCAACAAGGCGTCGACGGCCAACCTTCTGTCCGTCGTCGAGGCGGTCAAAACCGAGCTTAAAGAGATCGAGGTCGAGGCCAGCGGCCTCGACATCCGGGTCTACCGTGACGCCTCCACCGATGTGCGCAAGGGGCTCGGCCAGCTCCGCGATGCGGGGTTGATCGGGGGTGCGCTCGCCATCGCCGCGGTGTTCTTCTTCCTGCGTCGCTTCCGCACGACCCTGCTGGTCGCTCTTGCCATTCCCATCTCCGTCGTGGCCACGTTCGTGCTGATCTACTTCATGCGCCAGGGCGGGCTGTCCGACATCACGCTCAACGTGGTCAGCCTGGCCGGGCTGATGCTCGCCCTGGGCATGCTCGTCGACAACTCGATCGTCGTGATCGAGTCGATCTTCCGTCACCGCAACGAGCTCGAGGAGGAGTCCGTCACCGCGGCGCTGCGCGGCACCAGCGAGGTCGCGCTGCCGATCATCGCCTCGACGGTCACGACGATGTGCGTGTTCATCCCGCTGATCTTCCTGTCCACGGGCGGGCGTTTCAAGCTGTACCTCGAGAACATCGCCTTGACGATCAGCATCGTGATCGTCGCTTCGCTCGTCGTGGCGTTGACCGTGGTCCCGATGGTTGCCTCGCTGATCCTGCGCGGCCAGCATGCACGTCCGGCCCGTTTCTTCAGGGTCATGGCCTCGGCCTACGGCCGCGTACTGAACGTCACGTTGCGGCATCGGCTGGTCTTTGTCGCCGTGATGATCGGGTTGTTCCTCGGCTCGCTCGAGTTGCTCAAGAACATCGAACGGGCCTACAGCTCGCGGTCGCTCGAACGCGAGGTCATCCTCAAGGTCGACACCCCCAAGCAGTACTCGCTCGAGCAGATTCAGTCGCTTTATAACGAGGTCTACACGATCCTCGATTCCAATCGCGACGAGCTCGACATCGCCGACATTGCTCACGGCTACGACCGCGGTACCGGACGATCGCGTGGGGGATGGCGCCGTACGCGGCAGTTCAACGTCTACCTCAAGGACGAGGACGAGAGCCGTCTGACGACGATGGAGGCACGCGAGAAGATCCGTGCCCTTATGCCCGTCAAGGCGGGGGTCAATCTACGGATGGCCGCGGGGCGCGGGCACTACGGCAGCACCGGGATCGAGATCGAGCTGTCCGGCGAGGAGGCCTCGGTGCTCGAGTTGATGAGCCAGCAGATCGCCGACCGTCTGGGGCGCCTGCCGATGATCCGAGAGGTCGACACGTCTCTCGAATCGGGCGATCAGGAAGTGCGTGTCGCCGTTCAACGCGAGCGTACACTGGCCGCCGGCCTGTCCAGCCAGGCAGTCGCGTCGACCGTCTCCAGCGCGTTGTCGAGCCGGGCGGTGAGCCACTTCAAGACCGACGACCGCGAGATCGACCTGATCATGCAGTACCGCGAGGAGGATCGCGAGACGCTCGATCAGCTCAAGAACGTTCCGGTGTTCGGTGCCGAGGCAGCGCTACCGCTCGGAGCGCTGGCCGATTTCTCCTTCGTCGAGGGCCCGCGCAGCATCGAGCGCGAAGATCATCAGATGCGCGTTCAGATCACGGCCGAGGCGACCGATCGAAGGGCCTCCTACGGCGCGATGGGCGCGGTCGAGGCGGTCATGTCGGAGATGCCGATGCCCCCCGGCTATTCCTGGAGCTTTGGTCGCTGGAACCGCTACATGCGCCAGGATCAGGACAGTGGCTTTTACTCGTTGCTGTTCGCGCTCCCGCTGGTCTACATGGTGCTGGCGGCGCTGTTCGAGAGCTTCACCCAGCCGTTCACGATCATGTTCTCGGTGCCGTTCGCATTGATCGGCGTTGCGCTCGTGATGCACCTGACCGGACAACCATGGGAGACGATGACCATGATCGGTCTCATCGTGCTGCTGGGTATCGTGGTCAACAACGCGATCGTCCTGATCAACCACATCAACTTCCTGCGTAAGGAAGGGCTGGGCCGCGACGACGCGATCCGGTTGGGGGGTCAGCACCGTCTGCGGCCGATCCTGATCACGGCGATCACGACCGTGCTCGGGATGGTGCCGATGGTCGCGCCGTTCCTGTTCCCGCAGTGGTTCGGACCGGTCGAGGGCCGCGCCGCGACCTGGGCCCCGATCGGGCTGGTGATCATCGGCGGCCTGACGACGTCGACCTTCCTGACCCTGATGATCATCCCCACGATCTATTCGCTGATCGACGACGCTTCGAGTTTCATGCGTCGCGTACTGAGGAGCGCATGAACACCGTGAAACAGTGGGCGATCCCGGCCCTCGCGCTGGCGCTCGGACTGCTCGGATGCTCGGGCGACGAGGCCGAGGGAGCCAGGGGCCGCGGCGGCCGACCCGGGGGTGGGCCTCCGTCGTTCGCCGGCGGCGGTGCCCCGGTCGCCGCCGTTCCCGTCGAGGTGATCACCGCGACGCGGCAGTCGATCTCATCGTTCATCGAGACCAACGGGACGCTGGAGGCCGAAAACGAAGTCGACGTCGTCGCCCGGGTCTCCGCGCCGATCGTGTCCATCGATGTCGAGGAAGGTGATCTCGTTCAGGCCGGCCAGTTGCTGGCGCGGCTCGACGACGTGGAAACCCGGGTCCAGATGGAGCTCGCCAAGGTCAGCGTCGAAGAGACACGCCAGTCTTACGAGCGGGCGCAGCAGTTGCACGACGAGGACCTGATCAGCCCCGAGGAGTACGAGCGAGCCACGTCGGCCTACGACTCGGCCCGCGCTCAGCTGAAGGCGGCCGAGATCCAGCTCCAGTTCACCGAGGTGCGCGCGCCGTTCGCCGGCCGCATCGTGCGGCGTTACATCGACCGCGCCGAGCAAGTGTCGGTCAACACGCCGCTCTACCGGCTGTCCGACTTCGAGCCGCTGCTCTGCCCGATCCAGATCCCCGAGCGCGATCTGCCGCGTGTGCAGTTGAACCAGCCGGCGTGGCTGTCGGTCGAGGCCTGGCCCGGCGAGCGGTTCGGCGGCAAGGTCCTACGCATCAGCCCGGTGATCGACGCCGCGACCGGGACGTTCAAGGTCACCCTCGAGCTGCGTCACGGAGGGCGGTTGCGGCCGGGGATGTTCGCGCGGGTGTTCGTCGAGACGGAGACTCGCGAGAACGCGCTGGTCCTTCCCAAGGCTGCGCTGTCGCTGGAGAGCATCGGGGACACGGTTTACGTCGCGGCGGACGGGGCGGCGTCGCGACGTGAGGTCGAGCTCGGATTCCGTCAGGGTGACCTCGTCGAGATCCTCAGCGGTGTCGATGAGGGCGAGCAGGTCGTCGTCGTCGGGCAGGACGGGTTGTCCGAGGGAACCCCGTTACAGATCCTTCCCGGTGCCGAGCAGCAAACCGCGCGCGGCGACGCACCGGGCGGCGGGCCCCCGACCAAGTCGCCGCAAGTGGCCGGGGAAGCCACGCCGCCCACGCGGCCGGACGGTCGTCCCGAGGGCTCCGGCAAGGGCGGACGGGGCGGACGTCTCGACTTCGCCAACCTGACCGACGAACAGCTGGAGCAAATCAAGGCGCGGATGCGTTCGATGGGCATGAGCGACGAGCAGATCGAAGAGCGCATCAAGCGTCGCCGGGAAGCGGCTGCCAACGGGGAGTAACGACCGTTGAAAGTGATCGAGTTCGCGACGCACCGCCCGGTCAGTGTGTTCATCTTCGCCGTCGCCGCCATCGTCTTCGGCGCGGTGGCGTTCCAGAACCTGGCGACGGACCTGCTCCCCGACATTACCTACCCGTCGCTGACCGTGCGCACGACCTACGCAGGTGCGGCACCCGCGGAGATCGAGAGCCTGATCGCCAGACCTGTCGAGAACGCGGTCGGCGTGGTGAACAACGTCGTGCGCGTGATTTCCAGCTCCCGTGCCGACGTCAGCGAGGTCACGCTGGAGTTCGCCTGGGGCACCAACATGGACCTCGCCGCGCTGGACGTGCGCGAGCGACTGGACCTGCTACGACTTCCCGCGGATGCCGAACGACCGCTGTTGTTGCGCTACGACCCTTCGCTGGATCCGATCATCCGCCTCGGCATGTACGGCGAGCGTGACCTCGTCCGGCTGCGGCTACTCGCCGAGGAACAGGTCAAGCGCACCCTCGAGCGCGTGGAGGGCGTTGCCGCGGTGGTGGTTGCGGGCGGCCTGGAAGAGGAGATCCAGGTCGAGTTGGACGAACGCCAACTGGCCAACCTCGGTCTGGATGCCGACCGCGTGCTCAACCGGTTGGCCCAGGAGAACATCAACGTCACGGGCGGCCGGCTCAAGGAGGGTCAGACCGAGTTTCTCGTGCGCACGATCAACGAATTCGTGCGCCCCGAGGACATGTTGCCGATCGTGATCGATTCGAGCCGCGGAGCGATCGTCCGGCTGGCGGACGTCGCCACCGTCCGTCGCGGTCACAAGGACCGCGAGTTGATCACGCGGATCGACGGCCAGGAATCCGTCGAGGTGGCTGTTTATAAGGAAGGCGGAACCAACACCGCTCAGGTTTCCGACCAGGTGCGCGTCGCGCTCGCGCCGCTCGAGGAAACGCTGCGCGAGTTCGACCCGAACCTGCGTCTCGCGATGATCACCGACCAGGCGCGTTACATCCAGCAGTCGGTCTCGGAGGTGCTGCGCACCGCCGTCTGGGGCGGCGGGCTGGCGATCCTGGTCCTGTTCCTGTTCCTGCGAAGCTGGAAGACGACCTCGATCATCGGCATCGCGATCCCGATCTCGGTCGTCGCCACGTTCTTCCTGATGTTCGTCTCCGGCATCTCGCTGAACATCATGTCGCTGGGCGGCCTGACGCTGGGGATCGGCCTGCTGGTCGACAACTCGATCGTCGTGCTGGAGGCGATCCAGCGCAAACGCGACCAAGGTCTCGATGACCTGAGTGCCGCGCGCGAGGGCGCGGGCGGGGTGTCACGGGCCGTGATCGCCAGCACGTTGACCACGATTTGCGTGTTCGTCCCGATCGTGTTTGTCGAGGGTGTCGCGGGACAGCTGTTTGGCGATCAGGCGCTGACCGTCACGTTTTCACTGATCGTCTCGTTGATCGTGGCGCTCACGGTGATCCCGATGCTGGCCTCGCGCAGCTTCGGTTCGGCACGGAATCCGCAGCCGACGGAACCGAGCCGTTCCGCGATTGCCCGCATCCCCTACAGCTTCTCCGTCCTGCTCGTGAAGATCGTCAAGACCGCCGGCACGGGGGTCGCCCGGCTCATCGGAGCGGTCACCGCGCCTCCGCTGGCCGCGTTTCAGAAACTGTTCGTCGTGATCGAGCAGGTGTACGACCGGCTGCTCGCCTCCGTCCTGCGCTGGCGCTGGCTCACCGTCGTCGCCGCTTTCGGGCTGCTGGCCACCAGCCTGATGCTGTTCCCGAGGTTGGGCCGAGAGCTCGTCCCCGAACTCGTTCAGGGAGAATTTTACGTCGACCTGGAACTTCCACCGGGAACGCATCTCGACGTGACGCAGCGCCGGCTCGACGCGATCGAGAAGCACACGGCAGCGATGGACGGCGTCGTGATGGTTTACGGGATCGCCGGCACGTCGAACGAGCAGGGCGGCGTCGCGGGCGAGCTGCGCGAGAACGTGGCGCAACTCACCGTCACACTCGCGGAGCCGGTCTCGCGCGAGCGCGAGGACCGGCGTATGGACGACATCCGCCAACGACTGGACGTCGAGGACGACCTCGATTATCGCTTCAGCCGTCCGACCTATTTCAGTTTCCGGACTCCGATCGAAGTCGAGATCCGAGGCTACAACCTCAAGCTCCTCGAGCGCTTGAGCTCGGCGCTGACGACGCGCATGGCTGCAATCGAAGGGCTGACCGACATCGAGGCTTCGACGGAAGGCGGCAACCCCGAGCTCCAGATCCGCTTCGATCGGGAGCGTCTGGCGCAGCTCGGGCTGGCGCTCTCCGACATCGCCGCTACCGTGCGTTCGAAGGTGCAGGGAACGGTGGCCACCGATATCCACCGCGAAGACCGGCAGATCGATATCCGCCTACGGGCGGACGAACCGTTCCGTGACAGCGTCCAGGACTTGCTGCAGCTCACGGTTCACCAACAGGGCAAGACGGCGATTCCGTTGTCCGCGGTCGCCGACGTCGAGGAGGTCGAAGGTCCGGCCGAGATTCGGCGCGCCGAGGGAGAGCGTGTCGCCCTGGTGACCGCCAACCTGGCCGGGCGCGATCTGGGGGCCGTATCGGAGGAGATCACCACAGCGCTCGAGTCGATCCAGATGCCGCCGGGTTACGACTGGCGCATCGGCGGGCAGCGCCAGGAGATGGAGACCTCGTTCGACAGCATGCGCCTGGCGATCCTGCTCGCGGTCTTCATGGTCTACCTGGTCATGGCCAGCCAGTTCGAATCGTTGCTGCACCCGTTCGTCATCCTCTTCAGTGTCCCGCTGGCGTTGATCGGCTTGCTGGGGACGTTGTGGGTCTTCTCGGTCACGGTGAGCATCGTCGTGTTGATCGGCGCGATCCTGCTGGCGGGCATCGTCGTCAACAACGCGATCATCCTGGTCGACTACACCAACCAGTTACGGCGGCGCGGCGCCAGGAAGATCGATGCCCTGAAGCAGGCCGGGCGGGTGCGGCTGCGACCGATCCTGATGACCACGGCGACGACGGTGCTGGGCTTGCTGCCGATGGCCATCGGAGCCGGCGCGGGAAGCGAGCTGCGCCGCCCGATGGCGTTGACCGTGATCGGCGGCCTGATCGCGTCGACCGCCTTGACCTTGCTGCTGATCCCCGCGGTCTACTCGATCGTCGACCGCAGGGATTGATCCTCGGCTCGACTCAGCGGACGCGGCCGCGCTCTTCGCGCCGTTCGAGCTCTTGGAGCTTTTTCGTCAGCGTCTCGATCTTGCGCTTCAGCGCGTCACGATCCTCGTCGTCGTCGGATTGCTCGAGAACCATGTGCAGTTCGTCGAGCTGGGCGCGCACCTGGAGGCTGACGGCCTGACGCCGCAGGTGGAGCTTCTCCATCATGATGGCCAGTTCGTCGGCTTCCTCTTCGCGGCCGGCCTCGCGGAGTTCCTCGTAGCGTGACGCCAGCTCGTCCAGCTCCGCGTGGACCTGGTCCTGGTGCTGCTTCCTCAAGGCCCGTTCGTACATCTCCTGGGCTTCATGGTGCGCCACGGATTCTTCGGCGAGCGCACGCTTGTGCTCCGCCAGCGCACGCTCGTATTCGATCAACGTCTCGCGCATTTCGAGCTCGGCATCGCGCATGCGGCGGTCGCGATCCATGAGCTCCGCCTGCAGCGCGAGCTCTCGGGCGCGTTCCATCTCGACCTGCGCGAGCTTGGCCTCGACCTCGGCCGCCTCCGCGACCTTGCCCCGGCGCCGCAGCTCTTCGACTTGGCGCCGCGCCTCGACGGCTTCGGCACGGCTATGGGTCTCTCCGAGCCGCATCCGCAGCTGGTCCTGCTCGACCTTGATCTGCTGCAGCCGTTGCTCCAGCTCCAGGGCTTCTCTCTGCAGCGCGAGCAATTCGGCGCGAGCCTCCTCGGCGTCGCGATCGTCGCGCTCGGCAAAGCCCGGCACAACGGGCAGGACCAGGATCGCCAGCAACAGCGCCGGCACCAACGGATGACGGAAACGCCGGTTCGACGAGGGGTTCAGGATCATGATCAGCCTCTCCTTGATGTGGCGGGTCCCGACGGCGCCGGTGACGAACTGCGGCGTACGCCCGCTCCCCGCGAGGAATTCAACGGTCTTGACGATGCCGTCGGCATAGGCGCGGTGCGCGTGCGGGAACGCCTCCAACACGCGGCGATCGCAAGCCTGCTCCTCGGCATGGCGCAGCCGCTTGCGAACCCACCAGACGAGCGGGTTCCACCACAGCGCTCCGGTGACGACGAGCTCGACCCAGCGGACCCAGGGGTCGCGTCGCTTGACGTGGGCGAGTTCGTGGGTGATCAACGTGTCGATCTCGTCGTCGTCGAGTTTGTCCAGGAGTCCGGCAGGCAGGACCAGCGTCGAGCCACGGACACCGCCCCAGACCATCGGAGGAACCGTCGCCTCGATCACGAGGGTTCTCGGTGAGGAGCCGAGCCCGAGGGGGCCGGCCAGTCGGCCGATCCGGCAGCTCAGCTCACGGCCCGCGGGCGTCGCCGATCGCATCGCGCGCGCGAAGCGGACGCACCGGCCGAGCACCAGCATCAGGAGCAGCGCGCTGCCGCCGATCCAGATCGTCGCCGACGTTTGTGTCCAACCCCACGTGTGGGCGTGCTCGACTACCGGAACGGCGGCGAGCATCTCATCGGGCGGAAGGGTGTCGACGACGGCTACGGCGAGCGGCTGCGGGGCCGCACCGATCACGTCGGGCAGCGCGGCCCACTGGACCACACCGGGGGTCACGAGTTTGACCAGGACCACCAGCCACAGCAGGTGCAGGAGCTCGGGACGATTCCAGACACGGCCGGCCAGGACAACGAGAAACGCGAGGACGACGGCGACCAGGCTGTTCCACGCGACGAACTCGAGGAGCGCGTTCATGCCGAGCCCCCTTGACGGTCCAGTCGCTTGACGAGCCGTTTCAACTCTTCGACCTGGGCGGCGTCCGGTTGTGTGGTGTTGACGAGGTGGGTCAACAGCGGGGCCAGCGAGCCGCCGCACAACCGGGCGGCGGCGCCGCGCAACGTGTGGTCGATCAGGTCCGTGACCTCGACGACCGCACGATACTCGTTGGCCCGGCCGCGCCCGCGGCGCTTCACGCAACGTTTGGCCTCCAGCCGCTCGAGCAACTTCTGCACCGTCGCGTAATGTGCGGTGGCCCCTCCGGGGTACAGACGGTCGGTCAATTCCCGGATCGTCGACGGCCCCAGGGCCCACAGTTCCTTCAACACCGCGAGCTCCGCGTCGGTCACATCGTGTTTCGGTCGGCTCATTTCCGCGACTCCATTCAGACGAGGTGTCTGAGAATACTAAGACAAGACGTCTGATCCGTCAACCGGATTCGGGAAATCCTCGTTTTCGAGCCGTATAATCCCCGCTTCATGGCTCGCTCCACCATCCTGAAGGTGCTCCTGGCCGTGGCCTTGACGGTCGGCGGCATCGCTTGCGGCGGTTCCGACCGGCTTGCCGAGCCCGGCTCCGCGGCCGGGATGAACGTGCTGGTCATCACGATCGACACCCTCCGCGCCGATCGGCTCGGTTGCTATGGCCACGCGGGCGCCGAGACACCGGTGATCGACGCGCTGGCGCAAACCGGGCTGCTGTTCGAACAGGCCACGACGGTGTCCCCGATCACCCTGCCCTCGCACGCTTCGATCTTCACCGGGATCAACATCCCGGACCACGGCGTCCGGCACAACGGGACGTTCCGGCTCGGCCCGGAGAACACGACCCTCGCCGAACGGTTCGCGGCGAGCGGCTACGACACCGCCGCTTTCATCTCGGCCTTTGTGCTCGACCGGCGCTTCGGCCTGAACCAGGGGTTCGCCGATTACGACGACCGCTTCGAGCGGGTCCTTGATCCCGGCCCGGGTAGCTATGCGGAGCGCCCTGCCGACGCGGTCACCGCGCGAGCGATGGGCTGGCTCCAGGCCCGCGCAAACGCGCAGCGCGACAACCCGTTCTTCGCCTGGGTCCACTACTTCGACCCGCACGGTCCGTACGAGCCCCCGTCGCCCTTCGCCGAGCGTTTTTCATCCGTGCCCTACGACGGAGAGATCGCCTTCGTCGATCACGAGCTCGGACGCCTGATCGAGGCGTTGCGCCAACTCGGCGCGTTGGAGGACACCTTGATCCTGCTGACCTCCGACCACGGCGAGGGTCTGGGCGAGCACGACGAGGCCACTCACGGGGATCTGATCTACGATTCGACCATGCGCGTGCCGTGGATCCTCTCCAATCCGCGGCTGTTCCCGAAGGGGAAGCTGGTGCGCGACCGTCTTGCGGCGACGATCGACATCGCCCCGACGATCGCGGCGATGACCGGGATCGAAATGAACGCGCGTGTGGATGGCGTCGACCTGACGGCGACGCCGATCAAGGGCCGCACCGTGTACCTGGAAACGTTGGCGCCGTTGCTCGACTACGGCTGGGCCCCGCTTCACGGTCTACGCCGCATCGACAGCAAGTTCATCCAGGCGCCGCAACCCGAGTTCTACGACCTGATCACCGACCCCGCGGAGCTGAACAACCTGTTCGAGAGCCGCAAGGCCGCGGGCGGTCTGCGCGCGGAGTTGACCGAGCTGATGGGCAGGTGGCCCGACGCCTTCGAGGTTGCGGGGATCCGGCGGGAGCTGACCCAGGAAGAACAGCAGCGTCTGGCCTCGCTCGGCTACGTGACGGGCCAGGGGGTCCAACCTCCGGGGACCCGCGATCCCAAGAAGATGATGCCGGTGTGGCACCGCATCAATCAGGCCGCACGGCTGAGCGTCCGTGGAGAGCACGACGACGCGATCGCCGCGATCCGTGAAGTGCTCACGGTCGATCCCGGTGACGGCAAAGCCTGGTCGGTCGCCATGCAGATCTACGACCGCGCCGGCCAGTACAGCGAAGCCGAGACGTGTGCACGCCGCGCACTCGAGTTACGACCGACCTCCGATCTGTGGGTCAACCTGGCGCGCTTCGCGCTGAACCGCGGCGACCTGGCCACGTTCGACGGCGCACTCGCCGAGGCGGCGCGGCTCGACCCGCAAAACGGCGGGATCCACATCGGCCACGGCCACGCGGCCGCGCTCGCCGGCGATTACGAGAAAGCCCGCGAGGAGTTCGAGGAGGCCATCGAGGTCGACCCCGTCGGCTCCGGCGCCGCCGCGCGCGAGCAACTCCGCCGTCTCGACGCCTTACTCGAGCAGCGCAAGAACTAGTCCTGCTCGAACTCTCGAAGAACGACGCTGGCCAGACCGCGCTCCACGAGCGGGCACTCGCGGGTCAACTGTTCGGCTTCGTGGCGGTCCTTGACCTCGAGGATCTCGAAGTAGCCGTCGCCGTTGACGAACGTGCCGGAGAGCCTGAGCTTGCCGTCCGCACGCAACCGGTCGAACTGCTCGGCGTGCCGCTTGGCCGCGGCGTCGACTTCGCCGGGCGGACCCGAGACCATCAGCAGACGCAAGTAGAGCGGCATCAGACGGTCACCGTATCGCGATAGTCCGGCCGATGGGTCTCGTAGCCGAGCTTTTCCTTCACGTACGAGGCCATCCCGTCCCGCGCATCGGGGTCGCCGTGGACGAGGTGGACCGAGGAGGGCTTCTTGCCTTTGCCGAGCCAGTTCACGATACCTCCGCGATCGGCGTGGGCGGAGAGACCGTCGAGGATCTCGACCCGGGCACGCACGGGGACTTCCTCGCCGTGGATGCGTACCGTTTCGGCGCCCTCCTGCATGTGGCGGCCGCGAGTCCCGACCGCCTGATAGCCGGCAAACAGGACGGTGGTCTTCCGATCGGGTAATCGCCGCTTGAGGTGGTGCAGGATGCGCCCGCCGGTGGCCATCCCCGAAGCGGACACGATGATCCCTGTCGTGACGTCGTTGAGCGCCTTGGACTCTTCCACACTGGAACACAATCGCGAGTTGCCCAGTCCGAGCGGATCCTCACCCCGGGCGACCTGGGTCCGCATCTCACGATCGTGTGCCTCGGCATGCCGCATGAAGATGCGTATCGCCTGGATCGCCATCGGACTATCGACGTAGATCGGAATCGCGGGGTCGAGCCGCCCGTCGCGCATCATCTCATTCAACATGTAGAGGATCGCCTGCGTGCGGCCGACGGCAAATGCGGGAATCAAGACCACACCACCCTTGTCCAGGGTCCGTCGCACAACCTCGGCGAGCTCGCTCGCCGGATCCTCCTCCGGATGATCGCGGTCGCCATAGGTCGACTCGACGAGAAGATGATCGCAGTCGGGCAGCGGTTCGGGATCCGGCAGGATCGGACGCGCGCAGCGGCCGAGATCGCCCGAGAACAGAATCGTCTTGCCGCCTCCCTTCCCGCTCAATCGTGCTTCGATCATTGCGGCGCCGAGAATGTGACCAGCCGGATAGAAACGCAACGTGACGTCGTCGTGGACCTCGATCGGCTCGTAGAACGGCGCCGGTCGGAGCATCGCGAGGCAGCGGAGCGCGTCGTCCTTGGTGTAAAGCGGCTTGGCGGGGTCATGCTTGCTGTAGTGCCGCTTGTTGGCCCAGCGGGCGTCTTCTTCCTGGAGGTGCCCGGAGTCGGGCAACAGCACGCCGCACAGATCACCCGTCGCTTCGGTGGCCAGGACCCGCCCCTCGTAACCCCGCAGGCCGAGAACCGGGAGGTAGCCGGTGTGATCGAGGTGGGCGTGGGTCAGGACCACGAGGTCGAGCTCGGACGGGTCGAACGGCGGTGCCGCCCGGTTTCGCAACCGCAGCTGCTTGAGTCCCTGGAACAGTCCGCAGTCGACGAGCATGCGGAAGCCGTTGTGCTCGAGCAGGAACTTCGAGCCGGTGACCGTACCGGCAGCGCCGAAGAAAGACAGACGTGCCACGCGCGGATCCTAGCACGCACGGACGCTTGGTAAAGCAGGGGCGAGTTGCTACGATGATCGGCCCGCGATGCAGGAGTGTCCGATGAAGATCTCGATCGAGTACTGCAAGGTTTGAAACTACGAACCTCGCGCCGCCGGTCTGGCGGCCGAACTCAAAGAGAAGTTCGGTGTCGATTGCGAATTGATCGCCTCGGGAGGGGGCGTGTACGAGGTCACGGTTGACGACACCCTACTCTTTTCAAAGAAGGCCCTCGGGCGTTTTCCCGACGACGACGAAGTTATCCGCTTGATCGAGGCACGGTAGACATCTCCGCATGGGCCTGATCGATCGCACCATCAGTATGACCCTGCCGGTCGTTCCGAAACCGGTCGTGCGTTATTTCTCCCGGCCATACATCGCCGGGACCACGATGGCGGACGCACTGAACGTCGTGCGCGAGCTCGGTGAACAGGGGGCGACGTCGACACTGGACGTCCTCGGCGAGTTCGTCTCTCGTGACGAGGAGGCCAGCGCCAACACCGAGGCCTACATCAAGCTGTTCAAACGCATCGAATCCGAATCCGTCCGCGAGGCTCACGCCTCGGTCAAGCTGACCGCGCTCGGGCTGTTGATTGATGCCGACCGCTGCCTCGAGAACATGCGCCAACTGATGCACCAGGCGGAAGCCAGCGGAAACTTTGTCCGCATCGACATGGAGGACTCGAGCTGCACCGACAAGACACTGGCGATCTACCGCCGGCTGCGGGAGGAGTTCGGGCACCATCGGGTCGGGGCGGTTTTTCAATCGCGGCTTCACCGGACGCTCGCCGACGTCGATGAACATGCCGTGCAGGGCGCCAATTTCCGGCTCTGCAAAGGCATCTACCTCGAGCCCGAGTCCATCGCCTATACCGACGATCGCCGGATCCGGAAGAACTTCGTCGAGGCGCTCGACCGCATGTTCGGCTCCGGCGTCTTCGTCGGCATCGCCACGCACGACGATTGGCTGGTGGAAGAGTCGATCCGCTTGATCGGGAAACACGGCCTGATGCGCGACCGGTACGAATTCCAGATGCTGCTCGGCGTGCGCGAGCCGCTACGGCGCCAGCTGATCGCCGACGGGCACCGGTTGCGGGTCTACGTTCCGTTCGGCGCCAACTGGTACGCTTACTCCGTCCGGCGGTTGCGGGAGAACCCGCAGATCGCGGGACACGTCTTCCGGGCGCTCGTCGGACGGGGCTAGACGCTACAACCCGACACCGACTCCGTACGTGTAAACCAAACGCCCCCCCAGCACGGCGCTGTACACGAGCAGCCCCACCGCAACGATGAGGGCCATCGCGAACCACGGACGCTGGCCGGGTGGGACTTGTCCGCGGTGCCACCCCTTCCAGAAATGCAGGAGCACGAGCGCGCCCAGCACGATCCACCCCTGCCGCTCGTGAACGGTGAGCGTCTCGACCGCGGCGGCCGGGAGTTCGACGCTGTTCGCCGCGACACGGCCGCTGGCAATGACCGCGACGATCACGATCGTGCCGAGGCCCCAGAGCAAACCGCCGGAGCGGCGCGCCGGTTCGCGGTCGGCCAGCAGCCCGTAGCATTCGACCAGCGCGCCGGTCGCCACGAATGCGACGCCGAAGTGGACCAAGGCGGGGTGGATCAGGTGCAACACGGGCCGATGTTAGCAGGCCGGCGGGCTGCGAATGGCCCCTAGCGTCTCTCGTTTCGTTCCCGGAACTCCTCGAGCAGTTCCCTCGAGCGGCGATCGAGCTTCGCGGGCGGATGGATCTGAATCAGGGCGTGGAGGTCGCCGGCCCGCCGACCGCCGGCCGCCGGCACACCTTTGCCCGCCAATCGCATGCGCTGTCCGCTACGTGTTCCCGGGGGCACCTGGATGGTGGTCTTGCCGTCCAGCGTGGGCACCTCGGCGGTGCCGCCGAGAGCGGCGACGGCGATACCGATCGGAAGCTCGCAGACGAGGTCGTCACCCTCGCGCCGGAACAGCGGGTGGTCCTTCACGCGGATCTTCAGGTACAGGTCTCCGGGCGGACCACCGGCCGTGCCCGCGTCGCCCTTGGCGGCGACGCGAACGGTGCTGCCGGCCTTGATGCCGACGGGGACGCGGACCTTGACGTTCTCCTCGCCGCGCCGCCGTCCGGTCCCGCGGCAGGCTTCGCAAGGGGGCCCGGCGAGCCGGCCGCGGCCCTGACACCGGTTGCACGGGATGGCGAACGGGAGACCCGGCTGTGTGCGGCGCCCTTGGCCCGAGCAATCGGGGCACACCGCGCTCCCCGAACCCGGGAGCTCGCCACGGCCGCCGCAGGACGAGCATGCGTGTTGGCGCGGGACGCGCAGGTTGAGCGTCGTGCCGTTGATTGCCTCCATGAAATCGATCGACAGCTCCAGCTTGAGGTCGTTCCCACGCGCGGCTCGATGCGCCGACCGCCCGGGATCGAAACCGAACATCCCGCCGAAGAGATCGGCGAGATCGCCCAAGCCGGCCGCCCGGACGTCGAAGCCGGCGAAGGGATCGAAGCCCGCACCGAACGCCTCGTGCCCACCGCGGTCGTACTGGGCTCGCTTGGTCGGATCGGAAAGCACGGCGAACGCCTCGGAGATCTGCTTGAACTTCTCCTCGGCCCGCGTGTCGCCCTTGTTGACGTCCGGGTGGTACTTGCGGGCAAGCTTGCGGTACGCCGCCTTGAGCTCCTTCTCACCGGCGTCGCGAGAGACGCCGAGAATCTCGTAATAGTCCTTCTTGGTCACGCTCATTCGAGGGTTCCATGGGTCGGAGAGAACCCGAGCAGCTTACTCGCCGCACTGGAGCCCGGCCCGGCCGTCGTCGGTTACCCCCGGTGGTTAAGATCCCGCGACGGGGCTGTCAAGGCGTGTTAACCTGGTTTGCCGGTAAAACAAGGGTTTTTGAGGAAAACGTGAAGAGACGGGTCGGGGCTGCTTGGACTCTCCTGATCGCCGGAACGCTGCTGCTCGGCGGTGCGGACGGGCTCGCCCAGAGCCCGCCGGATCACGGTGTCCCCGGTGGAGATCCGGTCCCTCCCCCGCTACCCAAGCCGCGGCCGCCCAAGGCGACCGGCAACTACCGCCCGGTGCTCCAGCCCAGCGAGGAGCCGTGGGGCCTGGAGCAGACGCTCATCGAGGAGCTCTACGACAAGGCCTCGGTTTACGAGACTTATACCAAGCGGTTCACCTGCAACGAAACGGCGCGGCTCGCGCGCTACAACAACGGCACCGTCTCCAGCGAGAAGGTCCGCCGCTACGGTTATCTTCTTACGACGCTGCCTTCGGGCTTCGGCGTCCACGAGATCCGCCAGGAGTTCGCCAAGGACGGCAGCGTTCGGCCCGGCGCCATCGACGACGAGGATCCGTTCCCCGCGGCTTATGCCTGGGTGTTCCTGTTCAGTCGCTTCAACGAACCCTACTTCTCGTTTCGCATGCTCGACGACCGGTTCGACGGCTTCGACTGGGTGCTCGAATTCGAGTTCCGCGGAAGCCTGCCGTTCACGACGGGCAAGGACATCCGCCAGTGGCAGGGTCGCGTCATCCTCGACGCCGTGACGAAAACGCCGCTCGAGATCGTCGCCGAGCCGGTCGGCCAGAGCGAGAAGATCGAAGCGATGTACCGCCGCTGGAGCAACTCGTTCAACGTGCTCGGCATGCGCACCGGCCCCAAGCCCCTGGGCCACCAGGCACGCGTGCAGTTCCGCCACCGCAAGGAAGGCCTGACCTTCCCGACGGAGCTGCGTTACGACACGTTCCGCGCGGTCGCGCCGCAGAAGGTCGTCCAGACCCGGGCCTCGATCCGCAAGTACGACGGCTACCTGATCTACAGGATCAAGGACGAGACCGAGATCGGTGATCCCGTCCGCATCCCCGAGCCTCGCTGATCTTTTTCTCCTGCCCGCTTGACGATCCGGCCTCGAAAAGGTTGGATTGGTGGGGATGGCAGGCGCAGGGGAACTCCGTCGGCGCTCGGGTGTCCGTTCAGAGGAGGAGCGGACCGACGACTCGACCGCCCGGCTGTTGGAACGCATCCGCCAGGGAGACGCGGATGCCTTCGAACAGGTCGCGCGGGAACAGGCTCCCCGGTTGTTCCGGTTGGCGCTGAAGCTCTGCGGGCGCCGCGAGGATGCCGAGGATCTCGTCCAGGAGACGCTGGTTCGAGCCTTACCGGCGCTACGCCGGTTCGAAGGCCGGGCGCGGCTGTCGACGTACCTCATCCGCGCCCTGACCAACATCTGGAAGAACCGGTTGCGGTCCCGCAAACGCTCCCGGTTGGTTGACTGGTTTCGCGGGAAACGGGAAGACGACGATGCGCAGGACAGCCTCGAAGCCACGGCGATCGATCCCGTCCCGAGCGCGGAGCAACGCATCGAGGCCGAGCAGCGGGGCGCCGTCGTGCGAGACGCGATCGAGCGACTCGAGCCGAACCGCCGGCTGGCGCTGTTGCTGCGCGAGGTGAACGAAATGTCGTACGAGGAGATCGCGGAGACGACGGGCGTCGCGGTGGGGACCGTCCGCTCGCGACTCGCACGCGCCCGCGACGATCTGCGACGGCTGCTGGAGGACAGGCTGTGAGCGACGAACGACTCCAGCGCCTCCTGAACGACTACCTCGACGACCGGCTCGAGGCGGCCGAGCGAAAACGATTCGAGGAGCGGCTGGCAACCGACGAGACCCTGGCCCGGCAACTGGCTCTCGCGATGCGGGTGCGCGCGGAGCTGCGCGACGGTGACGAGCAGCTCTCCGAGGTCTTCTACACGCGAACCGTGGCGCACTTCTCGGCCGCGAAACGACGACTCCCCTTCGGCCTGAGCTGGTCCACGGCCGGCCTGGCGCTGGCCACGGCCGCCGCGGTGGCGATCTTCCTCCCCGCCGTCCTGCAGAAAGAACTGCCCGGGATGCCGGGCGGCGCGGCCCCGATCGAACCGCGACAGAGGGAGCGAGCGAAGGACGCGACGGACACCACGAGAAAGTCGGACGAGCCGGCCGACGAGGACCGCCGGCTCACGGACCCGCGTCCCGACGACGACCTCGGCCGCGAGGCCGCGGGCGACGAGGGATCCCGACTCGAACACCTGGTACCTCACGAGCTCCGTGAGGCGCCGACGCCACCGCCACCGGCGCTCGAGGAGGCCGAACCCGAACGGCGCCTCGTCGTGACCGCACCATCGACGCGGTCGCAACCGGTCGAGACGGAGCTCGAAGAAGGCCAGAGCCTCGCGAGCGGCCGTGGGAGCGTGGCGAAACAGGCGGACAACCTCCAGCTGAACGCGAAGGTCGAGGATGCCAAACGCGTTTCCGCCGACGAGGTCGACAAGCTCGAGGCCTACCGCGGCGTGCTTCCGGCTGCCGTCGAGCTTCAGGCCGATCTCGCCGGCGCGGGCGAAGTCCTGGTGCTGGACGCGCGGGACCCGGCGCTCGGGCTCTCCCTCGGGGGCAAGGAGAAGAAGCAGAGCCGCGTCGAGTCTCGCCTCGATGCGCCGGCCGCGGCGACGGCTGCCAACCGGTTCGTCGCGATCGGACCCCGCCCCGGGCTCGACGCCTGCACGGCGCTGCGCGTTCGCCGGACGGAGTCGGCGTGGGAGATCAGCTTCGAGGAGAGCGGCTCGCGGGTCGGCTCCGTGAGCTGCGGGATCGAGATCCCCGGCGACGGCGCGCCGATCCACTTCCAAGGCTGGCCCCTCGATGAGTGACGAGCCCTTCGAGCCCCCCGAGGAGTTCGTCCTGCCGATCGAGGATTTCATCGACCTGCATCCGTTCCGGCCGCGGGAGATCCGGTCGGTGGTGGAAAGCTATCTCGAGGAAGCCGTCAAGCTCGGCTTGACCGAGGTGCGGCTGATCCACGGACGGGGCATCGGCGTGCAGCGCGACGCCGTCCGGTCCGTCCTGTCCAAACACCCCCTGGTGCGCGACTACCGCGACGCCCCGGCGGAAAGAGGCGGCTGGGGTGCGACGGTCGCGCGCCTGAAGCTGCCCGACGATTGACGCTCCCCTCCCCTGGAGCGACAATGTCGGCATGGCCGACCGAGTCGAGATCGTCTGCCCCTGCTGCGACACGCGTCTCGTCGCCGACGTCGAGACGGGTGAGATCCTCTCCGAAGTGCGCCCCAAGAAAGACGTCGACAAGAGCTTCAGCGAGGCGATGAAACAGGTACGCTCGGGCGAGAGCCGCCGCGAGGAAGCCTTTTCCAAGGCCTTCGAGAAGACGCAGAAGCTCGATTCGCTGCTCGAAAAGAAGTTCGAGGAAGCGCGCAAGAAGGCGAAGGATGCGGATCCCGACGAGAAGCCGCACAACCCGATGGACTGGGATTAATCGCCGAGCGCGCCCGCGACGCCCTCCGCCACGTCGTCTTCTTCCACCACGTCACCCAGCGGCGGTAGGTCCCGCTCTTCACGGGTCTTGTCGTAGAGGTCCGGTCGATCGGCCTGGTCGAACGCAAAGCGCATCGTCTGCTCGAGGATCCGGTCGAGATCGCCGTACAGCCGCACGACGACCCACTCCTCGTCTTCCGCGACGACCACCAGCATCCCCTTGATCTCCTCGGCCTTCTTCCCGGAGCGCACCATCACGAAGACCTGCTCGCCCGCGTCCTGGACCTCGACCCAGCTGTCCCACTCGGTGGGGAAGACCCGGATGTCCAGCGGCTCCGCCGAGTCGTCCCGAACACCCTCGACGGTGTAGACCCCCACCTCGACGCGCTTCAGCCCGTCGAGGGAGATGTCGACCTCGTCGGCCCACTTGAGACCCTTCTTGGCCAACCAGATCCCCGATCGCGTGACGGTGATGCCCATCTCCTGCTGCAGATCGACCCCGGCCTCTCGGCTCAGGTGGCGGCTGACGTTGTCCGGCCCGCCCAGCCGGATACAGCCCGTGGCCGCGACCAGACCGATGGCGGCAACGAGGATGGTGAGACGTCTCATGGCTTCTCCGTGTCCAGCCGATCGAGCCCCGGGATGTCCATCTGTTCGCCGAGCCTCTGGATCGCCGCCAGATCGATGATGCCCGCGACGTTGGCGAAGACGAAGTCGCTCGAGTCGCTGACCATCACCGTCAGACCGCGGATGGTCTCGGCATCGTTGAGGATCAGGACGCTGACCTGCTCGCTTCCGTCCTTCACCTTGGCCAGGCGCACCCAGTCCTTCTTGAGCAGGGCCGATTCGGTCGCGCGGAAGCTCTCCGCCAGTCTGGATGCGGTCTCGGCGTCATCCGTCTCGACCACGAGCGCTTGAGCGAGCTCGAGACCCCCCACGAGATCGCCGAGCTCCGGATCCACCGCCTTCACGATCTGGAGCAGGGAGCCCGGCAGCCAGACTTCGATCTGGACGTCGTCCTCACCGACGAGATCGGTGAAACGCTGTTTGTCGACGAAACCGCGGACCTTGCTGTAGTCCTTCGCCTGGGACCATACCGGCCCCGTCGCGACCGCGGCGACAAGCACGATCGTGGTCAGGATACGGACGTTGGAAAACTTGAACTTCATCAGATCGACCCCTCGTTGGCATCCTGCTCACGCGCCGCCGACGGCCACAGGATGCCGATTCTCCTCAGTGCAGGCGAGACCTCCTCGGCGAAGACCTCGCGGAAGGCAACCTGTTCACTCTTCCTGAGCGCGTTGGCGGTCAATTGCAGCACCATGCGCACTTCCTGCGCCGCCTGCTGCGCGGCGAGATCGTGGCCGGGCGTGCGCTCGGGAGTGTTCTTGAAGCCGATCCAGGATGCCGCGACGACCGCGGCGGCGGCGGCGGCGAACCGCCAATCCCGCCAGCGTGGTCGCCTCCGAACCGCGGGGGCTTTGACCGTTCGCTCCAAGACCTCGTCCATCGCGTGGTCCGGCATCGGCTGCTCGGCCATCGCCCGCAGCAGGTCCTGCATCTCGCTCAGCTGAGCGGCCTTTTCCGCGCACTCCGAGCAGCCGGCGAGATGGTCCTCCATCCGCTGGCGCTCGCGCGCCTCCATCAGATCCCCGTCGAGCACGCGGTGGAATGTTTCCAGCCCGGTGGAGCAGGTCATCCCGTGTTTCTCATCCATGGTGTCACTCCTGCACGGTACAGTCTGGTGCGAAGCCGCTCGCGCGCGCGGTGCAGTCGCGCCTTGAGCGTCCCCAGCGGCATATCGAGCGCCGCGGCAATTTCGTCGTAGGGCAGACTCTGGATCTCACGCATCACGATCACGGCGCGATCTTCGTGCGACAGCGCGTCGAGAGCTCGGTCGAGCTGCCGGCGCAGATCGCCGGCCTCGGCCAGACGCTGCGGCCCGGGCCCGGTGTCGGGCCGGGCGTCGACGACCTCGTCGCCGTTACCGATCTCGGACCGGACCTTGCCGCGACGGATGTGGTCGATGCAAAGGTTGTGCGTGGTGCGCATGAGCCAGGGACGCGCGCCTTCGATCGGCACCTCGGCGCGGTGCTCCCAGAGGCGGATCAACGCCTCCTGGGCTGCATCCTGGGCTTCCGCGGGGTTGCGCAGGATGGTCATCGCGTAGGAATGAACCCGGTCCTTGTGCATGGCCACCACGTCTTCGTACTCGGTCTCTTTCATGGCCCCCTGGAAGGACGTTCCGTAGCGTCAAAAGTTGCGTTCGGGCCCCGAATGGCATTTTCTCGGGAAAAACGAACCGTTTGACAGGCCCCGGGCCCCTACTCAGAATGGTAACCCTCGGTTCCGACCGTCCACCATCCTCGATGGAGATCCCCCCGATGCGAAACCCTCGATTCTGCCCCGTCTGGATCCTGCTGATCGGCCTCGCCTCCCTTCCGGTCGCGGCGCAAACGGATGTGTCCGAGCAGCCGACGTCCACGACGACCCGCACGACCGCCGCGACGGATCGTCTGTTCCTCTCCTTCGCCGAGGAGGCCACGTTGGTCGATCGGCAGTGGTGGGAGGGCCAGGCCGAACTCCAGGACGGCGACGGGTTCGACGCCCGCATCCTGCGCGCCGTCGCCGCGTTCCAGCCCTGGGCCCGGGTCGAGTTCGGCGGCCGGGTCGGTTTCGGCGACACCTCGCTGCCCGGAACGCTCCCGGACGGCTCCGGAGCGACCGATCTCGATCTCTGGGCCAAATACCATTTCGACTCGAGCGGCAAGACACAGTTCGCCGCCGGCGGTCTCGCGACGATCCCCACGGGCGACGACACGGCCGGGCTCGGATTCGACTCGTTCGCCTTCGGCGTGTTCGGCTCCCTCCGCCACCAGGGCGAGCGGATGACGTTCTCGGGGAATATCGGCATCAACCGCGACGGGGACGGTCAACGATTCGGAACGGTCACTCTCGACGGCGAGACCTCGTTCACCGCCGGGGCCGGGGTGCTGATTCCCGGCGGCGGCCGCGTCACGTTCGTCGGCGAGGCGCGATTCCAGTCGGAGCGATTCAGCGGCACCGAGTCGGACACGCGCATCCTCGGCGGGATCAACCTGGGCGTCGGCAAGAGCGGTGTGTTCCGCGCCGCGCTGGCACTCGGGCTGAGCGACGGCGCGCCGGACGGTCAGCTCACCGTCGGCTACGCCGCGATGTTCTAAACGGATTTCAGCCAAGCCGGCAGATCGCGGATAGCACGCAGCCGGTCCACGTCGTGGTCCGCGTAGAGGTCGTGACGATCGACCAGGACCGGGGTGAGATCGGCGGCGCGGGCCCCGGCCACGTCGACGGCGGGGACATCCCCGACGTAGATGGCGTTCTCCGGCCCGACTCCCATACGCTCGAGAGCGATCGCAAAGATCTTGGGATTCGGCTTCTCGACACCGACCCGGTGCGAATCGACGACGGTCTCGAGGAGCCCGCGAAAACCGGCGCCCTCCAGGTCCTGCTCGACCCGGCCTTCGGCGTTACTGACCACGCCGATGCGGTAGCCCGCGTCCTTGAGCTCGCGCACCGTCTCGACGGCGTCCGGGATCGCCACCGTCCAGAGCCCGAACTTCTGGTGCGCCTCCCACAGCGAATCGATGACCTCGGGCTGGTGCTCTGCGGCGACACCCGCGTTTCCGAGAATGTAGTGGAAGTAGTCCCGCCACATGTCGCTCACCCGGCCGCCGTCGTTGACCGCCTTGTGAATGTCGACACGCGCCATCGCCTCGTACCGCGATAACGTTTCCTCGGTGATCGTTACGCCGCGGGCGCGACAGAGCCGCTCGAGGTAGCGGTAGTCGAGGTCGAGCAACACGCCGCCGGCGTCGAGCAGAACCGTCTTGATCTTGTTCGGCTCGGACACGCTCACCCCGAAAAACGCATCCCGCAGTTCGCGCAGAAAGATTCCTCTTCGCGCACGGGCCGCCCGCAGTTGCTGCACTTGAAGCCGGCCTCGGATGAACTTTCCACGGCGGAACCCTCGAGCAGCGCCTGAACCTGTTTGATCTGTCGCGCGTCGGCCCGAAGCCAGTACTCCTCGACGACGGGGCCGCCGGCCGGGGTCTCCGGCGACGTGCGGATCACGAGCTCCGCGACGATGCGAGATTCGTGGAGCTGATCACGCGCCTGCCGGGCCTCGTCGAGATCCAGGTACCCGCACACCTCTGCGAGCTGGATCAGGACCGGCCCCGGTTCGGGGGCCTCGATCTCCTCCGTTTTGACGGTCGACAAGTCATCGACCAGGTCCACGTCGCAGGAAGCACAGCGGGTAAACCCCGATCGAAACTCGCACTGGCACTTCGGGCAAAACATCAGCGGCAGGCTAGCCGAATTGAGGGCGCCGGTCCACCGGCGGCTACAACAGCGAACGGCGAGTGTGCTCGAGGCAGGGCAACCCGCGACGAACTCGATCGACGAGCCCCAAATCGATTCTTGCGCGAACCAGCCCCTGCCCGCGCAACTTGCGGGCGACGATGCGGCCCCAGGGATCGATGATCGCCGTCTCGCCGTGGGACCGGCGCTTCGCGCTGTGCCGCCCGACCTGCGCCGGGGCGACGACCCAGCACTGGTTCTCGATCGCGCGCGCACGCAGCAGGGGCAGCCAGTGATGCGGACCGGTGTAGGCCGTGAACGCAGCAGGGACGAACAACACCTGAGCTCCCCGTTTGGCGAGACGCCGGTACAGCTCCGGAAACCGCAGGTCATAACAAATGGTTAACCCGAACGTGCCGAGCCCGGTCCGCGCGACGACCGGACGGTCCCCCGGCTTGACCGTCTTCGACTCGATCAGCGTGACCCCACCGGCGATGTCGATGTCGAACAGATGCATCTTCCGGTAGACCGAGAGACGCTTGCCGTCGGGGCCGAGCAGGACGGAGGTGTTGTGGATCCGGCGGCTGCGTGGGATCCGTTCGGGGATCGAGCCGAGCAGCAGATGGACGCCCTCCGCGCGCGCCGTGTCCGCCATCCGCGCGACCAACTCGCCGTCGAGATCGGTACGGAAATCGATCCGCTCACCTTCTTGACGAAGGTAGGCGAAGTTCTCCGGCAAGGCGACCAGGTGGGCGCCCGCCGTGGCGGCGCGCCGCACCAGGCGCGTGGCCACGGTCAGATTCGCCTCGACGTCGTCGGTGGACGTCATCTGGACGGCGGCGACCTGGAACCGTTTTCGGGGCATCAGGCCGTCATCGTACACCGTCGTGGCGCTCAAAATCCCCGTTTTTAGAACCATTCCGGGCCCTGCGGCATAATCCGCTCGGGAGGCGTTAATCAATTCGCAGGGAGCACGTCTATATGGATGACAACAGCGGAAAGGAGAAGAAGCCCGTGCAATTGGCTCTGCAAGGGAACCCGACCAACCCGCCGACGGCCTCGGACCTCGAGCACGTGTTCCGTGAGCACCAGCAGCGCGTGCTGCACGCCGCCTTCCGTATCACCGGTAACGTCGATGATGCGCAGGACGTGCTGCAGACCGTCTTCCTGAGGCTGGTCCGGCGCGACGGCGGAGCAGGGCTCTCCGAAAACCCCGGCAACTACCTCCACCGGGCGGCGATCAACGCGGCACTCGACATCGTGCGCTCGCGTCAGGCCGCCAGGTCCACTCCGTTGGAGCCGCTCGAGCCCGTGCTGGCCGGCGCTCCCGAAGAGTCCCCCGAACGTCTCCAAGGATCGGGGGAGATCCGTACCGTCATTCGCGAGGCTCTCGGCAAGATGAGCCCACGCGCCGCCGAGGTCTTCGCTCTCCGGTACTTCGAAGGCTACGGCAACAACGAGATTGCCAAGCTGCTGGGAACTTCCCGCAGTACGATCAATGTGATCCTGCACCGCACCCGCAACAAACTGCGTGACGAAATCGCCCCTTACGCCGAATCGAGACACGCCCGTTTTGGAGACGAATCATGAGTGAGAAGAACTTGGACCGGATCCTCGACCAGGCGATCGACGAGATCGCCCAGGCACGGATCAACCCGGCCGAGGAACAAGCGGCCGCGGACCGGGTCTGGGCGCGTTTGTCCGAGGAACTGGTCGACGAACAACCGGCGGACCCCAAGATCCTCGGTCACGAGGATTTTCAGGCGTTGATCCCGGCATTCATCAAGGGCGAGTTGTCCGACGCCAAGGCGATGCTGCTCCAGGATCACGTCGGCGAGTGCGTCCCCTGCCGTCGGGCCCTCAAGGAAGCCCGTCTCGGTAAGCGGCGCACGCCGGTCGCGATACCACGCGTTCCGCGTAGCACCGCGGCCGTCTGGGGCTGGCGCGTGGCGGCGGCTGCCATCGTGATCGTCGCGCTCATCGGCCTCGACATCCAGACCGACCTGTTCTCGATCCAGGCCGAGGGCCTGATCCAGATCGAGCGCGTCGAGGGCAAGGTCTTCCAGGTTACCGAGCAGGGCACCGAGCCGGTTCGTGAAGGCGACAAGCTCTCCTTCGACCAGGTCAAGGCGTTGCGCACCGGTAAGGATTCCAACGTGATGTTCCGCATGTCCGACGATTCGCTGGTCGAGGTGGACGAGCGTGCCGAGCTGGCGGTTTACAACAAGAAGAAGTTCTGGCAGCGCGGCCGCGGCGACGGTCTGATCGAGCTCGACCGCGGCAGCATGATCGTCGAGGCCTCGCCGCAGGGCGCCGGCAACCTGTTCGTCGAAACGGCAGACGCCGAGGTCGCCGTGACGGGAACCGTATTCGCCGTCAACTCCGGCGTGAAGGGCTCGCGCGTTTCGGTCATCGAAGGTTCGGTCGACGTGGCCCACGGCCGCCAGCGCGACTCGTTGCGCCCCGGCCAGCAGGCCACGACCGGCACGTTGCTCGGCCGCACGTCGATCGAGGACGAGATCTCGTGGAGCCAGAACAAGCTGCGCCACCTCACGCTGCTCGCCGAGGCCACGCGTGCCGCTCGCGAGATCGAGCTGGCCCTGGACTGGCCGGGTCTGCGTTACGACACGACGCTGCTCGATCTGGCGCCCGCCGACACGGTGGTCTACATCGCGATCCCCAACATTGCCGAGCAGATCGGGCAGGGCTATGACATGCTCCAGGACAAGATCTCCGAGAACGACCTGCTCTCGGATTGGTGGACCGACGAGATCGCCGGCACGGAGGCGGAGACGTCGATCGCGAACGTCATCGAAGAGATGCGTGCTTACGGCGCGGCGCTCGGCGACGAGATCGTGCTCGCGCTGCCGCAGCGCGACGGAGAGGTTTCGGAGCCGGTGATCATGGCCGAGTTGCGTGACCCGCAGGGGTTCAACGCCATGGTCCAGGCCGACATCCGGGAGCACGGCACCGACAAGGTCACCTTGATCGAAGAGCTGCCGCAGGCCGCCCTGACGACCGCGAGCAGCGGTCCGGACCACATGGTGCTGTGGAATCGTGGCGACATCCTCGTCGCGGCGCCCGGGATGCAGCGGCTCAACGAGATCGCCTCCGGACTCGAGGCCGGTCGCAGCCCGTTCCACGGCTCTACCTTCCACGACAAGCTGAGCCAGCTCTACAACGACGGCGCCGACTGGATCGTCGCCGCCGACCTGTCCACGCTGATCCCGTCGAACCAGCAGGAGCTCGAGACGCTCGGGCTCGCCGACCTGCAGCACATCATCGGCGAGCGCAAGGCCAAGGGCGACGTGACCGAGAACCGCCTCGTCGTGACGTTCGATCAGCCGCGCCAGGGGCTCGCCTCCTGGCTGGCCGAGCCGGCGCCGATGGGATCGCTGGACTTCGTCAGCGGCAACGCCTCCTTCGCCGCGGCTTTCCTGATGCGCGACCCGTCGCTCGTCGTCCAGGAGCTCTTCGCGATGGCCGGAGCGACCTCGGGCTCGTTCGACAACGGCTTGGACGAGTTCGAAGCCGAGACCGGCATCGACCTGCAAGACGATTTCCTGGCGGCCCTCGGCGGTGAGTTCGCGGTGGCCTTCGACGGACCGATCGTCCCCGTCCCGTCGTGGAAGCTGATCCTCGAGGTCTACGACGCCGGGCGACTGCAGGCCACGCTCGGCCAGATGGTCGACCTGATCAACGAGCAGGCGGCACAGGCCGGCATGAACCTCAAAGGCCTCGAGATGCGCGAGCACCCCGGACGGCAACCGTTCTACGAGATCGCTTCGCTCGACGTCGGCCTGTCGGTGCACTACACCTACGTCGACGGCTACCTGGTGGCCGGTTCGTCGAGAGGCCTGATCAACCGCGCGCTGGCCAACCGGCGCAACGGGATCACGTTGGTCAATTCGGGCCGCTTCCAGAACGCGTTGCCGGCCGACGCCGAGGTCCACTTCTCGGCGGTCGTCTACCAGGACCTGGGCTCGGTGCTCGGGCCGCTGGCGCGAACACTGGGCGCGATGACCCAGAATTTCTCCCAGGATCAGCAGGCGATCCTCGGTCAATTCGCCGGGGACGTCGACCCTTCGGTCACGCTGGCCTACGGAGAGCCGGACCGTATCGTCTTCGTCAACACGCAGCAGGGCGGCATTCTGTCGTCGACCCTCGGATCTTTCCTGCGGTTCAATTCGTTGGTGGGTATGCAAGAATTGCTGTCCCACGCGGCCGACGAACTGGGCGGGTGATCGAGCCCGCACGGTTCACGGCCACGAACGGATCCGCAGAGGATCGGACGCTGCTGACGAATGACGCCAGTCATTGAACTCGAGAACCTGGGGGTTCGCTTCGGCCGCCTCCAGGTTCTCAAGCAACTCACGGGTTCCTTCTCCGGCCGCTCGATCGGGCTGCTGGGCCCCAACGGTGCCGGCAAGACGACGTTGCTGCACTGCCTGCTAGGGTTTCACCCGCCCTCCGAGGGCACCGCCCGGATCTTCGGCAAGGACGTCGTCAAGGACGGGACCGAGATCCGCGGCCAGATCGGCTACATGCCCGAGCGCGACGCGTTCGTCGCCGGGATGTCCGCGGTGCGGCTGACGCGGCTGATGGGCGAGCTGTCGGGCCTCCCGCCGAGCGTGGCGCTGGAGCGCGCGCACGAGGCGCTGTTCTACGTCGGCCTCGGCGAGGCGCGCTACCGCAAGCTCGAGACCTACTCGCTGGGCATGAAGCAGATGGCCAAGCTGGCCCAGGCCATCGTGCACGGCCCGCGGCTGCTGTTCCTCGACGAGCCGACCAACGGCCTCGATCCGCCGCACCGCAACCGCATGATCAAGATGATCCAGGAGATCCGCGACNNTCCTCGCACCTGCTGCGCGACGTCGAGGAGTGCTGCGACGAGGTGCTGATCCTCAAGGACGGCGAGATCGCCACCTACTGCAACCTCGAGGAAGAGCGCAAGGCCAACCTGAGGTTCATCGAGATCGAGACGCAGCGCGGGAACGCGGCGTTCGCCGAGGCCGTCGGCAACCTCGGCTGCGAGGTCGCCGTGCTCAGCGATCGCAAGATCAAGACGGTCCTGCCGGAGAACGTGCGCATCCGCGATCTCTACCGAGTCGCTGCCGAGCACGACATGCAGGTGCGCCGGCTGGACTACAAGCGCGACTCGTTGCAGGACATCTTCCTGAAAGCGATGGGGGTCGGCCATGGCGGTCTATGAGCGACGCTACGCGCCCTACAAGGGCGAGCTGACGCCACGTAACACACGTTTTCTCGTGCTGCCGGCCTACAGCTACAAGGAGATCCTCTCCTCCAAGATGTTCCTCGTCTTCCTGGCGGTGTGGGGCGTCTGGACGCTGCTCGTGCTGCCGATCCTCATCTACCTGCCGCACAACCTCGGTTTCCTGGAGAACTTCGGGCTCGACCCGGAGGCGGTGAAGGGCGTCTTCAACTACGACGCAAAGTTCTTCTTCGGTTGGTTCATGGTTCCATCGATGGTGGTGGCCTACCTCGCGGCTCTCGTCGTCGGGCCGGCGCTGGTCTCCGCCGACCTGCGCAACAACGGGCTCCCCTTGTACCTGGCGCGGCCTTTCGGGCGCTGGGAGTACGTGCTGGGCAAGTCGGCGGTGATGCTGATCCTGCTCTCGGCGATCACCTGGATGCCGGGCCTGTTCCTGTTCGCCTTCCAGTCCTACATGGAGGGCTGGAAGTGGTTCTCGTCACACCTCGGCGTCGCGGTCGGGATCTTCTTCACGTCGTGGATCTGGATCGTCCAGCTGTGCGTGATCAGCCTTGCTTTGTCTGCGTACCTGAAATGGAAACCCGTGGCGCGGCTTTCGCTGATCCTGATCTTTATCGTCATGCCGCGGATCGGCGACGTGATTAACCTGATCCTCAGTACTTCCTGGGGTAGCGTGATGGACTTGCTCCAGATGACCGGCATCATTGCGACGAGAATGTTCGGGATCGCCGCCCGGTCGTCGGTCCCGTTACCCGTCGCTTGGCTGTCGCTGCTCGCGTTCTGCGCCGTCTGCGTCGGCTTGATGTCCAAGAAGGTCCGCGCCTACGAGGTGGTCAAATCGTGACACCGTCCAGCGATCGACTCGTCTTCGCCAACGTGTCGAAGTTCTACGGCGAGGTCCTGGGGATCAACCAGGTCGACCTGTCGATCCCGCCGGGGATCACCAGCCTGGTCGGCCCCAACGGCTCGGGCAAGACGACGATGATGAACCTGATGACCGGCCTGCTGCAGCCGAGCCAGGGCGAGATCCGGATGCTCGACATCCGCCCCGACCGCCCCGAGGCGTTGTTCGAGCACGTCGGCTACTGCACGCAGTTCGATTCCTTCCCCAAGGGCGTCAACGGGCACCAGTTCCTCTACAACTACCTGCGCGTTCACGGGCACAACCACGCGAAGGCCACCGAGATGACCGAGCGGTCGATCGCCCGCGTCGGCCTCACCGAGGCGGCCGGGCGACGCGTTGCGGGCTACTCCAAGGGCATGCGCCAGCGCATCAAGCTGGCCCAGGCGATCGCCCACGAGCCGTCGGTGCTGATCCTCGACGAGCCGCTCAACGGCCTCGACCCGATGGCGCGCGCCGAGATGATCGAGCTGTTCAGGCAGCTGGCCGCGACCGGGCAGCACGTGATCATCTCCAGCCACATCCTGCACGAGGTCGACCTGATCTCCGACCAGGTGATCCTGCTCAACGAGGGCTACGTCGTCGCCGAGGGCGACATCCGGGGCGTGCGCAGCGAGATGTCCGGCAGGCCGCTGCAGATTC
>JABAOE010003098.1_pt1 | contig 81379 bp, 68 predicted proteins | sample 7062141 | NCBI WGS metagenome assembly JABAOE01 (sample SAMN14538627, study PRJNA623070) | marine sediment metagenome | biome: marine biome [ENVO:00000428]; feature: marine pelagic biome [ENVO:01000023]; material: deep marine sediment [ENVO:00002113] | place: India: Gulf of Khambhat ... | reverse complement strand
GTGCACATGATCGAGACCATCAACAAGCTCAACCGGATCTCGCGGCAGATGCTGCAGGAGATGGGCCGGGAGCCCACGCCCGAGGAGCTTTCGGTCCGTATGGAGATGCCGGAAGACAAGGTCCGCAAGGTGTTGAAGATCGCCAAGGAGCCGATTTCCATGGAGACGCCCATCGGCGACGACGAGGATTCGCATCTCGGCGACTTCATCGAGGACGCCAATATCGATTCCCCGATCGAGTCGGCCACCGGCTCGGGGCTGACCGGTACGGTGCAGGATGTCCTGAGCGGCTTGACGCCGCGCGAGGCCAAGGTGCTGCGCATGCGCTTCGGGATCGACATGAATACCGATCACACGCTCGAGGAGGTGGGCCAGCAGTTCGACGTCACGCGCGAACGCATCCGCCAGATCGAGGCCAAGGCGCTCAGGAAACTGCGCCATCCCACCCGCTCCGAGCAGCTGCGGAGCTTCCTCGACCTGGATTGATGCGACTGCGAAATGCGCTTCCCGCACAGGCCCGCCCCCGCGGGCCTTTTTCGTTGACGCGACGGGATGCTGCCGACGGGTGGTGCGGTTACAATTCGGTTCGTCGCTTGGGCCCTTAGCTCAGTTGGTTAGAGCAGTCGACTCATAATCGATCGGTCGCTGGTTCGAGTCCAGCAGGGCCCACCATTTGACTGCATTGTTGAGCCGACCCGAGCGGGCATCATGGCAGCATGAACCCGAATTACCGATGGCTGTGCCTGGCGATTGGCCTTGCCGCGGCGGGGCCTGTCGATGGCGCGCCCCTGTTCGAAGAAGAAGCGGTGCTGGAAATCGGGCTGACCGGCCCGCTCAGCGAGTTGTTCTCGAACCGGGCCGAGCGGGTCGAGTATCCCTTCACCCTGGAAACGGGCGGCGCCGGGTTCGAGCTGGACGTTCGGGTCCGCGGCAAGAGTCGCATCCGGGTGTGCGACTTTCCGCCATTGCGCCTGAACTTCGAGCGAGGCCACACCGCGGGAACCGCGTTCGCCGGCCAGCATCGCTTGAAGCTGGTCACGCACTGCATCAATGATGATCGCGGCGAGATCGATCTGCTGGAGGAGTACGTCGCCTACCGCCTGTTCCGGGTGCTGTCGGATTTCAGTTACCGGGTCCGGCTGCTACGCCTGCGCTATGCGGACAGTACCGGGAAGCTCGACCACGGGGCGCGCGAGCGCTTCGGGTTCGTGATCGAATCGACGCGTGAGCTGGCGGCCCGGACCGGCACCGAGCCGCTGGACTTGGCGGCCCTCCGGCTAAGCCGTGTGCACTCCGACCAGGCGGCGCGGGTGTTCGTCTTTCAGTACCTGATCGGCAACACGGACTGGTCGTTCGTCACCTCGGACGGCGAACAGCACTGCTGCCACAACGGTAAATTGCTCTCCGGCGGCGACGGAATCTACTACGTGCCGTTCGACTTCGATCTCGCCGGGCTGGTCAACGCCCCTTATGCGAAACCCGATCCTTCGCTGCGCCTTCGCAACGTTCGCAAGCGGCGCTACCGGGGTTACTGCATGGACGACGCTGCCCTGCAGTCGGCCTTGCGCCAGGTCGTTGCCGAGCGCGCGAACCTGCTCGGCGTGGCCGCTTCCACGCCGGGCCTGGATGCCGCCGACCGGACGCGGATCACGGAGTACCTGGAGTCGTTTTTCGAACGCGCCGCCGACGAGCAGAAGATGCTGAAGTCCTTCGCGCGGCAGTGTCTCGATTGAAATCCGGCGCCGCTGGAAAGCCTTTTGCCCGGTGATTTTTCACCTAGAATCGGTATCGACCGGAGACAGTTCGCCGTAAGGGCGGTGAGGGGTCGTGGACATGTCGATCCAGGATTGGGGAGCTATTGGCGAGGTGGTGAGCGCGATCGGCGTGATCGCCACGCTCCTGTATCTGACAACACAGATACGCCAGAACACCCGGCAGATGCGGAGCGAGGGGCATCAGGCCATCACGGACTCCTACAACGTCACCCTCGGGCAGCTGCTCGCCAGCGATGCCCTGTTCGAGACGATCGTACGGGGGTGTCAGGATTGGGACAGCATTACGGCGTTCCAGCAATCGCAATGTCACATTTTCTTCCACCAGCACCTGATGCACTTCCGGGTGGCGTTTCAACTCCATGCCAAGGGCGCCATCGATGATGACGTCTACCAGAGCATCGAGGACATGCACGTCAGGTTCATGGCCAATCCGGGTAATCGCGTGTGGTGGGAGATGGTCGGCGCATCGATGGTCGAGGAACAGTTGGCGCGCAGGATCAGCGCAAAACTGGCCAGCGTCGAGGGCACCGGCCGCTCGACCACCGAGGCGTGGGCATTCTTCGACCCCAAGAACTGGCGCCATGCAGATGACGCCTGAGCGGGCGTCGTGGCCGACCCCGGCCAGCGACCGCTGCGCATCGGCCGGCCAGGGCACCGGGCGGAGCCGGGCCCCGCACCGTTGTTGGCGCGGCGTATATAATGCGCCCCGTGCAAGGAGCGCGGCGGCGGAGCCCTGAGCATGGCAGCCAGAACACGTAACGCATTGCTGATGCGGGTGGTCGGATACTACCTGTTCCTGATCACGCTGTTGCTGGTGGCGGCGTTCAAGGCGCCGGACGCACTGCGCTACCTGCCGTTCGGCGGCCTCGGAAGCCTCGTCGAACTGGACGCCCACACCGGGCTCGACAGCCTGGCCGAGAAGATGTTGCTGGCCAGTCGCTCCGCCGACGCCTTGGTGGATTCCTTCAACCTGTTCTCCGCCATGATCGGCACGCTGATCGTGATGCTGCCGCTACGGCGGGTGTACCTGTTCCTGCAACAGGACCAGCCGTCGAGGCCCGCGGTGGCGTCCAGCCTGCTGGTCCTGCCGCTGGTGGTGACCGCCATCGTCTACGTGGTGCGCTTCAGCCTGCCGCTTGCGTTTGCCCTGGCCGGCATTTTTGCGGGCGTGCGTTACCGGACCACCCTCAAGAACCAGGCCGATGCGTTCTTCACTTTCGCCAGCATCGGCGTGGGGCTGGCGGCCGGTACGCGGTCGTTGGGAATCGCAATGGTGCTGGCGCTGTTCTTTGGCGCCACCGTGCTGCTGGCCCCGCCCTGGCGGGCGGAGGCGGGCGTCGGCGAGGAGGATTGACGCGGGCCGCGACCCTATTGCCGGGTCTCTTCCGAACCTGCCTCGGTGGCCGCGCTGGCCTGGGCCTTCTTTGCTTCCTGGATGTGCTCGAGGCTCCTGCGGTATGCCTCGGTGACCTTCTCCACGCCGCTGGGCTGCAGGGCTCCCGTGTTGCCGGCGGCGACGTAGGTCGCGTACACCCCGGAGGCGGACATCAGCGCGGCCGAAACGAGGCGGACGTCGAAACCCTCATCCTTGAGCTGGTTGGCGAGCTCGATGAATTTACCTGTACACTGATTATGGGATTCCCGATCGTTCAATGGACGTCTCCGCAGGGGGTCTCTCGAAAGAAAGTGCGATTATAGGGCATTTGCGCCGCTAGCCGTCACATTCCAGTCCGGCCATGGCGGTCAGCCGCACCAGGCTCAGCTGCCCCGAGCCAAAGCCCGCCTCGTCGCTGGCATAGGTGGCGGTGCCGCTCGCGCAATCGAGCTCGAGTTGCAGCGTGCCCCAGGGCGTGACGGCGACGTCGTTGGGGTCGAAGGCGGCGCCGAACCGCGCACCCCGCGTGGTCGATAGCTCGTTGAAAACCAGCGTGCTCCCCTGTACCTCCCCCACACCGAAGAACCAGCGGCGGTTGCCGGCCGGGTCGTAACTGAACCAGTACACCACGGCGGTACCGTTGCTGAGCATTTCCAGCGTATAACCTTCTCCATCATGGCTGGGGTCGAACCATGCGCCGCTGAAGTGGGCCGGGTTCTCAGCCGGTGGCACGGCCTGCTCGGAGCCACACCCAAGACCGGCCAGGCGCGTGAGGCGCAGGACCGATTGGCGGCCGAGGCGCTGGCCGACGCGCCAGACCAGCTTGCCCTCATCGCAACCCGACCAGGTAAAGCTGGCGGAGCCGACCACCTCGCGCGTGACCTTGCCGGGATCGAACGCCGGGCCGAAAACGCCGCCGTTCAAGCGCAGCAACTCGGGAAACAGTATGCGGTTGCCCGTGACCTGGCCGGTGGCGATGTACCAGTCCTGGCTGCCTGCATCGTCATAGGTAAACCAGTACAGCACGGCCCGCTGGTCGGCCAGCATCTCGATGATGAAGCCCTCGCCGTCGCGTGACGGATCGGCCCAGGCAGAAGCCAGTCCGGGTTCGGCCAGGAACGGCGGAAGCAGATCCTGGTCGGTGAGTTGCACGCTCAGCGTGCGGTCGACGTCTCCCGTGTCGCCTTCCTCGCCGGCTGAATTTTCATAACCGGACCAGGCGCCGGCCCGCCAGTAGGCGGCGGTTGCAGGGTTCCCGTCCAGCAGCATGCGCACCATGTCGGCCGTGAGGTGGGCCCATTGGGCCTCGGTGGAGCCCACAACCTGGCCGCTGTTGACCTCATCGCGCGGCAGCGTGAAGCCGATGACGACCGCGTCATCGCGATAGCGCAGGTAGCCTCCGGGGGCCGGGCCGGCCCGGTCGCGCCACTCGGGATCCGAGGTTTCCACGGTCAGGTTGTTGTCGCCAACGCGCAGGCCGGTGGATACGAACAGGGAGCTCTCGAGCTGGCCCGGAAAGGGCACGATGGCGCCGCCTTCCCGCCAGCGCATCGGTTTACTGTAGGCCACCCACAAGGTGTAGGCCCTGCCCAGCTGCAGCGCTTGCAGCTGGTTGAGGTACCGTTCACGCTGGCGGGTGTCGGTCGGGTCCCAGGCAGCCTCGAAGACCACCGCCTCGCTCTCCGGGTCGAACACCTTCGCCTCGAGCACTGCCGGCGGTCCGGCCTGCCGGTAGTAGACGGCGGCAAAACTCTGCGCCAACTGCTCGCGAACGCGAGTGATTTCCGACTCCGGCAGTATGAACCCGTCATGGCAATTGTTCGCTTCGCCGCCGTAATCCGCCCCGCAACCCGGACTGGGCGCATGAAACGCCTGACCGCCGGTGGGTTCGACCTCCAGGGTCCAGGAGGGCACCTGGTAGGTGTGGGTGAAGTATTCATCGGTCGAGCCAATGCCCTGGCTGACCGGCACCGAGGCGCGGTTGCTGAATAGGTAGTTCTTGCCGACAAAGGATCGGTGATGGTTGCTGAACAGGCTCAGTACCGCCTCGGTTTGCCCGGTCAGGCGGTTGTTGGCATTGCGGGCCCAGAAATGCACCTGCGAGAACGAATGCACATCCGTGTAGAGCCGCAGTTCTTCCACGGGCCCCAACCCGGCCGCCGCGTCCAGCGCCCGGGTTTCCGGTTCGGAGGCCGGGCTGGCGCCATGATGGACCAGTGACCGGGAATCGGACGACGAGCGTTCGGGGTTGGTGTTCCAGAATGGGGCGTTGTTGCGGTTCAGATCCACGCCCTCGAGGTGGTCGAGGGTGGTCAGCAGATCCTCGTCGGCGTTGCGCATGTTCTTGCGCCGCATGCGACCATCGCGTGGGGAGGTGTCGGGATTGGAGGGGTCGGTGTTCAGGTAATTGCGGGCCGGATACCGCTGCGTCTGCAGGAAGCCGTCGATATTGAGCGTGGGGATCACGATCACATTGAGGTTCTCGCGCAGGTAGTCGTAGAAGTGATCGTCCTCGGGGTGGGTGGCGAGCAGTTCGAGAATTCCCGTGACCACCTCCGGCGACTGCCACTCGCGGGCATGGATGCCGCCGTTGGTCAGCATGGCCGGCTCGGGCAGGCCATCGACGGTCTCCAGATCCGCATCGCCGAGGCGATAGGCCCAGATGTCACGGCCGGCGAGCGTGGTGCCCACGACCTCGCCATGCACCCAGGGGGTGGTGGCCTGGAGATCCTGGTGGCGGGCGTGCAGGCCCGCGTAGCTGCGAAAGCCGTCGAACGGCAGTGGCGTATCTACGGGGATGGGGACCGCGTAGCCGAGCGCGATGCGGTCATTGGCCCCGGTCGGGTTGCGCTCCACCCATTGCGTCATCCGCGCCTGCTGCGCCGGGACCGATGTCGCGAGCGCCAACAGCCCGCCCAGCATGAGCAACCGCGTGCGAATCATGGGTCGACTTCCCGGGGGGGCTGGAGCCGATGAAGTTGCAAGGCCAGCGCGGCCCGACGGGCCGTCAGCGATGCAGGGTCGCCGGCGGCGAGGTCCCGCAAGCGGGCCAGCATGACGTGAGAAGCCGTCGTGGCCAGCGCCAGCGCCGCGCTCGAGCCGAGCATCGGCTCGGCCAGCAGCGCCACCAGCAATTCCTGGCTGGCGGTGTGGTCCGCCAGCAGCGGGGCCAGTTCCGCCAGGGCCACGGCCGCCGCCGCCGGTGGGAGGTGCTCCAGCAGGTCGACCAGCAGAGCGTGCGTGTCGGCTCGCGGCAGGATGCCCGAGGTTTCGCGCAGCAGCCGCGCCAGGGCGGGCCCGTCGCCATGGCGCAGGCTTTCGCGCAACAGTGGCGCGTCATTCGCGCGCAGGGCCGCCGAGGCCGCCAATCGGAACAGATCGGGTTGCTGCTCGATGACCGCCAACGCGCCCAAAGCCACCTCTTCCAGAGCATGCGCTCCGGCCTGGTCCAGCGCATCGATCAGCCCGCTGCGGGCCGGCCCTCGCCGCTCGGCCCGGTAGCGTTCGACCAGGGCCTGCGGATCACGGGCCAGCAGGCGTGCCCCGGTGTAGGCGGACTCCTCGCGTAACCACAGGTGCTCAGCGCCCCACGCCGCCGCCGGGATGTTGAACAGCGGCACGGCCGCGGTGGAGTGGTCCTCGTGCGCAACCCGCACCTGCGGGCGGTAGCTGCGCAGGAAAGCGGTTACCGCAGGCGGTACGGTGCTCGCTGGCAGATGCTTCAATTCCTGGGCGAATTGGAACAGCACGCTCTCGCGGACCGGGGCCGGCCACAGCGGGTCGCTGGCGGTCGATTCCAGCAAAGCCAGCACCGCGGTTTCGTCACCCGCCAGGACGGCGCCACGGAGCTCGGCGCGCCGCTCGCCAGTGTCCGCAAGCTCGATGATTTGCACAGCTGACTCCCGGTCCCAGATGCCTCCGGGCACCGGTTCCCCTGCCGGCAGCGACAACGGTGAAGTGAAAGCTGCCAGCAGGAAGAGGGTGCTTACAAACGTTCGCATGGTGTCATCCTGAGTTTAACGAACCGTGCACCAAGAGTCGCCGGTGCCGGGACCATTTCGGGCGTTACACAGAGGACCCGCGCAGGGCGGGCGAAATCTCACGCGAGCGCGCGCCCGGTCGGTTCAGGGCTGGGTCGCTTGCAGCGCCTCGTAGCCGGTGGCATTGAAGACGCCGCTGTAGCCCAGGGCTTCGAGCGCGGCCTGGGCCAGGCCCGCACGTCGTCCGCTGCCACAGTACAGGACCACCGGCCGGTCGTGGCCTGGGCCGATCAACTCGGCGAGGGCGGCCGTTTCCGTGTGCGCAATGTTGACTGCACCTTCGATGTGGCCCTCGGCATACTCCTCCGAAGAGCGGACGTCGACCAGCAATGCACCGGCCGTAATCATTTCCCAGCCCTTCGCGGCCTGCTCGACGTTGCCGCCGGCCGCCCAGGCCGCCAGGGTGGTCAGCAGTGCCAGCAATCCGATGAAATTGCGCGTGGCTGCTCTCATGATAGGGTTGCCTCCTGTTTGCCTCGCTGGGGGCGTCCCGCCCCAGCGCCGGGGGGTCTCGCCGGGGCTCGCCGCGGCTCGAGCCGGCGCATTCGCGGTGTGCCGGTCGCCCGAATTCGATTTTCCGTGATCTGGCCAATACCCTCAAGATGCCTGGTTTGGCGCCGGCAAGCTGGGCCGATGCTGCCGGTTTGGCGCATCGGCGGAGTGTGCTATGTTGCCGGCAGTCGACAATGGTATCCGATGGAGTTGCAATGACAAACCCGCCGGTCAACGCGATGGAATACCCGGGTGGCGTGCTGGCCATCGATACGGGCTTCATGCGGGACCGCAAAGCCAGCAGCTATCTGCTGGAGGCAGGCTCGGAAGCGGCATTCATCGAAACGGGCACCAATGCCAGCGTGCCTCGCCTGATGGAAGTGCTGCGCTGGAGAGGGTGGCTTCCCGAGCAGGTGCGCTACGTGATCGTCACGCACGTTCACCTCGATCATGCTGGCGGTGCGGGGCGCCTCATGCAGGCGTTGCCGGAGGCCACCCTGCTCGTCCATCCGCGCGGCGCCGGGCACATGATCGATCCCTCGCGGTTGGAGGCCAGCGTGCGGGGCGTTTACGGGGACGAGGTCTATGACGCGACATACGGCACTTTGATCGCGGTCGCCGCTGAGCGGGCCCGGTCGATGCAGGACGGTGAAAGCGTTAACCTGGGCGAGCGCAAACTCACCTTCATCGACACCCCTGGGCACGCGCGGCATCATTTCTGCGTATGGGACGAGGTCACTCGGGGCTGGTTCACGGGCGATACGTTCGGTCTCTCCTACCGCGATCTCGACACCGAGCAGGGTCCATTCATATTTCCGACCACCACCCCCATCGAGTTCGACCCGCACGCGCATCGGGCTTCCATTGGGCGCCTGCTGGAAAGGCAGCCCGAGTGCGCTTACCTGACCCATTTCGGTCGCGTGACGAACATCGCCGCGCTGGGCCAGCGCCTGCTCGGGGCGCTGGACGCGCTGGTGGAGATCGCGGAGCGCCACCGGGGCGCGGACGGACGGGAGCAGGCGATCCGCAATGATCATCGCGACTGGCTGATCGGGGCCGTGCGTGCTCACGGCGTGACGATGACAGACGCGGCCTTGCTGGAAGTGCTGGAATCGGACGTTCGGTTGAACGCGCAGGGAGTCGAATGCTGGCTCGATCGCAGCGACTGAGGTGCTTGCAGACCTGCGTGCCATGGGCAAAACGGAGTGCGCCCCGGCGGGCAGAGGGGGAGCCCACCGGGGCGCGATAAGCCGGAATCGGGGCATCGGTCAGACGATGCTCAGGGAGAAAACGAAAGCCCCGCCCGGCTCATTCTGATCATTTCATTCGCTCTGTTAGACGCCGCGCCACCTTCAAGGGTTACATGGCGTCGTGCAGCACCTGACATGCTAGCGCTTGCCGGGCTCGGGCGAACGTGAACAAAGTCATGGCCGGGGCTGATTGGAGGGCGGACGACTGCGCGCCCGTTGAGGTCCGGGTGACCTCAGGGCAGCAGGTGTCGGAGCTTGTGCCTGTAGGAGCGCGACAGTTTGACGGTGTGACCGGAGTCAAGGGTCAGGAAATACTCGCCGTTGATGTGAGATCGCATGTTCTTCACACGCTTGACGTTAATGATGGTGGAGCGGTGAATCCGGTGCAGGTGATCCGGGTCGAGCTCTGCTTCCAGGCGTTTCATGGTCATGCGCATGATGTGGGTCATCCCCCCGGCGTGGACGCACATGTAATCACCGGCCGCATCGATCCAATCGATGTCTTCCTGCTTGACCCAGGTGGTGTGGCCACCGTCGCGGATGGCCAGCCTGGCTGGCTCCTTGCGCTGTATGGATTCGGCTCCCTGTTCCTCAGCCTCGGACAGGCGCTCCAGCGGCCCACCCGTCAGATCACTCAGCACCTTGAGCAGCTTGTTGCGCTGGGCCTGGCGCTTCCGCTGGCTCTGCTGCACGCGCAGCTTTGCCAGGGCCCGCTCCAGACGGTCATCCTTCACGGGCTTGAGCAGGTAATCGATGGCATTGGCCTCGAAGGCGCGCACTGCAGGCTCGTCAAGGGCGGTGACAAAAATGATCGACGGCAAGACCTCGTTCCGCAATTCCCGGATCACATCGAAGCCGCTCATGCCGGGCATCTGGATGTCGAGGAACACCGCATCCGGGGCAAGGGCACGGATCTTGCCGACCGCCTCGCGGCCATCGCGGGCCTCGGCAATCACGTCGACGCAGCCGCTGCGCCCCAGGCGATGCTTGAGGCTGCGCCGAGCCGGGGCCTCGTCATCGACGATCAGAGCCTTGATCTTTTTCTCAACCGATGCGCTCAAAGGGAATGCAAATCGCTGGTGCCAATCCGAATGGGGGCATTGTTGCAGCGGGGATTCGAGTTCATTTCCATTCAGCACGTCCAGGCGTTCCATGGTGCAGGCCGACACCGCGATTGGACGGCCGGTGGCCAGCGGGCAGAACGGGCGACCCCGGGCCGGTGCCGGCAATGCGGGGACACAGCTTACCATCTTGGCGGGCACCCGCAACGCTGATCGGACCGCTGCCCGCCTTGCTGGCGAAATCGCGCCAGATGGCGCCCTCGATCCGCGTTCCCCGGAGCATGGCGTGGGTGCGGGGTGCGGCAGCGGTTCGCGAGCCTAGCGCAATCGGTCGCGGCCTGCGGTCGCGTGCCGGGTGGGCGGGCCAGCCGGCGCAAAAGCTTCTCCGGTCTCGCTCAGGCAGCGTCGGTAACCGATCGCCTCGGCCAGGTGGCCGCTGCCGATCGCCCTGGTGCCGTCCAGGTCTGCGATGGTGCGGCCGACCTTCACGATGCGGTGGCAGGCCCGTGGCGAGAGTCGCAGGTAACGCGCAGCCTCGTCCAGGAGGGAGCGCTGTTTCGCTCCGAGCTGGCAGAGCTCGCGGACCTGCGGCGCGGAGAGACGGGCATTGGGTGACCCGCTCCGCTGCAGTTGCGTGGCACGGGCCTCCGCCACGCGCCGGCGAACCTCGGCTGAGGGCTCGCCGGCCGGGTGTTGCAAGTCGAGCATGGTGAAGTCCGGGCGCGGCACCTCGACCTGGATGTCGATGCGGTCCAGCAGTGGGCCGGAGATCCGGTTTCGATAACGGGTCACCTGTTCGGCGGTGCAGCGGCAGCGCCCGTCCTGATCGCCCGCCAGCCCACAGGGGCAGGGATTCATGGCGGCAACGAACTGGAAGCGGGCCGGAAATTCCGCTTGCCGGGCGGCCCGTGAAATGACGATGCGTCCGGTTTCCATCGGTTCACGCAGCACTTCCAGCACGTGGCGGCTGAACTCGGGAAGCTCGTCGAGAAACAGGACACCGTGGTGGGCCAGGGAAATTTCGCCGGGCCGCGGCTGCGAGCCGCCGCCCACCAGCGCTACGGCACTGCAGGTATGATGCGGCGCGCGGAAGGGTCGCTGCCGCCAGCGCTCCGGGCGGAAGCCGCCGCGACTGATGGAAGCGAGCGACGCCACTTCCAGGGCCTCGGTTTCAGTCAGGTTCGGCAGGATGCCCGGCAAGCGAGTCGCCAGCATGGTCTTCCCGGTGCCGGGCGGACCGACCATCAGCAGGTTGTGGCCGCCGGCCGCGGCGATTTCCAGGGCACGGCAGGCCCGCGCCTGTCCGACCACGTCGGCGAGGTCGGGAGCCGCGGGTGCCGGCCCGCAGCGAGCCTCGCGGGGCGGGGGCAGTTGCGCGCACCGCTGCAGCCAGCCGACCACCTGCAGCAGGGACGCGGCGCAACGCCGCTCACCCCGGTTTGCCAGCGCTGCCTCAGCCTCGTTGGCCGACGGCACCACCAGGGTGCGCCGGGCCTCGGCGGCTCGCAGCGCGGCCGGCAGTACCCCGCGCACGGCACGCAGTTCGCCGTTCAGGGAAAGTTCGCCCAGAAATTCGCAATCGGCCAGACGATCGCTGCTGACCTGCCCGGAGGCGGCCAGGATGCCCAGGGCGATCGGCAGGTCGAAACCGCCCCCTTCCTTGGGCAACTCGGCCGGTGCCAACGAGATGGTGATGCGGGCAGCGGGGAATTCGAATCCGGCGTTCAGCAGCGCCGCCCTGACCCGGTCCCTCGACTCCCGCACCGCGGTCTCTGGCAGGCCCACCATGGACAACGAGGGCAGGCCGCCGCTCAGATGCACTTCCACGCCGATGCAGGGTGCTTCCACACCCGCACAGGCGCGGCTGTAGACCAGCGCCAAACCCACCTTTCACTCCTCGGGAACCAGGACGGCTGCCACGGTCCACGAGCTTACGTGCGCATTCGAGGGCCGGCGTCCGTGTTTGGATGAAAAACCCGTCCGCCGGGAGCGCTTCAGTCAGTGCTGCGGCCGGGGCGGCATTGCCGGCGACACCCCTGGAGTGCTCGCTGGCGAGCTATCGACTAGGCCGGTTGCGCAGACGCCGCGGCCTTGCGCGTGGTCAATTCGCGTTCGATCTCCAGGACCTTGCTGTCGCTGAGGTTGTAGAAACTCAACACCACCACGTTCAAAACCGCGACGGTGGCCGGCAGCAGGGTGAACATCAGGCGAATGCCGAGCAGCGAGGTTTCGGACTGGGCCACGTTGGCCTCGAATCCGAACGCGGCCAGCAGCCATCCGGAGAGCCCTGCCCCGAGCGTCAGGCCGAATTTCTGCGCAAACATGGAGGCGGAGAACACCAGGCCGGTGGTGCGGCGGCCATGCTTCCACTCGCCGTAATCCGCCACGTCGGCATACATCGCCCACACCAGCGGTGCGGTCGGGCCCGCTATGAATGCGCCCACCACGTTGACGACCAGCATGGTCCAGAATTGATCGGGAGGAATGAAATAAAACAGGGCGGACCCGATGGCGCCGAGGATGGACAGGCCGATCAATGCGTGTTTCTTCTCGAAGCGGTCGCTGAACAGCTTGGTGCAGGCGACCCCCGCGACCAGGGCCAGCGCGCCGGAGGTCATGAACACGGTCGTGCGGTCGAAGAACCAGAGAAACGGCGCGCCGTCGTCGCCGACGTAGTACTTGAAGTAATGGATCGTAACGGCGCTCCTGATGGCGACCTGGGCCAGGGTGAAGATCGCACCGAAACACAGTACCAGCCAGGGCCGGCTGGTGATCAGGATGCGCAGGTCGTTCTTCAGGCTCGCCTGGTCGTCTGGCCCTGCGGTGACGCGCTCCCGGGTGGTGGCGAACGTGAACCAGAACATCAAGATGGACAGCACGGCGAACAGCGCCATGGTCAGGCGAAAGCCCAGCGCCTCATCCTCCGCGCCCAGGTACTGGACCAGCGGTCGGACCAGCATCGAGATCAGCAGTCCGCCGCCAAAGGCGCCGATGAAGCGAAAGCTCGCCAGCACGGTGCGTTCCTTCGAAGACGGGGTCATCACCCCCATCAAGGCCGAATAGGGGACGTTGATGGCCGTGTAGCACATCATCATCAGCGTGTAGGTGACCCACGCGTACACCAGCTTGCCGGAGGCCCCCAGGTCCGGATTGGCGAACATGGCGAACCCGAGAACGCCGTACGGAACCGCCATCCACAACAGGTACGGACGAAATTTGCCCAGCCGGGTGTTGGTGCGATCGGCGACCGCGCCCATGAGGGGATCGTTCACCGCGTCCCAGAGCCGGGAGACGAAGAACATGGTGCCCACCGCTGCGGCTGAGATGCCGAACACGTCCGTGTAGTAATACAGCAGGAAAATGTTGAATGTCTGGAAGAAGAAGTTCGACGCCATGTCGCCCGCGCCGTACCCCACCTTCTCGGTGAGCCTGAGTTTGCCGGTTTCAGTCATCTTCGGCCCTTGCCGCTGCCTGTCCGGCCTGGTGTGCGCCGGTGCAGCGGAAGTATAAACCACAGGGCCGCCTGCCCCTCCGGGGCATTGGGGGGCGCCCGGGCTGACACAACGCCCCGCGAAGTGGTTTAAGCTGAAGGCTGGCACCCCACGGGCCCGTCAAGCATGAACATCATCCACACCGCGCTGCTGCTGGTTATGACCCTGCTGGTGGTGCCCGTGGCGAGCTATTTTTTCGGCACGCCGCTGGGTTCGAACGAGCTGGCGGCGCTGCATGCCTTGCTCGTCATGCTGCTGGTGGTCTGGCTGGCATGTTTCACACTCGGTGAACTGTCCGGCAATGTCAGCCAGGTCGACAAGCTCTGGAGCCTGCTGCCGATCGCCTACGCCTGGGTGGTCGCCGGCCATGCTGGTTATGCCCCCCGGCTGGTGCTGATGGCGGTGCTGGTCACCGTCTGGGGCATCCGCCTGACCTATAATTTTTCCCGGCACGGCGCCTACCGGTTGCGGTTCTGGCATGGCAAGGAGGATTATCGCTGGGGCGTGCTGAGGCGCCGGCCGGAGTTCCGGCGCCGGTGGCGGTGGACCCTGTTCAACCTGTTGTTCATCGCCGGATACCAGAACGTACTGATCCTGCTGATGACCCTGCCGACCCTCGTCGCCCTGCAATTCGTGGACACCCCGCTGGGCGCGCTGGATTACCTGGCGGCCGCCCTGATGCTGGCGCTGATCGGTCTGGAGACCGTGGCGGACAACCAGCAGTGGCGTTTCCAGGCGGCCAAGCGGGCCCTGATCGACGCCGGGCAGCCGCTAACCGGTGATTTCGCCAAGGGCTTCCTGGATACCGGCCTGTGGGCCTACTCCCGGCATCCGAACTATTTTGCCGAGCAAGGCCTGTGGATCGCATTCTACCTGTTCAGCATCGCCGCCTCGGGTCAATGGCTCAACTGGAGCATCAGCGGTTGCGTGCTGCTCGTGCTCCTGTTCCAGGGCAGTTCGGCGTTCAGCGAAGAGATCAGCGCAAGCAAGTATCCCGCCTACGCGGCCTATCAGCAAACCGTCCCGAAATTCATTCCCACCGGCCTGTTCAGACCTTGAATGGCGGCCCATGCGCTGCGGGCTCCCCGTGGCGCGGTCCGGCACCGGTCGGCGCCGCAAGCCTCCCTGGGGGGGGCACGACGGGCCCGGTGCGACCGGGGCTGCGTGGGCGCCGCCGGATCAGCGCGACTCCAGCTCCTGCAATTGACGCTCCAGGGCCGCCAGCTTGACCTGCGCGCGCTCGAGCACCGCTTTCTGGATGTCGAATTCTTCGCGGGTGACGAGTTCCATGCGCTCGAAGGCCTTCTTCAATATCGCCCTGAACTGGACTTCGAGGTCCTCTTGCAGCTGGGCTGCCCCCGGAGGCAGCGCTTCCGTCAGTTTCTTCACCAGTTCGTCGATTTTTCCCAGGTCCAGCATGGTCTGCCTCCCGGCATTATGCGCCCCCACTTGCGAGTGTCGTGGGCTGGATTTAAAGTCAACCGGCCATCCGTGCCGGAGCCGATTATTGTGAAATTGATTACCGCGATCATCAAGCCTTTCAAGCTGGATGACGTCCGCGATGCCCTTGCCGAGGCCGGTGTCCAGGGTCTGACGGTGACCGAGGTGCGTGGCTTCGGGCGGCAGAAAGGGCACACTGAACTGTACCGGGGTGCAGAGTACGTGGTGGATTTCCTGCCCAAGCTCAAATTGGAGATCGCGGTGCCCGACGAACGGATGGAGGCGGTGGTGGAGGCCATTGCCGAGTCGGCGGTTTCCGGGCGCATCGGTGATGGCAAGATTTTCGTCCAGCACCTGGAGCATGCCGTTCGCATCCGCACCGGGGAAGAGGGCGACGAAGCGCTGTGAAGCCCCGGTGACTGCCCGCCATTGTTGTCGGACCCTCCAGAGATGAGCGGGCTCCGCGCCGGCATGATAGGCCTGGGTGCGATGGGCGCCCCGATGGCGCGACACCTCGCAGCGCAGGGCCATTTGCGCGGGGTCTGGAACCGCACCGCGAACCGGGGCGAGGCGCTGGCCCGCGAGCTGTCCGTCGTGGCCGCCAGCGATCCGGCTGCGCTCGCCGGTCTGTGCGACGTGGTGTTGATCTGCGTTTCCGCCGACGCCGACCTGCGCGCGGTGGTGCGCGCCTTGTTGCCGGGACTCCGGCCCGGAATGGTCGTGGTCGACACCTCCACCGTCAGCCCTCTGACAGCCAGGGAACTGGCCGCCGAGCTGAATGAGCGGGACGTGGGATTCGTCGATGCGCCCGTGTCCGGCGGCGTGGAGGGCGCGGTCAAGGGACGCCTGTCCGTCATGGTGGGGGGCAAATCCGCCGATATTTCGCGCATCCGGCCATTGCTGGACAGTTTCGCCGCCACCGTGACGCACATGGGCGCGGGGGGCGCAGGTCAGGCGGCCAAGGCGGTCAACCAGGTCATGGTGGGCGGTATCGCAGAGGCGGTATGCGAGGGACTTGCGCTGGCCGAGAAACTAAATCTGGATCAACAGCGTCTATTATCGGTACTGGGTGCCGGGGCGGCCGACAGCTGGTTCCTGCAACATCGGGGGCCATCGATGCTGCAGAATCGCTTCGCTGAAGGATTCAAGCTGGCATTGCTGAGAAAGGACCTGGAGATCGTGCAGTCCCTGGCACGGGAATTGGATATCTCTCTGGAGACCGTCGCGCTCGCGCTTCGGGACTGCGAATCACTGGTTGCGGGTGGCGATGGCGACTGCGATATCTCGGCGCTGATCACGCTCAAGCGGCGGCCGGCCACCGGGCGTTAGGGAACAACGGGAGCATGCGCGAAAACCATTCATTCGTCTCGGCCGTGCTGGCGGAACTGACCCGGCGCAAGGTGCTGCGCACGGTGGGTGGCTACGCGGTGGCCGTATTCGTCGTGCTGCAACTCATGGACGCGGCCGTCGAGCCCCTGCGCCTGCCCGAATGGGTGCCCACCCTGGTCGTCATTGGCCTCATCATCGGCTTTCCACTGGCCTTCCTGCTGGCCTGGCAGTTCCAGATCACGGGGCAGGGAATCCAGCGGACCCGCTCGGTGGGCCTGCTGAGCCGTGCCCAGAGCTTCGCCCTGTTCGCGTTCATGTTGCTGGCCACCGCCGGCCTCGGCTTTGCCATGTTCAATTATTACGCCGGTGTCATCGAGACGCCGGGCGAACCGCAAGGCACGGCACGGGGGTTTTCCGCACCGGAGAATTCGATCGCGGTGTTGCCGTTCGCGGACCTCTCGGAGCAGGGCAACCAGGCGCATTTCTCGGACGGGATCGCCGAGGAAATCCTGAATCTGCTGGCCCAGGTCGACGGCTTGCGCGTGGCCGCACGCACGTCGTCCTTCGTGTTCCGGGATCCCCAGCAGGACATCCGGGAAATTGGCCGCCTGCTGAACGTGAGCACCGTGCTGGAAGGCAGCGTGCGATCTTTCGGCACCCGCATTCGGCTCACCGCCCAGTTGATCAATGTGGAGGACGGTTACCACATCTGGTCGCAATCGTTCGATCGGGAACTCGATGACGTGTTCGCCATCCAGGACGAAATCGCCAGTGCCATCGCCACCGCCCTGGTCGACTCATTTGCCGGCCTGGAGCAGCGGCCGACCACCCGCGCCCGGAACCTGGCCGCGTTCGAGGCGTTTCGAACCGGGCGGCTGCACTGGTGGCGCCGGTCCCCGCAGGAAATTCAGCGCGCCATCGAATTGTTTGCGCGGGCGCTGGAGCATGATCCGCGTTTTGCTCCCGCCTATGCCGCCATCGCCGACTCCCTGCTGCTGTTGGCCAACTACGGCAACATCGACCAGATGCAGGCCGTCGAGCGCGCACAGCCCATGATCGAGAAAGCGCTGGCCATCGATCCCCAATCCGCCGAGGCGTTTGCCGCACTCGGTCTCGCCCGGATGCAGATTGGCCAGATGGACGCGGCCGAATCCTCGCTCCGCCAGGCAATCCGGCTGAATGAAGACTACATCCCGGCGAAGCTCTGGTTGAGCAACCTGCTGGGGCAGCAGGGCCGGGTTCCGGAGCAGGGCCAGGTATTGCAGGAGGCCATGCGGGTCGATCCCCTCAACGAGTTGCTGGTGGTCAATTACGCGGGCAACCTGGCGGCCCGCGGAGACCCTGGGGCAGCGCAGGGCATGCTCCGGGACCTGATCAACGTGCGGCCCGACTCGACCATCCTGCTGCAGACCCTGGCCTTGCTGTCCACCGGCCAGGGCGAACTCGTGGTGGCCTGGGAATACGCGGCCCGCGCCCATGACCTGGAGCCGGAGAGCCCGCGGATGATCGGCACCCTGGCCGAGGTCTGGATGGCGCTCGGTGAAACCGAGCCGGCGGAGCAGTTGCTGCTCGAGGGGCTGGAAATTGCCGGTGACAACCTGGAATTGCGGTTGCAGTACTTTGGGCTGCTGCTGCGCCAGGGCCGGCTCGAGGAAGCCGAACAGCTGCTCAGGGAGTTGTACGGTGACAGTCCCCAGAGCCTGCCGCCGCAGTTCCAGCGCTACTACCATTTCCAGACGGCCCTGATCCACCTGTTGCGCGGCGAGAACGAAGCGGCGCGGGACCGGCTAACGCGTACCATCGATACCAATGCCCCGGCAGCGCCGGATTCGATTCGTTTCGGCAGCCTGGCGCTGGCGGCATTGCTAAGCCAACAGCTGGATGACCCCGAGGGCGCCGGGCGCTACCTGTCAGAGGCCGAACGCATTCTGCGTCGCGGGCGCATCAACGGCATCGATGCGCCCGAAATCTATTACGCGGAAAGCGCCCTCCACGCGCTCAGGGGCGAGACCGAACAGGCGCTGAGCGCCCTTCAGGAAGCATACGACCGGGGTTTCCGGGCGGCGTGGCTGCTGCAGGCGGTCGGCGTCCTAAATCCGCTGCGGGACGAGCCCGCTTACATCGAGATTCGGCAACGGATCCTGGACGATCTGGCCGAGGCGCGCGCCGCGGTTGCAGCACTGGGCGTTGCGCGGGCCTGAGGCGGCCGGGAGCGCTGGATTTCCTCCGGATGCGGGTTCACCGCCCCAGCGGCGGATTCATACCCCCATGTAGCGTGAAGCGTCGCCCACCCAGCGCCGCACCAGCTTGTCCACCTGTTGCGGATGGTGTTTCAGCAGGCTTTCGGCGACCGGGGGTATGCGCCGCAGCAAATGCGCGTCGCGCGCCAGGTCGGCGACCCGGAATTGCAGCGCGCCGGTCTGCCGGGTGCCCAGGACCTCGCCCGGGCCGCGCAGTTCGAGGTCCTTCTCGGCGATCCTGAAGCCGTCGTTGGTCTGGCGGAGGATGTCCAGACGTTGCCGCGCCAGGTCACCCAACGGCGGGGTATAGAGCAGCACGCAGGATGACTGGCGGGCGCCACGGCCGACCCGCCCGCGTAACTGATGCAGCTGAGCGAGGCCGAGACGCTCGGCGTTCTCGATGATCATCAGCGATGCGTTGGGGACGTCCACACCGACTTCGATGACGGTCGTGGCAACCAGCAGTTGCAGGGCACCGGCCTCGAACCGCGCCATGACCTCATGTTTATCAGCGGCCTTCATGCGCCCGTGCACCAGGCCGATACTGATGTCGCGCAACTGCTTGCGCAGCTCCTCGGCCACCGCCTCGGCGGCTTGCGCCTGGATCGCGTCCGATTCCTCTACCAGCGTACAGACCCAATAAGCCTGCGCGCCCTCCCCGCAGGCGGCTGCCACCCGCTGCACCACCTCCGGCCGCCGCTGGTTGGAAATGGCTGCCGTCGTGACCGGCAGTCGGCCCTGTGGCAGCTCGTCGATGACCGAGACCTCGAGACCCGCATAGGCGGTCATGGCCAGCGTGCGCGGGATCGGTGTTGCGGTCATGATCAGTTGATGCGCCTGTTGTTGGCCGGCCTGGCTTTTTTCGAGCAGCGACATGCGCTGGTGGACGCCAAACCGGTGCTGCTCGTCGACGATGACCAGGCCCAGTTGACGGAACCGGACGCCCTCCTGCATCAGCGCATGGGTGCCGATGACGACCTGGGCTGGGCCGCCGATGGCATCCAGGGCCGCCTGGCGGGGCTTGCCGGTCACCTTGCTGGTCAGCCACACCGGGTCGATGCCCAGCGGCGCCAGCCAGTCGGTGAACACCCGCAAGTGCTGCTCGGCGAGCAGTTCGGTTGGCGCCACGATGGCGACCTGCAGGTCGCTCCCGGCGACCCGCAGTGCCGCCAGGGCGGCCACCACGGTCTTGCCGGAGCCGACATCGCCGTGCAGCAGGCGCAGCATGGGGCGGCTGGCGGACAGGTCCCGGAAAATTTCCTCGCTCACCCTGCGCTGAGCCGCGGTCAACTCGAAGGGAAGTGCGTCGACAAAAGCCCGCTCGAGCTGTCCGGCCGCTGATATCGGCTGCGCCGAGCGCTCGCGTTGCTGCCGATGAAGGCGCTGCATGCTGACGTTGTGAGCCAGCAGTTCCTCCATGGCCAGACGCTGCTGGGCGGGATGCTCGCGGGAGGTCAGCGCGGCCACGTCGGCCGCGGGTGGCGGCCGGTGGATGTAATCCAGTGCTTCGGCCAGGGTCGGCAGCCTGAGGTTGCGCATCATCGCCCCGGGCAGCAATTCCTCCAGGTCGAGCTGACCGTCGCGAAGCGCTGCGAGGGCCTGGTCCGTGAGGCGGATCCAGGTGGCCTGGCCAATGCCCTCGGTGGACGGGTAGACCGGCGTGAGGCGGTCGGCCAGCGGCACGTCGCGACCCGGTGCCAGGCGCGCATAACTGGGGTGCACCATCTCCAGCCCCTGGTAGCCGGCGCGTACTTCGCCGAAACATCGCACCCGGGTGCCGCGCGAGAACTGTTGCCGCTGATGGGCCCGGAAATGAAAGAATCGCAGCGTGATCCGCCCCGTGCCATCCGACAGCACCACCACCAACATGGCGCGTCGTGCCCGCACCAGCGCGGCGTGTTCGACCACCCCCTCGACCAGGGCGCGCTCACCGGGTCGCAGGCCACCGATCGGGTAGAGGCGGGTCCGGTCCTCGTAGCGCAGCGGCAAGTGAAACAGCAGGTCCCCAATGGCGTGGATACCCAGGCCGCCGAGCCGCTGCGCCACGCGCGGGCCAACGCCCTGGAGGTCGGTCAATGGTTTATCGGCAGGCATGTCGGGTGGCCGCCGAGCCGCTCTTCAGAGTCCCAGGACGGCTTCCATCTCGACCGCCGCGCCGCGGGGCAGTGAAGCGACGCCCACCGCCGCGCGCGCCGGATAGGGCTCATTGAAGTATTCGGCCATCACCCGGTTGACACAGGCAAACTCATCCATGTCGGTCAGGTACACCGTCAGTTTCAAGATGTCGTTCAATCCGCCGCCTGCGGCGGTGCACACCGCTGCGAGGTTCTCGATCACGCGCCGAACCTGGTCTTCGAAATCGCCCGCGTCCGGTTCCATGGTCGCCGGATCCAGAGGTATCTGGCCCGAGACGAAAACCAGTGCACCGTGGCGTATGGCTTGCGAATAGGTGCCGATGGCGGCGGGGGCGGATTCGGACTGGACGCGCTGTTTGCTCATGACATGACCTGTGCGGTGGAAATCCGTGGCGGCGCCTTCAGGCGCTGATGCGACTCACGCGGAGCACGTTGCGATTGCGGCGCAGCCGCCGCATCACCCGCGCCATGTGGTCGCGGTCCTGGACGCTGAGGGTGAACAACAGGGTGGCCGTTTCCGGATTCGCTTCCGGCTGTTCCACGCGCTCGATGTTGCTGCCGGCCTCGCTGATGCTGGTGGAGATGTTCGCCAGCACGCCCGGGAGATTCTCGCTGATCACGCGCAACGCAACCGGAAACAGGCCCTTGATGATCGGCGCCCAGGCCACGTCCAGGCAACGGTCGGGATGCTTGCGCAATTCGCGCGTGTTGCGGCAGTTGACGCGATGCACCACGACGCCCTTGCCGGCCGAGACGTAACCCATGATGCGGTCGCCGGGCACGGGGTGGCAGCAGGCGCCGAAACCCACCACGCTGCCTTCCGAGCCCGCGATGGTCAGCGCCTCCGAGGAGGCGTCCTGACCCGGTTGCAGGCCCGACTCCGGGGCCAGCTTGGCCGCCACCACGTTGGAGAGCATGTTGCCGTGAGCGAGGTCCTTGAGCAGATCTTCCTGGCGGGCGTAGTGGTTGTCGGCGAGGAACCGGTCCAGTTGTTCGGGTGCGATGGCCTCCACGCTGGTGCCGCGAGCGTTCAGGGCCTTCTCCAGCATGCGCAGGCCCAGTGCGACGGTGTCCTCGCGCTCCAGGCTCTTGAGGTAGTGGCGGATCGAGGTGCGCGCCTTGGCGGTGGCCACGATATCCAGCCAGTCCGGTTGCGGGTGGGCATCCGGATCGGTCAGGATCTCGACGGTCTGACCGTTCTCGAGGCGAATGGACAGCGGGGCCTCGACCTTGTCGACCAGCACCGAGCGGGTGTGGTTACCCACGTCGGTGTGGATCGCGTAGGCGAAGTCCAGGGCCGTTGAATTGCGTCGCAGGTCGATGATCTTGCCCTTGGGCGTGAACACGAAAATCTCGTTCGGAAACAGGTCCGACTTGACGTCCTCCAGGAATTCCAGCGAGTCGCCCGTGTGACGCTGGACTTCCACCAACTGCATCAACCACTCGCGAGCCCGGACCTGGGCCGAGCCGGTATTGCTCTCACCACTCTTGTATTGCCAGTGGGCGGCTGCCCCCTTCTCGGCCATGACGTCCATCTCCTCGGTGCGGATCTGGATCTCGACGGGCAGATCGTAGGGACTGTTGAGCACGGTATGCAGCGACTGGTAGCCATTGGCCTTGGGCAGTGCGATGTAGTCCTTGAAGCGACCGGGGCGGGGCTGGTACAGCGCATGCGCGGCACCCAGCGCCTTGTAACAGTCCGGCGCGGAATGCGTGATGATACGGAACCCGTATACGTCGGTCACTTCGGAAAAGGACAGGTCCTTGGTCAGCATCTTGCTGTAGATGCTGTACGGCGTTTTTTCGCGGCCGATGATGCGGCACGGCACGCCGGCATCGTTCATCTTGTTCTTGAGCGCCTTGCGGATGGTCTCGATGACTTCACGCCGGTTCCCGGTCACCGTTTGGATGTGCTGGTCGATGGTGCGGTAGCGCCATGGAAACAGGTTTTCGAAACCCAGTTCCTCCAGTTCGGACTTGAGGCTGTGCATGCCCAGCCGGTCGGCGATCGGAGCGTAGATTTCCAGTGTCTCCCGCGCGATCCGGCGTCGCGATTGGTCGCTCATGGAGCCCAGCGTGCGCATGTTGTGCAGGCGGTCGGCGAGCTTGATGAAGATGACCCGCAGGTCGCGCGACATGGCCAGCATGAGTTTTCGAAAACTTTCCGCGTCGGCCTCCACCCGGGTGCGAAACTTCATCTGGTCCAGCTTGGTGACGCCATCCACCAGGTCGGCAATCTCGTCACCGAAATGATTCTGGATTTCTTCCAGCGTCAGGGGCGTGTCTTCGATGGTGTCGTGCAGGACTGCGGCGGCCACGCTCTGGTAGTCCATGCGCATGGTCGCCATGATGCGGGCGACCGCTACGGGGTGCAGTATGTAGGGCTCGCCCGTCCTGCGGGTCTGGCCATCGTGGGCCCTGGCGCCGAGGTCGAAGGCGCGGAGGATGACGGCGACCCGGTCCGGCTCGAGGTAGGTGTTGAGCAGGTCCCGCAGCTCGAGGACCGGCTCCGGTAGACTCGGAGTCGCGAGCATATGGAGTCCGTCAGGGCTCTAGGTCTTCCTCCAGCTCGATATCGAAGACCTCCGCAGCCTCAATCTTTGCCTGCAACACATCCACGCTTTCCGCATCGATCAGCCCCTCGGCGACTTCCCGCAGCGCGATCACGGTGGGCTTGTCATTTTCCTCCGGTACCAGCGGGTCTGCGCCGTGGCCGATCTGGCGGGCCCGCTTGGTAGCGGTGAGCACCAACTCAAAGCGGTTTTCGATGTTCTCCAGGCAGTCTTCTACGGTGATTCGTGCCATGTCGTGCCGTCCTGTTTTGAACTAGGCCAAACCAGCAATTTTAGCCGGTTCCGAGCAGCTCCGCCAGCAGCCCGCGGTGCCGTTCTTGCTGGTAATTCCTGCTCAACCGCAGGCTGCGGAGAATGGCCCGGAGATCGGCCAGGGCGGTATCGAAATCATCATTCACGAGCAGGTAATCGAACTCGTCCCAGTGGGAGATTTCGGACTGCGCGTCCCGCATGCGCCGCTGGATCACCGCCTCGGTATCCGTGGCGCGCCGCTCCAGGCGCTGGCACAGGATTTCCAGCGATGGCGGCAGGATGAACACGGACCGGCACCGTCCGAAGGCGGCACGAATCTGCCGCGCGCCTTGCCAGTCGATCTCCAGGATCACGTCCACTCCGCGCGTGAGGTGTTCCTCGACCGCCGCCCGGGAGGTGCCGTAGCGGCAACCGAACACCTCGGCATGTTCCAGGAATTCGCCCGCCTCGACCATCGCCTCGAAGCGCTCCGCGCTGATGAAATGATAATGCCGGCCGTCGATCTCGTCCGGCCGCGGCCGGCGGGTGGTGTGCGACACCGACAGTCTGAGGCGCTCATCCTCCGCCAGCAACGCATCGATGAGGCTGGTCTTGCCGCCGCCGGAGGGCGCCGCCACGATCAGCAGGTTACCGCTGCTATTCGACATTCTGGATCTGCTCGCGCATCTGCTCGATCAGGACCTTCAGTTCGACCGCGGCCTGGGTCGTCCGCTGGTCGATGGACTTGGAGCTGAGGGTATTCGACTCGCGGTTGAATTCCTGCATCAGGAAATCCAGCCGGCGTCCCACGGGTTCGTCGACTTCCAGCACCCGGCGGGCCTCCGAGACATGCGCGAGCAGGCGATCGAGTTCTTCGTCGATGTCTATCTTCTGGGCCAGGAAAGCGACTTCTTGTTCGAGTCGGCCGGGATCCAGGGGTTGCTGCAGCTCCCCGATTCGGCCCAGCAACCGGTCGCGCAGGCCAGCCCGAATCTCGGGCAGCCATTCGCGGATACGTGCAGTCCACTCTTGCACCCCTTGCAGGCGCTCCCGCAGGGCGGCAGCCATCTTCTCGCCCTCGCGGCCGCGGGCCGCCTGCAACTCGGCAGTGGCCTCGGCCAGCAAAGCCAGCGCGGCTTCCTGCATCGGGGCCGCATCCGGCAGTTGTTCCTCGATCACGCCCGGCCAACGCATCAGGGCCGGCACCGGGGGTTCGGGTTCCACCGCCGCCAGCCCGGCGAACTCCCGGTACAACTCCACCAGTTTGCCGGCCAGGTCGCGGTTCAGCTCGAGCCGGCCTGCCGCGGCGCCTCCGGCGGGCTGGAAGCGCAGGGTGGCATCGATCTTGCCGCGCGCGAGGTGTCGGCCGAGGAGTTCGCGGATGGCGGGGTCCAGGGTCCGAAATTCCTCTGGCAGGCGCAGGCTGCACTCGAGGAAACGGTGATTCACCGAGCGCATTTCCCAGCTGAGCCGGCCAAACTCGAACTGGCGCTCCAGCCTGGCAAAGCCTGTCATGCTCCGAATCATGGCTGTTTCCGTCCGGTGGGCAGTGGCACAATGTTACCGGCTTGCCGGCCCGACTAAAATAGCGGGTATGGCAGGTCCAGCGAACCAACCCAGCACGCAGGCAGGATTCCTATGAGACCCAGTGGCAGAGCACCCGGCGAATTGCGGCCGGTCACCATCGAACGGGATTACACGCGCTACGCCGAGGGTTCGGTGCTGATCGCCTGCGGGCAGACTCGGATTCTGTGCACCGCCTCGGTCGAGGATCGCGTGCCATTTTTTCTGCGTGGCAGCGGCAATGGATGGGTGACGGCCGAATACGGCATGCTGCCCCGCTCGACCGCGGAGCGCATGCGGCGGGAGGCGAGCCAGGGCCGTCAGGGCGGGCGCACCCTCGAAATACAGCGCCTGATCGGCCGCTCGCTGAGGGCCGTGGTGGATCGCAGCGCGCTCGCCGAGCGCACCATTACCCTGGACTGCGACGTGTTGCAGGCGGACGGCGGCACGCGCACGGCGTGCATCACCGGCGCGTATGTGGCGCTGGTGGATGCCTGCCGCTGGCTCATGGAGCGGGGGGAAATCGCGGTCGATCCGATTCACGGTCAGGTGGCGGCGGTGTCCGTCGGCATTTACGGCGACACGCCCGTGCTGGATCTCGACTATGTCGAAGACTCGGATGCCGACACCGACATGAACGTGGTGATGAATGACGGCGGCGGCTTCATCGAGATCCAGGGCACGGCCGAGGGGCACGCCTTCCGGCGCGAAGAACTCGACGGCATGCTCGAGCTTGCGGCCGCCGGTATCCGCGACCTCATGGCCGTGCAGCGGGACGCGCTGGCCCGCTGATGCCCGGGACGGGCTTCGAAACCCTGGTGGTGGCGAGCGGCAACGCCGGCAAGCTGCGGGAACTGGGCGCCCTGCTCCGGCCGCTCGGGTTTTGCATCAAGCCCCAATCGGACTGGGCGGTACCGGCAGCGGAGGAGAACGCCCAGACCTTTGTCGAAAATGCGCTGCTGAAGGCACGCCACGCGGCCCGGCTGACCGGTTGCGCGGCGATCGCCGACGATTCCGGCCTGGTCGTGCCCGCCCTGGGTGGCGTGCCCGGTATCCGTTCGGCGCGGTATGCGGGCCTGGATGCCTCGGACGCGGACAACAACCGCAAGCTGCTGGAGAGTATGGCGGCCCTGTCGGGAGCGGAACGCCAGGCGTTTTTCTATTGCGCCATGGTATTCCTGCGCACGCACGACGACCCCGTTCCGATCATCGCCTGTGCCCACTGGTGGGGGGAGATCACGGACGCCCCGCGGGGCCGAGGTGGGTTCGGTTACGACCCGCTGTTCCGGGTGCCGGGTGAGGGTTGCACGTCGGCTGAGCTCGATGCGGAGGCCAAGAACCGGTTGAGCCATCGCGGGCAGGCGGCGCGCCAGCTGCGGTCCATGCTCGCCGCTGGTCGGGAGTGGCAGGGCGCTGGCGCTTGAGGCTCCGCCACTCGGTCTGTACGTGCACCTGCCATGGTGCATTCGCAAGTGCCCCTATTGCGACTTCAACTCCCACGCGGCGCCGGAGTCGATTCCCTTCGAAGCCTATAGCCGGGCGCTGATAGGCGATCTCGACCAGCAGCGGGAGCAGGTCGCGGGCCGGCCGCTCACCAGCATCTATTTCGGCGGCGGGACTCCCAGCCTGTTTCCCGCGCGCTACCTCGAACGGTTGCTGCGGGCGATCGAGATGCGGTTGGCCACGGTGGCGGATGTGGAGGTCACGCTGGAAGCCAACCCGGGTACAGTGGAGCACGATGCCTTTGCCGCCTACCGGGATGCGGGCGTCAATCGCGTGTCGCTGGGCGTGCAGAGTTTTTCCGATCGCTGCCTGCGCGCCATCGGGCGCATTCATGGCCGGGCGGAGGTCGAACCCGCGATCGAGTCGTTGCGCCGCGCGGGCCTTGGCAATTTCAACCTTGACCTGATGTATGGCTTGCCAGGGCAGACGCCGCACGGGGCCCTGCGGGATCTCGAGCAGGCCGTGGCCGCGCAGCCGGCTCACATTTCCTGGTACCAGCTCACCATCGAACCCAACACCCTGTTTGCGGCGCGGCCGCCCCGGCTGCCAGGCGAGGAGGCGCTGGAGGCGATGCACCGCGATGCCGGGCAACTGTTGGCCGACCACGGCTATGACAACTATGAAATCTCTGCCTGGTCGCGGGCGGGCCTGCGTTGTCGTCACAATCTCAATTACTGGCGCTACGGCGACTACCTCGGGATCGGCGCTGGTGCCCACGGCAAAGTCACCCACGCTTCCCGGGGCCGCATCTACCGCTACTCCTGCCAGCGCCATCCACGTGCCTATCTGCAGGGGCGCTGGCGTGCGGAGCAGCGCGAACTGGATGGTGCCGAGCGGGTGTTCGAATACTTCCTGAATCGCCTGCGCCTGCGCGAGTGCTTCACCCCGGGGGATTTTGCAGCACGCACCGGCCTGGGCTGGGAGAACGTCGCGCACCGCGTGCAGCGCGCCAGGCAGGATGGCTTGCTGGAGGTCAGGCGCGGGGGCTTCAGGACCACCGCGTTCGGGCGGCGATTCCTGAACGATGCCCAGGCCATGTTCCTCCCCTGACGAGACGCCTGCCACCCGCTTGCAAAGCCCGTCCCGCGCCGTTAGACTTCCCGGCTCTCTGCACCCTGGATCGCAAGGGGACAGCCATGAAAACTGACATTCATCCGGAATATCGCGAGGTGGTCTTCCAGGACGTGTCCTCGGACTTCATGATCCTGACGCGTTCGACGATGGACAGCAAGGAAACCATCAAGTGGGAAGATGGCAAGGAGTATCCGCTGATCAAGGTGGAAATCTCCTCGGCATCGCATCCGTTCTACACCGGCAAGCACAAGGTCGTGGATTCCGGTGGGCGCGTGGATCGCTTCAAGCGCCGCTACAACAAGTAATTTCCCGCGGACTCACCTGCAAGCAACCCGGCCGGCGCCGCCGTGCCGGGTTTTTTTGACCTCAGTCATGTGACGTACTGGCACGGGGCAAGTCACCGTGCCATACTTTTTTCCATATCCCGGACGCATTTGAGCCGACCGTGCGCGCCCGGCCGCCCTGGCGGTCACCGCAACCCGTCACAAGGAGTTTCACGTGTCTGACAAGCCCCTCATCCTGACCGACCCGAACACCGACCGTTCGGTGGAATTACCGGTGATTCGCGGCTCCGAGGGAGAGCCGACCATCGATATCAAGGCGGTACCGTCAAAACTGGGTTATTTCACCTATGACCCCGGCTATGCGGCCACCGCGAGTTGCACCAGCAGCATCACCTTCATCGACGGAAACCGCGGCATCCTGCGCTACCGGGGTTTTCCGATCGAGCAGCTGGCCGAGAAGAGCACCTTCCCGGAAGTGGCGTACCTGCTGTTGCATGGGGAGCTGCCATCGCGCAGTCAGTACGACGAATTTCTCGACGACATCACCTACCACACCATGGTGCCCGAGAAACTCAACACCTTCATCTCCGGCTTCCATTACGACGCTCATCCCATGGCCATGATGGCGGGCGTGGTGGGCTCCCTGGCTGCGTTCTACCACGACCGCCTGGACATGAGCGACCCGGCCCAGCGCATGTTGGCCGCCAAACGCATGATCGCCAAGATGCCGACCATCGCCGCGGCCTGTTATCGGCATCACATGGGCTGGCCGACCGCCTACCCGCCCAACGCGCTGAATTATACCGAGCGCTTCCTGCACATGATGTTCTCGGTGCCGGCCGAGGTCTACGAGGTAAACCCGGTCGCGGCACGCGCGTTCGACCTGCTGTTCATTCTGCACGCCGACCACGAGCAGAATGCCAGCACCTCCACGGTGCGCCTGGTGGGCTCGACCGGTGCCAATCCATATGCCTGCGTTGCGGCCGGTATCTCGGCACTGTGGGGCCCGGCGCATGGCGGGGCGAACGAGGCGGTGCTGAACATGCTGGAAGCCATTGGCGACGTGAGCCAGGTACCGACCTATATCGACCGCGCCAAGGACAAGGACGACCCCTTCCGGCTCATGGGATTCGGCCACCGGGTCTACAAGAATTACGATCCGCGCGCTTCCATCATCCGCACCGCTGCCCACGAGGTCCTGGCGGAGCTCGGCGCGCGGGATCCGCTCATGGATCTGGCCATGGAACTGGAACGCATCGCGCTCGAGGACGACTATTTTGTCGACAAGCGCCTGTATCCGAACGTGGACTTCTACTCCGGCATCATCTACAAGGCGTTGGGCATTCCCAAGAGCATGTTCACGGTCATGTTCGCCATTGCCCGTACCGTGGGCTGGGTCTCCCAATGGCTGGAGCAGGCGGATCACCCGACGCGTATCGGCCGGCCTCGACAGGTGTATTCAGGGCCCGCCGAGCGGGATTACATAGACATCGGCCAACGCTGAACCCGCGCGGCCCCGGCTCAGTAGCCGGCCAGCAGGGCTTCCACCTCGGCCAGCGGGGCGCGCCTCTGCGGACGTCCGTCGACCGGGCAGGGCGGCGCCTGGCGCAGGTCCAAGACCCCGAACACCGCCAGTTCGATGGTGGCATCGTCCCGCTCCAGCACCAGCAGGGGAAGGTTGCGGAACGTCCTGTCGTGCCAACGGATGCGGCGTTGCTCCTGGCGGAACGGAATGCCGCGGTCCAGCAGGTAAATGCTGATCGCCTCGGGCGTGTCGCTGAAGACATGCAGCGAGATCCTGGAGTAGCGGTCGGCCGTGCCATCGAGCACGGGGCCAACCAGGCGGGGCTGGAACCCGGCCAGGCCACGCATGGCATCGACCGCGGCTGCCCGCAGTGCAGACAGGTGGTGGGTGTGCTGGTGGCCGCCGAAGAAATCCTGGTAGGCGCGCAGGGCCTCCTCGACTTCCCGGTTGCTCGGCAACGCCTGACGCGAGCTGACACCGATCCGTTGGGCGGCCTTCTGCTTGGCCAGGCGAAAATTCCGCTGGCCTTCGGTCGCCATGATCCGCGCCGCTTCGGCGGCGAGCATGCGGCGCACGGAACGACCGCCGTTCGTCCCCCGAACGGGTGGCGGCTCAGTACAACTCGTATGGGTCTTCTTCCTGCGCGGCATTCGCGGCCTCTCCCGGGGTGCTGTCTTCCATGGGCGGCAGGCGCCCTGCCTGGAACAGCTCCACGATCGCGTTGGGGTTATCGAGCGCGGCCAGCAGCCCGGTTTCGGGGTCGATGCGGGCTTGCGACAGGCCCGGCGGCATGGTCCGCGGGCGGTCGGGGATCCCTTCCAGCGCCTGGCCCATGAAGCTGATCCAGATGGGCAGCGCGGCCCGCCCGCCAACCTCGTCGCGTCCCAGCGGTTCATGGTTGTCGAAGCCCACCCAGACCGTGGTGACCAGCTCATCGTTGTAACCCGAGAACCAGGCGTCGCGCTGGTCGTTGGTGGTGCCGGTCTTGCCGGCCAGGTCACTGCGGCCCAGTGCCTTCGCCCGCGTGCCGGTGCCGCGCCCGATCACATCTGTCATCATGGAGCGGACCAGGTAGGCATTCTGTTCCGAGATCACCCGCTGGGCCGGCCCGGCCAGCGCCGGGTCGGCGTCGGACCCTCCCTGGCCAGGCAGCACCACTTCCAGTTGCGCGCCCTGCTCGTCGATGCGCATCGGCCGGAACGCGGGCCGGTCGGGATCACCTCCGGCTTGGTCGCGCCCCAGGCTGGCGGCGGGGGCCGCGCAGTCCTGGCAGACCCGGGCCGGATCGGCACGATAGACCGGGGCGCCCTCGCTGTTCTCGATGGACTCGATAAAGTAAGGCGCGACCAGGAAGCCCCCATTCGCGAAGGTCGCGTAGCCGCGTGCGATGCTGAGGGCGGACAGGTTGGCGCTGCCGAGCGCAAGCGACAGGTTGGCGGGCAATTCATCGGCGTCGAACCCGAATGCGCTGATGTGTTCGCGCGCCGCCGCGACGCCGATATCGCGCAACAACCGGATGGAGACCAGGTTTCGGGAGTGCACCATGGCCTCCCGAAGACGGGTTGGCCCAAAAAATTTCTGGCTGAAATTCTCGGGTTTCCACGTGCGCTCCAGCTCGTCATCCTCGAATACGATGGGCGCGTCATTGATCAGGCTGGCCGTGGTGAATCCGTTTTCCAGCGCTGCCGAATACAGGAAGGGCTTGAACGATGACCCGGGTTGCCGGCGGCTTTGAACGACCCTGTTGAACTTGCTCCGGTTGAAGTCGTAGCCACCGACCAGCGCACGGATGGCGCCATCCGACGGGTCCAGCGAGACGAGGGACGCTTCCGCTTCGGGCAATTGCCCCAGCCGCCAGCCGCCATCGTCCTGCAGGCGGACGCGGATGACATCGCCGGGTGTGAGCACCTGGTCGACGGCCTCCGGCTGTCGACCGAGGCGATCGCGGGTGACGAAAGGTCGAGCCCATTCCACGTCCTCGCGCATCAGCGCAATCGTCTGGCCATCGCTCAGGAACACCACCGCCAACTCGGCGTCCGCCTCGGTCACCAGCCCCGGAATCAGTCCCGCAACGGGCCTGAAAGGTGCCAGGAGTTCCTGCCAGGTCTCCGGGCTCGGGGTGGCCGGCAGATCCACCTGGGCCTCGGCGCCGCGGTAGCCGTGACGGCGATCATAGTCCTCGAGGCCCTCGCGCACCGCGACGTTGGCGGCGGCCTGCATGCGTGAATTCAGGGTGGTTTGGATTACATAGCCGCCCGTATAGGCATCCTCGCCCAGCCGCTGCAGCGCTTCACGCCTGACCATCTCGGCCAGGTAGGGTGCGGACAGCTCGGTGGTGGCCCCGTGGTAAGCGGCGATGTCGCGCTCACTGATCGCAGCCTGGTACTGATCGGGGCTGATGTAACCCTGGTCGAGCATGCGCCCCAGCACGTAGTCGCGACGCTCGACGGCGCGTTTCGGCGCGGTGATCGGGTTGATGCGGGAGGGCGCCTTGGGCAGAGCAGCGATCATCGCGCACTGGGCGAGCGTCAACTCGTCCAGAGATTTGCCATAGTAAACATCGGCGGCGGCGCCCACGCCATACGCCCGGTGGCCGAGCATGATCTTGTTGAGAAACAGCTCGAGGATTTCATCCTTGCCCAGTTGGCGTTCGATGCGCAGGGCCAGGAAGATTTCCTTGAACTTGCGGGTGAACGTCTTCTCGAAGCTCAGGTAATAATTTCGGGCCAGCATCTGGGTGATGGTGCTGCCGCCGACGGATTTCTCCCCGGTGGTGGCCAGTGTCCAGACGGCCCGTGAGATGCCCTGGTAATCCACGCCCGGATGTTCGTAGAATCGCGCATCCTCGCCGGCGATGAAGGCATTTTTCAATGCCTCCGGCATGTCCTCGATGGCGATCGGAATGCGGCGTTTCTCGCCAAAGACACTGATCAGCAGGCCGTCCTGGCTGTACACCCGCAACGGCACCTGCAAGCGGACGTCCCGGATCGTGTCGACCTCCGGAAGATCTCCGGCCAGCAACACGTAAGCTATTGATATGGAAACGATACCCAACAGCAGGGTAGCCAGGGTCGCACGCAGTAATGAACGGAGAAGTTTTTTCAAACGCTTAACCTGCTATGCTATGACCCGGTTGGGTGATAATCTCGCCGAAAAATAAGCGCATACAAGGCCTCGATGGCAAGCGCATACGATACATTGCCTCGGGTAGAGAAGAAATGCTCGCGTACGGTTGTGGACCACCCGGGGGGCGGGTAGTTTCCGCCCGAAGGTCGGGGTGAGGTGAGGCGAATGTGGGTGAATTCGTGGCCCGGCGCCGGGCGAGAAGGGTCCAGTCGTTGAGCGCGGCGCGGCTTTCTGATACAAAAACGGCGGATGAAGATCATTCACAAGCCGCTGGCGTCGTGAGGGATTACGGACATTGAGCTTGTTCAAGAAAAAGCAGAAACCAGTTCTCGGTCTGGACATCGGCTCGTCCAGCGTGCGGGTGCTCCAGCTCTCGCAGACGGCAGCCGGTTACCGAATCGAACATTTTGCCCTCGAGCCCGTTAGCCAGGGCGTAGTCGTCGAGAAGTCCCTGCAGGACATCGAGGCGGTCTCCAGCGCCATCGATCGGGCGGTGCGACAATCCGGAGCCCGCGGCAAGACCTGCGCGATTGCCGTATCCGGCTCCGCGGTATTCACCAAAACCATCAGCCTGCCTTCCAACCTGGCCGAGTCGGACGTCGAGAGCCAGGTGCAGATCGAAGCCAACCAGTACATACCCTATCCGCTGGAGGATGTGAGCCTCGATTTCGAGGTCCTGGGGCGCTCGCCTCGCAATCCCGACATGGTGGATATCCTGCTGGCGGCGAGCAAGAGTGAGAACGTCGAGAATCGCCAGGATGCGCTGGATGCCGCGGGACTCACGGCTGGGGTGGTCGACGTGGAAGCATTCGCCATCGCCAACGCGTTCGAGTTGATGCGTGAGCGCGATGGACTGAGCAAGAACGAGGCGGTGGGCATTTTCGACATCGGCTACGATCTGACGACCCTGCTGGTGATCAAGGGAGAGCGGGTGATCTACACGCGCGAGCATCCTTTTGGGGGCAACCAGCTGTTGGAAGAGACCATGCGCCGCTTCGAGCTCTCCCGGGAGCAAGCGAGTTTTTACGAGCGTGGCGAGGAGGCGCCGGACGGCTGGCAGGAGGAGGTTCTGGAGCCCTTCGAGCTCAATATCGTGCACCAGTTCAGCCGTGCCCTGCAGTTCTTTGCGACCTCCAACGAATACTCGCCGGTCAGTTGCATCTACCTCTCGGGCGGCACCGCTGCCTTGCCGCGATTGGCGGAGATGGTTCAGCGCGAGTTGGGCGTTACGACCCGCGTTGCGGATCCGGTCTCCGGACTTGAAATCGCGCCCTCGGTGGCGTCGTCCGTGCTCAAGCGCAACGCGCCGAACCTGATGGTCGCCGTGGGCCTTGCCTTGCGAGGGTTCGACTGATGGCAAGAATCAACCTCCTGCCATGGCGCGAGGAGCTGCGCAGGGAGCGCCAACGGCGGTTTCTGGTGGCGACGATGGTCACCGTGGTGCTCGGTGTGATCCTGGTGTTCATTACCGGCCTGGTTTTCGATAGCCGTATCAGTTACCAGGAGGCTCGCAACCAGCGCATCAAGAACGAAATCGCCCAGCTGGAAGTGCGGATCCGGCGCATCGAACAATTGGAGCAGACGCGGGCCAGGCTGCTGTCACGCAAGCGCGTGATCGAGCAATTACAGGCGAGCCGGTCGCTCACGGTCGAGTTGATGGACAAGCTGGCCAAGTCCATACCGGTGGGAGTCACCCTCAGCACCGTCCGGCAGCAAGGCCAGAACGTGACGCTGGCGGGCTACAGCCAGTCCAACGCCCGCGTGTCCGCGTACCTTCAGAGTCTCGAGAAGGATGACCTGTTCCTGCAACCGGACCTGAACGTGGTGCGCACGGCCGCGGTGCCGCAGAGCGATGTGGAGCCGTACGAATTCAACATTCGCGTGACATTGAGGCCGGCGGTCAAGTCCGAGGATGAAATGGGATTGGACGAATTCGAGGAATCGCAGGGAGGGGCGCCATGATCCTGAACGATTTCCGCGACACCGATTTTTCCGATCTCGGCAGCGCCCCCGCGACGGTTCGCTACACCCTCCTGGCCCTGCTGCTGGTGGCCTTGGGCGCGATCGGCTACTACATGGTCATCAAGGACAAGTGGGCGGAGCTTGACCGGGTGAAACTGCAGGAACTGTCGCTGCGCACCGATTTTGAAAACAAGCAGCAGAAAGCCGCCAACCTGGAAGCCTACGAGGAGCAATTGGCCGAGATGCAGGACATGCTGCAAACCATGTTCCGCCAATTGCCCAGCAAGACCGAAATGGACAAGCTGCTGGTGGACATCTCGCAGACCGCGTTGGCCGCCGGCATCGACGTGCAGCTGTTTGAACCCTTGGCCGAGGAACCGCGCGATTTCTACGCGGAACGGCCGATCAGCATCCGCATGCTGGGTGAATACCACCAGTTCGGGGAATTCGTCGGCGCCGTGGCCGCATTGCCCCGGGTGGTGATCCTGACCATGCATGACATCTCCCTGCGCCGCGCCGAGCGAACCAATCGCGGCAGTGTCGCCGAAGGCATGCTGATCCTGGAAGGGCAGGTCAAGACCTATCGCTACATCGACGAAGAGGAGGCGGCGCAGATTGCCGCCGAGGCCGCGCCGTGAGCGGGCGGCGACCGACACAACGTGCCTGGCTGAGGCCGTGGGTGGCGGTGCTGAGCATCGGGCTGCTGGTGGCCTGCGGTGGGGACATGAGCGACCTGGACAGTTACATCAGGGACGTCCAGGCGAGGCCAGCCAAGCCGATACCGCCCATCCCGCCCGTCAGGACCTATGAGCCCTATGCCTACGATGGCCAGTTGGGGCGCGATCCGTTCCGGGCTTCGACCACCGAGGGCAGTGACAGCGAAGTGGTCGGCACCCAGCGCAGCGGGCCGCGACCGGATCCCAACCGCTCCCGGGAGTACCTCGAACGTTACGAACTGGACACGCTCGACATGGTGGGGACCTTCGCCAAGGGTGATGATTACTGGGGTTTGATTCGCGACCCGGACGGCGTGATCCATCGGGTCGCCGTGAACAACTACCTGGGCAAGAACCACGGCCGGGTGACGCGCATTCGTGAGACCGGGGTGGACTTGAGCGAGTTGATTGGCGACGGCATGGGCGGCTGGTTGGTCCGTGAGGCCACCATCGCACTGGACGAGAGCTAAGCGTTGTGGCGCGGCCAGGCAACGGGCGCGGGGTTGAAGGATGAATATTGACAGGGTGAGCGAGACCAATTCAAAACCTGCCGGCGCAGGGGGACGGATTATGAAATACAGGAAAGTCATCGGTATGGCGGGAGCGTTGGTGCTGGCCCTGACGCCCTGGCAGGGCGTGCTGGCAGACACCGAGGTCACGGGCGTCGACTATCGCATGAGCAGCAATGGCAACGTGATCATCACCCTGGCCACGCTGGGCGATACGCCCGCTGTGAGCGCCTTCGACACGGACAATCCGGCGCGAATCGTGCTCGACATGGCGGACACCGGCAGCGGTGTCGACGCGGCCCCGATCACCATCGGGATGGGTTCCGTGCAGAGTCTTACCACACTGGCGGCAGGCAACCGGACGCGAGTCCTGGTGGATCTGGATCGGCCCGCGGCCTACGAGTTCAGCGCGGAGTCTGGCCAGGTCGTACTCACCGTTGCGGCTGCCGCCACGGCCGCCGCCCCGTCCACGGCCAGCTACAGCGGCGATTTTGCGGTGGAAAATGTTGATTTCAGGCGTGGCGAGGACGGCCAGGGCCGCATGATCATCACGCTGGACCGCGAGGGCGCCAATGTCGCCGTCAGCGCGTCCACCGGCAGCTTGCAGGTCGACATCTTCAATACTTCCCTGCCCGAGCACCTGAGTCAGCAGTTCGACGTCGTGGACTTCGCCACGCCGGTGCAGATGATTGATGCGGGGCGTCGGGGTGAGATGGCGCAGTTCAAACTGTCCGTGGCGGGTCTGTTCGAACACCTGGCGTACCAGTCCGGGCGAGACCTCATCGTCGAGGTCTTGGCATTCCAACCGTCGGTCGCCGACGACTCCTACCAGGTCCAGTTCTACGAGGACAAGGAGTACAGCGGTGCTCGCGTCACCTTCAATTTCCAGGACATCCCGGTACGGTCGGTGTTGCAGTTGATCGCCGACGTGGCGGACCTCAACATCGTGGTCGCGGACAACGTGGCCGGCAACCTGACCTTGCGCTTGACGAACGTGCCGTGGGACCAGGCTTTGGATATCGTGCTGGATTCCCGCAACCTCGACAAGCGCCAGAACGGCAATGTGATCTGGATCGCGCCCACGGGCGATATCGCGACCCGGGAGCAGGAGCTCTTGCAGGCCATGCAGGACCGCAGGGAACTGGAGCCGCTGCAGACCGCCCTGATCAGCGTGAGTTACGCATCCGCGAGCAGCCTGAAGGCGCTGATCGAGGAGTCGTCGGCTACCGATGTCGGGGACACGGGGCTGCTCTCGGACCGTGGCTCGGTGACGATCGACGAGCGCACCAACACGCTCCTGGTGACGGATACCGCGGATCGTATCGCCGAGATTCAGCAGCTGGTGCTTGAGCTCGATCGGCCGGTTCGGCAGGTACAGATCGAGTCCCGCATCGTGGTGGCGAGCAGTGATTTCAGCCATGAACTCGGGGTGCGCTTCGGTGTAACCACCGCGCACATCGGCAGCAACATCCTCGCCATCACGGGTGATGGCGAGGGGGCCGACCTGCTCAACCCGGCCACCAACCCAAGAGATGATGGGCTGCTCGACATCCCCGGCATTCCGCAGCGTTATAACGTCAATCTGGCGGCCCCTTCCAGTAGCGCGGGCAGCATCGGCTTGTCCTTCCTGACCGGTGACTGGCTCATCGACCTCGAGCTGTCGGCGTTGGAGGCGGAGGGCGAGGGTGAGGTCATCTCGACCCCGCGGGTCGTTACCGCGAACCAGTCCGAGGCCTTCATCCAGCAAGGCGTGGAGATTCCCTACGAGGAATCCACCTCCTCCGGCGCGGCGGCGGTGCAGTTCAAGGAGGCGGTGCTGGAGCTGCGGGTCACCCCGCTCATCACCCCGGACAACCGGATCCAGCTCGAACTGACGGTCAAGCAGGACACCGTGGGCGAGATCTTCCAGACCGGGCGCGGCGGCTCGGTGCCATCCATCGATACCCGTGAGCTCCAGACCAGTGTGCTGGTCAATAACGGCGAGACGGTGGTGCTGGGCGGCATCTTCCAGGATGAGCGCAAGCGTGCCGAGGACCGCGTACCGTATCTCAGCAGCATTCCCGGCGTGGGTAGATTGTTCAAGCGTAACCTTAACGAGGCCAAGAAACGCGAGCTGCTGATCTTTGTGACACCCACCATCGTTGAGGATCGCCCGCTGGTCAACTGATCGCTTTTCAGCAGTATCGTTCGATGCCCGGGCCGTGCCCGGGCATTTTTTTTCGGGGCGACGCGTCCGTGATTCCAGCGCCGGGGCGGTATAAAGTGGCAGCATGTCCGAGCCACGCTCCGCAACCGATTTCGAGGACCGGTTCAGCCTCGCGCCCGGCCGCGGGCCGCTGCTGATCAGCGTTCCGCACGCGGGGACCTTCGTGCCGGAAGGGATGCGCTCCCGAATGACTGAAACAGCCCGACGGTTGCCGGATACGGACTGGTGGGTGGATACCCTGTACCGGCCGCTGTGCGACACCGGCATGGGTCTGCTCGTTGCCCATGACTCCCGTTTCATCATCGATCTCAACCGTCCGCCGGACGACCGTCCTTTATACCCCGGCGGTGGGAGCGGACTGGTGCCGCTGAGGACGTTTGCGGGTGAGCCGATCTATGCGCCGGGCCGTGAGCCGGATGCCGGGGAGGTGCGTCAACGGGTGGCGGAGTACTGGCATCCCTATCACGCCGCCCTGGCTGCCGAGTTGGCGCGGGTGCGTGATCTTCACGGGCACGCGGTGCTGCTCGACGCGCACTCGATTGCCAGCGAGGTGCCTGCCCTGTTTGCGGGCCGCCTGCCGGCGCTGAACCTGGGTACGCACCAGGGTGCCAGCGCCGCCGGAGAACTGATCGCGGCTGCCATGGGAGCACTGCGCGCGGCGCGGAAATACTCGAGTGTGCGGGATGGCCGCTTCAAGGGCGGGTTCATCACGCGACATTATGGACGTCCCGCGCACGGCATTCATGCCCTGCAGCTGGAACTCGCCCAGCGAACCTACATGGACGAACCCGGCCAGCGATTCGATGAAGATGCAGCCGAGGCCCTCCGGGAAGTACTGCGTCGCCTGCTCGCGGCCCTGCTGAGCTGGGTTCCGGGACATGACTGAGCGGTTCATCCAGTGTGCGCAAGCCCTGCTGCCCGAGGGCTGGTCGGCGGACGTGTGCTTGCATCTGGACGCCGCCGGGATGATCCGATCGGTTTCCAGGGGTACGCCGCAAAACGCCTCGGAAGTGCTCGACGGACCCGTCATTCCCGGCATGCCCAACCTGCACAGTCACGGGTTTCAGCGCCTGATGGCCGGCTTGACCCGCCCGGTCCGTCCGGGTGGCGATGATTTCTGGGGTTGGCGCCAGGCGATGTATCGGCTGGCGGAGCGCATCACTCCCGAGCAGCTGGAGCACTGCCTGGCCCATGTGTACGTCGCGATGCTGAAGGGTGGTTATACCTCGTGCGCGGAATTCCATTACCTGCACAACGGGCCTGGCGGCAAGCCCTACCGTGATCCCGCGGAGATGAGCCTGCGGGTCCTGGCGGCAGCGGATGCAGCGCGCATGCCGTTGACATTGTTGCCGGTGCTGTACCGGGCCGGCGGTTTCGGACAGGCCCTCCAGGCGCCTCAGCAGCGTTTCGCCCTGACGCTCGAGCAGTACCTGGCGTTGGTGGATACCTGCCGCCGACACACCGGTGGCCAGGCGCTGGCCGCCGTTGGCGTGGCGCCGCATTCCCTCCGGGCGGTGCCGCGCGATGAGTTGCAGCGTCTGCTGTCGGCGCTGGCCGGCGTGAGCCTGCCGATCCATATCCATGTCGCCGAACAACAGGCGGAGGTGCAGGACTGCCTGGCGCACTACGGTGCCCGGCCGTTGGAGTGGTTGCTGCAGAATTTCGAGATCAACCGGAACTGGTGCCTGGTGCATGCCACCCACATGACTTCCATCGAGGTGCGGACGGCAGCCGCCACCGGAGCCATCGCCGGCCTGTGCCCGACCACGGAGGCAGACCTGGGCGATGGCTGCTTCGAAGCCCGGGACTGGCTGGATGCCGGTGGCTGGCTGGGAATCGGCTCCGATAGCAACCTGCGCATCTCGGCCTGCGAAGAGTTGCGGTTGCTGGAATTCACGGAGCGTTTGCGGCGGCAACGTCGACACGTGCTGGATGACGTTGGGACGTCGCTTTACCTGCATGCGGCACGCTCCGGCGCGGCGGCGTTGGGACAAGCCGTCGGTCAGCTGGCACCCGGTTGCCGTGCCGACCTGGTGGAGCTGGATGCATCCCACCCGCTGATCGCTGGCCAAACCGGCGACGAGGCGCTCGAAACCTATGTGTTTGCTGGCGGGAGCGACATGATTCGCTCGGTCCATGTCGCCGGGGAATGCGTCGTCGAGCGCGGGCGTAACGAACAGGAGGCGCTCTTCGAGGGGCGCTTCCGCCGCATCAGACAGGAGTTGAACGCATGAGGCCGCAGTTGCCGTTCGCGCCCGCCTGCGAGCGCAACAAGGTGCCGATTCTCGCGCAGTTGCTGAACATACTGCCGGGCACCGGAGCGTTGCTCGAGATCGGCTCCGGCACCGGCCAGCACGCCGTGTACATGGCGCCACGCTTTCCGCACATGACCTGGCAGCCCACGGACCTGGAGGCCGAGCTGGAAGGCTTGCGGGCCCGTCTCGAGGCGGAGGGCTGCCATCAGATTCAATCGCCGGTGCCGCTCGATGTGGCGGTCGGTCCATGGCCGGAGCAGTTGTTCGAAGCGGCCTTCTCGGCCAACACCGCGCACATCATGGGTTGGCCCGAGGTGTGCGCCATGTTCGGAGGTATCGGCGGTTGCCTCATCGCGGGTGGCGTATTCTGCCTGTATGGCCCGTTCAACCGTGGCGGCGGGTTCACGGCGCCCAGCAATGCGGCCTTCGATGCGGATCTGCGTGCCAGGGACCCGCGCATGGGCCTGCGGGATGTCGAACAGCTTGCAAGGCTGGCAGAATGCCACCAGATGAGACTCGACGAGGAGCTCGCAATGCCCGCCAACAACTTCCTGCTGGTATTCGTCCGGGAGGCCCCATGAGTGAACTTGATTACGACTCGCTCGCCGCGCAGGCGCAGGCACTGCTTTCAGGCGCGGGCAATGCGGTGTCGAAGGCGGCCAACCTGAGTGCGCTGATCTACCAGGCACTGCCGAGCGTGAACTGGGCGGGTTTCTATTTCCTGGAGGGCGACGTCCTGGTGCTCGGTCCGTTCCAGGGCAAGCCCGCCTGCGTCAGCATCCCGGTGGGTGAAGGTGTGTGCGGCACGGCGGCTGCCCGGCGTGTCACGCAGCGGGTGGCCGATGTGCATGCATTCGAGGGGCACATCGTGTGCGATCCCGAGTCCCGTTCCGAGCTGGTGGTGCCACTGGTCCTCGGCGACGAACTGCTGGGGGTGCTCGATGTCGACAGCCCGCAGCCGGGGCGCTTCAGTGCCGAGGATGAAGCCGGACTGGCCAGGCTGGCAGAGCTGTTCGTGCAGTCAGTCGCGGTGTAGGTCGCGACGCCGAATCCAGTGGCGCAGGCCGCCCTGCCCGGCGTCCAGCGACCATCCGCGTTCAAAGTCGATCACCGCCAGGGTGCCGGTCGGCATCTTGTGGATGGGCCCGGCATCGGAAGAGCGCATGACGTCCAGGGCGAGGAGCTCGAACCCCGGGTTGTGGCCCACCATCAGGACGATGTCGGCGGCCTGGAAGGCATCGCTGGCGAGTTCGAACAGCATGGCGGTCGACGCCTCGTAAATCTGCGGCAAGTAGACGACCGCGGGGTCGGAAATGGGCCAGGTGTCCAGCAGCGGCGCCAATGTTTCCCGCGTCCGCGCCGATGGCGAACACAGCACGGCACCCGGTGGCGCCAGTTCCCGTTGCACCCAGCCCGACAAGGCCGCCATGTGGGAGCGCCCCCGCTGGCTCAGGCTGCGACTGAAATCATCGATACCCGGCAGCCACGGCACGGCCTTGGCATGACGAAGCAGGTAAAGCGTTTGACGCTGCGACATGGTGATGCGTTCTCTGACCACGTTGGCACTGGCCATTATCTGGGCGCGACGCGAAGATTCAACTGTTTTCGATGCGCGCCCGAACCATCGTTGGTCGCCGGGCCATTGCGCGCGCCCTCCGGCACAAACTTACACGGACTCGGGCGGGAACCGGCGCGTATCGACGTTGCCGCCACTGAAAATTACGCCGATCCGGCGTCCGGCAAAACGCTCGGCGTGTTCCAGAATGGCGGCGATCACCGTGGCCGAGGAGGGCTCGATGGTCATCTGCAGATGCGCCTGGACCAGGTCCATGCCCTCCAGGATGGCGGCCTCGGACACGGGCAGCACATCATCGAGCCGTTGCCTGATGATGCGGAACGGCAACGCGCCGACCAGGGCCCGGAGTCCGTCGGCAATCGTGTCGGCCTGCCAATGCGTGACGCGCTCGCCGCGCTGAAAACTGGCGGCGGTGTCCGCCGCGCCCGCAGGCTCGGCCGCCAGTATCGTGAGGTCCGGGCGCAAATGCCGGGCCACGATGGCCGAGCCGCTGATCAGGCCGCCGCCGCCCACCGGAGCCATGAGGATGTCGAGGTCCGGTGTCTGGGTCAGCAGTTCGAGTGCCGCGGTACCCTGACCGCAAATGATATCGGGGTGGTCGTAGGGCGGTACCGGAATCCTGCCGTCCGCCACCAGGGCCTCGAGCCCGGCCTCCCGCGCCGCCTGGCCGGGGGCGCAGAAGATGACCTGGCCGCCATGCCGCCGCACGGCATCGACCTTGTCGGGCACCGCATTGTCCGGCATGACCACGAACGCCTGCCGGCCATCGTTGCGTGCCGCCAGGGCGAGGGCGGCGCCGTGGTTTCCCGAAGAGTGGGTCGCGACGTCCGCGTCCCGCCCGGCGGACCTGAGACGGGCAACCGCGTGGGTCGCGCCGCGAAACTTGAAAGAGCCCGTAACCTGGAGATTCTCGCATTTCGCTACCAGCGTGCAGCCCAGCGCCTGGTCCAGCGTGGCGCTGTGCACCACCGGGGTCTGGCGCACCGCGAAGCGGATGCGCTCGGCGGCGGCCTCCACATCGGGGAATTCCGGGATTCGCGGTTCAGCGCTCGGGTGCATGGCCCTATAATACGGGCCCCGCTTCCCGATTGACCAGCGCGATCCCGGCAAGGAATCTGCAATGAAAAAAGGCGCACCCGGCAAGGCGATTCAACGCGCGGATTACCTTGCGTACCCCTGGAGCATCGATCACCTGGACCTGGATTTTTCCATTCACGAGCAGCACACGCAGGTGCGGAGCCGCCTGCAGGTGAGCCGCCGGGCGGGCGCTGACGCGGCCGATGCCATCGAGCTCGATGGTCGCGACCTGGAGCTCGTGACGCTCGCCGTCGATGGGCAGGCGGTGCCGGCGGAACGCTACCGGATCGAGGGTGAGCGCATGGTGATCACGGGGGTGCCGGAACGATTCGAGCTGAGCGCGGAAGTCCGCATCAGGCCATCCGAGAACACCGCGCTCGAAGGTCTTTACCGATCGGGGGAATTCCTGCTCACACAGTGTGAAGCGGAGGGGTTTCGCAAGATCACCTGGTTTCCCGACCGCCCCGATGTGATGACGCGGTATTCCGTCACCATCGAGGCGGATCGCGACTCGCACCCGGTGCTGCTCTGTAACGGCAACCGCGTCGACGGCGGCGTGCGCGCGGGCGGGCGTCACTGGGTGCGCTGGGAGGACCCATTCCCCAAGCCGAGTTACCTGTTTGCACTGGTCGCCGGAGATCTCGCCCACGTCGAGGACCGCTTTACCACCCGCAGCGGGCGGGAGGTCACCCTGCGCATTTATGTCGAGCACGAAAACATCGATCGCTGCGAGCACGCGATGGAGTCGCTGAAGAAGGCCATGTGCTGGGACGAGGAACGGTTCGCTCTCGAGTATGATCTGGACATCTACAACATCGTGGCCACCAACGATTTCAACATGGGGGCCATGGAGAACAAGTCACTCAACATTTTCAATTCGAAGTATGTTCTGGCCCGGCCGGATACCGCCACCGATGCCGACTACCAGGCCATCGAGGGCGTCATCGGACACGAGTATTTCCATAACTGGACGGGCAACCGCGTGACCTGTCGTGACTGGTTCCAGCTGACCCTCAAGGAGGGCCTGACCGTCTTCCGTGATGAGGAGTTTTCCTCCGACATGCAGTCCCGTGCGGTCAAGCGGATCCAGGACGTGCGTGATCTGCGCGAGCGCCAGTTTCCCGAGGACGCGGGTCCCATGGCCCACCCGATCCGTCCCGACCACTACATCGAGGTCAACAACTTCTACACGGCCACGGTGTACCAGAAGGGGGCCGCGGTCATTCGCCTTTACCACACGCTGCTTGGCGAGGACGGCTTCCAAAAGGGCATGCAACTGTATTTCGAACGCCATGACGGCCAGGCCGTGACCTGCGATGACTTCCTGGCCGCCATGGCCGATGCCAACGATGCCGAACTCGGGCAGTTCGCCCGCTGGTACGCGCAATCCGGCACCCCGGTGGTCAGCGTGGCGACGGAATTCGAGGCGGCCGCCGGTCGCTATGTCCTGCGGTTGCGGCAAGAAACGCCGCCCACCCACGATCAGCCGGACAAACAGCCGTTGCTGATCCCCTTCGCGGTCGGCCTGCTGGACCCGCAGGGCCAGGCGCTGGCATTGCAGCTGGAAGGCGAGCGCGCACCAGGTGCGGACACGCGCATGCTGCTGCTTACCGAAGCGGAGCAGGAGTTCACCTTCATCGGGCTCGATGCCGAGCCCGTGCCTTCGCTGTTGCGCGATTTCTCGGCCCCGGTCAAGGTCGAGTACGAATATGCGCCGCAGCAACTGGCAACCCTGATGGCGCACGATACCGATGCATTCGCTCGTTGGGAGGCGTCCCAGCGATTCGCCCAGGACTGCATCCTGGCCCAGGTGCGCCAGCGCGCGAATGGCCGGTCGATGCATCTCGCGCCAGGCCTGGTGGCGGCGTTTGGTCGGCTACTGGAGGACCGGGAGACCGACCCCGCATTGTTGGCCGAAGCCATGGCTCTCCCGGCCGAAGACTACCTCGCCGAGCAGATGGACGTGGTGGATGTGGACGGGATTCATGTCGCGCGGCGCTTCATCAAGGCCGGGCTCGCGGAGGCCCTGGGCGAGGCGTTTCGGCAGCGCTACGCGCAACTCGGTGACAATCGGAACTATGACAATTCGCCCCGGTCGATCGCAGAGCGCAGCCTCAGGAACCTGTGTCTCGCCTACCTCGCGGAAACCGCCGAGGGCACGGCGCTCGCAAGCCTGCAACTGGAGGCCAGCGACAACATGACGAACACCCTCGCGGCGCTGCGCGCCCTGGTGTTCACGGGCTCTGCCGCGGCCGGCCCCGCGCTGGAAGCGTTCGAGCGCCGCTGGCGGGGCGATGCGCTGGTCATGGACAAGTGGTTTGCCATGCAGGCCATGACCCCCGGGCATGAGACCATCGAGCGTGTCGAGGACCTCATGGAACATCCCGAGTTCAGCATTCGCAACCCCAACAAGGTGCGCGCCCTGGTGGGCGTATTTGCGATGCTCAACCCCACCGGGTTCCATGCGCCCAATGGCGCGGGGTATCGGTTCCTCGCGCAGCGGGTGCTGGACCTGGATGCGATCAATCCCCAGATGGCGGCCCGCATGGTGACGGCCTTCAACCGGTGGAAACGATACGACGAGGGGCGCAAACGCCTGATGAAGGCACAACTCGAACGCATCGCGGCTGTCGAGGGCTTGTCGCCGGACGTGTCCGAAATCGTGTCCAACGCGTTGCAGTAACCGGCGCCGATGCTGCGCAAGATCGTATCCGGTGGCCAGACCGGCGTTGACCGGGGAGCCCTGGACGCGGCGCTCGCCAGCGGCCTCGAATGCGGGGGCTGGTGCCCGGAGGGCCGTCAGGCGGAGGATGGCGCCATTCCCGAGTGCTACCCCGTGCGGGAGCTGGCGGGTGCGGACTTTGATCAGCGCACGCGCCAGAATGTCATCGACAGCGACGGCACGGTCGTGCTGCGATTCGGCGCCGCGGGCGGCGGCACGGCATTGACCATTCGTTGTGCGCGGGCGCACGGCAAGCCCTTGCTCGAAATCGACGCGAGCCGCTTGCATCCGCGGGACGCCGGCGAGCAACTGGTGTATTTCGTCCGGGAACATCGTATCGAGGTCCTGAATGTGGCTGGGCCGCGTGCCAGCGAGGCCGTGTCGGCCGAAGCGTATGCGCGGGATGTGCTGGCCCGACTGGTGGGCGCGGGGTGAGCACGTGGCGGGCCCTGACCCTGTGCGCAGGGTTCATGGCCGCGGGCTGTGCCGGCCCGCTTCCGGCGCCTGAGCCGGGCGCCGGGCCCGGGGCCATCCGGCTCGAAAGCCTCGTGATTCGCAATGTGTCTTACAGCCAGGTCTCGGAAGTCACCCTGCGCGTCCCGGCCACCGGTGAATTCGTGTCCTGCGCCAATATCCCGATTCATGGCCATTGTCGCGCGGGTTTTCCGCAGCGCTCATACCAGGGGCACGAGATCGAGATTTCCTGGCAGCAGGATGGGCGCCGGGAGAGCACTGGCGCATTCGAGATCGAGGGCGCAGACCGGCTCGATCCGCGGCAACCAGCCAGCGTTCGGGTGCTGATCACCCCGGCCGGTACCGCCGTCACCGAATTCGTTCAGCCGGGACGCTGACGCCGACCAACCGCCCTCAGCGCTGGTCCAGCGCGTCCACCAGCAACTCGCGTTGCAATTCGGCCTCGTGGCGGGTTGCAAAACGCGGGCTCAGCCGTAAATCGGCCGCAAAGCGCACGTTGAATTGCCAGCCCTCGCCGTTTTCCGCTTCGAACACCTGCGTGACGAAACATACCTTGTCCAGCACGATGGTGAAGCCCTGGAGGTCATGTACGGATCTGGCCATGTCGGACGCCTGGCGCAATGGGCGGATCATTGTAACCCAGCCGCGCGGATGATTCGGAGCGACGCGTTTGCCCTGAACCAACGCGAACGCCCGATGCCAAAGGGAGTATAGGGCGAGGGATTGTCGGTTTGCGGGATGGCATTCAGGCGGGGTTCATGCGGGCCGTGGTAGGCTTTTCCCACAAGGCGACCCGATCCCGGGGCCGACCCGTTGAGGGGATGGAGGCGTCATGAGGAAGACAGTGCTCATACCCCTGCTGGTCTTGTTGGCTGGCTGCGCCACCTATTACGATCCCTCCACCGGGCCTTCCGGGAGCGTGTATTACGTTTCTGCCGACCCGGGTTATCCGCTCGCCCCGGCGAATTACGCCCACGCCGCACATTATCCCTGGTGGTCGCTGGATCACTTCTATTTCAGGTCGGGCTACCACGGCAGCGGTTTTTCGCTGGGGTTGAACTTCGGCAGCCCGTATTACGGGTGGCATGGTTATTTCTACGATCCCTGGTACCGGCCGTACCGGTACGCCGGGTGGTATCCGCCCTATTACCGGTACCCGTTCTATGGTCATCCTTACTATCGGTACCCGTATTACGGTCATAGCCACCCGCACTACCGGTATTTCCGCCCGCACCCGCACGGTCAGCATCGCCGCCCCCACCACCCTCCTTCCGCGGGGCACGGCAATGCCGATCATGAACGCGCGCACGGGCGGCATCGCCAAGACTACCCCGGCTCATCGGAACCGCCCGCCGCGGGGTACGACCCTGACCTTACCGCAAGGCGTGGTCCGGGTGCAGCTGGCAGCAGCCGCTTCGTGACGGTTGCGCCATCCGCGACCGGCGCAGACCGGGCGGTGGTGATTCGCCGCCAGTGGACGACCAAGCCGGGGCCCAGCCGGCCCCATGACACTGAAACACCGGGCGTGTCGGCGGCGGATCATAACGGGCGGGAGAGCGATGGCTCGGTTTACCGCAGCCCGTCCTACCGGGATCCAGGCCGGCAGCATCGGCGCTCCGACGCCGGGCGCGAGCCGGCGCGCGGCCGCCCCGAGACCGGCTCCGCCGGAGCCATGCGATCGCCACGGCCCGACCCGGTTATCCGTACCATCGACGTGCCCGGCCGCCCGGTCATGACCATCAGGGCGCCCGCCCGGGGTAAAGGGCCCGCCCCGCAGCGTCCGCAGCCGATCGTGCCCCAGCCCCATGGACGCCAAGCCCAGGCGGTTCGGACCACTACCGTAGCCCAGCCCCGGGCGAGCACTTTGCGCCCCGGGGCCCAGCGGGACGATGGACACCGACCCGCTTCGGGAGCGGCCACGCGCGCATCTCGGCCAGGCCGTGCCACGGCTGCCGGTAGCGAGGGACGCCGCCGGCGCTGAGGCGCCCTCCCGACTGCCGCCGCTGGGTGGCGGGCCAAGACTATCGGCACTGTAGAGTCCACGTCGCCTTGCGCTAGAGTGGCGCTATTCCGCGGGTGGAATTTGGGTCGCCATGGACCGCTTCGTACATGAAATCAGGCAGCGCCGGGTGCTACCGGCGGTCGGCGTGTACGCGGCGGGGTGCTGGGTCCTGATCGAGATCCTGGATCGCCTGGTCGAGCGCTACCTGCTCTCTCCCTATCTCACCGACATCGTGTTCTGGGGCTTGTACTCGCTCATTCCAGCGGTGGTCCTGGTTTCATGGACCCACGGCCGGCCCGGCAAGGACCGGGCCACCCGCGCCGAAAAGGTGGGGGTTCCCATCAACATCATCGCCTCCCTGGGGCTGGTGGTGACGATTGCCGGGGGCAAGGACCTCGGTGCCGCTGCCACGGCGGTCACGCTCAGCAATGAACTGGGTGAAGCCGAAACGCATTACATTGCAAGTGAAGCCTACCGCCGGCGCCTGGCGGTATTCTTTTTCGCCCGCGCGGGTGGCGCGGCGGAAATCGGGTGGCAGCGCTACGCCGTGACGGAGTTGCTGACGCAGGATCTGCAGCAGAGCCCGTTCATCCTGGCCACCTCGCCCTGGGTCAACTTCAGGGACGGCTTCTACGTGCGCATGCAGCAGGCCGGTTACGACGATGGCCTGGACCTTCCCCGGTCGCTGATGCGCGAAATTGCCGATGACGCCAATCGCCAGTTCTTCATCGAGGGTGACGTCGGGCGGGACGACGGCGAATACGTCATCGAGGCCCGCATCTGGGACACGGCGACGCTGGATCGGACGGCGCAGATCATCGAGCGTGGCTGGGATTTGTATGCCGTCGTCGACCGGCTCTCGCAGGGCGTGCGCGAGGCACTGGACATCCCGGAGGGGAGTGGGCGAATTCTTTCGGACCTGCCCCTGGGCGAGACCTACGGCGAATCCGAAGTCGCGCTGCGGCAGTTCATCGATGCCAAGAACGCCCGGCTGCTGGATAACGACCTGGCTGAGTCCAATGTGCGCCTGGACCGGGCCCTGGCCGCCGACCCGGATTTCGTCCTGGCCTGGCTGTTCAAGAGCGTCAATCAGCTGGATGCCGGCAACCTGCCGGCCGCGCGTGAATCCATCGAGGCGGCCAGCACGCTCGATTACCGCCTGCCGCCATCGGATCGGGCTCGGCTCAAGGAGATCAGCTATCGCCTGGCAGGGGAAAACGACAAGTTGCTGGAGTTTCTGCGGCTCCAGGTGCGCTTGCGCGACGATGCCGGCGTGCGCGTGCGACTGGCGAATTACTTGATGTCCTTCGGCCAACTGGAGGAGGCCAAGCGGGAATTTCTCGCGACCCTCGAGCGCGATCCGCTCAACCTGGGCATCTACCTCGAGCTGGCCGGGCTCGAACGCGCGATCGGAGACCTGGAGGCCGCGATCGGGTGGGCAAAGCGCTACCGGGAGGAGAAACCCGGCAACCTGGGGGCCGAACTGGCGCTCGGCGACCTGCTACGCGACAGCGGGGACCTGCAGGCGGCGGAGGACCATTACCGGCAGGCGTCCATCCTCGAGGGCGGCGAGGTCGCGCCGGTGCTGCAGCTGGCCAACGTCGCCGCACGCCGGGGTGACTTCAACCGGGCACGCAGCCTGCTGGCGGAGGCGGAGACACAGGCGACGACCCCCCAGGCCAGCAGCCTCGTTCGCGGCGCGGCGGCCGAATTCGAAATGCGCATGGGGCGCCTGCATGCGGCCATTGAGCAGTTGCAGCGCCAGCGGAAAGCGCTGATCCAGTTCCAGCGGCCGATCGAGATGGCGATTGCCGCCTACGTGCCCATGATCGAGTTGTACCTTGCCCTCGGAGACACGGAGCAGGCGACCCGGGAGCTGGCGCGGGCGCGGCAGAGCCTGGCGCCGCCCATGGACCAATTCCTGGCCTTCAGCGAGGCCGGGATCCTGCTGACGCAGGGTGATGTCGCGGCGGCCGAGGCTGCCATCGGACGGGGAGCGGAAATCATCGAGACGTTCAAGCTGCAGGACCTGCTCTATCTGAGCGACATGCTCACCGGGTTCGCCCGGCGTTCGCGCGGTGACGACCCCGGCGCGGCCCGGCACCTTGCGGCGGCAATCGAGCGACTGAATCGCTCCTCGCAGTCGGTGGTTAACGCGCGATCGGCATTGCCCAGGCTCTATGCGGAGCTGGCGTTTTCGCTGGTCGCCGGCGGTGATCTGGAGCGGGCCGAGGACGTCCTCGACCAGGGCTTTCGGCTGGACCCTTCCGAACCCACGCTGTGGGTGAGCAAAGCGCGATTTCAGGCCGCCTCGGGCCTGCCACGACTGGCCCTTGCCTCGGTCAATTATGCGCTCGCGATCTGGCGTGAGGCGGATGCTCAATATACCGAGTTCGCGCGTGCCCGGGCGCTGGCCGACGAACTCCAGGCAGGATCCTGACTGTTACATTTCTTTATGTATTTCAGTACAATGCGCACCCCCAACCTGCGCAAAGCGGAGCTTCATGGCGTCCCAACCCGCATATGATGTGATCGTGATCGGTGGCGGCCACGCCGGCACGGAGGCTGCGCTGGCGGCCGCGCGCAGCGGTGCCCGGACCCTGCTGCTCACGCACAGCATCGAGACCGTCGGCCAGATGAGCTGCAACCCGGCCATCGGCGGCATCGGCAAGGGCCACCTGGTGCGTGAAATCGATGCCCTGGGCGGCGTGATGGCCCGGGCCGCCGATGCCGCGGGCATCCAGTTGCGGACCCTCAACGCCCGCAAGGGACCCGCCGTGCGGGCCACGCGCGCCCAATGCGACCGCAACCTGTACCGGGCCTTCATCCGGCACGCCGTGGAGCAGCAGCCCGGTCTGTCGGTGTTCCAGCAGCCGGTCGACGACCTGATCGTCAGGAACGGGTGCATCGAGGGTTGTCGGACCGCAATGGGGCAGGCGTTTCATGCACCGAGTGTGGTGCTGACCACGGGCACCTTCCTCGGGGGGCGCATCCATGTCGGTGAGGAGCAGTATGCAGGGGGCCGGGCCGGGGACCCACCATCGCTGGCGTTGGCCGCCAGGCTGCGGGAACTGCCGTTCGAGGTGGGGCGCCTGAAGACCGGCACGCCGCCACGGATCGACGGCAAAACGGTGGATTTCAGCCGCCTCCAGGAACAACATGGGGACCGTCCGCTGCCGGTGTTCTCCTACCTGGGCCAGCCCGACGATCACCCCCGGCAGGTGTGCTGCTGGATCACGCAGACCAATGAGCGGACCCATGAGATCATCCGTCGCTCCCTGCATCGCTCGCCGATGTATACCGGCTTCATCGAGGGCACCGGGCCACGCTACTGTCCCTCGATCGAGGACAAGGTGGTGCGATTTGCCGACCGCGACAGTCATCAGGTGTTCGTCGAGCCCGAGGGGCTCGAGACGCGTGAACTGTATCCGAATGGCATCTCCACCAGCCTTCCCCATGCGGTGCAGCTCGAACTGGTGCATACGATCGAGGGCTTCGAGCACGCGCACATCACGCGGCCGGGGTACGCGATCGAGTACGATTTCTTCGATCCCCGCGGGCTCCATGCCAGTCTGGAGACCCGGCCCATTGCCGGCCTGTTCTTTGCCGGCCAGATCAATGGCACCACCGGCTACGAAGAGGCTGCGGCCCAGGGCCTGGTGGCCGGCCTGAACGCCGCGCGTCGGGCTCGGGGCGAGGCATCGTGGACCCCGCGACGCGACGAGGCCTACCTCGGCGTACTGATCGATGACCTGGTCACGCAGGGCACCCGGGAGCCTTACCGCATGTTCACCAGCCGCGCGGAGTACCGCCTGCTGCTGCGCGAGGACAACGCGGACCTGCGCCTCACGCCGGTGGGCCGCGAGCTGGGCCTGGTCGATGACGAGCGATGGGCGTCGTTCAATCAGCGGGTGGAGGCGATCGAAAACGAACGGGAACGGCTATCGGCGATCTGGCTGATGCCGGGCAACGCGCTCGGGCAGGCCCTGGCCGGCACCCACGGCATCACCCTGAGCCGCGAGGTCCGCGCTCTGGACCTGTTGCGGCGCCCGGAACTCAATTACGCCAGGCTGATGGAGGTCGAAGGCATCGGCCCCGGCGTGGCGGACGGCAGTGTTGCCGCGCAGGTGGAGGTGCAGACCAAGTACGCTGGCTACCTCGACCGGCAGGCAGAGGACGTCGAACGCAACCGCCGCAACGAGGCTCGCGTGATTCCGGACGCCTTCGATTACCGGCGGGTCAGCGGCCTGTCAGCGGAGCTCAGCGAAAAACTGCAGCGGGTCAGACCCGGGACCATCGGCCAGGCTTCCCGCATCCCCGGCATGACGCCCGCAGCCATCTCCCTGCTGCGGGTGTACCTGAAGAAATACGCCGGCCGTCACGCCGCCTGAAGCGGTCCGGCCTCACGAATAAAAAACGTTTGGTTTACAGATTTTTAACCCGCAATCGTTATGCTGTCGTTGCAAGTTGACTGTGCCTGGTGCATCGCACCTCTGTACAGGCAGTCCCCACACTTCTATTGCCTATGGCGATGCACCTTTTCCAACCCCGGCCACCGGCCGGGGTTTTTTTTACTGCCGCCCGGTGAACTGGCGAGGCGGGCGTGACGGGTCGGGACGCTAGCCGGCCTTGACCGACTGTCCCTCGAACTCTCTGCCGGCTTCCAGGTCGCGGAACACTTCCAGGTCCAGCTCGCCTTCGCTGCGGGCCACGATGGTCGTGACCGTGGAGTCCCCCGTCACGTTCACCACCGTGCGCGTCATGTCGAGCAGGCGGTCGACCCCCAGAATCAGGGCGATGCCTTCCTCGGGCAGGCCAACCTGCGCCAGCACACCGGCCAGCAGCACCAGGCCGACGCTGGGTACACCGGCGGTCCCGATCGAGGCCATGATGACCATCAGCACCACCATGAGGTACTGCGCCACGCTCAGTTCGATGCCATAGAACTGGGCGATGAAACCGGTGGCGATGCCCTGCATGATCGCGGTGCCGTCCATGTTGATCGTCGCACCCAGGGGGATGGTGAAGGACGCCACCTTGTTGCTGACGCCGACCCGTTGCTCCACCGACTCCAAAGTGACGGGGAGGGTGGCGTTGCTGGAGGCCGTCGAAAAGGCGAACAGCATGGCGGCGCGCATCTTGAACAGAAACATCCAGGGGCTGATTCGGCACAGCAGGGCCAACAGCGTGGGATACACCACGAGGGCATGTATGAACAGCACGCCGAAGACCAGCACCACGTACCGACCGACTGCGAGGAAGTCGCTGGCGTTGCTGGTGGCGGCGAGGATGGCGATCAGGGCGAACACGCCATACGGTGCGAACCGCATGACCAGCGTGACCAGTTTCATGATGACCCCGTTCATGTCATGGAACCACGCCGCCACGCGCTTGCCGGTCGCGCCGCTCAGGGTGATGGAGATGCCAAGCAGCAGCGAAAAGAAGATGATCGGCAGCATGCGGGCATCCGCCATGGCGGCCACCGGGTTGCTGGGGATCATGTCGATGATCACCTGAGTCAGCGGCGTGACCTCGGCGATTTCCTGCTGGACCGCCGCCACGGGGGTCGCACCCACGCCCGGCTGAAAGAGGATGGCCGCGGTCAGCGCCAGGGTGACGGCGATACCGGTGGTGACGAGGTAGAGCCCAACGGTCTTGCCGCCGACGCGACCCAGCATCTTGGGGTCCGACAGGGAACTGGAGCCGCACACCAGCGACACGAAAACCAGCGGCACCACCAGCATCTTGAGCAGGCTGATGAAGACCTGGCCCACGACTTTGAACACCCCGTCGATCAGCCAGACCTGGGACCATTCCGGGTTGCCCGCCAGGCTCAGCAGCCAGCCGCAGATGCCACCGGTCACCATGGCGATCAGGATGCGCGAGCTGAGACTGAGTTTGTTGCCGGATGCCATGGGTTTGCTCCCTGTCGTGGTGGCTGTCGCTGCCGCCCGCGCGTGGTGGGCGGGCGGTACAATGCGCTAGAATTTACTGCTTTCGAGCGCGGAAAGCCAAGTTTGAACCCGAGCGAGTGACTGCCGTGAGCAACGAGTCGACGGCCCAGACTACCAATTTCATCCGTAACATCGTCATCCGCGATCTCGAGAGCGGCAAGCACGCGACGGTCGTCACGCGTTTCCCGCCGGAGCCGAACGGACACCTGCACATCGGCCATGCCAAGTCCATCTGTCTGAACTTTGGTCTGGCGCAGGAATTTGGTGGCACCACGAATCTGCGGTTTGACGACACCAACCCGCTCAAGGAAAGCGAGGACTATGCGCAGGCGATCATGGCGGATGTTCGCTGGCTGGGCTTCGAGTGGAATGAGCTGCGGCACGCCTCCGACTATTTTCAGCAGTTGTACGACTTCGCCGTGCACCTGGTCAGAACCGGCACGGCCTATGTCGACAGCCAGACCGCCGAGGAAATCCGCGCCGCGCGGGGCACCCTGACCGAGCCGGGGCGGGAGAGCCCGTACCGCGACCGGCCGGTAGAGGAAAACCTCGACCTGTTCCAGCGCATGAAAGCGGGCGAGTTTGGGGACGGCGAGCATGTCCTGCGGGCCCGGATCGACATGGCCGCCTCCAACATGAACATGCGCGACCCGGTCATTTACCGGATCCGCAACGTCCCCCACCACCGGACCGGGGACGCCTGGCACATCTATCCGATGTACGACTGGGCGCACGGCATTTCGGATGCCCTCGAGGGCATTACCCACTCGCTGTGCACACTGGAATTCGAGGACCACCGTCCACTCTACGACTGGTTTCTCGAACAAATCCCGGCGCCCTGCCACCCGCAACAGATCGAATTCGCCCGCGGCAACCTGAACTACACCGTGATGAGCAAGCGGCGCCTGCTGCAGCTGGTCGAGGAGGGGCACGTGGATGGCTGGGACGATCCACGCATGCCCACGCTCGCCGGATTGCGGCGCCGGGGGTATACGCCCGAGGCCATCCGCGCGTTCTGGGCCGAGATGGGCATCTCCAAGAGCGACAGCATCATCGATATGGGCGTACTCGAGAACGCCATCCGCAACGACCTCAACGAGCGCGCCCCGCGCACCATGGCGGTGCTGGATCCGCTGAAGGTCGTGCTCGACAATTTTCCGGCCGGCGAGACCGAGTGGGTGGAAGCCGCGGTGCACCCGCAGCGGCCGGAACTGGGCGTGCGGAAGGTGCCGTTGACGCGCGAGCTGTGGATCGAACGGTCGGACTTCATGGAAGATCCGCCCCGCAAGTTTTTCAGGTTGCGGCCCGGGGGCGAGGTGCGCCTGCGCAACGCCTTCATCATCCGTTGTGAAGGGGTGGTCCGGGGCGCCGACGGAGAGATTGCGGAGTTGCGCTGCGTTTTCGATCCGGACACGCGCAGCGGCCAGCCGGGCGCGGCACGCAGGGTCAAGGGCACCATCCACTGGGTATCCGCGATGCACGGCGTATCCGCCGAGGTGCGCCTTTACGATCGCCTGTTCCGGGTGCCCAACCCGCTGGCGGAGAAAGACCGCGATTTCCTGGAATTCATCAACCCCGATTCGCTCGGGGTGGTTTCGACGGCGGTGGTGGAGCCCGGGGTTGCCGAGGGCGCGCCGGGCGAGTGCTACCAGTTCGAACGCATCGGGTATTTCGTCCACGACGTCCTGGACAGCAAGCCGGGCAAGCCGGTCCTGAACCGTACCGTGACCCTGCGGGATTCCTGGGCGCGCCTCGAACCCAAACCCTGAACATGACTTGAGGCACGTGGAGCCGCGCGCCGGTTTTGATATCCTCGGCGGCGTGGGTTCAAGCCTCCGAGGAGGGCGGTCATGGGATGGTTTCTGCTGGCACTATTGGTCGCGGCGGTGGCGTTTGCCATCTCCATTTACAACCGCCTGGTGGCCGGGCGCAACCGGTTCAAAAACGCATTCGCCCAGATCGACGTGCAGTTGACTCGGCGCCATGATCTGATCCCCAACCTCGTCGAGACCGCCAAGGGCTACATGGCGCATGAGCGTGCCACCCTGGAGGCGGTGATCAACGCGCGCAGCGCGGCCGTCTCAGGCCTCAGGCAGGCCGCTCGCGACCCGTCGGATCCGGCGGCCATGAAGGCATTGTCCGAGGCCGAACAGGGCCTGTCGGGCGCGTTGGGCCGCTTGTTCGCGCTGGCGGAGTCCTACCCGGACCTCAAGGCCAACGAGAACATGATGCAGCTGTCCGAGGAGCTGACCACCACCGAGAACAAGGTGGCGTTCGCGCGGCAGGCCTACAATGACTCGGTGATGGATTACAACACGCTGCGTGAATCGTTTCCCAATAACCTGTTCGCCGGGTGGTTCAACTTCGGGGCCGCGGAACTGCTGGACATCGAGGACGAGACCAAGCGGGAAGTCCCGCAGGTTTCATTCTGACCGGTCGTTGAGCAAGCTCAGTCCGGACAGCGCGGGCCGACCCAGGGGCGGCCCGCCGTGATCCCATGAATTTCTTCGAGCACCAGGACCGGGCCCGGCGCCAGGCCCGCAGGCTGCTGGTGATGTTCCTGCTCGCCGTGCTGGCGGTGGTCGTCGCGGTCGACCTCGCCTTGCTGCTGGTGGTGGGGTTCAGCGATGCAGAGGCCGGTGCATCCCCGCTGAGTGTGCGCGCAATCGCCGCCAATCGCGATCTCCTGGTGGGCGGAGCGGTGGTGACGGCGGCGATCGTGGTGATCGCCAGCCTGATCCGCATAGGTGCGCTGCGCAGCGGCGGCGGACGCGTGGCGCGCGACCTGGGGGGGACGCCGGTCGAGGCGGACACCCGCGATCCGTTGCGGCGGCGGCTGCACAACGTGGTGGAGGAGATGGCACTGGCATCCGGCGTGCCGGTGCCGGAGGTCTACGTGCTGGAACGCGAACCCGGCATCAACGCATTCGCGGCGGGTTATTCGCCGGCGGACGCCGCCATTGCGGTCACCCGTGGCGCGCTGGAGCAACTCTCGCGCAGCGAGTTGCAGGGCGTGATCGCGCATGAGTTCAGCCACGTGCTGAATGGTGACATGCGGCTCAATATCCGCTTGATGGGTGCCGTGTACGGAATCCTCGTGCTGTCCCTGATCGGTCGCCGGGTCCTGCGCCACGCCCGCTTCGCGGGCCGTTCCCGCGACCGCGGCGCGGCAGCCATCCTGCTGATGGCGGTGGCCGTCACGGTCATCGGGTACGTGGGCCTGTTTTTCGGTCGCTGGATCAAGTCCGCGGTATCACGCCAGCGGGAATTTCTGGCCGACGCTTCCGCGGTGCAATTCACACGCGACCCGGAGACCATCGGCGGCGCGCTGAAGAAGATCGCCGTGCACACGCACGCCTCCTTCCTGGTCGCCGAGGCCGAGGAGGTGGGCCACATGCTGTTCGGGGCTGGCCAGCCAGCCCGGCTACTGGCCACCCACCCGCCGCTGCTGGAGCGCATCCGTCGCGTCGATCCCGCTTTTCGCGAGGAGGACCTTGCGGAAGTCGTGGACCGGATGCAGCGGACCGACCGCCGCGCGGCGGAACGGGAAGCCCGGGCGGAACAGCCAGCGGCAGCCGCAGCCGGCGCGGTGTTCGACGTCGCGGGTGTGGTGGACGAGATTGGCGGGCCGGGCGCCGAGCGCCTGGTGCTGGCCGCGGCCCTCGCGGCCTCGTTGCCGGCACCGGTGCGGTCCGCTGCGCAGTCCCGCGAATGGGCGCCGGCCGCGCTCCTGTATACGCTTGCCAGCGATGATGCGGGGATCCGTGAACGCCAGTTACTGACCGTCGCCGAGATCATGGGGCCGGACCTCGAGCACCGGGTCCGCGGCCTGCTGGGCGCAGCGCCACGGCTGGCCGCAGAGCAGCGCTTGCCGTTGATGGAAATCGCACTGCCAGCCCTAAAACCGTTTCCACCGGGGCTGCTGCGCGACCTGCTGCGGACGATTGATGTCATGGTGCGGATCGATGGAGAAGTCGACGTGTTCGAGTACCTGCTCGCCCGGCAGGTGGCGCGCTACCTGTGGGAGGCGGCCAACCCGCACCGGACCCGGATGGCGGGCAGGCGCGAGTTATCGGACCTCGATGCGGAGATGCGGACCGTGCTTGCCATCGTGGCCATGCACGGCCATCGCGACCGGGCGGCGGCACAGGCTGCTTACGAGGCGGGCCAGGCGGTTGCACTGCCCGGTGATGCCACGGCACTGCCGGAGATTGCTGACTGGGTCGCGGCGCTCGACGAGGCCCTGGATCGGCTGGATGCCCTCAAGCCCGCCGCCAAGGAAAAGCTGGTTCAGGGTCTGGTGCGCACCGTGTCCGCCGACCGGCGCCTGGCGGCCGCGGAGCTGGAACTGATGCGCGCCGTGTGCGCCGGCATACATGTGCCAGTGCCCCCCGTTGCCGGGATTTCTCAATCCAATTCTGCCGCTTGAGCGACCCGGCCGGTCATTTCGGCCGCGCATTTTTCCGCGATCATGATGGTCGGCGCGTTGGTGTTGCCGGACACCAGCGAAGGCATGACCGAAGCGTCCACCACCCGCAGGCCCTCCACGCCGCGCACCCGCAGTTGCGGGTCCACCACCGCCAGCGGATCACTGCCCATGCGGCAGGTGCCCACCGGGTGATAGATGGTCTCCGCCTTGCGCCGGATGAATGCCATCAGGTCCGCGTTGGACTGCACCGCCGGCCCGGGCAAGATTTCCTCGCCGCGCACTTCGCGGAACGCCTCCTGACCGAAAATCTCGCGGCTCAGCAGGGCACACTCGAGCATCATGCGCCGGTCGTACTCCGTGCCGAGGTAATGCGCCTCGATCTTCGCGGCCGTGGCCGGATCGGCCGACTGCAGCGTGATCCGCCCGCGGCTGGTTGGACGCAGGCTGCAGGCGTGTATCGTCATTCCGTGTTTGCCGAGCATGCGATTGCGGCCATGGTCGTCGAGCAGCGCGGGCACGAAATGCATCTGGATGTCCGGCCGGTCGTCCGGGGCATGTCGGCTGACGATGAAGCCCCCGGTCTCGGCGATGTTGGAGCTGCCCGGCCCGCCGCGCGTGAACAGGTAGCGGAGCCCGGTGAGGAACTCGTTCACGACATCGTAGGTGATCGGATGGCGTGTCTCCACCAGGGTGCAGATGTCCAGGTGATCCTGCAGGTTCTGGCCGACTCCCGGCAGGTCGATGACCGGCTCGATTTCCAATTCCCGCAGGTGGTCGGCGGGACCGATGCCGGACAGCATCAGGAGTTGCGGCGAATTGATGGCGCCGCCGCTGATGATGACTTCGCCGGCCCGGAATTCCTGCTGCTCGCCCCGCACCCGGGCGCCGACCCCGACCGCCCGCGGGCCGTCGAACCGGATGCGATCCACCATGGCATGGGTGACAACGCGCAGATTGCTCCGCCCGCGGGCCGGCTTGAGATAGGCGTCCGCCGCACTGCAGCGGCGCCCGCGGTCCTGGGTCACCTGGTAGAAGCCGAAACCGCGCTGCCGGGCACCGTTGAAATCGTCGGTCAGTCCGAAACCGGCCTGGTGCGCGGCGGTCAGAAACACCTTGCTCAACGCGTTGTGGTAGCGCAGATCCTGCACTTTCAGGGGTCCGCCAACGCCGTGATAGGCCGAAGCGCCACGTTGCTGGTCTTCCGCATATCGGAACCAGGGCAGGACCTGGTCGAAAGCCCACCCCGGGCAGCCTTGCTCCGCCCAGGTGTCGTAGTCCCGATGGTGCCCGCGGCAGTAACACATGGCATTGATGGAGCTCGAGCCGCCCAACACCCGTCCCCTGGGCCAATACAGGCGGCGGCCATCCAGCTGTGGCTCGGGCTCGGTATGGTAGGCCCAGTTCAGGTGGTCCAGCGAGATCAGCCGGGCCAGGCCGGCCGGCATGTGGATGAACGGGTGCCAGTTGCTGCCGCCCGCCTCCAGCAGCAGCACCCGCGTGGCGGAATGCTCGCTCAGGCGGCCGGCCAGCACGCAGCCGGCGGATCCGGCGCCGACCACGATGTAATCGTATTCCATACGGGTTCCAAGGAGGGCGCGCTAGCATGATATCCCAACGGAACAGCGATACAAGCACACAGGTCAAGCGAGGTTGCATCCGGGCGCGGCTCCGGTTTCGACCGCGCCGCACTTGAGTCTGGCAAAAATGTCCTTATAGTGATTTGAACGTTCGTTCAAATGCACTCGAATGCGGAAGCATGGCGCATGGATACACGGCAAAAGATCATCGAGGCAGCGGCCCGCCTGTTCCACGAGCAGGGCTATGCGGCTACCGGCATCGCCGCCATCCTGAAGGAGGCGGGCGTCAACGCGGGCAGCATGTACCATTATTTCGACGGCAAGGAAGCCCTGCTCGCAGAGGTGCTCGACTGGTACCGGGATAACCTGGTTCCCCGCATCATGAAGCCCATCGAGGCCGCGGAGCCCGACCCGCTCAGGCGGGTGTTCCGGCTGCTCGGGTGGTATCGGGACTTCCTGGCCGAGCACGATTGTCGACTGGGCTGTCCCGTGGGCAACCTGGCACTGGAGGTTTCCGACACGCATCCGCAGCTGCGGGCGCGCCTGGGACGCAACCTGGAACGCTGGTCGGGGCGCTTGCGGCTGTGGCTGGAGCAGGCGGCGGAGCGCCTGCCCCCGGACTGCGACCGCGACAGCCTGGCCCGTTTCGTGCTCACCGTGATGGAGGGGGCGGTGATGCAGGCGCGCACCGCCGGGTCGTTGCGTCCGTTCGACGAAGCGGTGGCGCAACTGCGCCGGCATTTTGCGGCCCTGGAGCGCGAGGCCGCGCGCGCCGCCGGCCCGAAGGCGCCGGCCATGGCGGTGAACGGATGAGCCGCGGAGCAGAGCTGTGACCCTGACGCGCATTGCCCTGGGTAACCCGGTCGCGGTGGTGGTGGCCGGCATCCTGGTCGCCATCTTCGGACTGCTGAGCCTCATGCGGTTGCCGATCCAGATGGCGCCCGAACTGCAACGCCCGCAAATCTCCATCAGCACCGGTTGGCGCGCCTCGGCGCCGGCCGAGATCGAGTCCGAAATCATCGAGCTGCAGGAACGCGTGCTGCGCAGCACGCCGAGCCTGCTGCGCATGGAATCGACGGCCAGTTTCGGGCGCGGCACCATCATTCTCGAATTCGCCATCGGTTCGGACATGGAGCGCGCGCTCATCGAGGTCATGAATCGGCTCAACCAGGTGCCGCGCTACCCGGTGGATGCCGATGAGCCGGTCATCCGGGTTGGCAGTGACCAGTTCGAGCGCTCCATCGGCTGGTTCTCGGTGAAGACCGCACCGGGCAACGACAATCCCATTGAGTCGTACCAGGATTACGTCGACGAGTACATCATCACGCGGCTGGAACGCGTCGCGGGCGTGTCCTCGGTCGGCAGTTTCGGCGGGCGGGGACACGAAATCCGCATCACCTTCGACCCGTTCAAGGCCGCGAACATCGGGCTTGACCTGACCGGCGTATCCGCGGAGCTGGGCGCCAATGCCGACGTGTCGGGCGGCACCACCGAGATCGGCCGGCGGCAGTATACGCTTCGCTTCAGCGGCAAATACGAGATCCAGTCGCTGGGCGACCTGGTGCTGCAGTGGCGGGAAGGCCGGCCGGTGCGGCTCCGCGATATCGCCCGCATCGAAAAGCGCATGGTCGACCCCAGCACCATCCTGCACCAGAACGGCTCGCCATCGATGGGAATCGCGGTCACCCCCGAGTCCGGGGTCAACGTGCTGCAAGTGCTCGAGGACGTCAAGCAGGTTCACGAAGATCTGAAGGCCAACGAGCTCGCCCGCGCCGGGCTGGTCATGGAGCTGGTCTATGACCAGTCAGAGTACGTGCTCGATTCGATCACCATGGTGCGCAACAACCTGCTGCTGGGCATGAGCCTGGCGGTGGTGGTGCTGTGGTGGTTTCTCCGCAAGTTCCGGGCCACCGTCATGGTGGCCCTGGCGATACCGCTGTGCCTGTGCGCTGCCTTCATGGTGCTGGATTTCACCGGGCGCACCCTGAACATCATTTCCCTGGCTGGCCTGGCGTTCGCGACCGGCATGGTGCTGGATGCAGCGATTATCGTGCTGGAAAACATCTTCCGGCAGCGGGAGTCGGGTCGTGACGGCGCCGAGGCATCCGAGATCGGCACGCGGCAGGTCTGGGGCGCGCTGGTAGCCTCGACGGCAACCACGGTGGCGATCTTCATGCCCGTGGTGTTCCTGGAGGACGAGGCGGGACAGCTGTTCAGCGACCTGGCCATCACCATCTCGGCGGCGGTGGTGGCTTCCCTGCTGGTGGCGGTCACGGTGCTGCCCTCGGCGGCCGCCAACTGGGTGAAGGGCAAGGCCATCGAGGATCGACATCGCAGCTGGTGGCACTGGATTACCCGGCACATCATGGAGTGGACGGGCACCCCGCGCCGGCGCTGGAGTATCGTGCTGGCGCTCACCATTACGCCCGTGTTGCTGGTGTTGCTGCTCAAGCCACCGGCCGATTACCTGCCGGAGGGCAGGCGCAACTGGATCAACGGGTTCCTGGTGGCACCGCCCGGCCTGGGCGTGGAGACCGCGGAGCGGGAGATGATGGACGTCATCGACGCCCGGCTCCACCCCTACCTGCGTGACGGGCATCCGCTCCAGCTCAGGAATTACTATCTGGGTTCGGCGCCCGGTTTTGGCACCTTCATTGGCGGCCGGGCCGTGGATCCCGCAAATGCGGACGCGCTGATCGACGCGCTGAACCGGGAAGTCCTGAGCGGATTCCCGGACACCTATGGGTTCGCAGGTCGCCGGGCGGTGTTCGGCGGTCACCGCGGCGGCCGGCAGATCAATGTCGACCTGCAGGCGGAATCGTTCGATTCATTGATCGCCGCGGGCCAGACGGGTTTCTTCGCCCTGATGCAGGCGATGCCGGGCGCCAACGTGCGGCCGCTGCCGGGCCTGGAGCTCGCAGAGCCCGAGCTGCGCCTGATACCCGATGACCGTCGCATCGCCGAGGTGGGCTGGAATCGCGCGCGCATGGCGACCGTGGTGCGGGCCATGGGCGATGGGGCCTTCCTGGGCGAATACTTTGACGGCACCCGGCGGTATAACGTGGTCCTGCGTGCCGAGGAGTGGTATACGCCCGAGGAACTGGCCTCCATCCCGGTCGCCACCGCCAGTGGCGAAGTCCAGGCGATTGGCGAATTGGCCCAGCTGGTCCGGACCGCAGGCCCTTCCCAGATTCGCCGGGTCGACCGCCGGCGAACCCTGACCCTGCAGGTCACGCCCCCACGCGAGATGGCCATCGAGGAGGCGCTCGACGTGGTGGAGGAACGGGTCCTGCCGGCCATGCGCGAATTGCTGCCCAGTGACGGCAGCATCCGGTTGCGCGGCACGGCGGAAGCCCTGGACGAGGCACTGGCCAGCATGAGCGGCAGCTTCGTGCTGGCGATCATTATCCTGTACCTGCTGATCTCGGCCCTGTTCCGATCGTTCCGGGATTCACTGCTGGTCATCCTGACCATCCCGATGGCAACCGTGGGGGGCATCGCGTCGCTGCGCCTGATGGATCTCGTGCTGGCTTCCTCCGGCGGCCAGCAGATGGACGTGCTGACCATGATCGGTTTCGTCATCCTGCTGGGTCTGGTGGTCAACAACGCGATCCTGCTGGTGTACCGCGCGCGCGATGCTGAGCGCGAGGGCATGGACCGGCGGGACGCGGTCGAAAGCGCGGTGCGCTTGCGCCTGCGGCCGATCCTGATGAGCACCATGACCAGTATTTTCGGCATGCTGCCGTTGATGGTGATCCCGGGTTCGGGCACGGAACTGTACCGGGGCATGGCCTCGGTGATCGTGGGCGGCATGTTGGTGAGCGCGCTGTTCACCCTGATTCTGCTGCCGAGCCTGTTGCGCATGCGCGAAGAACGCCGCCAGGCAGCCCGGGCACCCACCCCCATCCTGCAGGAGGGACTCACGTGAATACCACCTGGTGCAGGGTCGCCGCGGCGGTCTTGATGACCATCGGCCTCGGTGCGACCACAGCCACCCATGCGCAACAGGGCCCGCCCGCCAACGTGCGGGTGGATGTCGTGGCGATCCAGTCGATGAGCTCGACCACGCTGGTGCCGGGCACGGTGATCAGCCGGAATGATGCCAACCTGGCCGCCGAGGTCGAGGGACGTCTGCTGAGCGTGGCCGAGGTGGGCACGCGGGTGGCCCGCAGTGAGGCCGTGGCCACCATCGAGGATACTGCCCTCAGGCTGCGGCAGTCCGAGCTCGAGGCCGAGGTCATGCGCGCCGAGGCGCGGCTGGTGTTCCTGGAGAGCGAGGAGCGGCGATTCGCCCGCCTGGCGGAATCCAACCTGGCCGCCGTGGCGCAGCTGGAGCAGACCCGGTCGGACCGGGAAGTCGCCAAGGGCGACTTGCAGGTGGCGAAGGCGCGGCTCGCCCAGAACCGCGACCTGCTGGCCCGCACGTCCATCACCGCGCCGTTCGACGGCGTTATCGTGGAGCGCCTGATGATGCCCGGCGAGCGCGTCACCGAGGGCAGTGACGTGGTGCGGCTGGTAGACCAGGAACACCTGGAGGTGATCACCCGGGCGCCATTGGAATATTACCGCTTCGTGCAGCCGGGGCTGCGGCTCGATCTGCGTGCCGGTGCCATGCTGGCGACGGGCGCCGTGCGCACCGTCGTCGCGGTGGGGGACGAGGACACCCACCAGTTCGAGTTGCGGCTCGATCTCGAGGCCGGCCTCTTTCCCGTCGGCCAGACCCTGCGGGTCTCGGTGCCGACTTCGGCCATGCAGGAGGTGCTGGTCGTGCACCGCGACGCCCTCGTGCTGCGCCCGGAGGGCATTTCCCTGTTCGTCATCGACGCCAACAACCAGGCGCGGCAGGTCAGCGTGACCACGGGGATCGGGTCGGGAGAACTGATCGAGGTCCGGGGCGCGGTTTCGGCCGGCGACCGGGTGGTCGTGCGCGGCAACGAGCGGCTGCGCCCGGGCCAGGCCGTGAACATCATCAGCGGCTAGGCTGCGGCCGTCCCGGGCCCGGCAGGAGCGCACATACGCGATGGTCACAATGGGGGCGGCATGAGCGAAGCGCTGCCGCCCGTTGGCGCGGATAACCGGCTCGAGCGGCTGATTCGCGTCCACCACGGTGAGTGGGGCCAGTTCCTGCTCGCGTTCGTCTACTTCTTCTTCCTGTTGGGAGGCTACTTCATGCTGCGGCCGCTGCGCGGTGCGGTGGCCGCCAACAACAGCGACATCCTGCACTGGCTGTACACGGCCACGTTCCTGGCGATGCTGCTGATCGTGCCGGTGTTCGGTTTCCTCGTCGCCCGCTATCGCCGCAGCCGCTTCATACCTGGCATCTACCTGTTCTTTGCCGGCAACCTGCTGCTGTTCATGGTGGCCTTCGACGGGGACACGACATCGCCCTGGGTGCAGCGCACTTTCTATGTGTGGCTGAGCGTGTTCAACCTGTTCGTGGTGTCCATTTTCTGGAGCTTCATGGCGGACATCTTCCGCCCGGGCCAGGCCCAGCGGCTGTTTGGCGCCATCATGGCGGGCGGCAGCCTCGGCGCCATCCTGGGTCCATTGGCCACCGCCGGCCTGGTGAACGCGGCGGGCGTGCGCGGCGTCATGGGGGTCGCCACGGCTTGCCTGTTGATTGCCACCACGATGGCCGTCCTGTTGGGGCGCAGGGTGCGCCGGGAGCATGCGGGACGCCCCGCAGAGGTCATCGGGGGCAAGATTCTGGAGGGCGCCCTGCACGTGTTCCGCTCCCGCTACCTGCTGCTGGTGTGTCTGCTCATGCTGACCCACAACATGACCGCCACGTTCCTGTACAACGGCCTGGCTGTGCTGGTCGACCAGAACATTGCCGGATTCGGGCAGCGCACCGAGTTCTTCAGCTATGTCGATTTCGTGGTCCAGGTGCTGGCCTTCACGTTCCAGTTCTTCATCACCGCCCGCCTGGTGACGCACCTCGGCATGCCACGCACGGCCATTCTCCCGCCGATACTGTTGGCCGGCAGCTTCGTCATTCTCGGCAGCGCCCTCGGGTTGGTGCTGTTTGCCGCGGTGCAGGTTGCGCAGCGGGCGCTGAATTACGGCCTGTTGGGCCCGCTCAAGGAGATGTTGTTCACGGTCGTGGACCGGGAAACGAAGTACAAGAGCAAGAACTTCATCGACACCGTCGTGTACCGTGGCAGCGACGTCACGGCCAGTTGGCTGTTCAAGGGCCTGATGGTGAGTGGTCTGCCCATGGCTGGCATCGTATGGTTCTACCTGCCCGTGCTGGTTCTGTGGGGGTGGGGTGCATGGCGCCTCGGCCGGCGTTACGAACAGCTCAGGGCTCAGGCGGAACGGTCCCTGAACGAAGGATGGAAGCGCGGGCCGGAGGGGGTGTCGATGGCCTCCACGGGGCACTGATAGAGGCGCTGCAGGTTGGTGCTGGTCAACATGTCGGCGGCGGGTCCGGCCGCCCACTGACCGCCGCCGAATAGCATCAATACGTGGCTGCAATAGCATGCGGCCAGGTTGACATCGTGCATGGCGGCGATGGCCAGGCGCTCACCGCCGTAGACCAGGTCGCCGATGGTGCTCATGATCCTCACCTGATAGCGCAGGTCGAGGTGGTTGGATGGCTCGTCCAGCAGCATGACCTCGGGGTCCTGGACCAGCAATGAGGCAAATGCGAGGCGGCGGGCCTCACCACCCGAGAGACGCGTGACGTCACGGCCCTCGTAGCTGTCGAGATCGACCGCGCTCAGCGCCCGCCGCGCTCGCTCGAGCGCATCCGGTCCCTCCTGCTCCCAGCGTCCGAGATGAGGGTGCCGTCCGGTCAGGGCGGTTTGCAAAACCCCGGCTCCGAACACGTAGACCGAATGCTGTTGCAGCATTCCGAGCCGTCGGGCCACCGCACGGCGCGGCAAGCCCAGAATCGGGGTACCCCCGAGCGCCACGTGACCGGACTGGGGCTCGATCAGGCCCGCCAGGCACCGCATCAGCGTGGTCTTGCCAATGCCGTTGGCGCCCATCATGCCCCAGAACTGGCCAGGCATGAGCCGCAACGAACACCCCTTGACCACGGCCTTGCCGGCAATGCTCAGCTCGAGGGCGTGGCAATCCAGCGAGACCATGATTCAGGCGGCGCGCAGGCGCGCGCGGTTCAGCAGCACCAGGAACAGGGGCACGCCCAGCAATGCCGTGATCACACCGACCGGCAACTGGCGCGGCGCGACGACCGTCCGGGCCAGCGTATCGGACAACACCAGGAACAATCCGCCGAACAGCGTGGCGGCGGGGATCAAAACGCGATGATCCGAGCCCATGAGCAGGCGCATCAGGTGCGGCACGATCAGGCCGACGAAACCGATGCTGCCGGCGATGGTGACGGCGGCCGCGGTCAGCAGCGAGGCCAGCAGGTACACCAGCCACAGCAATCCCCGGGTGGACTCTCCCAGCAGTTGGGCCGTGGTTTCGCCCATGGACAGCACGTTGAGGCTCCGGGCCAGACCGAGGGTCACCATGAACAGCAGGGCAAGCAGTGCCACCGACCAGGCTGGCAAGCGCGCATAGCTGAGATCACCCATCAGCCAGAACAGCATGCCGCGCACCGTACTGTCGGTTCCCAGGGCCAGCAACAGGCTGACCAGCGCGGCCCAGCCGGCGGCGGTGACCACCCCGGTCAGCAGCAGTCGCGTGCCGCTCCAGGGGCCACGCCCGCGGGCCAGGCCGAATACGATCACGATCGAGAGCATCGCCCCGGCCAGCGACAACGCGGGCGCTGCGCTCGCGGCCACGCCCAGCGTCATCCCCAGCAGCGCGGCGAACGCCGCGCCGCCAGAGACTCCCAGAATGTAAGGATCGGCCAGAGGGTTGCGGAGCAACACCTGCATCAGGCAACCCGACATGGCCAACATCGCGCCCACGACCCAGGCGGCCACCGCGCGCGGCAATCGCAGCCGCCACAGCAATTCTCCACCCGGCGAATCGGGCTGCTGCCATGCCTGCCACCAGCTGGCCGTATCGAGCTCGGCGGAGCCGAGCCGGCTGGCCAGCACGATACTGGCGAGGGACAGTAGCGCCAGCAACGGGATCACGATCCGTCGGGGTGCAGCGGGCATGGTCGGGATGATTGGCAAGATCCGGGTGAATTGATTAACATTCTGCGCGTCGCACGCGCAAAGTATCACATGGCCCCACCTCGACCAACACAGCTGCCGATATGATCGACACGGACGGGTTCAGGCCCAACGTGGCCATCGTCATCATGAAGGAGGACAAACAGGTGTTCTGGGCCCAGCGGGCAAGCCAGGATGGCTGGCAGTTTCCGCAGGGCGGCATGCGGACGGACGAGACGCCCGTCGAGGCCATGTACCGGGAGTTGCACGAGGAGACGGGGCTCCAGGCCGAGCACGTGGAGCTGCTGGGGCAGACGCCGGGATGGTTGCGCTATCGCTTGCCGCGACGCTACCAGCGGCAGCATCACAAGCCGCTCTGCATTGGCCAGAAGCAGGTATGGTTCCTGTTGCGAATGCTCACCGATGACTCCGCGTTCTCGCTGGACGTCGATGACAGCCCCGAATTCCTGGAATACCGTTGGGTCGACTTCTGGTACCCGGTCGATAACGTGATTGCCTTCAAGCGCCGGGTGTATCGCCGCGCGCTCACCCTGCTCGAACCGATGGCGATGCGCCCCGAAGGCGCCGGCTGATCCGCCGGCACCGGAAGCCTGTGGTGCGATACTGCCTGAAATCCTCGTTTGCGCTCGTTGTGGCGAGCGTGCTCGCCGCCTGCGAACCCGGCCCGCCGCAGCACGGGGAACTGACGCACACGGCTGCCCGCCTGCAGCGGGAGGCTTTGCGGGACGACCGGGCGTGGGAATTGGTGGAGTCGCTGGCCACCGAGATCGGGCCGCGCATGGCGGGCAGCGAGGGCGATCGCCGCGCGGTGGAGTGGGCCCGCCAGCGGTTCCTGGCATTGCAGTTCGACCGGGTGTGGCTGGAGCATGTTTCCTTTCCGTTGTGGCGCAGGCAGTCGGAGTCGGCGGCCCTGGTCTCGCCCGTGAATCAGCCACTGGCCGTGACCGCGCTGGGGGGCAGCCCCGGGACCGGTGGCCCGATCCGGGGCGAGGTGGTCCATTTTCCGGACCTGGCGGCACTGGAAGCGGCGGCGCCCGATTCCCTGGAAGGCAAGATCGCGTTCATTTCACAGCGCATGCAGCGGACGCGGGACGGTTTGGGTTACATGGCCGCGGTTGACAAGCGCAGTCATGGCCCATTCGTGGCGGCCGAGCAAGGGGCCCTGGCGCTGTTGATCCGTTCGGTCGGCACCGATGCGGAAGGCCCGCCGCATACCGGGCAGATGTCCACTCAACGCGCCGGGGAACCGGTGCCCGCGGCGGCGCTGTCCAATGCCGATGCCGATCGGGTGGAAGAGATGCTGGCCGGCGGGCTGCCGGTGGTGATCACTCTCGACCTGGATTGCGGCTTCGATGGCATGGGCGAGTCACGCAACGTGATCGGTGAGTTCGATGGCAGCGGCGATACCGGCGGTTTCGTCGTGGTGGGCGCCCATCTCGATTCCTGGGATCTTGGCACCGGCGCGGTCGACGACGGCAGTGGGGTGGCGATTACCATGGCCGCGGCCCGGCTGGTCGCCGAGCTTCCCGAGCGGCCGCGGCACGGCATACGGGTGGTGCTGTTTGCCAACGAGGAGCAGGGGGTGTACGGCGGCAAGGCATACGCCGCCGCACACCGTTCCGAGTGGGGTCGCCACGTGCTGGCGGCCGAATCGGACCTCGGTGCGGGGCGGATATGGAGTTTTAGGACACGGACCGCGGCCGATGCGCAGCCCGCCGTTCAGCAACTCGCGGACCTGTTGGCGCCGTTGGACATTGCGTGGGATGCCGAGCGGCCGGCCTTCGGCGGTGCCGACCTGAGCCAGATGCGCAGGCTTGGCGTTCCGGTCGTCGACCTGCAACAGGACGCCAGCCGCTACTTTGACGTGCACCACAGCGCCAGCGATACCCTCGCGGCAGTCGATCCCGCGGATCTGCGCCAGAACGTGGCGGCCTGGGCAACCCTGATCTACTGGGCGGCCAGTTCGGACGTGGCTCTGGGGCCCATCGCGCCCACTCATTAGTCGCATGCCGCGCGCCGCGGGCACCGCGGCGGCAGCGATTCAGAAGTCCATCCGCGCGCCCAGGACCCAGGCTCGGCTCTTGCCTGGGCGGGCGCCGTAGGGCTGACGCGCGACGATGTCCAGCTCGCGGCTCAGGTTTTCAACCACCCCGTAGAGTTCCAGCCAGCCGTTGAGACGATAGTGCACGGCCAGGTCGAGGACGGTGGACGAATCGGTCTTCTCGTAGGTTCCGCAGCGGGCCTGGGTGCAAACGCCGTTGTTGTGGCTGGCGCTCAGGTAGGTGGACCATCGATCGCGTTCGAGTCCCAGCGACAGGAATGCCTGGTGGTCCGGGATGTAGGGCACCGGGTCGCCGCGGTAGACGTCGCCGAAAAACTCGGAGTCGGCAATGTCGCTCTCGAACTCCGCGTTCATCCAGGTGTAGCTGAGGGTGAACGGCAGGCGAAAGGCCGCTGAGCGGGAGAAGTCATACTGCAGTTGCACCTCGAGGCCCGGGATTCTGACGGCATCGCCGTTGAATACATCGCCGACCTCGCAATCGCTGCCGGAAGACGCGGTGCACACGCCCTGGAGGTTGTCGTAGTCGTTGAAAAACGCCATGACTTCCAGGTCCAGTCGCTCACCCGAATAGCGCAGCCCGGCCTCGTAATTGATGCTCTCCTCCGGGTCGATGCCTGCCTTGTTGCCGGGCGCGCTGAAGCCCTTGTGGACCCCCGCGATCAGCAGGGTTCGGGCGGACCAGTCGTAGATCACGCCCAATCCCGGGATCAGCACGTCTTCGGAGTTTTCGCGGCGACCCTTGACGTCTCCCGGACCGCGACCGGCCGGGTCATCGGGGTCGGCGCCGTAGTCGATGCGCGACTGGCGGATCGATTCCAGGCGCAGGCCGGGCGTCAGGGTCCAGCGGCCCAGTTCCAGCCGATCCTGAATATAGAGCGCCCAGGCCTCGGCGGCCTGGATCCGGTTGCCGGCGTCGCCTTCGCGGCCCAGGGCGCTGATCACCAGCGCGCCGTCGAGCTGCTGGAACGTGTCGTTGCGCTGCAGCCGGTCCTCTTCGTCCTCGTGCCAACGTATGCCGAACTGCAGCGTGTGCCGGGCCCGGCCGGTGTCCAATTGGTGGCTGAGGTCCGCCTGGATGCCGCGGGAAAAATAGCTGCGTGCATTGTTGCGGACCTGGATCGCACCGGCCGGGGTGTCGCCGCCGTCGAGGATGGCTTGCAATTGCCGCGCTGTGAGTCCGCCCAGCCCCCGGCCCAGGTTCACGGCCTCGATGACTGACGCCCATGAGGTGCGCTGAAATTCCCCGACATGGAGGCTGCCGTCGAAATCGATTCCCTCGGTCTTGTACCAGGCGCGCTCGAATTCATTGTGGTAGGCGGTGACGTCAAGGCGCGTGCGGTGGCCGGGTTCCAGCGACCATCGGGCCATGAGCTGTTCGTGATCGTTGTCCATATTGTCTAGAGCGGACACCCCGTAACGCCGGAGGGCATCACTCCGGAAATCGGCATCGGTCAGGCCCAGGTAGGTCTGGTTGGACTCCTCATCCGATTTCTGCACCTTGATTTCCAGACGCTGGAACACCTCAGCCGCGGGGTCGCTGCCCAGGCTGAACCTGGCCACGTAGTCGGCCTTCTGCAGGCCGGTGTCGCCCCGGTGATGGTCGATCCGCTGGAACCCGTCGGAGCGCCACTGGTGGGTCTCCAGCAGCCATCCGACCCGTTCGCCGGAGTCGCCATACCAGGCATGGGTGCGCCAGGTGCTGTCGGAGCCGCCTTCAACGCGCAGCAGGCCGCCGCGCTGGGCCGGAATGGGAGTGGACACCAGGTTGATCGCGCCGCCGATGGTATAGGGCCCCTGGGTGATGGCGGCCGGCCCCTTCATGACTTCCAGCGACTCGATGCGGCCAAAGGTCGGGAAGTAGTATGCCGCCGGCGCCGCATACGGGGCCGGCGCGATCAGCACGTTGTCCTCCAGCAGGGTAATGCGGCTGGACCGCTCGGTTGGGGTGCCGCGGATGCTGATATTGGGGCGCAGGCCAAAGCCGTCCTCCAGTTGGAAGGATGCGCCGGGCACACGCTGCAGCGCACGCATGACGTCGGTGGTGGCGAAGGATTCGAGCTCCGCGGGCGAAATCCGGCTGGCGCCGCCGGCCACGTTGCGGGGATCCTGCGCGACGCCGAAGATGGTGACGGTTTCCATCTCGCGGCAGGGCGTGTCCTCGCCGCGGGCCGCGGCCTCGCGAAACTCATCCGGGCCGCATTCGGCGGCAAATCCGGGGCTGCTCAGCAAGACGAGGGCCATCCACAGGGCCGCACGGTCGAACCGGTGCCGCGCGCCGCGCGCCATCGATCCGATTCCCAGGTGTTCTTTATTGAGAATTGTTCTCATTTGATATGCAATTCTAGCGGGCCTTAACGTAATTGACAATCATTCTCATTTGCATTTAAACTGAAAATCGTTCGGCACACATTGACCTGCATCAACCAACGTCCATGTACGTATGCATCTGCAAGGCAGTCACGGAGTCGCAAATCCGCCAGGCGGTGGCGGAGGGTGCGCGTGACCTGAAGCAACTGCGGGCCGCCACCGGTTGCAGCAGCAAATGTGGATGCTGTCTGGAGACTGCACAGGCTGTCCTGGTCGATGAACTCAGGGCGCGGGGAACATTCCTGCGCGTGGTGGGTACGATCGACGCCGCCTGACCTGTCGCGAACTCCGATTACCTCTCAAATCGGAATCATTCTCATTTCACCATCGAATTGATGCATTCGTTAGAATGTTTCGGCTCTGCGGCCGCCGCGGCCGCTCGAATCCCTGTGAGAGGAGGAACAAAGCCATGAAAGGCGACGGCAAGGTCATTGAATTCCTCAATGGAGTGCTGCGTAACGAATTGACCGCAATCAACCAGTATTTCCTGCATTCGCGCATGTTCAAGGACATGGGGTTGAAGGAACTCGCCGACTACGAGTTCGGGGAATCAATGGACGAGATGAAGCATGCCGACACGCTGGTGGAGCGGATTCTGTTTCTCGAGGGCCTGCCGAACATGCAGGACATCGGCAAGATCATGATCGGCGAGCATCCGCGGGAGATGCTGGAGTGCGACCTGAGCCTGGAGATGAAGGCCATCCCCCTGCTGCGCGAGGCCATTGAGCATTGCGAGGCGTGCAACGACTTCGTCAGCCGTGAGTTGTTCGAATCGATCCTCGATTCCGAGGAGGAACATGTCGACTGGCTGGAGACCCAGTTGGAACTGATCGACAAGATCGGGATCGAGAATTACCTGCAGGCCAAAATGGGCTGACCAGGCCGCGGGGCTGCGCAAAAACCCCGCGGAAGCGGGGTTTTTTTGTGGCCCGCTGAATTGCCCCACACCGGCGCGCCAATGGCATAATGTCTGCGGTCAGCACCTTGATAAGCTGGCCGCAGAGCCCCATCTGGGATACGACTTGTAACGCGATTCGACCGATGTTCAGCCAGACCAGCCAGCCCTGCCAGTTCGAGCGCGACTGCGAGGTGATCATGATTCCGTCCGGTGACGCGGTGACCCTGCCGGCCGGCACCATTGGCTACATCACCCAGGCCCTCGGCGGGTCCTTCACCGTGTTCGTGGATGGCAACCTGTTTCGCGTGGCCGGCACCGACGCGGACGCCATCGGCAAGGAGCCGGTCAAGCCGCCCAGCCTGCCGGCCGATGCCACGGCCGAGGATGTCGAGAAACTCGTCTGGACGCAGTTGAAGACCTGCTACGACCCGGAGATTCCGGTCGACGTGGTCGAGCTGGGGTTGATCTACAACTGCGAACTCACGGCCTGCGACGACGGCACCCGCAAGGTGGACGTCACCATGACGCTCACGGCGCCCGGCTGCGGCATGGGCGATATCCTGGTGGAAGACGTGCGCGCCAAGCTCAGCCTGATCCCGACCGTCAGCGCGGTCAGCGTCGAGTTGACCTTCGACCCGCCCTGGAATCACCAGATGATGTCGGACGTGGCACGCCTGGAGACGGGCCTGTTCTGAACCTCGGGCCCGGCCCAGCCAATCACCGCACGCCGCTCCACGCGACCCAATGCAGTGCTCAGCGGGGTTCGCCGCCGGGCTCCCAGCGCAGCGAAACAAAGCCCGCGCGGCCGGCGCTGTTGAAGCCGATCACCGGTTCGTAGTCGCGGTCGAACGCATTGTCGAGGCGGATTTCCAGGGCCAGGCGGTGGGTGAGATCGAGGCCGCCGCGCAATGAGAAGATGCCGTAGCCGGGCAATCGCTGGCCGCCAATGTCGTCGCGAGGGCCGGAAACGAACCAGTCGGCTCCCAGCCAGGCGCGACCGCCCAGCCGGCGATCGACACTGAAAGCCGCTTTTTCCTCCGGGCGTCGCAGCAGCGCCTGTCGGCTGCTCCGGTCCCGGGACTCCTGCCAGGTGACGCTGGCCTTGAAGCGCCACGGCCCACGAGCCGCCTGCAGGTCCAGTTCCACCCCGCGCAACTCGGCACGGTCGATGTTGACCGCCCGAAAGCGCTCGCCCGCAAACGCAATGAGGCCGTCGACCTCGGTATGCCAGGCCGATACGACGATGCGGCTGCCACCTCCCAATGGCTGCTGGTAGAGCAGCTCCAACGAGCGGGCGGTCTCCGGCTGCAGGTCCGGATTGCCGGCGAACAGGCCGTCGAATCCGGGTGACAACAGCTCGTTGAGGTTCGGGGCGCGGAAGGCGGTGCCGTACAGCCCCATGAGCTTGCCTTGCGCGCCGACATCGAGTGCCAGCGCGGCCTGGTAGGTGAATTCAATGCCAAACTCGCTGTTGCGGTCGAAGCGGCCACTGAGTTGCAGTCGGCTGCGCCGGTACGGTTGTTCCAGCAGCAGGTACGCGCCGGTGTTGCGCCGATCCCCGGCGTAGCTCCCTTGGGCACGCCCCGTATCGTCCACGTGGTCGACCCCGAAGCCAAGCTGGCCGGCCCGCAGTTCCAGCTGATTCTGCCATTGCAGATCGAGGCGGCGCGAATCGAATCCGGTCGTGAAGAAGCCGAAGTCGGATTCCAGCGAATCGTCGACGTAGCCGGCCTGCAGTTGGTAGTTCCACCCGGGTCGGGCCGTGGCGCTCCAGGCCAGGGAGGCGATGTACTGCTCGCCGCGCGAGCGGCCCTGGTCGAAGTCGGTGCGGTTGCGGGTCGCCAAGGCCCGGTAAGCCAGTGTGCCCTCGCCGAACTCGCGGGCACCGTTCAGCGACAGGTTGGCGGCCCGCAGGCCGTCATCGTCCGGGTGGTAGCTGAACCCGCCGTCGTTCTGGGCTGAGAAGCCGCCGACGTCGCGATAGCCGCCGCCGATGGAAAGACCCGAGCGGGCGGTCTCGTAACCCCAGGCGGCCTCCACCTCGCCACTGCTGAAGCTGCCGGCGGTAAGGCGCAGCTCGGGCGTCGCGGACTGGCGGGTAAAAATACGGATGATGCCGCCGATGGCATCCGAGCCGTACAGGCTCGCGCGCGGCCCGCGGATGATCTCGATGCGGTCGATCTGGTTGATCGGCAGCTGCTCCCAGGCGTAGCCGCCCGTATTGTTGGAGGCCACCCGCACGCCGTCGATCAAGACCAGGGCGTGATTGGAATTGGTGCCGCGCATGAACACGCTGGTTTGGCCACCCGGGCCGCCAGTGCGCACGATGTCGATGCCCGGCTGCAAGCGCAGCAATTCGAGCAGGTCTTCGGCCAGCGACCGGCGGATGTCCTCCAGGGTGATCACGGAGATGAACGCCATCACCTCGCCGGGCTCGCGGGCGCTTCGCGAGGCGGTCACCACCAGTTCCGGTTCCAGCACCGCCGGCTGCTCTTCCAACGCCAAGCCCCACATCGGCAGCAGGGCGGACAGCGCCGCCCAGCGCCGCAGTACAACTGGCCCGATACGCATTATCCCTCCGCAGCGCGCACCCGCGCTCTCGCAGGTATCGCGGGGTCGGATCAGGGGAGCTGGGGGTACGCCGCTCCCGGCCGCCCGCCGCGACACGGTGGAACTAGCGCTCTGGGCCGGTCTCCGGGCTCGCGAACACGATCCCCCGTGACGCGCCTTCCCACACCGCGCGGGTGCAGTGGCTTGAAGCGTCACGGGTGGCGAATGGTCCGGGCCAAGGCCCGGCTTTCGCCGGCTCGCTTACCGTTGCGGGGGCAGCGTCGGTTTCTCACCGACTTCCCGTTTCACGCACCCCGGCCGCCCGTGCAGCCGTGCGGTGCGCACCCAAAGCTTGACCCCGGTCAGGGACCGGGGTCGATCAGTATAACAGCACTCCCTGGGATGGCGATCGGGTTCAGGCCGCTTCGGAGGTACGCAGGGCGACTTCGCCCCGCTCGCCGAGCCGCAGGGCGTGGGATTCGAACTCGTCGACCGCGATGATGTCCAGCACTTTGGCCCGCACCTGGCGCAGCGTTTCGGCCTCGGTATCGCTGACGATCGACTGCTCGAGTGCCTGCTCCAGTTGCCCTTCCCAGGTGATGGCGTCCAGCTGGCCGGCCTTCTGCGCTTTAAGCAGGCGACGTTCCAGCGGTTCTGCGGCGATGATCTCCGGCAACGCCTGCTCCATCAGCCCGATGGGGTGGCCGGCGCGGGCCGAGGTGTAAATGCCGTTGGTGAGCCGGTCGCGGGTTTCGGACGGCGTCAGCAACAGGGAAGCGACCCGATGGCTGAGGCGGTCACCCGGTGGCCGCTCGCGCTTGCCCAGCGGGAACACGATGATGTGCAGCAGGGCCCGCAGGTAGCGGTTCGGAAAGTTGTCCACCACGCCGCTAAGCGCGGTCTGCATGGAGTACACGGCGTCGTGGAAGGCCCAGGCCAGGATGGGTTGGTCGGCCGAAGGCCGGTCCTGTGCCTCGTAGCGATGCAACATGGCGGAGCAGATGTAGAGCTGGCTCAGGACGTCGCCAAGGCGCGCGGAGATCCGCTCTTTCTGCTTGAGCTTGCCGCCCAGCACCAGCATGGCGATGTCGGATGTGAACGCCAGTGCGGCCGAGTAGCGCGACAGCTTGCGATAGAAGCGGGCCAGCTTGCGATCATGCGGGACCGGCGCACGGGCCAGCTTGCCGCTGCTGAACCCGAGCAGGAAGCTGCGCACCGCGCTGCGCACGCTGTAGCCGATGTGGCCGAACAGCAGGTGGTCGAAGCGATCGAGGCCCTCGGGGCCCGAGGCCTCCTCTGCGGCATGCATTTCATCCAGCACGAAGGGGTGGCAGCGCGTGGCGCCCTGGCCGAAGATCATCATGTTGCGGGTCAGGATGTTGGCGCCCTCGACCGTGATCCAGATGGGCGCCCCCTGCCAGGCGCGCCCCAGGTAGTTACGCGGGCCCAGGACGATGCCCTTGCCGCCGTGGATGTCCATCACATCCGTGATGAGCCCGCGGCCCATTTCGGTGGCATGATATTTGGCGATCGCCGACGGCACGGCCGGCTTCTCCCCCTGGTCCACGGCCGAGGCGGTGAAGCGGGACAATGCCGAGATGGCATAGGTGCGACCACCGATGCGCGCCAGCGCTTCCTCGATGCCTTCAAAGCGACCGATGGGGAGATTGAACTGCTTGCGAATCCGGGCATAGGCGCCGGTGGCCAGCGAGCCGGCTTTGGCGCCACCGGTCGACGATGATGGCAGCGTGATGCCACGGCCCACGGAGAGCGCCTCGACCAGCATCCGCCAGCCCTTGCCGACCATTTCACGGCCGCCGATCAGGGCGTCCAGCGGCAGGAAGACGTCCTTGCCGCGCACCGGCCCGTTGTGGAACGGCACGTTGAGGGCAAAATGACGGGCACCGATTTCCAGGCCCTCCGTCTCGCGGGGCATCAGCGCGAGGCTGATGCCGAGATCCCGCTCGCCGCCCAGCAGCCCGTCCGGATCGTACAGCCTGACGGCCAGCCCGATCACGGTCGCGACCGGGGCCAGGGTGATGTAGCGCTTGTCGAAGTTCAGGCGCATGCCCAGCACCTCCTCGCCCCGGTAGGTGCCCTTGCAGATGATTCCGTAGTCGGGGATCGAGGTGGCATCCGAGCCCGCGGTGGGCCCGGTCAGTGCGAAACAGGGGATTTCCTCGCCTGCCGCCAGGCGTGGCAGGTAATGGTCTTTCTGCGCCTCGGTGCCGTAATGCAGCAGCAGCTCAGCGGGTCCCAGCGAATTGGGCACGGCCACGGTGGTGCCGGCCACCGCGCTGACCGAGGCCACCTTCTGCAAAACGGCGCGATGGGCCAGCGCCGAGAAGCCCAGGCCACCGTATTGCTTGGGAATGATCATGCCGAAGAAACGGTTGCGCTTGATGAAGTCCCAGACTTCGGGGGACAGGTCGGCCAGTTCGTGGGTGATCTCCCACTGGCGCAGCATGTCGCACAGCTGCTCCGTAGGGCCGTCCACGAATGCCTGTTCTTCCGCGGTCAAGGCCTGGAAGGGACGCTGCAACAGCTTGTTCCAGTCGGGTTTACCCGAGAACAGCTCGCCCTCCCAGCCCACGGTGCCGGCTTCCATGGCCACACGCTCGGTTTCGGAGAGCGTCGGCAGCATCCGGCGGTATTGAACGAGGAACGGGCGGCTGATGTACCGCTGGCGGATGGCCTTGACATTCAGGGGTATCAGCAGTGCGGCCAGCACGATTCCGGCCAGGGCGAGCGCCACCGGGCCGGCTTGGCCACTGGCTGCGAACAGCGCGAAGGTGACCAACAGGGCGGCGGTCCAGGTCAGCAGGCGGGTACCCAGAAAGGCGCAGCCGGCCGATACCAACAACAGGGAAAACCACAGTAACAGGTTCATCGAGCGCTACCTCCGGATTTATTCAGCCTGGCCCCCTGCACGCCGCTGAATCAGCGTTTGTCGCTCCTCATTTAGACCCGTCCAAGCGGGTTTCTATCCCTGCGGGGACCATTCCATACGCCACAGTATGGAAAAGTGCCAGATTGAAGTCAATCCCTGCTTCCGCGCCGGCAGCGGGTCGCCAATTTCCATGCGGCTGCGTTCGCCGCCACTGGCATGTCGGCGTCGGATTCATCACAATGGATGACCGATTGCCACCCGGCCAACGCGATGCCAGCCTTGCCTCGAAAGAAGAAGGAGCGGACGACTTTCTCGGCCGCAGACTGGGAACAGGAGGCCCTGGAAATGATCGCCGACCAGGGCGTGCGCGCCACCGCGGTGGAACCGCTCGCGCGTCGCATGGGGATTACCAAGGGCAGCTTCTACTGGCACTTTGCGAATCGCGAATCCCTTCTGGACCAGGCCCTGCGGCGGTGGGAGGAGCACGATTCACGCAACCTGAACATGGCGATGGGCGCCATCAACGAGCCCCGTGAGCGGCTGATTTCGCTGTTTCGGCGCGTGGGCCGTGAGCGGCTCACCCACCGGGTATTCAGCGCACTGTGCGCAGCCGCCGACCACCCCCAGGTCGAACCGGTGCTGGAGCGCGTGGCCCAGCGGCGCATGCACCACATCGCTCAGGCCTTCAGCGAACTCGGTTTCAGCCCGGAACAGTCAGCGCACCGGGCGCGGTTGACGTACACGGCCTACCTGGGATTCCTGCAACTGCAGCGCCAGCACCAGGCGCCTCACCTCGATAGCCGAACCTTCGAGGCCTACATCGAACATGTGATCGCCACCCTGGTTCCGGCCTGAGGGCCGCGCGGCGCGGTCATTCCGCCACGGCATTGAATTCCGGTATCCCAGCCGGTATCCTGCGCGCCTCCCTTCTTCCGTGGAACAGCTCACCCCGACGAGGTATGTATCGGTGACCCGCAATCGGCAACTGGCGGACTGGGTCGAGGAAGTCGCCCAGCTGACCTGCCCGGACCGTGTTCACTGGTGTAGCGGCACGCCCGCCGAGTACCAGGATCTGGTCGCCGGGATGCTGGCCGATGGCACGCTGATTCAACTCAACGAGACCACCCATCCCGGCTGCTACCTGCACCGCTCGGATCCCGATGACGTGGCGCGCGTCGAGCACCTGACCTTCGTGTGCACCCGCGAGCCCGAAGACGCCGGCCCCAACAATAACTGGATGGACCCGGACGAGGCGCGTCAACGCATGGACGGCCTGTTCGCGGGCTGCATGCGGGGCCGGACGATGTACGTCATTCCCTATTGCATGGGGCCCATCGATTCGCCGCTGGCGCGTTGCGGGGTCGAGATCACCGACAGCCCCTACGTGGTAGTGAACATGCGCCTGATGACCCGCATGGGTGACGAGGCGCTGGCTCGCATCGAGCGCGAAGGGACGTTCATCCGCGGCCTGCACTCGATCGGCGAGCTGGATCCCGAGCGTCGCTTCATCATGCATTTCCCGGAAGAACTGACCATCCGCAGTTATGGTTCGGGCTACGGCGGCAACGCGCTGCTCGGCAAGAAATGCCACGCGCTGCGGATCGCCAGCTACCAGGCCCGCGCCGAGGGCTGGCTGGCCGAGCACATGCTGATCCTGGGGGTCGAAAGCCCGCAGGGTGAAGTGCACTACATCGCCGCCGCCTTCCCCTCCGCCTGCGGCAAGACCAACCTGGCGATGCTGATCCCGCCCGCGGTGTACGACGGCTGGAAAGTCTGGACCATTGGTGACGACATCTGCTGGATGCGCCCGGGAGAGGACGGCCGGCTGTGGGCCATCAATCCCGAGGCCGGGTTCTTCGGGGTCGCGCCGGGCACCGGGCAGGCGACCAATCCCAACGCCCTGGCGATGCTCGATCACGATGCGATTTTCACCAATGTCGCGGTCACCCAAGATCAGCAGCCCTGGTGGGAAGGCAAGGGCGAAGGGCAGCCGGCCCTGGATTGGCAGGGACGGCCTTACGACGCGGCCAACGGTCCCGCGGCGCATCCCAATTCGCGTTTCACGGTGGCCGTCAGGCAGTGCCCGTCCTACTCCGAGCGGGCCGAGGCCCCGCGTGGCGTGCCATTGTCGGCCATCGTCTTCGGCGGGCGTCGTGAGCGGCTGGTGCCGCTGGTGTTCGAGGCCGAGTCGTGGGCGCATGGCGTGCTGGTGGGCTCGGCGATGGCCTCCGAGACCACCGCGGCGGCGGCCGGCGCGGTGGGCGTGGTACGGCGCGACCCGATGGCCATGAAACCCTTTTGTGGCTACAACTTTGCCGACTACTTTGGGCACTGGCTCGAAATCGGCAAGACCCTTACCCGGCCGCCGGCCATTTTCCACGTGAACTGGTTCCGCAAGGACGGAGCGGGGCGCTTCATGTGGCCCGGCTTCGGCGAGAACATGCGGGTTCTGGACTGGATCATCGCGCGTTGCAAGGGCGAGGTCGAGGCCGTGGATTCCCCGATCGGCAGGCTGCCCCGGGCCGCGGACCTCAACCTGCAAGGGCT